>Ga0114931_10005247_pt1 | contig 16016 bp, 12 predicted proteins | sample 2SBtaG_FD_89579 | JGI IMG/M metagenome (GOLD analysis project Ga0114931, IMG submission 89579) | Deep subsurface microbial communities from Kolumbo volcano to uncover new lineages of life (NeLLi) - 2SBTROV14_V59a metaG | ecosystem: Environmental > Aquatic > Marine > Volcanic | place: Kolumbo...
ACCAGATGCGCCGCCTGCGGGTCCGTTATGAACGTCGATCCGACATCCATCAAGCATTCCTCACGCTCGGATGCATCCGAATATGTTACAACGTCCTCAAAGCATCATTCTGAAAGGCGCTCTAACTGCACGATCGCTGACAACTCGGCACCTACGGCCGATGGCATCCTCAACGCCGGCACACTGACGCTGACCAACACCATCGTGGCCAACAGCCCGGATGGGACCGATATCCGGGGCGGGTACACTGACGGCGGGCACAACATTGTCGGAGATGGCATTGGCGTCTCCGACCCCACCAGCATGGCCGGCGACCCGAACCTCGGTCCCCTGGCCGACAACGGCGGCCCCACGCTCACCCATGCGCTCTTACCCGTCAGTATCGCCATCAACACGGGCGATTGCTCGGCGGGAACGATCACCGAGGATCAGCGCGGCGTCTCACGCCCGCAGGGCACGGCGTGCGACATCGGGGCGTTCGAGTTTGAGCCGTCCTGCCCCGCCGACCTCACCGGTGACGGGGTTGTCGATGTGCTCGACTTCTTCTTGTTTGTGGGCGCGTTCGCCTTCGGTGATCCGATCGCCGATATCAACTGCGACGGGTCGATCGACGTGGGCGACTTCTTCGCCTTCGTCGCTGCATTCGCCGCCGGGTGCCCGTAGGTCTGGCTGGTCGCGCGGGGGATCGCCCGTCAAACTGGCCCCGAGCCAGCCCGCGAGATTTCGCCAAGGTTGAAACAGGCGGGTATTACCAACAGGGGGACAGGCCCCTTCGGGGGTGGGTGGGAGCACCCCCCCGGTCTGTGGGATCGCCCCCCCCGCGTCCGTCGGTCGATCGGCTTGGTCGCCGGGTTCCAAGCACCAGCACCCCGGCCACCGTCGATCAGCCAGCACCGCTCACCCGCCCACGTCAGCCCCGAGCGTGCGGCGTCCGGGGGCGTGTTGCCGGGGTGGGGCGTCACCCGGCGGCCGGGGTGTCCGCCATCGCTCGTGCCGCTCATGCCCGATCCGTGCTCGCGTTGCCGCCGGTAGCCCGGACCATCGCCACGATCGCGGTGCGGATCGGCGCGGGCAGGTCCGCCCACGCGGCCACCACAGCCGCCAGGTCGGGATCGGTGTCGGGTCTACCCTCGGGCTGGGTCGCGGGTCCGCCGCCGGCGTCACGGGGGCATCAGCCGCCCCAGAGTCGGTGCCGGCGCTCAGGTGATCCGCTGGGCCCGGGTCGGCGTCGCCGAGCCTCGGATCGGCTCGTGGTGTCTCGCCGGCGGGGTGGGGGTCGGCGGGTGGTTCTGGAGCCGAATTGCCGGAGAGTGCACCGGATTTCGCACCGCGCGAATCGCAAACGGGCGTTTCTCTCGGGATTCGTGGGGGGTGTTCGAGTCCAGTATGCCCATTTTTCCGAAGTCCCGTTGAATCCGGAGGGTGCGGAGTCCCGGCCGTCTTGCATGGGATCGTTGGTGCGGTCCAAGACGCGAAGAGGCGAGATGCGGCTTGCGCGCGGGGAAGGAATAGGGGCAGGGACTGGAACTGTGGGGTGCTTATCTCGCACGATCACGTCGTGATCGCCGATATCGCAAGACGTGAGTTCAACCACGACCAATACGGACGAGAAGACGGCGGGACGGCCCAGCGCTCAATCTCTGGCCGGCGAACAGACGCGGCATGGGTTCAACTGGCTCAGGTCGATCGGATTCCTCGGATCGCTGGAAGGCTGTCGTGTTCTGGAGGTGGGCCCCAAGCACGGGCTGGACTCGCGTCTGCTGGCTGGGCTTGGACCCGCTGAACTGGTGCTGATCGATCTGCCGAGCAAGGGGAATCTGGTCCGGGAATGGCTTCCCGAGGTCGGCCGGGTCTGTCCGACGCGGTACGTCGAGGAGAACCTGCTGTACCTGAGTCGTGAGGGGCTCGCGGGCCTGGGTCGATTCGACCTGGTCTGGTGTACGGGCGTGCTGTACCACAACGCCGAGCAGCTGCGACTGATCCGTCGGTTGTTCGATCTGTGCCAGGCTGGGGGACGACTCGTGTTGGAGACCGCGACCACCCGCAACGAGGCACTCGTGGACCTCAACGTGGTTGAGATCCACTGGCCCCAGACGTATCGAGACACGGGCACGGTCACGCACCTGCCCTCCCTTCGGGCGGTGCGGTCCTGGCTGGACATGGTCGGGTTCGCGGACATTGCCCGGCACGAGGTGTACCAGAGCGAGGTAGATCGATTTCGCGCACTCTTCACCGCGTCGCGAGGGCAGGACGCACGCGAGGGGCGCTACTACGCGCATCCGGGCAATGGGCCGGGATACGCGATCGGGGCCGCTCGCTGAGCGCCACTGCGGGCGATTCCGCGGGCGTGCCCGGGTCTTGGCTCAGTCCGTCGTACCGGCCACACCGATCGCGTCGAAGGCCTCGTTGAACTCGAACACGTCCTGGAAGTCCTCGATGCTGTCGTCCTCGGTCTTGCGGAGCAGGCCCGCGTCCACCATCGCAAAGACGATTCGCCCGAAGTCCTCGGTCGTGCGAACGTTCCAGCTCTCGAGCACCATCCGCGCGAGCCGACCGTACCGCTTGATCGCGTAGTTCCGCAGGCCGTTGCACAACTGCTGCCCGCTGACGTGCCTGGATTCGTCGTGCGGATCGACCCCCTCGGCCTGCCCATGCACGTCGCCCACGGCGTAGCCCAGCCCCTGGCGGACGAACTCAAACGCGGCCGGCGGGTATCGGTCCGACCTCCCGCAGATGGACCTCCAGTCGAGCGTCAGTTCATCGGACACGTCGGAATCTCCACGTCTCGGCGGCCTCGCCCGTGTCCAAGATCGGCCAGACGGGGCCCAAGCGATTATTGGCACGCACTCTTCCATTCGTCCGCCGCCCTCGGGCGGATGCTGACATGCGGATTTGACGCCAGAAACCAGCGCAGGGGCCGATCCGCCCACGCCCCGGCGGACTGGACCCCGATCCGGGCGCTTCTCTGCACGGCATTATCGGACGCCGGGGCACCCCGCTCCAGGAACAGGTGAGCATCACGCGTCAGGTCTACCCCGTTGAAACCCCGGTCGATGCCCAGGGCTTGGCACGTCTTGGCCGGGCCGCTGCATAGGTCCGTCTCGCGCAGCGGGCGGGAGCCGGGCCGTCGGTGGGCCGATCGGCGGGCCCGCATCGCTTCGAGCCCATCGACCGGCTCCAGGGCCCGGATGAGCACCGCGGTTGGCTCGTCCACGCGCCCGGCGACGATGTTGAAGCAGTGGTGCATCCCGTAGGTGAAATAGACGTACGCCGTCCCGGGCTTCGCGTACATCGCCTCGTTTCGCCGCGTGCGTCGCCCGCCGAAGCAGTGGGCCGCCCTGTCCTGGACGCCCAGGTACGCCTCGGTCTCGACGATTCGCCCGGCCAGGCGCGTGCCGTCGTCGAGCACGCGAACCAGTGTCTGCCCGAGCAGGCGCCGAGCGAGCGTCGCGGCGTCGGTGGCGTAAGAGCCCCTGCCCAAGCGGGTTCGGTTGGAAACCGTCCTTGGCGGGCACGTGCTCACGCGTAGGCGTGCAGACCCGGCAGGAGCAGGTTCACGCCGAAGTACGTCCAGAGCATCATGAAGAACCCCGCGACGCTCAGCCACGCCGTCACCAGAGCCTTGTTTTTCGGGGAGGCCATCCGCACATGGATCACGATCAGGTAGATGATCCACGTGGCCAGGGCCCAGGTCTCCTTGGGGTCGAATCCCCACCATCGTCCCCAGGAATGGTCCGCCCACCACGCCCCGAGCATGATCCCGACCGCCAGGGTCCAGAACGCCAGTTGGAGCACCGTCATGTGCGCCTTGTCCAGGTCCGAAAGGACGCGGGGCAGGGTCGGCGTCGATCCGTTGGAAGAAGAACCCAGTGAGACCGCGGCCACGGATCCGGGCGGACCCGGATCCGGCGCGGCAAACCCTCGTCCCAGCGCCAGGCCCTTGAGTCTGGCCCCGTAGTACGTGCCCAGATAGAACAGGGCGATGATGAACCCCAGCGAGATGAGCCCGTAGGCGACGAGCACGGTCGTAACGTGGTACTTGAGGAGCACCGAGGTATTGAGGATGGCCGCCTCGCGCTCGATCGACCCGCCGGGGATGTTCGTCTGGGTCGCGGTGATGAGCACGAGGAATCCGACGCCCGCCGAGGCCGCCCCGAAGAGCCACTGGCGTCGCGCGAGCATGATGATCGCGCCGGCAAGAACGGCGAAGAGGCTCAGCCCGGTCATCGATTCGTACTGGTTCTGGATCGCGAATCGTTCGGCGATCACGCACCGGGCGTAGAAGCCGAAGGCATGCAGCCCGATCGCCAGCGCCAGCGTGCTCGCGCCGGAGACGACGAGCCATCGCCGCCCGGTCGCGAAGCCGAGCATCAGGGTCAGCAGCGCCAGGAAATAGAACCAGTATCCCCACTCGAAGGCATTGATACGGTTGTAAGCCAGTTCCCACCGACCCTTGGAGATTCCCAGGGCGAGCAGCCCGGTCTTCGGCGAGTAGACCTCCGGATTGACGCTCGGCAGGGCGGCGGCCAGATCCCTGATCGCGGCGTTGGCGCCGGGCGCGTCCTGGGCTCTCCAGGCCCGACCCAGGGCCGCGGCGGCGATCGAAGCCGGGTGATCGGGCGGGAGTGTCGCCAGGTGCCGGTACGGCTCGTCGGGGCTCTCGGGTGCGACGAGCAGCATGTTGGACCCGCTGAAGCGCTGGAGGGACAGGGCCCGGTCCAGTTCCATCAACCCCTTTCGATAGGGCGGTCTGGCGGTGTACCGATCGGCGATCTGCTCGCCATACCGGCTGATCATCGCGGGCGTCAGGCGGGTCTGCTTGAGCCAGAACTCGCGTGCATCCATCGGGACGGCCACCTCGACGAACGCCCGCCGAAGCGGCAGGTACTCGATGTGCACGAGCGGGCGGTCGTGGTAGTAGCCCGGATCGATCACGAGATCCAGGAGCGTGAACAGCGGGTCGTACGCGAGACGCTGATACCCATGCCCCGAGTCTGCGCGAACGACGTCGAAGTACGCCTTTCGCCCGGTGATTGTCCTGACCGTTTCGCGTGCCAGCGTGTCCAGGATCTTGACGCGCCCGTCGTGGAAAACGTTCAAGCCCCGGAGCGAGTCCAGGTCCAGACTCTTGGCAAAGGCGTGCTTGGCCAGGGATTCCTCGTCCGGCGGCAGCGCGGGTCGCCCGGGGCCGGGGCTGACCGGCACAGCGTGCGTCCCGGTCGGCTCGCCGAACGGGTTGGCCAGCGCGGACTTCGCATCGGAGACGAGCACAGTCTCGGGGTGGGCGTTTCCAGCCGGCGCCTGCTGTGCCTGTGCGATGGCTGCGCCCACTGTGAACGCCATCGCCGCGGCGAACCATCTGCGTGCGGTCATGCCTGGGCTCCGACCGGCGTGGGCGCCTGGGCTCGATCGGTCGTGCCCCGTGAGTCCGCGTCGGTTTCTGCTTCTCTTGTGGCGGCCAGTTCCTCGACAATCTTTCGCTTGCGCCGGCGCACGAGCCAGGGCTTGACGTAGAACGCCCACGGCGTGCCCAGGGCCATCAGGATCCCGCCCAGCGCGATCACGTGGATGCCCGGGTTGTTCCCCACGCCCAGGATCGTGAATCGCGCGAACGGTCGCGGGAGTCGGCCCTGGTCGGCCAGCGCCCGGGTCCGGGCCCAGCCCTCCTGGTCCCACCCGTTCTGGCTGAACTTGAACTGGTTGGGATTGAGCCGGCTGGCGATGCGGCCGGCGACGTTGCTCAGCCATGGACGATCGGCCCGCCACGAGAACGGCGCCTGGAGCGGGTAGTTGAGCCTGGTAACGTGGACGAACGGCTCGAACTGTCCCCGCGAAGGGCGAACCTCGACGACCGACTGGTAGTCTCGCGGCGAGCCGCGGTGGTCGTAACTGAGCATCTGGAAGTCCACGAGGCGGATCGCGAACCCGGGCAGGGGATGACGCCGACGCCCGAACGCCAGCCCGATCCGGCGCCCGTCGGGCAGGCTCACCGTCCGCTCTGTGCCCATCCCGACGCCCAGGTACCGGGTGAACGGCAGCCAGACCGTCTTCGTCCAGGTCGGTTTCGATCCGCGGTTCGCCCACGATGCGATTTCGACGGCCAGCATCGAGGTCGAATGCGTCCCGACCAGATCGCTCTGACGCTGGTCCGCGGGGACGACGACGGGCCGCTCAACCTGCTCGGCGTTGGCCCAGCGCCGTCCGAGTTCCAGATCCAGTTTGGGGCCCCGGGCCTCGCCCATCTGCGGGACCAGGTCTTCGAGCAGCCCGTCGGGCCCGATGGTCTGCTCCCGGACCTCGCCGTTGGGAAGGCGCACGATCGCGCGAACGGTTCCGCCTTCGTCCTCGTTGAGGTACACCTGCAGGCGATCCAGGTCCAGGAACGTGATCTGGATCGCCGGGTCGGCCGCCCGACGCGAGGGCATCCCCTCGTGAGCAGATCCCTCCACCAGGTCCTGGCTGATCTCGGGGAACCGGTGGTAGATCCATCAGCTGTATGAATCTCCATCGGGCGTGGTGACCCGCACGATCGCCACGCTGCTCGTGGCGCCGCGGTAGCCGGGTGTGATGATCGGGAAGGGCGGCTCCGGAGAGATCCCGGTTACTTCCAGCGTGTATCCGGTCTGCCCGACCTGCACGGTTGACCCCGCCTCAACCGGGTACACCGCTCGGAACCCCCCAGAATCCCCGGGAACCTGCACGACCAGCGCATGACGTGTTCCCTTCGGGACCGGCTCGGCCAACGCACGCCAGCGGGCCTCGGGCATCGAGATCGCGTACTCGATTCCGATCATCTGGTTGTCCACGGCCCGCTGTGGGGGCTCCGTTGGGAACAAGTCCAACCGGAGCATCGGCTCCGGCGGCTCGGACGGGTCCTGACCCGGGAAGGTGGCGCGAATCATCACCTGCCGATAGGGCCGGGGCGGTTGGCCCTCCGGCGGGGGGTCGGAGGGAACGAAGTCGAGCGTCGCCTCAGCGTACGAGGCGTACCCGACGACGCGGAATGACAGGTCCTCGTCCGGCAGCGGCGGCCCGCCCTGTCGCTGGCGCCAGTCGCGTACCGGGATCGACAGGGTTCGCCCATGGTCCGAATCCGTTGCCGGGGCTTCGGGGCCGTCCCGCCCGACGACGCCGAGGTTGTAGTCGTTGTACCGGGGTATATGCGCAAGAGGGCGCTGTTCCCATGGCTGGTCGGGCCCGTGCCTGATCCACAGCGCGACCTTGGTGTTGTCGTAGAAGGCGTCTTCCATCGGCCCGGGCGTGGGCGCCCCGGTCTGATCGGGCGAGCCGGCGATCAGCAGCACGTCTCCCTCGCGCTTGAGGGACTTGTAATAGAGGCTGCCCAGGGCCATCGTCACGATGCCCGTGTGAACCGTGAGCACGCCAAGATTGTGAAACGTGAACTCGATCCGGCGAATGGTCGCGACGCACATGTTGAGCACGAACGTGAGCAGGATCAGACGCATCGGCCACCAGGAGTAGAACTCCAGTTCCGACATCTCCAGGATCGGGAGTCGCCGGAGCGTGGTCGACTTGTTGGCCTCGATGAACGAGGCGAACAGGCGGAAGCCGTGCCCCGTGCCGGGGTCGTACCGGAGCACCGGCCACACCAGCGACGCCCAGATCGCCCCGGCGCCGGCCACGAGCCCCATCGTGACCAGGACGAACGCCGCTGCTCGCGCGACCGGCGGCGCACGATTGAGAATCGGCCGCAGCAGCATGTACCCGACGAGCAGCACGAGCACCACTGTCCCAAGCAGCGTGGCGGCGTCGATGAGCAGCGTCGGAATCATCGCGAGCAGCCCGATCGGAACGCTCGCCAGCGTTGCGTAGACAATGACCAGCGAGAGAAGAATCACCGCCAGCGTGATCGAACTGAGCGCACGCAGGATGAACCTTGCGGGCCACGCCCAGGCGGGGATGTGCTCCCGCTCCCACTGCTTGGCCCGCCGCCACTTGGCGCTCATGTCCGGGTTCCTGATCGGCCCGCTCGGCCCCGCTGAATCGGTGTATCGCCGCAATGCTACGCGCCGCGCCAGACGACGACCCCCGGGGTCCGAAGAACGTCCAGCAAGCGACGGGGAGTGAGTCGCTTCCGGCGATGACCTCGCTCGAGCGCACGGACGCAGACTCGACCGAGCAGATAGGCGACGCGCACGTCCCCTTCGATCAGATCAGGACCGGGGGCGCCTCGCCGGCGAGGACTTGCGCTACGGGGTTCCCGGGGGCGCCGACCGCGACCGCCACGACGCCGGCGATCCGCCTTCCCGCTGTGAACCGGAACAGATCCGGATCCAATCCCAGTGCGGTGGCCCCGTTGGTCGTTGCCATCGCCAGGAGCGTCGCGGGGTCCGTTCCGTCGCGCCGGTAGAGCAGTCGTGCCTCGGCGAGCGTCGAGAAGAGCCCGGCACGAGGATCGGCGCACTCCGAAGGGAGGCTGGCGATCGAGTCGGTCCCGAGGCAGACGTTGATCCCGGCTTCGAGCATCCGTCGGTAGCGGTGGGGGCCCAGGCGCGACGCGGCCCCGAAGTACGCCGATGCGCGGGGGCAGTACGCCACGCTCGTGCCGGTCTGCGCCAGGATCCGGATGGCCCGGTCCGGCGCATCGTTGGCGTGCGCTACGAGGAATCGAGCCCGCGCCAGGACGGGTTCGAGGTGCTCGACCGGGTGCCGCCCGCGACCGACGTGATCGAGGATCGAATCATCCCAGACGCCGACGCGTTCGAGCAGGTCTCGCTGGGACCCGGTTCCCTCGGCGACGAATCGGCGTTCCTCCGGCGATTCGGCCAGGTGCGTGCTCAGGGGGACATTCAGCGCGGTCGCCCTGTCGACGATCCAGTGGTACATCGGGATGGAGACGGTGTTGGGCGCGTGCGGCTGGAGCCCGAAGCGCACCCCGTCCGCCTCATGGATGGCCGATGCGCACGCGCGGATCAGGTCATCGAGACCGCGGCGCGTCGGCTCCTCGAGCGCGCCGATCCCGAACAGTTCCAGGTATGACACGCCGACCAGATCCGAGTCCCGCAGTGCTCCCAGCGCGGCCAGCGTGAGGCGACCTCCCGGCGAGCCGGCGATGTCTCCGACCGCAGCCACGCCCCCGGCCAGGCTCAACCGAGCCCCGTCGGCGACGGCTCGGGCGATCTGGGGATCCTCGACGGGCCTCCGGGCCCGAATCTGGTCGATCCAGGAGACAAACCCCGCCTCGGGATTGTGCCCCAGCGGGCCGACCCGGGTCAGGTCCAGGTGCGTGTGGGCGTTGACCAGTGCGGGAATCAGGACGGCGTCGGGGCGCGACACGGGCCGGGCGTGGGCCGAGGCCGGGTGGGCGTCCACTCGCTCGGGCGGGCCCAGCACCAGGACGCGTGCCCCGAGGGTCAGCCTGTGATGCGGCCCGGTTTCGAGAAGAACGGATGCCCCGAGGGATCCGTCGGGGTGCTCGGCGTCGGCGATCGAGCGGGCGTCGATCCGCAGGAGCAACCCGGCTCGACCGTCATTGGGCGGCGGATTGCTCATGAAGGGCCCGAACCCCGAGAGATCTGGCTTTCGGCGCTGACGCGCACCGGCAAAGAGCGTATGCTCCACGTCCGGCCAGTGACGGATCGGGCCGGGACAGCGGCGGGCCTCTCACGACGGAGCGGAAGACATGAGATGCACACGGGCAAGACGGATCGTCCAGGCCGGAGCAGTTCTGGCGCTGGCCTTAGCGACAGGGGCTCAGGTCGGGTGTGTGAGCCAGAGCAAGGCGGACGCCCTGGAGAAATCGGCGGTGGCGGCCAGCGACCGGCAGCAGCACCTGTTGGCTGAACTCCAGGAGACGCGCAGCGAGGTTGATCTGCTCCGCGGCGAGCGGGACCGTCTCAACCAGGCCATCGATCAGATGCGCGCGGACTACGACGCCCAGGCCAAGAATCTCGAGGCGACGACGCGCCGGCTCGCGGACTTCCAGCAGCGCCTGGACCAGGTTCGCCTGGGCGAGTTGAACCCGGAGGTCGAGCGGGCGTTCGAGGCGCTGGCCCAACGCCATCCCGACATGGTGCAGTACGACCCCGAGCGGGCTTTGCTGCGGTTCGCCAGCGACTTGACGTTTGATTCCGGCTCGGCAGCGGTCAAGCCCGAGGCCGCCCAGACCCTCGCCGCTCTGGCGGACATCCTCGGGTCCGAGGCGGCGATTGGCTACGACGTGCATGTGGTCGGGCACACGGACTCGCAGCCACTCAGCGCCGCGACACGCCAGCGGCACCTGTCCAACCGAGGGCTCTCGTGCCACCGGGCGATCGCGGTGGGGGAGGTTCTCATCAAGCGTGGCGTGCCGGCGTCGAGGATTCTCACGGCCGGGTGGGGCGCACAGCGCCCATTCGTGCCAAACACGCGCACGGGCAACACACCCCAGAACCGGCGCGTCGAGATCTTCCTCGCGCCGCCCACGGGTCAAGGCGCCTCGGCCGGGGCGCGCGGTGGTGCCATCGCGCCCGATCGAGCCAAGCCGCCTGCCCGCCAGTATGAACCGACCAAGTAGTTCGCCTTGGACGAGACCGCTCCCCACGCGGCCTTGGAATCCGGCCGTTCGCCCCCTGAGTCGCACAAGCGCTTCCGCTCCTTCTCCCCTCGGGGGAGAGGGTTGGGGCGAGGGGCACACCTGCCTCTATCCTCCGAACTCTGGACGGCGTGCCACCGACCGCTGCTTTGAGCGGTCGGTGTTCTTTGCCCTCCGGTACTCCTTGCCTTTCGAGATCTCTGAACAACCAGTGGGGCCGGCAGTGGGGCCGGTTTCCAACCGGCCGAGAATGTGAGTTGATCGAACGGGATGCTCGGTTTTGCGCCAAGACCTTCAGGCCAGGAATGGCTGTTCAGAAACTCCTTTCGGTGATCCCTCCCTTCCAATGACACCGACCGCGGCGGACCGCGGTGGGTGGCACGCTGGACCGGACGCCACGCGGTCGGCTCCGGGTGCCACGGGCGGCTCGTCCGCCCGTGCATAATGCGGATCTGTTCAAGACATAGTGTGCGACCTGCCGGTGGCGCCCGCCGGTACTTCAGCCGATGTTCCGGGATTCCGTGCGGACGCCCTGCTTGCGGATCAATGTGTTCAGTTGATCCCGATCATCGAGCCGATCACGGGGCCGAACTTCACGAACAGCCCCGCGAAGACGACCGAGACGATCGAGATGAGTTTGATGAGGATGTTCAGCGACGGGCCGGAGGTGTCCTTGAACGGGTCGCCGACGGTGTCGCCGACGACGGTCGCCTTGTGGTCGTCCGATCCCTTGCCGTAGACGATGTCGCCGCCCCGGCCGCTGGTCTGGTACTCCCTGGCCCGGGCCATGATCCCGTCACGGACGCCCTCGGGAACCCCGGCGGCGGCCTCGGGGCTGTTGAGCATGTCGTCGGCGGTGACCTTGCCGATCGACTCGATGAGTTTCTTGGCGTTGTCCCAGGCGCCCCCGGCGTTGGCCATGAAGATCGCGACCGCGAAGCCGGAGGTCAGCCCTCCGGCGAGCATCCCGACCACGCCCGGCACCGAAAGCAGCAGCCCGATCGTGATGGGGACGATGATGGCCAGCAGCGCCGGGACGACCATTTCGCGCTGTGCCCCGACGGTTGAGATCAGGACGCAGTTGGCATAGTCGGGGTAATGCTTTCCCTCGAAGTCGATCCCTTCCTTGGGCCAGGTGTTGGGATCGCGGACCTGTTCCTCGGTCATGCCCTGGGCACGGAGCCCGTCGCGGATCTTGGCGAACTGGCGCCGGGCCTCGCGCATCATCGCGTAGGCGGCCCGCCCGACGGCGCTCATCGTCAGGGCGCAGAACAGGAACGTGAGCAGCACGCCCACGAAGATCCCGCCGAGAAGGCGCGGGTTTGTCAGCGTCAGGTCGTAGAAGTACAGGACGTCGCGGATCTCGCCGTTGCGGCTCGAAGCCAGGTCCAGCGTGTATCCCTCTCCTGTCCCGCTCGAATCGGGGATCTTCAGCAGGTACCCGGTCGATCCGACCATCGGGTGGCTGTCATCGGCCGTGGCGGCGTGCCGGCCGGTCGGGGAGATCGCGGTGTAGACCTGCCCGGTCTGGAGCAGGTCTCGGGCGTGCTCTTGGCCGTTGCCTCCGTCGATATCGATGAGCATCGCGCCGTCCACATAATCGGCGCCATCCTCGCCAGCACCGGGGACGACGATTGCGAACCTGCTGTAGCCGCTGTAGATCGCGTAGGCCTGGTCGTCGGCCGGTGCGGTGACGGAAGTGGCATTGGCGGTGTTCTCTGCCTGGCGGGTGATCTGGACCTGCACGATCTGGATGAACGCGGCAAAAAGAGCCAGGGCGGTCAGCGCAGCGGAGCCGATGGCGAAACCCTTGCCGGTGGCGGCTGTGGTGTTGCCCAGCGAGTCGAGCATGTCCGTTCGCTCGCGGACATAGGCGGGCTGACCGATCATCTCGGCATTGCCGCCGGCGTTGTCGGCGATCGGGCCGTAGGCATCCGTGGCGAGCGTGATCCCGAGGGTCGAGAGCATTCCGACGGCCGCGATACCCACGCCATAGAGCCCCATGAGGAAGTTATCCGATCCCCCCGCGAAGATGTACGCGGCCAGGATCGCGACGACGACGGTCAGCAGAGCCGCCCACGTCGATTTCATCCCCTCGGCCACGCCCGCGATGATGACGGTCGCCGGCCCGGTCAGGGCCTGCTCCGAGATCCGGCGCGTGGGCGGATGCTCGTAGGACGTGTAGTACTCGGTGGCGAAGGCGATAACGAGCCCGGCCACGAGTCCCGAGACGATCGACAGCCCGATTCCCCACCAGGTGAAGGGGAGATCCTGGTTTCCATCTCCCCCGAGCAGGAAGAACAGCACGCCGAACGCGCCGAGCACGATCAGACCCGACGCGACGTAGACGCCCTTGTGCAGGCCCTTGAGCAACTGCGCGAACGAGGCGCCCTCACGAGCCCTGACGCTGAAGATGCCAATCACGGAGCAGATGATGCCCAGCCCGGCGAGGACCAGTGGCGTCGCCGCCAGCGCCACGCCCAGGGCCGCCGCCTTGGCGCCCGAAAGCCCCATCGTGAACGCCGCCGCCGCCCCGAGGGCCATCGTCGCCAGCATCGACCCGTAGTACGACTCGTACATATCGGCGCCCATACCCGCGACGTCTCCCACGTTGTCGCCGACGTTGTCGGCGATCGTCGCCGGGTTCCGGGGGTCATCTTCGGGGATGCCGGCCTCGACCTTGCCGACAAGGTCGGCGCCGACATCGGCGGCCTTGGTGTAGATCCCGCCGCCCACGCGGGCGAACAACGCCTGCGTCGAAGCGCCCATCCCGAAACTGAGCATGATGGTCGTCAGTTCCGTGATCCCGAAGTCCGTGAACGAGTTGAAGATGAAGAACCACGTTGACGCGTCCAACAGCGCGAAGCCGACCACGACCAGGCCCATCACCGCGCCGGAGCGGAACGCCACGGTCAGCCCCTCGTTGAGGCTCTGCTTGGCCGCGTTGGCTGTCCGGGCGCTGGCGTTGGTCGCCATCTTCATTCCGAACCAGCCGCACAGGCCCGAGAAGAACCCGGCGATGGGCACGCCCAGCATCGAGAGCATCGGTTGGAGTTTCAGGACCATGCTCAGAACGGCCAGCACGCCCACGATGCACACGAAGACGATCGCCACCACCCGGTACTGGCGGGTGAGATACGTCATTGCACCCTGGCGAACGGCGTCGGCGATCCGGATCATGTCCTCGTCGCCCTCGGATCGCTTCATGACCGAAGCGGCAAAGAACCTGGCCATAATCAGGGCGATCAATCCGCCGATCGGTGCCACGTAATATGCGGGCGGGATGTCCGCCATCGACGCCAGGAAAGTGGGACTGGTCAGGTTCATCGTGATGTCATCTCCGCTCTGTGTTGCGTGCGGCCGGATCGACGGGAACGGGCCGATCCGCCGGTTCCAAATGGGGCCGAGTCCTGCGGCCGGGCCCGGTCAACCGATGGCGGGCAGGATAGCATCCCCGTTCGAGTCATGCCCGGCCCGAACGGACCGCCGCGAGGCCTCCGTTGCCCAACGAGATTGCGCCGGGAAGGTTGGCCGTTCCGAAACAGTGTCGCGGGCGGAATCCCCAGTTGGAATCCGTCCAGATTGGCGGCCCGCCGGCGCCAGCCGACGACGCGCCCGGTTTATCTCATCGTCGCGAGCCCCCACCCTGCGACCCGCCGCGGCCGGGCCCGCTCCCACCGGATCCTCCGCGGGTGTTTCCGCCCGGTCCGCCCCGCCGCAGCGACATCGCCAGCCGATTCCGGGCCTTTCTCATGGCCCGGCGCCGCCGTTCGGAGGGCTTCTCGTAGTATTCCTTGCGCTTGATCTCCTTCGTGAGACCTTCCTTTTCGCACAACTTCTTGAAGCGGCGCATCATCTGCTCAACGCTCTCGTTGCTGCGCGACTTGATCCGGATCGCCATGCGTGCCTCTCATTCCGCGGGCATTGAGTCGTCCGTTCTCCCGGGGGCCTAGTAAAGGCTCAACACCCCGCGGGATCAAGCATCGCCCCGATCGCCCCTCAGAGTGGCACACAGAGGACCGGACGGACAACCGGACGTTGGGACGAGCAGAGGAGCCCCGGCGTGCGGACCCCTTTCGAGCGATAGACCGCCACCATGCTGCTCATCGACGCTTCCAACCTGCTTCACGCCGGCGACCGGGTTGGTGACGGGCGAGATCTGGATCTGCACCGCCTCACCCGCCTGATCCGATCGAGCCGATACCGACGGCGGCCTGTTCGGTTTGTGTGCGATGGAGTGGACATCGGTTCGCCGAGGCCCCCCGGTGTGCAGGTCGTCTACGCCGGCGCCGGACGAGAGGCCGACGACATCATCGAGCACATGCTCGAAACCGACTCCGGGGCCAGACGCTTTCTCGTGGTCAGCACGGACCGTCGGCTCAAGCGTGCCGCCCGTCGGCGCAGGGCCGACTCGATCACCTCCGAGGCGTTCCTCCGCCGCCTGCTCGGGGACGAGCACACGCGCCCCACGCCCCTGCCCGCGTTCGCGAGGAACCTTCCGCTCAGTGCCCCGGAGGTCGCGTATTGGATCGAGCAGTTCGACCAGGCGCCCGATAATGGGCCCGCGCCTGTTCCGGGCAAGCCTCCGGGCAAACCCCATCCAGATCGCCCCGGGCGCACCGAACTCCGCCCGCGGGCGTCTTCGCCCCCGTCCAGCGCCCAGGTCGGTTCCAAGGACCAGCCGCCCGCCGCCGAGACCCCGCGCTCCGCCGAACCGATCGACCCGATCCTGCTCGACGCGCTTGAACATTGGGCCGGGCGCCTCGATCTGGACGATCTTGACATGAGCAAGTGGCTCTGAATCGGTCAATCCGGCTGAGAATCGGCGCTGGCGCCGCGTGCGTCGTTGCGCTCATCACGGTTCTGGTCGCCTGCGAGGGGCTGCCCCCGGAGGTCGATCGTGCGGCCGTCGGGGTCATGGCGGCGGCCGCCCCGTCGCTCCAGGCGGATCTGCCCCCGACGATCCGCCCCGCTGCGATCGCCTCCTCCGCGCAGGCAAGCCTCGAGGCCCGCGGCTACACGATCCGGCGTCGCAGCGTGACCAACGCCTCGGCCCGCATCGAGGCTGGCCTGGGTGGCTCCGGTCGCCTGAGCCGTGTGATCGTAACGGCCCGCCCGACGCAGACCGGCTCACGCGTGAGCATCAAGATCACGCCCACGGGCGATGAATACCGGGCCGGCCGGATCATGGACGAGATCCTCCGTCGCTTGGGGCTCTGACCCGGAGCCGACCGCGGTTACCGCTCATCGATCGGGACGTACGCGGCCTCGTGCGGCCCGACGTACATCGCCTTGGGACGGAAGAGGCGATTGTCGGCCAGCTGCTCGATGATGTGCCCCGACCAGCCGCCCAGCCGCGAGAGCACGAACATCGGCGTGAACAGATCCAGCTCCAGCCCGATGCAGTGGTACGTGGTCGCCGAGTAGAAATCGACGTTCGGGTAGATCCCCTTGTGGGCCAACTCCCGTTCCATGATCTGCT
>Ga0114931_10005248_pt1 | contig 16013 bp, 14 predicted proteins | sample 2SBtaG_FD_89579 | JGI IMG/M metagenome (GOLD analysis project Ga0114931, IMG submission 89579) | Deep subsurface microbial communities from Kolumbo volcano to uncover new lineages of life (NeLLi) - 2SBTROV14_V59a metaG | ecosystem: Environmental > Aquatic > Marine > Volcanic | place: Kolumbo...
ATATCGCATTCGCCCTGTTGCGGGCCGACCGATATGAGGAAGCAAACCGCGCCTTCCGTCGCGCCGATTCGATGGGCGGCCTGCCTGACCATCTGTTGACCCGGTGGGCGCGAACAAAGCTGGATTTGTTCGATTATACAGCAGCCATCAGCCTAGCGGACAGGTCCATTCAAAAAAATCTCAACAATGCTGATTCATACTACGTTCGGGCAGTGGCGCACCAGCACACAGGGGATTTCGAACGCGCGGAGGATGATTTCCGAAAGGTGCTTGTGTTTGACCCGGCCAATGGTGAGGTCTACGAACGGCTGGCCCGCATGAAACGGATACGCGACCAAGACATTGTGGAGATCAAGACGAAATTCACCAACGACAGCATTCCGGCGGGCTCCCGCACGGCCTTTGGCTACGCGCTCGCGACTTATTACGATCAAATTGCAGACTATGCCGAAGCGTCCGTCTGGCTCAGGCAGGCAAACGCTCTCAAGGCTGTCGAGACACCGTTTTCGGCGCCAATCCATACCGGGCTCGTCAGTCGGGTGATATCAGTTTTTGACCGTCCCTTCTTCGAAAGTCGGGACGGCGAAGGCAGCGCCAGCGACACCGCAATTTTTATCCTTGGAATGCCTCGTTCCGGCACGACTTTGTGCGAAACTATCCTGGCCGGATATGATGAGGTTTTCGCCGGTGGCGAACGGCCCGATTTTCAGCGCTTGATCAAAGGCCTGCCGGATTATCCCGAGATGGCGCTTGCGGCGGAACCGGACTGGGCCCGAAAGAACGGCGAAGCCATTCTGACCGCCATGCGCGATGCCGCCGCGGGACACCCGAACATCACCAACAAGATGCCGGGCAACTATATCTGCCTGGGCCTGGTTCACTGGCTGATGCCGAATGCCCGGCTGATCCATTGCCGGCGCGACCCGCGCGACAATGCGCTTTCCTGCTTTCAGCAGCATTTTCGCGACGGCCTGAGCTTCACCTATGATCTCGACGCCTTTGTGGTCGCCTATCGCCAATATCGGCGTATCATGGCACACTGGCATGAGGTTCTGCCGGGCAGGATCCTCGATGTCGATTACGAAACCCTGGTAAGCGACCCCGAGCACACGGCAAAAGAGATTGTGTCTTTTTGCGGCCTGGAATGGTCACCATCATGCCTTGACACCCACAAGGTTGACAGGGCAGTCAATACGGCGAGTTTTTTTCAGGTGCGACAGCCGATAAATACCGGGTCGGTCGGCAAATGGCGCAAATATGAGAGCCAGTTCGGCTCGTTTTTCAAGGCGTTGGAGGCTTCGTGAAAAAGGAACACATGTTGCTGAGCGCCTTGTTGCTGCTGGGCGCCTGCTCCGCGGCTGAAGATGCCACTCCACGCGACATCACGCTGGCGCCCGGTAACGAGACCACGACCGCCGCGTTCAACGGCCAGATCAATGATCTGGTCGCGAACGCCGCCAAATCCTATGTCACGCTGGCCGTCAAGGATCCGACGCTCGACAGCAGCCAGGAGGTCGGCGTGCCGCGCGAAACGATCACGGCAGCAAGCGGCTTTGCGATCGACAATGAAGGCCACGTCCTGACTGCCGCCCATGTCGCCATCGCATCAGGCTGGCTGGTCACCGCACGGGGTCCCAACGGCGTCAAATATCAGGGTCGAGTCCTCGCCACCATGCCGAAAATGGACATGGCCATCGTCAAGCTGGTGCGCTACGGCGCTCTGCGCCCGGTGACACCTGCTGCGAGCCCCTGTCTTGATCTCGGGGCGCCGATTTATTCGCTCGGCAAGCCACGAAAAAAGGGCGATACCGCGCGTCTTGGCTCGGTCGTTTCGCTCAGCTTCGGCCGGCCGGTGAGCTATCAGGGATACGGATATTCCGATGCCATGGTACTGCGAATGCAGACCCGCGCAGGCGAATCCGGCGGCCCGGTATTCAATGCCGACGGCAAGCTTATCGGCATGATCGTCAGTACCCTTTCGGACGGCACCGGACGGCCGCTTGACCTTGCCCATGCGGTCACGATGCCGATGCTGGCTGACTTTGTATGCTCCAAGATCGATTGCGCGCCGGCGTGGCGCGCTCTGGTTAACCAGAGCGTCAACAATTGTCCGAAATCGAAGACGGCCAGAAAGAAATCGGGCTGACGATCAGCCCGCCGTCTGGATCAGGGGATTTCAATGATCTCGGGATCTGATCCGCCATAGAGTGCCTCAACCAGGCCCGCCCGGTTTTCCAGCACCGCACGCTGGTTGATGTAGCCCTTGTCGGTGATTTCGTTCCGGTCGATCGACGGCGGGTCGGCCATCAGAAGGACCTGTGCGATCCGCGTGCTGCTTGCCGGATGAGCAGCATTATAGGCGGCGAGACTGGTACGCACCGCATCGCGAACTTCATCACGTCCGATCAGTTCGTTCAGGGTCATCTCACCACCCCCGCCTTCAACGAGACTTCTGCAGCCCGGCTCGCTGGCGAAGATCAGCAGTCCCAGTTCGGCGCGGTCATGGCCGGTGACGACACAGTCCTGAATGACCGGCGCCGCCGCCGCGATCGCGCCCAACCGCACCGCACCGGCGTGAACCCAGGTGCCGGACGTCAGTTTGAAGTCTTCGGCCACGCGGCCATCAAACACGAGGCCTCGCTCGGGATCGCCACGTTCGGCGAATTTCACGGCATCGCCGATCCGGTAAAACCCGTCCTCATCGAAGGCTTCCCCGGTGAGATCATCGCGCCGCCAGTAGCCGGGCGTAACATTGGGGCCGCGTACCCGCATCTCAAGTTTGCCGGCATTTGGCACCAGCTTGATCTCGGTGCCCGGCACCGGAACACCGATCACGCCAGCCTCTTCGATGATGAAATGGACCGCCGTCGCGGCGGGTGCGGTCTCGGTCGAACCAAGGGCCGACAACATGCACACCCGTTCGCCACGCTCACGGATGGCAAGATCCTCAAGCTTGCCCCACAGGTTCGGCGGCAGGGCAGCGGCCGCATAGAAAATAAGATCGAGCTCTCTGAAAAAGGAACGCCGCAGTGCTTCATCCGTCTCAAGGTACGGGATCAGCATGTCAAACCCGCGCGGCACGTTGAAATACACAGTTGGTGATATTTCCTTGAGATTCGCGACCGTGCGCTCGACCAGCCCCGGCGCCGGTTTGCCCGCGTCAATATAGAGCGTGCCACCATTACGCAGGATCATGTTGAAGTTGAAATTGCCGCCGAATGTGTGTGACCAGGGAAGCCAGTCGACGAGCACCGGTGGCCGCTGTTCGAGAAATCGCCACAGCGTGCCCATCGCCGCCTGGTTGGAGCACATCATGCGGTGGGTATTGATCACGCCCTTGGGGAACCCGGTCGAACCCGAGGTAAACAGGATTTTGGCAATGTCATCGGCGCGAAGAGCGGCAAATGCCGCATCAACCGGTGCCCCGGGCTCGGCCTCGAGGAGGCTCGTGAAATCCGTAGAACCGTTGCCGCCACCGGCACTCACGACAATCTCCGCGCCGGAAAAACACGGGCACGCCAGCGCGGCGGCGAAGGCTTCACCATCGGCCGCATACACAAACTCGGGCTCAAGCAGCCCGGCAATGAACTTCAGCTTGCCGAAATCCGCCGACATCAGGGAATAGGCAGGCGAGATACACGCCGACGGCATGCCGACATGGAGTGCGGCCAGTTGCAAGATGGCAACGTCGATACTGTTGCCGGACAAAATCATGAACGGCCGCGCCGGATCGAGATTTCGGTCAAGTAACGCCTGCCCGACCGCCCGCACCGCATCAAGCGTCTCAGCGTAGCTGATCCTGCGCCAACTGCCGTCACCGGCGCGTTCGGCAAGATAGGTCCGCTGCGGCGCGGCATCCGCCCAATGCGCAAGCCATTCGCCGATACACCGGGCATACCCCGGAAGCTCAAGCTCGGAGCGCAATACCAGAGAACCGTCGGCGCGCTCATCAAGCGTAACCGCGACCGGCGCGAAATCAAGATCACTAAATCCGGGTTTGCTCATAGGTTCAGTCCCGCCATGGCCAAAACGCGCGCCAATATAACAGCACCTTTCGAGAAGCGCACATCGCAAAAAGGACGCATGTGGTACACGTCTTCATGTTGCCGGATCGTCATCCGACTGGCGGAACGTTTACAGCGGCCCGGCAAATGAATAGGTTCGGGGTCAGAAGGTGGTTTGATTTTTCCAGGGATGAAAATTCATGAGAGCGCTGACAGCATTTGGGTTTCTGGTGCTGCTCTTCGCAATCGCCACCCTGGCGCCGACACCGGTGATGGCGGCCGCGGCGGTGGTTGCCCGGGTCGACATTTCTTCGCAACGCATGACTGTTTTCATCAACGGCCGCCGACGGTATTCCTGGGCGGTTTCCACCGGCGCGGGGCGCTACCGCACACCGACCGGCTCCTACCGGCCGACGTTTATGGACCGCAAACACTATTCGCGAAAGTACAACAATTCACCGATGCCCTATTCGGTGTTCTTTCGCGGCGGCTATGCGGTGCATGGCACCTATTCCATCCGCCGTCTTGGCCGCCCGGCGTCCCACGGTTGCGTGCGTCTGCACCCGGCCAATGCGGCAAAACTGTTCGGGCTGGTTCAGCGCTACGGCAAGCGAAACAGCCGGATCATTGTTGTTCGCTGACAGGCCGGGCAGTCCGTTGGTGACGATCATGACCGGCATTGACCGCCTCTTGGAGATTGGCGCGCCGCGAGGCTTGCCATTTCCGCGTCAAATTGCTGCTATGAGCAGCACAAAGGGGGCGGCAAATGACAGAAAACAACGCGACACCACCAAACGCTGCGGGCGGCAAACGGCAATTGCCGGAAATTCGCGACGTGTCCCTCAACGATCTCTTCGAGGCACTTGGCGCCGGTGTCCGCGATTTTCAGGCAACGCCACTCTTTTGTCTCTTTTTCGGCGGCTTCTATGCCGCCGGCGGCTGGTTCCTGCTGTTTCTGCTGGGCTATCTCGATATTCACTTTTACGTCTATCCGCTGGCCACCGGCTTTGCGATGGTCGCGCCGTTCATTGCCGCCGGGCTCTATGAAATCAGCCGGCGGCGCGAACAGGGCGCAGCGCTGACGTGGGCCGGGGTGCTCGGATCGGTGCGCCGTGCCGGCGGCAAGGACCTGGTCTACATGGTGCTGGTGACAACTTTTTCATATATCATCTGGATCGACATCGCCGCCGCACTCTATGTCATGTTCTTCGGCCTGAAACCGCTTGGTTTCCTTGAATTGATGAACGCCATCCTGACGACGCCGACGGGATTTGTGTTTTTCGTCGTCGGCAATCTGGTCGGCCTGTTTCTGGGCCTTGTGGTCTTCTCGATAACAGTGGTCTCGTTCCCCCTGCTGTTCGACCGCAATATCGATTTCGTCTCCGCCATGATCACCAGTGTCAGGGTCGTGCGCGCCAATCCGCGCACCATGCTGGTCTGGTGCGCCATGATCGTGTCTTCGCTTGCCATATCGGTGCTGTCGGTGTTCGTCGGCCTGCTCGTTCTGCTGCCGATTTTCGGCCACGCCAGCTGGCATCTTTACCGGCGCGCGCTGACGCCGGAACAGACTTCCGCCTGACGTCGCCCCCCGGCGGCAACCCGGCTCAGGCGCTTTGCTTGACGCGGACCGCTTTCTTGCGTTCGTGGGGATCAAGCAGACGCTTGCGCAGCCGGATGCTGTCAGGCGTCACCTCGACCAGTTCATCGTCTTCGACATAGGCAATCGCCTGTTCGAGCGCGAAACGGCGCGGCGGCGTCAGCCGGATGGCCTCATCGGTACCGGCGGCGCGGATGTTTGTCAGCTGTTTTGCCTTGAGCGGATTGACTTCGAGATCGTTGCTCTTGGCGTGCTCGCCGATGATCATACCCTGATAGACCTCGGCGCCCGCACCGATGAACAGATCGCCGCGGTCCTCCAGATTGGCGAGTGCATAGGCAACGCTGCGCCCGGCGGCATTGGAAATCAGCACACCGTTTCGGCGTTCAGGGACGGCGCCGGCGTGGCGGCCGTATTCACGAAAGATACGGTTCATCACTCCGGTACCCCGGGTCTCGGTCAGAAACTCGCCGTGATAACCGATCAGGCCGCGCGACGGTACGACGAATTCAAGGCGCACCTTGGCGCCACCGGAAGGGCGCATATCGTTCATCCGGCCCTTGCGCCGCGACAGCGATTCAACAACGGTGCCGGAGTGCTCCTCGTCGACGTCGATCACCACATCTTCGTATGGCTCCAGCAGCGCACCGGTTTCCGGGTCGGTCCGGGTCAGCACCCGGGGCCGCGATATCGACAGCTCGAACCCCTCCCGCCGCATGGTCTCTATCAGCACGCCAAGCTGCAATTCACCGCGTCCCGCGACCTCATAGGCATCCTGGGACTCGACCTCGCGCACCCTGATCGCGACATTCCCTTCGGCCTCGGCGAGCAGCCGCGCACGGATCACTCTGGAGGTGACTTTATTGCCCGAGCGTCCCGACAGCGGTGAATCGTTGATGGAAAACACCATTGCCAGTGTCGGCGGGTCGACCGCATCGGCCGGCAGCGCCTGCCCGACGGTGAGATCACACAACGTATCGGCAACGCTGGCGGTGCCAAATCCCGCAATCGCCACGATATCGCCGGCAACCGCCTCATCGAGCGCCAATCGCTCAAGACCGCGAAAGGCGGTCACTTTGGAGACCCGCGCCTGTTCGATCAGGCTGCCGTCGCGGTTGAGCGCTTTTGCGGTCATGTTCGCCCTGACCGCGCCGGACTCGATCCGCCCGGTCAGGACACGCCCGACATAGGCGTCGCGCTCAAGGGTGGTGACCAGCATCCGGAAGGGTCCAGCGGGATCGACCTCGGGAGTTGGCACACTGGCGACGATCTGCTCGAAAAGCGGCGTCATATCGGAACCGGTGATACCGGATTCACGGGCCGCCCAGCCCTGCTTGGCGGACGCGAACAGAACCGGAAAATCAAGTTGTTCGTCACTCGCGCCAAGGGCTGCGAAAAGATCGAATACTTCATCATGGGTCGCATCGGGTCGGGCGTCAGGCTTGTCCGCCTTGTTGATCACGACGATCGGCCGCAAGCCCAGTTTGAGGGCCTTGGCGGTCACAAACTTGGTCTGCGGCATCGGCCCTTCGGCGGCATCAACCAGCAGCAGGACACCATCGACCATGGAAAGGATCCGCTCAACCTCACCGCCAAAATCGGCATGGCCGGGCGTGTCGACAATATTGATCCGCACCCCCTGCCAATCGACAGAGGTGCATTTCGCGAGGATGGTAATGCCGCGTTCGCGCTCGAGATCGCTGGAATCCATGACCCGCTCCGCGACCTGCTGATTGGCCCGAAACAGGCCGCTCTGGCGCAACAGCACGTCAACCAGTGTCGTCTTGCCATGGTCGACATGGGCAATGATGGCGATATTTCGAATGTCCAAGGGGCTGCTCCAGCGGTTCGGGATGCTGGTATAAGCCCAATTCCGGCAAATCCCAAGCAGAGATATTCGATCCGCTTTGCGCTGCCCTCATGGCAACATCAGGTAAACCGCAAGGTGGCGCGCACGGGCCGGCGGTGATAAGAAGCGGTCGCGTCGCCCGCTTCGCGGCGCGTCAGGCAAAACACCGCACATGAAGTCCGCATGTCCCTTCTCCAGAATCTCACAACCATCGTTCAGGCCGCCTTCGCGCAAGCCGGGCTTCCTGCGGAACTCGGCCAGGTCGTCGTCTCGCAACGGCCCGAGCTCTGCCAGTTTCAGTGCAATGGCGCCCTGGCGGCCGCAAAACAGGCAAAGAAGAACCCGCGCGAGATCGCCGCTGAAATTGCCGGCATTCTGGGGCATGAGGATGTGTTTTCGAAAGTGGACATCGCCGGACCGGGCTTTCTCAATCTTTCATTGAGCGATGATTTCATCGCCCGCACCGCAAACGATCTGGCCGGCGATCAACGGATCGGAATTGCAGAAAAAGCGCCGCAGACGGTGATTGTCGATTTCGGCGGGCCCAATATCGCCAAGCCGATGCATGTCGGCCACCTGCGCTCAGCCGTGATCGGCGATGCCCTGCAGCGTATCTTCCGCTTTGCCGGCGACAATGTCATCAGCGATGTCCACATGGGCGACTGGGGCACGCCGATGGGTATGCTGATTATGGCGGTTGCCCGTGAGCAACCCGGCCTGCCCTATTTCGACGAGGGCTTTTCCGGCGAATACCCGAGCCAGTCCCCGGTCACCCTTGGCGATCTTGAACGGCTCTATCCGGCGGCGGCGGCGGCCTGCAGGAATGATGAAGCCCGCATGGACGAAGCCCGCATGGCGACCATGGAATTGCAGGCCGGACGGCGTGGCTATCGCGCCCTGTGGCAGCACTTTTTCGATGTATCGGTTGCCGCCATGCGCGACGAGTTCGACAGTCTCGGCGTCCATTTCGATTTATGGCACGGCGAAGCAACCGTGAATGACATGGTGGCGCCGCTGGTTGCGAGCCTGAAGGATGGCGGCCATACCAGACTGAGCGATGGCGCGCTCGTAATCGATGTTGCAGAGGCTGACGACAAACATGAGATCCCGCCGCTTATCCTGGTTAAATCCGACGGTGCGGTGACCTACGCGGCGACCGATCTGGCAACCATCGTCGACCGGGTCCGCAACCAGGATCCGGACCTCATGATTTATGTGGTCGACCAGCGTCAGGCGCTGCATTTCGTGCAGGTGTTCCGCGCCGCCGACAAGACCGGTATCGCCGGCAAGGCACGCTTTGAACATACCGGTTTCGGCACCGTCAACGGACCCGACGGGCGGCCATTCAAGACCCGCGAAGGCGGCGTCATGCGGCTTGCCGACTTTATCGCCATGGCCCGGGAAGTCGCGGAACGGCGCCTCAACGATGCCAGGATGGCTGAGAACGGGCCTGATGAGGAACGCCGCGAAACAGCACGGATAATTGCGCTGGGTGCGGTCAAGTTCGCCGACCTTTCAAACCATCGCACATCCGATTACATATTCGACCCGGAGCGCTTTGTGTCATTTGAGGGCAAGACGGGACCCTACCTGCAATATGCCGCTGTGCGGGTAAAATCACTTCTGCGCCGGGCCGGGCGCGAGGGCGTGATGGCGGGCACGATCCTGCCGCCAGGTGATGCCAGCGAGCGCGACCTGGTATTGCAGCTTGCGAGCCTTGCCGATGCTTTTGAAAGCGCCCTTCGCGGGCGTGCCCCGGACCGCCTGTGCACATTTGCCTATGGACTGGCGCAGGCTTTTTCAAAATTCTACACCGCCTGCCCGATCCTCCCCGAAAAAAACAAGACGTTGCGCGCCAGCCGGCTCGGACTGGCGGCCCTGACCCTGTCGGCTCTTGAACTCACCCTTGATCTGCTCGGCATCGAAATCCCGGAACGGATGTAGCGTCGCCGGCCCTTGAGCCTGTCTTATTGCACCCCGTAGAAATAATTCGGCAGGATTGTCGAGATAGCCGGCACGTAGGTGACCAGGACGAGAAACCCGCCGAGGATCGCAAGCCACGGCAGCGCCGCGCGCACGACATCGCCAAACGGCATGGCGGCGACCCCGGCCGTTACGAAAAGATTGAGGCCGACCGGCGGCGTGATCATGCCAATCTCCATGTTGACGACCATGACGATGCCGAGGTGGATCGGGTCGATGCCGAGCGAGATCGCGATCGGATGCATCAGCGGTGCGACGATCAGCAACAGGCCGGACGGTTCCATGAACTGACCGCCAAACAGAAGCAGCAGATTGACGATGATAAGAAACGCCCAGGCGCTCAGGCCCGCCGTTGAAATGAGCGTGCTGAGCGCCGCGGAATCCGGGCATCGGTCAGCACATGGCTAAACATGATGGCGTTGAAGATGATGAACATCACCACCAGCGACAGCCGTCCGCCATCGAACAGAACCTGACGGACCTCGCGGTGAAAGATCGCCGGCAGCAGCCACAGGACAGAGCCGGCAACGGCGCGCGCCGTTGCCCGCCCCGGCCCTTCGCCGGGCTCGCGCCACGCTGTGTTCTTGAGTGGGCCGATCTCGCGATAGACGAAGACCGCAACGACATAGCCATAGACGGCGGCGAAGGCGGCGGCCTCGGTGGGCGTGAAAAAGCCGCGATAGATACCGGCCAGAATAACGACGATCAGCAGCAGGCCGAAAAACGCATCGCGCCCCGATACAAGAACGGCGCGCCAGCCGGCCCACTTCAGCCAGACGATGTCGAGATGGCGCGCCCGCCACCAGATACCGGCCATCAACGCCAGTCCGGCGAGCAGCCCGGGCACGACGCCGGCGAGAAACATGCGGCCGACGGACTCATCGGTCGCCGCCGCATAGACCACCATCACGATCGACGGCGGGATCAGAATTCCGAGCGTGCCGGCATTGCAGATCACACCGGCTGCGAATGACTTCGGATAACCCGCCTTCTTCATGCCGTCGATTGACAGCGACCCGACGGCGGCGACGGTTGCCGGCGACGAGCCGGAAAGAGACGCAAACATCATGCAGGCAAACACACCGGCCATCGCCATGCCGCCGCGAAAATGGCCGACCGCGGCGATCGCGAACTGAACGATCCGCCGCGCCGTGCCGCCGGAGCCGAGAAACGCCGCCGACAGAATGAAGAACGGTATGGCGGTAAGGGTGAACTTCTGATCAAGCGTCGACAGCGCGGTGATGATCAGCGGACTGATGGTGCCCTTGACGGCAAGGGTCGCCGCCCCGGCCGCCAGTCCCAGAGAAATACCGATCGGCACGTTGAGAAACAGGGCGACAAAAAAAATGCCGAACAGGATGCTGCCCTCGGCGATCATGACGGCTCCACGCGGCTGCGTTCCAGTTCTTCGCTGGCGGCCGGCAGCGGCACGCCGTCGCGCACCCCCTGCCAGACTTCAATGCCGACCCCGATCAGCCGGATTGTGATCAGGGCGAACCCTGTCGCCACAATCGCATAGTTGATCCAGACCGGAATATTGAGATCTTCCGTGGTCAGGAACCCGAGATTGACGCGATAGGTCCAGGCCATCGACAGGGCGGCCGCGCCCATCGCCAGGGCATAAATGAGACACAGCGCAACGGCGACCAGGTTGAGCGCCCTGCGGGTCCGGCCGGCGGCAAAACTGACGACAAAATCAACCCCCATATGGCCACCCTGGCGGATGCCATAGGACATTCCCAGCATGACCAGATAGGCGAACAGCAACTGGGTCAGTTCATTGGCCCAGACCGTGCCGGAGTTGAACAGCCGGCGGGCGACAACCTGGCCGAACGTGTTGATGGTCATCGCCGCCAGCAGGTAGACGATCAACAGCTCTTCCAGTCGTGCAAACATACGGCCCGCGCTTGCGTACCAGCCGTGCGGCCTGCCATCCCCCGCCATCATCGCGACACGCCGCGCACCATCATCATTTGTTGGCGGCGACCGCAGCGGCGATCAGATCGGCGCCGATGTCTCCCTCGAACTTCTTCCACACCGGCTTCATCGCTGCTTTCCACCGGGCCCGCTGCTCGGCGCTCAGGGTGCGCACCTTGACCCCGGCATCAATGATCTTCTGCCGGTTCTTGAGATTGATTTCGCGGGCGATCTTGTTGCGGGTCGATGTCACCTCCGCCAGGATCACCTCCAGATCCTTACGGATATCCGCCGGCAGGCCGGTCCAGAATTTAACCGATGTCACCACCAGATAATCGATAATGCCGTGGTCAGTCTCGGTGATGCCGTCCTGAACTTCGAAAAACTTCTTGGTGAAGATGTTAGACCAGGTGTTCTCCTGACCATCGACGACGTTGGTCTGGAGCGCGCCATAGACCTCCTTGAACGACATTTTCTGCGGATTGGCGCCGAGCGCCTCGAACTGGGCCTCGAGCACGTCCGAGGTCTGAATGCGGAACTTGAGCCCCTTGGCATCACCCGGCACCAGCAGCGGCTTGTTGGCCGAAAGCTGTTTCATGCCGTTGTGCCAGTAGGTGAGCCCGCGCAGACCGCGAATGTCCATGGCATGAAGCAGTTTCTGCCCGGCCGGTGACGTCTGGAACCGGTTCACCGCCTCGATGTTGTCAAACAGAAACGGCAGATCAAAAATCCGGAACTTCTTCGTGAATTTCTCGAATTTCGACAATGAGGGCGCGGCCATCTGCACATCGCCCAGCAGCAGGGCTTCGAGCACTTTATTGTCGTCATAAAGCTGCGAACTCGGGAACACCTCAACAACGACCCTGCCCTTCATGCGCTCGTTGACAAGTTTCGCAAACAGCGCCGCGGCCTCGCCTTTCGGGTGGCCCTTGGCGGACACCACGTGAGAAAACTTGATCTTGATGGGTTCAGCCCGCGCCGCGCCTGACCCGGCAGCAAAAACAAACAAGAAAAACAATGCGAATACAGCACGCAACGACGTCATGACATCCTCCCTCAAAGTGTCAATTGAGCAAACATAATGGCGCACGCGGCAAACAGCGGCAAGTCATTTTGCCCCGTCCCCGGCAGCAGCGGGCGCGCAGTCCGATGTCCCGGCCCGGTCAAAGATAGGGCCGGCCTCTGAAGAGGCTGAGATCGTCACGCATGGCGCCGGCGAAATACCGAATAAAGGCCCGCACCTTGGGTAATTTCCGGCTCGCGGCGGCAGTGACCAGCCACAAATCGACCGGCAGCGCCCCTTCAATCGTGACAACCGGGATCAGGTCGGCCAGACAGTCGCCAATGAAACAGGGCAACAGGCCGATACCCAGACCATCCCTCACAGCGCTCGCTATCGCTCCTGTATTGCCGAACCGCGCAACGATGGCATCGTTCCTGACAGTACTCTCGAGCCATCGGGCCGCTGTGTAATGTTCAAGGGCCGGGCCATACCCGCAAATTCTGTGAGTATCCAGATCCTGGAGACCCGACGGGCGTCCATTCTTTGCGATGTAATCTTGCGCCGCATAAATCGCGTGAGACATTTGCCCCGCTCGGCGGCCGACGAGCGTATCCCCGGGATCCATATCAGGACGGATGGCCACATCGGCTTCGCCGCGCGCCAGATCCGCGAATTCGCTCGAGATGATCAGATCGGGTTGTATCGTCTGGTTGGCTTCGCAAAACGCCTGCAGACGCGAGGCCACATAATACTCCGCAATTCCGTCGGACAAAGCGATGCGCAGGGTCTGGCGGCTCATCCCCGCGCCGGCGCGCATTTCGTCTTCGGCACGGCGCAGCACCTGCTCTATTTCTTCGCCGGCGCTCATCAGAACCCGCATATCGTCGCGCAGGGACCAGCCGGTATGTTTGCGATTGAAAATCTGTATCCCCAGGGACCGCTCAAGGGCGTCCACATGACGATAGACGGTGGCGATGCTGATACCCAGTTGCTTCGCGCCGCGCGCGGGCGATCTGGCCTGCGCCACGGCCAGGGCGGTCTGCATCCAGAACGAGATTTTTCGCCGCTTCATTTCTCATTTTTGAAAAAATATTATGCAATAATGATTATTCTAATCTTTCCGCCGGCGTGGTGACAATACGGTGAACGTGTAACCGCTACGACCGTCAAGGAGAAAATGTCATGCAAATCAGGATCGCCGCCCCGCAAACCCGCCGCCTGCTTTTCGGCGCGATTGCCGCCACCCTCATTGCCGGTGCGATCAGCGCCCAGGCAACAGAACTGCCCAAAGCCCCTTACCTGCCGCTCGATCTGGCGCAAAAGGCGGCCAACGCCGCGATGAAAAAATGTGTCGCTGACGGCTATCGCGTCAGCGTGGCGGTTGTCGCCAGATCGGGATCCACCAAGGTCCTCATAAAAGGCGATGGTTCAGGCCCCCATACGGTCGGCAGCAGCACGGGCAAGGCCTTCACTTCCGCCAGCATGGGCAGCCCCACCGCGATGTTCGCCACTCTCATCAAGGATAAGCCGGCGCTTGCAGGTCTGCGCGACATGGACCCGCGCCTTGTCATATTGGGCGGTGGATTGCCCATCAAGATCAACGGGGCGCTGGTTGGCGGCATTGGTGTCGGCGGCGCGCCGGGCGGTCATCTCGATGCCGCTTGCGCCAAAGCCGGCGTCGACGCCATCGGCGGCCAATAGGTCGGTAATATCGGGCGCCGGGCCCGCGACGGCAAACGCCGGACGCGGGTCAGGCGGCCGCAATCAATTCGCGCGCCATATCATCAGCGATCTCGCTGGTGGGTTTGTTTTCCGCCTTTGAGCGGGCGAATATTTCGGCAAGCCGCTCGGCGATGCGGGCAATATTGCGGTTCACGAGTTCTTCGGAGAAATTGCCCTGATATTCGGCCGCCACCGCGACAATGCCACCGGCGTTGATGACATAGTCCGGCGCATAGACGATGCCGCGCTACAGCAGCCGCCAGCCATCCTCCGCCGTCGCCAGCTGGTTGTTGGCGGCACCCGCCACCACCGGCACATTGAGCGCCGGCACGCTGTCGGCATTGATCACCGCCCCCAGCGCGCAGGGCGCCAGCACATCGGCGTCCTCGAACAGAATGGCCTCCGGGGTTGACGTCTCGGCCTCGAGTTCAGCCACCGCACGCGCCACATTCTCCTCATTGACGTCGGCAACAACGAGCCGCGCGCCGGCTTTGTGAAGATACCGGCAAAGCTGATAGCCGACGTGACCAACTCCCTGAACGGCGACGCGCAAGCCCTTGATATCGCTCTTTGAAAGCGCCGCGCGAACCGCTTCGCGAATGCCGAGATAGACCCCGAAAGCGGTTTTCGGCGACGGATCACCGCCGATCGCCTCCGTGCCACCGACGCCGCTTACATAACGGGTTGCCCGGGCCGCCGCCTTCATGTCAGCGACATCGATACCGACATCTTCGGCCGTGATATAAGCGCCGCCAAGGCCTTCGACGACCCGGCCGTAGGCTTCGAACAGCGCCGGCGATTTATCGGTGCGGCTGTCGCCCAATATCACCGCCTTGCCGCCACCGAACGGCAGATCGGCCAGGGCATTCTTGAAGCTCATGCCCTGAGAGAGCCGCAACACATCGGTGAGCGCATCTGCTTCGGTATCGTAATTCCACATCCGGCAGCCGCCAAATGCCGGTCCCAACGCCCGGCTGTGCACCGCAATCAGGCCGCGCAGCCCGCTCGCTTCATCGAAGAATGCATGGACAAATTCATGGCCGTCAAACGCCGGATTGTCAAAGATGCTCATCGATTTGGTTCCCTTCAGAGTTGGGCGTCATCGCAGGCGATCCGGGATCGTACCCCGTGGCGCCGGTCCGCGCAGCGCGTCCGCGCCCGCCGATCCGGCCAATGCGATGTTGGCGACTGGATAACGAATCATAGCCGAAATCCGCCGACACGGGCTTTCGAAGCTGTCCGCATGAACGCAACATTGCGCATGCGCCGGGACCTTCGGATTGGCAAAAGTTCGCCATTCATTGTGCACCGCAACGGTTTACGAAACGCTTGCAAAGCGGCAACGACCATTACGCGGCATCTGTCATATGGTGATGCCGCGGCGCAATTCGAACGGCCCCTCACACAATCGTGTGTGGCATATTGGCGGATGCGTTGCTTCAATCGCGCGGTCCGGGCGCCAGTCACACCGCAACGGGGAACATCTCTCGAGATCACATGACTTCTTCAGCAGACCAACAGTCACGGCCACAGATGGTCCGCTGGTACAGCCCGCGGCTGATGATGCAGATGGGCGCCCGGGCGGCGGCGGCCACCATCATCGGCGAATATGCCGACAACCGCCCGGTGCAGGCGGCACTTGATCCGGTGGGGGATGCGCCGCTTGCCGGTGCCCATGATTACTCCACGACCGGCAGGGGCGAGGATTTCTGGTTCGATTATGTTGCCGATCTCGGTGACGGTTGGAACTCCACCTTCGCCGTCGCCCACACGCTGGCCCGGCCGGAGCTCAATATTGGCGGCACCTCGACCCCGCGCGGCCGGCTGCTGATTATGGGCGGCGATGAAGTCTATCCGGCCCCGGGTCGCGAAGAATACCGCACGCGGACAATTGACCCTTACGAAACCGCTTTTCCAAAAAGCGATGACGATGATCCG
>Ga0114931_10005249_pt1 | contig 16012 bp, 12 predicted proteins | sample 2SBtaG_FD_89579 | JGI IMG/M metagenome (GOLD analysis project Ga0114931, IMG submission 89579) | Deep subsurface microbial communities from Kolumbo volcano to uncover new lineages of life (NeLLi) - 2SBTROV14_V59a metaG | ecosystem: Environmental > Aquatic > Marine > Volcanic | place: Kolumbo...
GACACCGTCGCCGTGCAGAGCGAAGGCGATCAAATAGCCCCGCTCAAGCGGCGTATCGAAAAAATGACCGAGATCCCGGTTGCGTGCCAAGAGCTTCTCTACGGAGGTGTTCCGCTCGAGCGCCTTCCCCACGGCGAGGATATCACCATCGACCTGGTGGTGCGGGTCGGTCGCGACTACGCCATCGCATCGGCGGCGCTACCGACCGTATCCGGCGCTGAAACCTTTCGACCGGCCCGCTCGATCGTTAGCGAGCGCGACTTCGGGGACTTCGAGCACATGAGCAACCGGATTCGTTTCTCGGACAATCGAGGGCTCGAGCGGACTCGCGACATCTCCAAGGCCAATGCTCGCGCGCACGCACGCCTCGCTCCCTATCGCAGCAATGCGGCGACCCGTCGGGGACGTTTGCAAGCGCTTCGCGGACGCCTTGGCGCCAACGAGGTCGTCGTCATGTCCTTCAATTCCGCCTACGCTTCACTGTTCGAGAACTGGCATGGGTCGTGCGTCGAGAACGGGATCGACATACGTCATCAAACCATCGTGTTCCCCATGGATACCGAAGCCGACTCCGCAGCCACGCGGCTTGGCTACGAAACGTTCTACGACCCCGAATCCTACGGGACATACGAGCAAGACGAGAAGGTACTATTCGGGGACAAGCAGTGGATCGATTGTCTATTCATGAAGAACGCCGTGATGGGCGACATGCTCGCCACCGGAGTCGATGTCCTGCTTCAGGACGTCGACATCGTATGGAAGCGCAATCCTCTTCCCTACCTGAGAAACAAGGCGAATCTCGAATGCTGGGACTTCATGTTCCACAAGGCAGCATTCAACGCGAACTTCCAGCCCTTGTACTACAACAGCGGCTTTGTTTACGCCCGCAGCAACGAGTTCAGTCGCCTGACTTCGGAGCGCATCCTCGACAACCAACGGTTCTCCTACGTCTACCAGAGTCAGCAGGCGCCGCTGAACGTCATCATGAACACCTTCCGGGAGCGCGGGCTGCGGACTTGCGCACTCGACCCGCTGTTGTTCGTCAACGGGCATCTGATCCGGCCCAGCGAAGACGATGATACCGGAGACCTCCACCCGCAGGCGTACATCCTTCACATCAACTGGACAGACGGGTTGCAGGAGAAGCTGGACCGATTGCGCAAAATCGGTTTCTGGTACCTCGACGATCGCGCGACTCCTCATAACGATTCGGCGGAACCAGAGCCGCGCCGCACCAGCATAAGTCCACACCGGCACCATGCCCAATGCGTTGTGTCCAACCGGCTCCGCTGCATTTTCGTCGCGCTTGCCAAGAACGCGAGCTCAACTATCAGGAATGCGATGGAGCAACGCGACGACAACCTGGAATCCCGGCGCTGCAACGAAATCCCGGCGCACCTGTGGCGTGACTTCACCGTGTTCACATTTCTTCGCGACCCGGTCGACCGAGCACTCTCCGCTTACTACGAGGTCTCGCGCCGTCTCGATGACACCACCGCCGAGGATCTACCGTTCCTTCGCCTTCCGCCCGGGATTGCCCGGTTCGACGCGTTTCTCGACTGCGTCGAGACGAGGGCTTGGGACGTCCACGTCCGCGCGCAAACAGATTTGATCGGTCAGCACCGTATCGACTATTGGGGCCATGTGTCCCGGCTGGCAACGGATCTCGAAGAGCTGTTCGAGCTTCTCGGTGCAGCGCTACCCGGAGATCTGCAACACCTACAGTCGCGAGCGGCTGCCGGGGCCAACCCGGTGCACGTGCTGTACCCGCAGGACCTTCCCGATGAGGTGATCGACCGCATCCGCACCGTGTACCGACGTGACGTGGAGCTGGTCGACACGATGCGGCCCGGCGCGCGAGTTTCGATTAGCGAAAAGAAGAAGGGCGCAGCAACCGCGCTTCCGCCCTGGACCAACCCTGTCGTTCGCCCTCCTCGAAGCTAAGCCGAGGCGCCACAGCCTCGATGCGGTCATTCACTCGAACAGATCTGTATTTCGATAGATCCAGTCCTCGGCGAGCACGAACTCCTTGGCCGCGACGAAATTTTGTCGGACCGCGGCGAGCCTGTCCTCGTACAGCCCGGGTGTCAGCTCGGGGAGGATGGCGAACAGCTCCTCCATTGTGTCGAAGTGGAAGATCCCGACTCGATCGAAAAAGTTGGCGACCTTCCGCGTTCCCCGGTAGATCGGAATGGTTCCGGTCGTCAGGCAGTCGATCAGCTTCTCGGTGAAGTACGTGTCCGAAATGTTGTTCTCCATCACGATCTGGAACCGGTAGTCCCGCAAACAATCCAACATCGTCTCGGCGTAATTGTGAGGCAACTGCCCGAAGCAGTCGACCTCGACGGCCTGACGGTACTGGGTCGCCCAGTTCGGCTCGGGATCGCTGTAGATCTCATAGAACTGGTGGCGCGCGTAGTGTCCGGGCGCGGTCTTGCGGATACTGGCCCAAAACGAAACCAGCTTCGTCTTGTCGTACAGCCGTCGGTCCTCTGCCGCGATCGAGCAACCCCCGTGCGGAAAGAACCTGCACTTGTCCGGATACCTGGTGAGCAGCTCGTCATCGTAGGTCAGCACCACGTCGAAATCGTCGAGATGGTGCTCAACGAAGTGATACGTCCACCAGGCGACGAATCTGGTCTCGAGAAGGAACGCGACCCTTCTTCGCACCTTGTGCTTGGCCGCGTGCTCGAGCTCCGAGTTCGTGTAGAAGACGACGCTATCGCCCGGCGGCGGCGGGTGAGGGTCGCCGTAGTCGCACCGGCGCACCTCCCACTCCATGTACGGAGAGGTCTGATGCCAGGCGCTGAATCCAGGCCAATCTTTGTGAGTGTAGAGAAGCGGGCTCTTCATTCTCCTGCTTTCGCTTGCGGCTTGATGTTGGCGTCTCGACGCCGGTAGGGTCAACCGTCCCGAACGAAACGGCCCGGCTCGAATCAACCCCCTTCGCCGCCCGGCGCCTCGGCACATTTCATGGATGACCAGTGGTCCGTATTGAAAAGTCTGTTCGCAAACGACGCGACCGAGTTGTCGATCGCGCATCGCCGCGCCTTGATGCCGAGCGGCGGACCCGGCTCCGATTGGGAGACGCCCCGCGTCGCCGCCTCCGCGGACTCGCTGCAGCACTCGGCGTCGAAGAGGCCACCGCGATCGCCGCGGACTTGCCTGGGAAGCATCGCCCCGGTCACCATGGCGGGGGCCTGTTGGGTGGTGACATCCGCGGATTCGCGATTCTGGTCGATATTGACATGCTTCATCGCTTCCCTGCGTGAAGTCGCACTGTACGAAGCGCAGATCGCGATCATCGATTACGGTCTGGAGCCTTGGCAACGGGAGAAACTCGGCGAGCTCGGCATCACGGTCGTTGCCCCCCACGGGCGGTACGCCCTCGTGATCGACCGATATCTGACGCTAGCCGAGTACTTCCGCAACAACGCCGAAGACACCATCCTCTACTTCGACGCCGACATCTGGTTCGCGGACTCGATCGGCGAAATCTTCGCGAACCACAGTATCCTCACCGGCAAGCTGGGGGCGGCGAAGGATGTCTGGAATTGCGACTACTACCTCAAATGCTCCGATCCCGCCGTTCATCCGAGCGTCGAAAGGGCGCTGGCCGAGAATATTCGCGACTACGGCCAGACACTCCAGGCCGGTTTCATCGCCGGCTCCGCGCGTGCATGGGCCCGCTACGCGAACCTTCTGACGGCTCTGTTGGACGAGGGATTCGCGCGAGACCAGTGGGGCACCGACGCGCTCGCACTAAACTTGTACGCCGCCCTCTACGCGAGGCATTTCGCGCTTCTTCCGATCACCTATAACGCACCGCCACTTTGGGGGGTGGTGCGCGAAGGCACGCGATTCTTCGCTACCAAATTCGACACCGACTCGCTGTACCGACAGGCTCACGGCCGCATTCCCGTGCGCGCCATCCACTGCACGAGCGCGGTTCGGCACCGTACCGACCTCGGCTTGTACTTCGGCGACGTGTATCCCGAGATTCTGGAACAATGGAAGCTCCGGCTCGCTCACCGCTGATCGAACCACCGGACGATTGCCGGCGCGCGCTCGATACATTTCGCGCTCGCAACGAGTCGTTTCGAGATTGCGTCGTTCTTCACCTGAGCAATCGCGGTCTATGCGCCGAGCTCAGCGACGTCGCCAGAGCGGCGATCTATGCCTGGAAGCACGACCTCCAACTGCTGCTCGATTCGACGAGATTCGCCTACCGGGTCGAGCGGGGCTGGGGCGACTATTTCGAAGCGTTCTGCCATTCGGCGGACGAGGTCGATCCCGCACGGATTCGTGAGAGATTCGAGTTCGGACCGCAGGGCCCAGACCGCAAACCGGTTCGACGCCTTCAGGTCTATCGCACCGATGAGCTGCAGCTCGGCGAGCTCCGCCTCACCGGGTTCTCGAAGATTCTCGAGTTCTTCCAGAAGTTCCTCTTCCGCCTCAATCCCCGGTGCCGACGACTGGTGGCGCAACACATCGCCCCCTTGCCCCTGCCGGCGTCCTACTACGCTCTCCACATCCGTCGTGGCGACAAGATCGGCGACGAGGACGTCCACTATCCGGCCTTGCTCTACCTCCGCGAGCTCGGGGCGATCCCGGAGCGAGCCTGCATCTTTGTCATGAGCGACGAGCATGCAGCCGTCGAGGAGGTCCGGCGGGCGGTCCAACTCCAGGGCCTGTCGCACCAGATCCTGAGCATGGCCACCGCGGAGGACACGGGCTTCGACGTCGAGCTGTTGCGGCGCGGCCAGTCTTTCATGTCGAGGGACGGCTCACGACGCCGGACCACCGACCGCCAATACAAAGAGATCGCCACCATTCGCCTCCTGGCCGACATGGTCGTCGCGACCGGCGCGACCAAAATCGTGTCCAGCAACCGGTCTTTCGTCGGCACGACACTCAAGGCCCTGGCACCAATTTCCGCGCAAGTCCGGCTTCTCGAAGCACGCGATGCGAGCAACTTCATCGCGACCAAGTTGAGCCCCGGACGTCACATACTCGACGCCTACGAGAAAGTCTTGATGATCCGCATCGGACACACCGGGGCGGGCTTCTTCGCCTATGTGCAGTACGCGCTCAACCAAATCCAATTTGCGGAGCGCAATCACTACCTGCCCGTCGTCCACTTCAACCGCGACTTCGAGAATCACTTTTACGACGCAGACGTGGGCGAGGACGTCTGGTCGTATTACTTCGAAGCAGTGGCCGGGTACTCCAAGGCGGACATCGATGCCATGTTGGCCGATCGTGAAGATCCACTCGGCGCGCAAGACATCGTCCAGCTCTCGAACGAAAAGATCATGCGCCTGTGCCAGCTCGATCCGCGGTCGATCTTTCACTACACGTACGGCTACTGGCGAAACCATCTGCCCGACGACCCCGAATCCTGGTACGGCGAAATGCGCCGCAAGGGGCACCGCTACGTCTCCGAGTACGTCAAGGTCCGGCCCGAGATCCTCGCCGAGGTCGAGGACTTCCATGGGCGGCACATGAAGGGGCACCGGGTGCTGGGCGCCCATATTCGGGGAACCGATATGCGCTACGCACCACAGGTACCGCTCGACCGCTTCCAGCGCGAGATCGACGAGATGTTCAAACGGGGATTCCAGCGCGTGCTGGTCGCCACCGACCAACAGCAATACATCGCCACGTTGGAAAAGGAGTACGGCGACCGGCTGATCTATCAGGACTGCCTGCGGTCGACCGACGCCCGCAATCCGATGTGGTTGCAACAGCGGTCGCCGGCCCAACAAGGGAAAGAGGTCTTGATCGACGCACTGTTGCTGTCGCGTTGCGAGTTCCTCCTCAAGAGCCCGTCAGCGGTTTCCGAGTTCGCGCACTACTTTAGACCGACCCTCGAGTCCCGTGATCTCAACGACCACCGCACCGAGTACGGCGGGCAAGACTACGCCAAACCCGGGCTCGGCTACGGCGATTATCCCAACGCATGGGACGTCGTCGGCGAGGACGTCGCGCAGGTGGACGGACCCGAGAGGCTCGCGCCATGGATCGATCCCTCCGTCAGACGCGTGACCGGAGAATAGAGCGCGCCTCGAATGCTCCATCGTGTTCCTTGAGCGCCCTGGCGCCCTTCTGCATACTCCGCTCGCCATGCACGTACTCTCTATCGCTCCATCCTTTTCGATCACGGGGGTCTCGGTGCATGTCGACGATATCAACCGGCATCTCGTGGCCACGGGTCATAGCGTTACGCTCGCCCCACTCAGCGTCGACGAGCCCCGGGTCGTCCGCTGCCGTCCAACCGGAGACCTGGTACAACCGATCGAGCTCCAAGACCAGCCGCACGATTGGTTCGCAGAGAAGCTGTCGCTCGCGGACGCATACGTCGCCACGATCCTCGCCCAGAACGAAGCGATCGACTTGATCCACAGCCACGACTGGCTCGCCGCCCTCGTCGGGCGGCGACTGTCCGAGCGAACGGGCTGGCCCCACCTGACCACCATCCACACCCTCGCCGAGATCCAACGGCAGCGCGTCGGACTCCCCGGCCAACTTCCGGTCCATCTCGGACAAGTCGAACTAGAGAAGGAACTCTGCCGCGGCCCTGGATCCATCCTGACGGTCGGGCAGTCGATCAAAGAGTTGGTAATCGAGTTTACAGACCTTGCTCCAGAGCGGGTGGGCGTCATCCCCAACGGAGTCGACTTGCGACGCTTCTCGCCGCCACCAGTGGCTGCAGTCACCGACCTTCGTCGCAGATTGGCGCCGAACGGCGAGGACCTGGTGCTTTTCGTCGGCCGATTGGCGCCGCAAAAAGGTTTGGACTTCCTGCTGCGCTCGACCTACCGCGTACGATCGGCCCGTCCCGCGACACGTTGGGTGATGGTGGGCGACCACGTCGCCTCGTACATGATGAAGCCCGCTTGCGACCGGGCCATCGCGGAAGGTGGCTATGGCGACCACCTGGCTTTCGAAGGGCACGTCCCCCGGGACGGCGTTTTGCTATACTACCACGCCGCCGACTGTATCGTCCTGCCCTCGTTGTTCGAGTCGTGCCCCTACGTCGCCCTCGAGGCGATGGCCGCCGGGACGTGCGTGATTGCGTCCGACCTCGACAGCCTCCGCGAGTTGATCGTCGATCACGAGAGCGGTCTGCTGGTGCCGATCGACGGGAATCAAGCGATCCAGGGCCCGTCGGTGAGCGCCCTCGCCGAGGCTCAAATCGAAGTTCTCGACAGCCGCTCGTTACGCCAAACCTTGTCCAAGACCGCCCGCGATTCGGTTGCCGAGAGGTATCCACTCGAGACTCAGTTGGAAGCGATGGACGCCCTCTACGCCAACCTCAGCGGAAGCCTCAGCGCCACGGCCTGACCCGACCCGCTTGCCAACCCTCCCCACAACCGCAGTAGCGCAGCCGTCGCGCGAATCTGCTGGTTGTCGAGCTCACCGTCGAACGTTTGCCGGAGGGCGAGGTTGGGATTGGTCAGGCCCGGTCTTATGTACGCCGCAGCGGAAACCGTATCTGCGGATCGGTCCAATCGGCGCGCTCTGCCGCTCGCGAGATCGTGATGCGGTCGAGGCTACCTGCATCGAAGTCGATGTTCTTCCAGCCGTCGGCCAGGAACCAGGACCCTGTATCCGTGAGCGCCTGGGTGTCGGGGAGATCCGCGAGGTCAGGTAGGTAGTGGGCGACGTAGGGGGATGGTGCCTCCACCGGGACCCGCTGGAACAACATGTGCGGCAGCAAGCAAAGGCTGAGGCTCGCCGAGGTGCAGATTCCGGACACGGGGGCATCGAACGTTTGGAAGCTTCGATTCCTGAAGAGGCGTGTTTCTGAGGTCACGCTGTTCATCTCCCAGGTGACCCCATCCGAGAGCAGAAGCCGATTCAGCGACTCTTGATCGCTCCCGGTCTCGTGAAAGTCGTCGATCCACCGCTCGAGCAGGACATTCGTCGCCTCTTCACTGCGAACCGAAAAGAGCCCCGTGCAGAGGACGAAACCCCACTTCGCATGAGCCTTGGGTGGCCAGTAGACTCCCTGCGACGCGACCATCGCAGCAGAGTCGTTTGCGAAAAATTCCGGTCGCGGGTCGCGTAGCCAGACCGCGTCGGCGTCGGATTGGATGACCGAGATGCCGCTGCGCAGCAGCACCTGACAGACGCGCAGCCGGGTCAGTCGGATCTCGTTCAAGGTCGTACCGGTCGGGACGAGAACGGAAGCGAAACCGCGCTGGTGTATGAAGTTGTGAAGGGATTCGTCCAAGGCAACCACGAGAGCGTTGTGGACACCCGCGCGGTCGACGGCGATCAGCCAGTTGAGGACCTTTCCCAGGAACGAGGAATCTGCGTAGGTGACGACGAGCGATCCATCGCGGCTCAAACGCTCCGCTGCCATGAGCAGGGATTCCACGGGCACTGGGGGACTCACGACTCTGCAACGAACGCGAAATTGATCCGTGTATTCTTCATTGCTCACTCATGGCCCGAATGTAGCCCGTTTCCCACAACACACCCAGAGGCGCTGAAAATGAACCCACGGATCCTGGCCATCACCGGAATGCACCGGAGCGGTACGTCGCTTGTCGCCGAGTACCTGCAGGCCTGTGGTTTGTTCATTGGCGACCGGCTGCGCGATGGCGGCGAGCTCGAATGTGGCTCGAGGGCGGGCCATCACGAAGATCTCGCCTTCATGAGCTTCGGTGACCGCGCGCTGCAGGCGGCGGGGGTCGGACCGTTCCCGGCCGACGGTTGCGCACTTCCGATCTGCGGTGACCGCATCGATCGAGAGCGGGCCGAGGCCTTGTTCTCGGAACGTACTCAACACCGACAATGGGGATGGAAGGATCCGCGAACATGCCTGATGCTCGATTTCTGGCATCAGCAGCACACCGACCTGAGCTACCTCTTCATGATCCGCGACCCCGTGGAGGCGGTGAGCTCCCTGGTACGAAGAAATCGTGATCGGCACATCGTCGATCAACCGGTTCTCGGTCTGAAGACATGGCTCATCTACAACGGCGAGATCCTGCGTTTCTATCGAAGCCATGCGCCAAATTGTTTCGTTCTCGAGTTCGACAGCCTGACGAATCCCGATGACGATGTGATCGGTCGAGTCGCCGAGACGTTCGACTTCAACCTGGCCCGCAGACCGATCGGGGAGGTAATGGAGGAACGATTCATCGGCCGGGGGATCGCCCCCGCTGTCGAGACTACGCGTGCGCGGCATCGCGACTTGTTCGTCGAGGCAACGAATCTCTACCGGCGCCTGCTCACGTGTGCCGAGGAGTCTCGCCTGCGAAAAGGGAATCGGCCTGCTGGAACCGAACGCCAACCATGGAGTGATCCGTGGGTGCGGTGGCGCGAGGCGCAACGATGATCGTCTCCAGCACGCACCGCTACGTTTTCATCAAGAGCGGCAAAATGGCAGGCAGCAGTACCCAGAAGGCTGTCGGGCTACGCTACATGCATCGACAGCTCCGCGTTGCACGGGCGGCAAGGGGAGAAGGCAATTCGTTTCCCCTCCCCCCCTACAACAAGCCGATCTGCTGCAAGCGCGCAGCCGTCGCGCGAATCTGCCGGTTGTTGAGCTCAAAGTTGAACGCTTGCCAGAGGGCGGTGCTGGAATTGGTCAGGTCCCGTTCGACATACGGCGCATCCACGACCGTCATCGGCACACCTTTCACAATTCGCAGGAAGTTGAACCAGATATCGTCGTTGGTGGGGCAACATTCCAGGTAGAGGGCGTCGTCGACGAATACCTCGAGCAGCTCGTCGAATATCGACGGCGTATAGAGATCTCCGCCGACGCCCGTCGAGAAGTGAAATACCGACGACCCCGCCGATACCCGTTTCCTGCGAGAGTACTCCCAGGTGAGCAGGTCGCTCGGCCTCCGAACTTTCATGTCGAATCCACGTAGGCAGGCGACGAGAGCGTTGCAGTCGACCAGCGTCGCCACGACATCGGGGTGGTACTCGAGGTCGTCATCCAGGGTGAGAACGCGGACCTCCCCTCGATGCGCCGCCGAACTACCCGCAAGCTCGCTCATCAAAGGTAAAATTCCGGTACGGCCCAGTGTTGGGGACCCACCTCACCTCCACCAGATCGCGGTGACGGTCGAGAAATGATGCCAACGCGCGGTCGGCAATCTTTCTCCCGGGGAAGCCCTTGTCCTTGAGATGGGCTTTTTCCGATAGATGAAGGAAGATCGCGTCCGGCACCCGCGACTGAGCCAAAACGCTCTGTAAGGTCCTCAATAGGCGACTCTGGTTGTCGAAAATACTGGTGAGGGAGACGTAGATCTTCCCCAGAGGTTTGCGGCGTTCTCGTGCACCGGCGCGCGAAACCTCCGGCCGACGCCACGCGGCACGGACATGCTCTCGACCGGTCGGGGCGACTTTTCGCCCGGACACCGTGTGAGTGAACGGAGTCTCGTGCGGCCTCCCGCTAGTGTCCGGTTTCATCACAGGGCTGGCTACGACAGCTGGCCGCACTGCTCGCGGTCACGGTGCAGGTACCAAATCGTCCGCCCCACGTTCGAGTGAAGAGTCGTAACAAATCGAGTTGCCCTTGCGGCGATGGAAATCTCCGCGAGCAGACGATGGGTCTCCTCCCGCGCGTACTCACGGTACTCCTGGTCGGTGTCGAAGGTACGACCCGATCCTGCGAAGTCTTTGCCCGCCTGGAGCTTCTTGACGCTGAATCCGGCGTGCTCGGGGAGGCACAGCGACACGACCCGATTCTGATGCCCCGTAGATCGGAGATGTCCGCGGACCTCCTCGACCGTCGCGGAATCGTCACTCAGCACGAACACCGTCGACCTCCCCAGGCCACCGAGCTGCTCTAGTTTCGCGAAGTACCTCTCCACCGGGTAGGACACGTCTTCGTCGCCGACCTTGTCGCCGCGGCGCACGTGGATGGCGATGTAGTCGCGCGGCAACCGGAGTCGCTCTCTCAGTCGCCGGACCGCACACTCAGACTCGTATCCGAGTTGAAACATCAGCCTCGTGAAGTTGCCAATCCGCGGTTGCAGGTCATCGAATCGAAGGACGCCGAAGCCGAACGTCTCCGGGGCGAAGGCTCGCAGGTTCTGAAAATGGCGCCGGTCCTCGAAGCGAAAGCGTTCCCGAATGCGGTCCGCGGGCACCTCGGACACATCCGAGCAAAACGGTTGGAAATAGTCGCTCCAGCCGTCTCGGAAGCGGTACGCGAACTCGCTGGAATCGAGTACCAGCTGCAGATCGTGATGCCAGGCGTAGGCCATGGCAAGCGCAACGCTGGTGAGCTCGGCGCAGAAACCGCGACGGCCGAGGTGGTAGACGAGGCACTCCCGGCGTGCCTCGTTCACGGCTCGGTAGTAACCGAGAAGAGAGCCGTCCTCGTAGGCGGCGTTGGGGCCAGGGGGTTTCTTCATCTTTGTTCTTGGCTTCTCTTGGAAACTGCCGGCGATCGGATCACGTCGGATGCTTCGTTCGGTGGGCGACCAGCCGGATATCCGCGTCGAGTAGGCGGGTGATTCTAGCGAGGGTCGTCGCATCGAGATCCGACTCCGGGATCAGGTACTTGTCGTAGTGGTAGCGAAGCTTTCGATCCTCTCGCGAGCGGCGCTGCGGCAAGACGGGACTGGGGCCGAGACCGATCCGAGCATAGATGGTCTCGAGGTCCGACTGGAAACGCTCCAACATTGCGAAGAAATCGATCCGTGCGCCAGCGACAAAGCTCGACTGAAGTCGGATGTGTTCGTCCCAGAGGCTCACTTCCGCCGCGTCAAGGAACGCTCGAAACCGCTCGGGGCTGTCCTCCATCTGGAAGAACGATCGCTTCGGCTTCGGGGAAGGTTCCGTTTCGAAGCGCACGGAGATCTCCTGGTAGGCCGCCAGAAACCTGGCCACCGGGTTTCGCAGGTAGGTGAACGTAAAGTAATCACGTCGCGCCGCCGGGTCGACCTCGGCGTAGCGAAGTTCCCGCGCCTGGTAGAGGTCTTTGCGGAACTCCGCCCGCAAAGTGCTCGACGCGTTTTTCGCAATCAACAAGCAGATGAATCGATGGCGGTCGGAGATGACGCAGCGCGCATCAGAGACGCCGCTGGTTGCGGGAGGTTGTGAGCGGGACGCCGTTCCTCTGACGACCGCTGGGCTCTGCCACCGCCGCTCGCCCCGGGGACCCGGCGGTTTCGATAGCGCGAGTAATATGCGATCGCCCATGAACAATCCGCATGCCCGTAGGTACCCAGCGACCCTCGAAGTACCACTTCCGTACATTCCGGTTGTCGGCAAGGCGTAGAGGCTAAAACTCATACCCGAAGAGATCAATATCGGTGCGGAACAGCTCGGCGACCAACTCGCGCGTTTCTTCGTCATAGTACGACCGGTAATCCTTGCTCCGAGCGGTCCAGTTCTCACGCGGCAAGATCACCCGAGGCATCCCCATCCGCTCACAACACCGCGCGAACTCTTCCCGCAAACGTTCGAAACGCAACAACATGTCGGGGATGAGCTCGCCGTTCTCGTCGAGAAGAAACTCACTCTGCAGCCGCGTCACATGATGCCACCTGTGGAAATCGCTCTTCTCCGGTAGCTGCAGGAGAAGGTCGCGCAGGGACACATCCGCGGCGACATACCTCCAGCCCGACACCAGTCGGTCCCAAGGGTTTCGTACCACGGCGAACTTGAACGCCCGGTCCCAATCGGCGGTAAAACGCTCGCGATCCCCTATGAAATCGCCACCCGGAACCTGATAAACTTTACCCACCGCCGGTCGCTCGCTCGACAGGAGGCCGTGGTCTTCGAACGCACGCTCGATCGATGCCCCCGCGCACTTGGGAACCCGTAGCCATATCGCCGCTTTGTCGACTGGGCGCGGGCTACGCGGCGACGGGGCATGAGTGCCAACCGTCGGGAACACTCGGCGGCGGTATCCCAGGACCACTTCGGCCTCGCCGAAGAGCCTCGCGAACTCGCCGTGCAGATCCTCACTGAATTCGAGGCTCCAGTCGGCAGTGACACCGCCGCGCGCATGGGAGGGTAGGTTTTCCATCGACCATAGGGCGTGCTTGGCACAGAGCTCCCCGGATCGCACGAGATCCTCGCCCTCGAACCCGAGGAAAGCCAGCAAGTCCGCATAGGTCCGCCGCGACGAGTCTCGGCTGAGGTCTTCGAGTTTGACCTTTTTGCACGGAATCCGCTGGACGGACGATTCGAGCTCGACCATCTCCGTGATCGTCTCTTTGCCCTTGTTGTTCATCTCGAACGAGATTCGCTCCCGTTGTGACTGGAGATCCGTAAGCGCCTGGCGATAGGAGCGTCCCCCGTGCCCTCGATTCGGCTCGTCCAGCCAGGCCTCCTCGGCGTCGAGGTGGTAACGAGCGCCAGAAACGATCAGAGATTTCGGGTGGCGAACCACATGCAAGAGCTTGCCCCCTTCCCGTAGCGCTGGTTTCAGCCGCTCGGGGGTCGCATTTCCGTGAAAAGCGATGTGCCACGGATCCGGCTTCTCGTTGGTCTCCATGTCCCAGAAGTTCCAACCCAGCTCGCTGCAGATCTCGCCGAAGACCCGGAGGCAATAAATCGTTCCCGCCTTGTGATGGGTAGCGACGACGATCCGCGTTTTGGGAGGAGAGCTCTTCGCCATGCCTTCGCCACCGATAACTCATCCTCGGAGGTTAGGACAGGCGCATACCCGCGGTTGATCGCGACGGTGGAAGCCAGTCCCAGCTCCGGCCCGCACGGTGAGTTTCTACGGTGAGATCCAATAGTGTTTGACAAAATCGCCCCAAAACGTACAGATCCTCGGGAACACTGGTCTCCGGAACACCAAATCTGTGGTAGGCTCCGCCGCGATGTCTCAGCACCCCGTCGCTGTGATCGAAACGCCAGCAAACGCATAGGACAGCGGATGATAGTCTTCTCGATACACCCGTCCCGCCAGGAGTCAACCGATCCGACCGTCGCCACGGCGACCGCCCCGAGTGGATTCATCGTGGCTGCGCTGCTTGCATCACTCGTTTTGCTCAACGCGACGCCGGCGACCGCGCGAATCGCGACGATCACGTTCGTCGGAATTGGGCAGGTCAGCGGCGCCCCAGGTGGAGCTTTCGCGGCTGCGAATTTCGTCGCCGGCGATGTCGTCGACATGACGATCCAGATCGACGAGCTGACCGCCGACTCCAACGGCTCCGCAACCGCCGGCACCTTCAACGACGCGGGCTCCATCACCACGTTCAGCAGGCAGGCCAACCCTGTCGACGCGGTGGCCTTCACCGGGTTCGGGTTCGAGATGCTCGACGGGTCGCGCCTGGATCAGGCCAGCATGCCCAACGCGGCAGAAGGTACCTATTTCGTATCGGGATCTCTAAGCGATTGGGACCTGTTGAACATCAACCCGCCGATCTCGGACGTCAACGACTTGTTCACGATCCTGGCCGAGCTGCCCAACGCGTCGATAGGCAATGTCGCTGGCGACGGGTTCGCGATCGGAGCTCCGGACAGCAGCGGTGGGAACGTGACCCAATTCACCAGCCTGAAGCCCGCCATCACGCTCACCCTCGGCTGCGGCAACGGGATCGTCGACCCGGGCGAAGTGTGTGACGACGCGCTCTGCTGCGACGCGATGTGCAACGGCCCGGCAGTTGCCGACGGTACCCTGTGCCGCGCTGCAGCGGATGCCTGTGACGCTCCCGAGACCTGCGCCAGTGGCGTCTGCCCGGCCGATAGCTTCCTGCCGTCCGGCACGGAGTGTCGAGCGTCTCTCGGCGACTGCGACATGGCCGAGGAGTGCACAGGGTCGAACGTCGAATGCCCGCCGGACACCCTGAGCCAATTCACGTGCGGCACAATCTGTCGCCCCTCGCAGGACGCTTGCGACGCACCCGACTATTGCGAATCGTTTGCAGATACCGGCAACTTCGAATGCCCGGGAAGCGTCACGTTGTGCACGCCGACGCAAACTGCGACGGCGACGGCTACAGCTACAGCTACGGCGACGGCGACCCCGACGGCGACCCCGACGATCACCCCGACAGCGACACCGACGGCGACGCCGACGAGCACCCCGACCGCCACCGCCACGCGGGTTCCGGAAGGCGGTGTGTGCGCGAACACCAGCGACTGTGAGATCGCTCTCGCCTGCATCGACGGGACCTGTACGGACATTGCGGTCCCCGCACCCGCCACCTCGAAATCCGGACTGCTCGGCGCCTTGGCGATCCTCCTGCTCGCCGCATACACGGTCATGCGACGGAGCGACCGTGCCTAGTCAGCAACCAGTTGAAGACCAAGGCGCGCGCGCCAGCGAGTGAGACACCCGACGTTGCCCCGACAGGAAGCATGCTGATAGATTCCACGAGCTGGGTGTGCGGTAAGGAACGGCTATGAGCGACTCCAAGAAGACCAAGAAGCAGCTGATCGAAGAGCTCGAGCGAATGCGCAGGGAGGTCTCGCGCCAGGCTGACGCTCCTCCAAAAGGCGAGAGCGATTCCGGATCTCTCGGGAAGATCAGCCGCCGTACGGCTCTGAAGGTCGCGTGGTCGGCTCCGGTCATCTTGTCGATCCCCTTACTCCCGCAAACACTCATCGGACAGCAGGGCGCGGGCACCATCGCCCCCGGGTGTCCAACGATGAGTCCGACCAACACCCCCACAGGCATCGGCCCGACCCGGTCGCCAACCCTTTTCCCAACGACAGCGGAGCCGACCTCGATCATCCCGACGGCAGTCCCGACCTCGAATCCCACCACGGCGAATCCCACCACGATGAATCCGACCGCATTCACCGCGAGTCCGACGACCATGAGGCCGACGACCATGGAACCGACGGACATGGAACCGACCCAATTCCCCAGCCCGATGCCAACGGCGGTGACGACGGACCCGACCCGCAGCCCGACCACCATGGAACCGACGACCATGGACCCGACCCAATTCCCCAGCCCGATGCCAACGGCGGTGACGACGGACCCAACCCGCAGCCCGACCACCATGGAACCGACGACCATGGACCCGACCCAATTCCCCAGCCCGATGCCAACGGCGGTGACGACGGA
>Ga0114931_10005250_pt1 | contig 16012 bp, 11 predicted proteins | sample 2SBtaG_FD_89579 | JGI IMG/M metagenome (GOLD analysis project Ga0114931, IMG submission 89579) | Deep subsurface microbial communities from Kolumbo volcano to uncover new lineages of life (NeLLi) - 2SBTROV14_V59a metaG | ecosystem: Environmental > Aquatic > Marine > Volcanic | place: Kolumbo...
AGGCTGGGTGATACGGTATATCAGTCCGCCAGGGCGCGAAGTATTTGAAAATTCAGTATTAAATACAGTATGATAGCGTATTAAACAGGTATATTCATTATGATTCTATACACTTTCCGTTGAAAAATACAGTGTTATGATGTGCCAAGGCTTAAATCTCCTTCTATTACAGTGTTTGCTAGCACTCCTCACATTGTAACAGTTCATTGAGATTTAAGCCTTTTTTGTTTCGTTGGATGGACAATGTGTTTATCGAGCGCCTCTGGCGCAGTCTGAAATATGAAGAGGTCTATCTGAAAGCCTATGATACTGTCGCTCAGGCAACACAGGGCATCGGGGACTGGATGAACTTCTACAATCAGGACAGGCGGCATGCCAGCCTGGATAGAATGACACCCGATCAAGTATATTATGATCTGCCGTCTGGACTTCCAATGGCAGCATGAAACAGCATCAGGATGAACACTTATAAATGCTCATTCACTGTGTCACGGATGGGGTCCACTTCTCATACCCTTACGCCTGACAAATATACTTGTTAAATCTTTCAATATTTCGGTTAATTGGCTTTTTAATATGAAAATAGTACAAAAAACTCCACCATAGACTGATCGTCTCAATAAAAGACAAATTCGCCATTAATTTCAGTTGCATTGATGCTTGTGTGATATTAATCTCATTCGTCTGCCGAAAGAATTGATCAATATATTTCTTGATCCTTTTAATATTACTATTCACTGGTTTCTTTGAACGGAAATAATATAAAAAGCTCCACCACAGGCTGATCGTCTCAACCAGAGACAAATCTGTCATAAGTCTCATCTGAGTCGCGGCTTTGGTGATATTAATTTCCTTATGTAATTCACGATGTTCAGGCGTACTAGAAGAGTTCCCTACGGGCGATCGTTTTTTAAAAAATGGTTCATTTATAAACAAAATAGTGGCCCGCAGAAGCAATATATCTCAGATAAAATACATCCTCATATATCCCATAGCGGTTCCTGCAAATATCCTGATTAACATATTTTGTTCTAACAGTTCCGTGCGTAAACACAGCAGATGGTTGAAAACTGATCCTCTGGCGTCTGCTCATGCCCCTCATGTTCTCTATCAACCTGATTGAGTCTACATATTCATTATTGGGCGTCTAATTATAGATTGCTTTCGCCCGTGAAATAACAATCAAAAACCGTGCACGAACCATTGGTGTCACCAGTATTGCTAATAGATATGCAAGTAACAGGACAGCCGTTAAATATATAGCCATTATAAAAGGCCCGCCCTCTGCCGGTAATATCAGTCGTCCGGTAACAGCAACAAGTAACGCCGCCATTAATGGCCTAAAGACATCCTCAATATACCATCGCCATTTCTCTTCTTTTAACAGGCGCCTGTGCATTAACTGGACACCTATTATTATATAGCCAGTGTTGAGTACTACCCAGACAACAGCTGCACCAATTGCATTATAATAGTGAACCATGATGAATAGCATAGGTGCCAGCAATACAGCAGCAACAGTATTTGTATAAATAGATAACCTTGTCCAACCATAGGCTATTTGCAAACCGTATGGCAAATTCATCAAACCGTTTATCGTCGTGCCTATTACAAGCAAGCTAATTAACCAATGCGTATTTTCTGCTATCGTTATATCTACTGTCCACAATACCATTATTTCATATGAAAACATGACCAGGATCATCGCCATGGGTAAAATCACTACAGACATCAATTGACATGTCTGGTGGTATAGATGAGCGAGATTCTCTACGTCATCCTGTGCAACCAATTGTGAGAATTTAGGGAATAAAGCCGTTCTTATTGGTCCGATCAAATAATATAGCGCTCCTGCCACTACACTCGCCAACATATAATACCCGTACGATTCCAGCGGCAACAATGTGCTTAACAGTACTTTGTCCAGCTGGGTCAGAATCACGGTTACGGCTGTAATAGCCGTCATACCAGCTGCAAATCGCCAGATTGAATGCAGGATCTTCCAGTCGAACCGGGAGGCACGATCACATTCAGGCAAACTTTTCCACAGTGCAAAAGCAATCGTGGCTGTGCTTAAAAGACTTACAAGAACCTGCCACTGAAAGTAGGCTTCAATTGTAGAAGACACCAGCCACAGTACCAGCACTGCACCTACGCCTCGAAGTGTTGCCAGCCCAGAATACAAGATGTTATAAAGAACTTGTTTCTGTAACCCTTGCAGACCGCCTGAATAAAAGCTTAACGGCCACTGGAATGCTATTGCTATACCCAGAAGTATTACAGATTGTTGAACAGTCTCGACTGAAAGATTTTCCGCTTTTATCCAGTACTGTGCGATTATCGGGGCCAGCAGAATAACGCTTACACAGATTATGATGGCAATCAGCCAATAAATTATCTCCAGGGTTCTTACCAGGTCCCGCATCCGGTTTTCTTGCCCCGCGAGACCAGACGTGCGCGCCAGCTCACGATTAAGTGTGGCACTAAGGCCCATATCCAGTAATCCAAACAAGGCCTGAAGCGTTACAAAGAACCCTATAAGACCATATGCCTCTATACCGAGAAATTTGATATACAGGGGTACAAATGCAAGCGACATGAGAGCCGTCCATCCTTTCCCCGCGAAGTTGGCAATGATGTTTGCCTTGACCTTAGACATAGGGCCTGCATTTATGCAATGTATACATATACTCTGGTGTAAAAACCTGGAATCTTTCTTCGGATCACATATTTTGAGTCATACTGGTATAAGATAATAGTTTAACTTCTAGTTAATATACTTTGCACCAACAGGCAGATTGATACTATTAGTATCAGTGTTTGAATTACCTCCATATCACCGTAGCAAACCAAGGATTGCCGAAATTACACGGTCCTGGTCCTGGTCGCTTAAATCATGGTAGCTGGGAAGGTTGATGGCTCGTTCAGGTATTTCGTAGCTGAACCGGTTTTCAGGTATCGATGTGAACATTGGAAGTAAACTAAGCGGATAAAAGAATACGCGTCCATCTATGTTTTCTACCTTGAATTTCTCGAGCATTTGCTCACGAGTTACTCCTGTCTCTGGTGAAAATATTACTGAAGGCATCCAATAGCTATTCACCGTTCCAGGATTTTCCGAGTTCATTTCTAGCTCACCCGCATGAACCAGACCTTGCTTATAATAAGAGAATATTTCACGTTTACGCGCTACAAGCTCATCTATTCTTTCCATCTGTGCACAGCCTAGCGCCGCCTGAATATTGGATAATTTATATTTAAATCCGATGTAATCCGGCCAGAACTGCTTTTTTTGTGTGGCTGATCGCCCGTGATTACTAAGTGCGAGCACCTTTTGATATAGCGCCTGATCACTGGTAATAAACATTCCACCTTCACCGGTCGTTATAGTTTTTGTACCGTGAAACGAGAATGTTCCGAATCTTCCTATTGTGCCTGCATGTTTACCATGCCATTGTGACCCTAGCGCCTCCGCAGAGTCTTCTATCACGGGAAGTCCGTGCTTGTTACCAATTTCAAGGAGGCGATCCATATCACAAAGATTACCGTACAGATGAACTGCAATAATGGCTTTTGTGTTCGCGGTTATTGCCTCTTCCACCCGGCCAGGATCTATACACCAGGTGTCTGGCAGGATATCGACAAAAACCGGTTTGGCGCCAAGATATGCTATTGGCGATGCGGTTGCGATCCAGTTCGTGTCAGCAAGAATGACTTCGTCCCCCGGACCAATATCCAGCGCAGCCATCCCCATATGAAGTGCACCTGTGCAGCTTGACGTGGCAATAGCGTAAGTTGCACCCGTGTAGTTACAAAACAACTCTTCAAAACGGCCTATATATTCGTAGCATCGATCACCCCAGCCATTTTTTGCAGCATCTGTTGCATAAGTGACTTCTTTATCCGTGATTGAAGGTTTTGTGTAAAATATTCGCGGCTTCATTGGACTTCAATGCCCGGTACAGCTGTCACAAATTGCCCGCCCCATTCACGAATATATGCCAATTGCGACATCACCTCATTTTTCAGATTCCATGGCAAAATTACTATATAATCAGGCTTGTCTTTCTGAAGTACCGATTCTTCAACAATAGGGATCCGGCTGCCCGGCAGGTACTTGCCCTGTTTTGCGCTGTTCATGTCCACCACATAGGGGAGAAGGTCCGGTTTAACGCCTGCATAATTCAACATTGTATTCCCTTTTGCAGCAGCTCCATACGCTGCCACTTTCTTGCCCTGTTTATGCGCGTCCAGCAGGAACGAAAGAAAATCTATCTTTATTTGCAGCGCACGATTTTGCAAACCCCGATAAAACGACATACTTCTTATGTCTGCGTTTTCTTCTATTTCCAAGATGTCTGCAACTGAATTATCTACCGGTTGTTTCCCTGTATCCATGCGTTGTGCATACACTCTAAGGCTTCCACCATGGGTTGAGAGTTCATCTATACTAAATACTTCAAGACCATTGGCAGAGAAAATCCCTTTAACAGCAGTAAGTGATAAATAAGAAAAATGCTCATGATAGATAGTATCAAATTGATTCTTTTCAACCAGGCGCAGAAGGTGTGGAAACTCGAATGTTGCTACTCCTCCAGGCTTTAGAAGCAGTGCGAAACCCCCCACGAAATCGTTAATATCCGGTACGTGCGCCAACACATTATTCGCTACTGTCAAGTCTGCCTGTCGCCCCTCATTCGCAAGTTCCTGCGCCATTGCAATGCCGAAGAACTCTTCGATAATTTCTATGCCCTTCTCCCTGGCAGCAGCAGCAGTGCCGGCTGTAGGCTCAATTCCGTAACATACCGTTCCTTTTGCCTTTACATGCTGGAGAAGATATCCGTCATTAGCGGCTATCTCAACTACACAGCAGTCTTTATCGATACTGAAACGTTCAAACATATTACTTACATACTGTTTTGCATGCTCAACCCATGTCGTCGAGAATGAGCTGAAGTAGGCATAATCTTCCGAGAACATTTCCTCAGCGCCGACTATGTCCTCCGTTTGCACCAGCCAGCATTGATTGCACACCATAACCTTGAGCGGATACCATATTTCACGCGCTGCCAGAGCCTCGGTAGTCAGGTACGAGTTGGAAGGAGGAGAAATACCAAGATCCATAAACGTCCTCGTCAGCACTTTGTTACAGTGCCTGCATTTCATATCTGAATTCCTTTAAAATTGTTATTTATTTCCGGGTGAGATCGGTCACGATCCGAGATCTCCGAAATGGGTAGCGACCAGTCGATCAATAACACGGGGTCTCTGGCATTCAACGCCCCTTCCGAGGATTTCTCATAAAATTCTGTATGCAGGTAAATCAGTTCACAGTCATCCGACAATGCCTGGAAACCATGGGCAAAACCCTCAGGGATATAAAGGCTTGCCTGATTATCAGCACTCAGGACTTCCGAATGCCATTGAAGGAAGGTAGACGAACCGCTTCGAATATCTACCGCAACATCAAGAATCTCCCCCTTTATGCAGCTAACAATCTTGATCTCCGTATACGGGGGGTTCTGGTAATGCATTCCTCTGACTGAACCTTTCTTTTTAGTCAGGGTGTGATTAATCTGAACAACCTGTTTTGTGAGACCAATTGATCTGAATTCGTCTGCACAGAAAAAACGCGACAAGAAACCGCGGCTGTCACCAATCTTCTGTCGTCGTATAACATAGAGACCATCAAGCGGCGTTTCGGTAAAATCAAAGTGCTTGGTCAAAGTATCCCTGTCTCTTCTTCATAAGTTGTAATTTGTCTGGCTGTAGTCTCATGCATATCCTGACCTTCATGCCATGCTTTGTACCATGAGATGGTCTCTTTCAGTGTATTTTTCAACCCCCATACAGGCTTCCATGCCAGCCTTGCTGATGCTTTCGAGCAATCCAGTTTCAGATAGCGGGCTTCGTGTGGATGACTATCATCATCAAGTACCCACGATGCTCCAGCGCCCCATCTGGTAACCATTTCATCAGCCAGAACTGAGACGGGTTGTGAATCTTCGTTACGCGGCCCGAAATTCCAGGCTTCTGAATACTGGTCTGGTTGCTCATACAGCTTCTGACACAGGATCAAATAGCCGGAAAGTGGTTCCATGACATGCTGCCAGGGACGTACTGCCACAGGATTACGAATTACCAGCGGCTTATTACCAGTAAATGCCCGAATGGCATCTGGGATAATTCGATCTTTCGCCCAATCACCCCCACCTATGACATTTCCTGCGCGCGCCGTTGCCAGGGCCACGTTATTTTTTTCGAGAAACGACCTGCGATAGGCAGATGTAACCAACTCGGCGCATCCTTTACTGTTACTGTACGGATCGAGTCCACCCATTGGTTCATTCTCTCGATAACCCCAAACCCATTCCCGGTTTTCATAGCATTTGTCGCTGGTGATATTAAGGACTGCCTTGACAGTTGTTGAATAACGCACTGCTTCCAGCACATTAACTGACCCCATGACATTAGTGGAATATGTGCGTACCGGGTCGTCGTATGAATCACGCACCAAAGATTGTGCGGCCATATGTATAACTATTTCCGGTTTTTCCTGCCGCATTATTCCTGCCAGCTTGTCCAGATCCCTTATATCAGCTATATGGCTTGTCATGCCCTCATTGACCCTTGCTGCATAATACAGGCTGGGATCAGTGGGCGGATCCAGCGCAATACCAGCTACTCTTGCCCCCAGTTGCTGCAGCCAAAGAGAAAGCCAGCTTCCCTTGAAGCCGGTATGACCTGTTATTAATACTCTACGATTTTTCCAGAATGACTTGTCAATTACCATTTTTTCCAGGGCGCCTTCCCGCTGACCCATAATTTTTCCAGTAGTTTCTTCTCTCTTAGAGTATCCATGGGTTGCCAGAAGCCCTCATGTCTGTATGCCGAAAGCTGGCCATCTTTTGCCAGCCCCTCCAGCGGCTCACCTTCCCAGCTTGTACTGTCTTCTTTTATTCTATCAATAACCCCGGGAGACAAAACAAAGAAGCCGCCGTTGATCCATCCACCATCCCCACCAGGTTTTTCCTGAAAATAATCTACGCCGTTACCCGTCATCTTAACGGCACCATACCGACCTGGTGGCCGGGTCACTGTCAGCGTTGCATCCCTGCCTTCCTGGTTATGAAATTTAATCAATCTGGATATATCAATATCACCGACACCATCACCATAGGTAAAACAAAATGATTCCTCATCCTTAACATAATCGTATACACGCTTGAGTCTACCACCTGTCATAGTGGTTTCTCCAGTATCCACAAGGGTAACAGTCCATGGCTCTGCACGCATTTGATGAACATCCACACTATTATCACTCATACAAAAGGTAACATCAGACATATGCAGACGATAGTTTGCAAAATATTCCTTGATAATATATCCCTTGTACCCTACACATATAATGAAGTCGTTAATTCCATAAGATGAATATAACTTCATAATATGCCATAGAATAGGTTTACCACCTATCTCGACCATTGGCTTGGGTTTTAGCTCTGTTTCTTCGCTAAGCCTGGTGCCGAATCCACCAGCCAGTATCACTACTTTCATATTGACTACCTGTTTATTAATCAGCAACTGTTACTAATATGCAGCTCTTGCCCACAAAAGCATGGGGAGGATCATTCCGGGATTTCCTGACCCACCATAATATCCGAAACAGCTGTATAATTATGCTGGAAATATTCTCTGTAGTAAAACCAGAAGATCATCTTACCCTCTCGATCAAATGGCCAGGGCTGGCGATATTACTGTTGCCGGGATAACTGAATTCTCAAACTTATCCCGTGCGGCCTGTCGTTCTTTTTAATATAGCGATGCAGGAAACAATCACCCTTCCTGGCCAGCAGATCCCAGCCACCGGGCATGTGGTTGCTATTTCCGACCTGTGAGGTCTTCAAGCTCATTGTCATACCATTATTGAAGGAGAACCAGTAGCCGAGGCCAGAACCTGGCGCATCCGGAGGCGCCTCCCCTTCCATGACTGCCGGCAAGTCGCCACTACATCGAATTATACTGCCATGCTGCCATACCCGTCCTTGAGGCAGCCTTTGTGAATAGGCGTAACTGCCACCCTCCACTAATTCGGCAGGTATCAGCCCGGGCTCAACAAACACGGCTTCCCTGCCTTTACCCGTATTCCAGTTGACTTCAAAGCCCTCGGTGGTCGCCGTATATGTCGGGGGAATGCGGGATACCCGGTAACGCATTACCTCAATCCAGCCAGTAACAGTATCCCGGTACCAAAGACTGATATTCGGCTTGCGCCGATACACATCATCCTTGACCCCTTGCACGACCGCATAGGAACCTGCCTGCTGAACAGACGCTGCCTCTGGTAATGAGCCCATATATAATGACAAATTTTCAAGCACCCGTTGCAGGGCATCGGCCCGCTGGCGCGGCACCTTGAGGAACACAGGATCCCGACCCATGGGGATGTATAAATTCGAGTCCTGCTGTCGAACAGGCAGACTGTTGGCGAAAGCATCGTAGACTTCCGGAATACCAGTCTCCCGCAGTACCAGCTGCTGATCCGGCGCTGCCGCCCCCCACAGGGCGAATACCGTCTGTCCATCCCTGCGATCAATGCGATAAGCCTGCAAACCCCGGCCGACCAAAACCATGTCCAGTTGACTTGCCTGTTCAACTCCGTCAAGCAACCATGCGAGCGCGCCAAACTGTGCTCCAACAGGCTTTAACCCGGAATCCGCCTCGAATAATGAATAGTCATTGGTATTACCGACATATGTGGCACTGTAATGGAACAGCTTCTCATAGCCCAGTCCCAGAGTTGTAACCACGTCTATCGCCAGCTCACGACTACGATCACGCCAGTAATTATCGTAGATTTTCTTGCGTACATTGATTCCATTGTGTGAGCGGTAATAAGACGAGTTCTGTACGGCAATACCAGGTGCCCACATGCGTTTTATAGCATACTCCTCAGCCACGGCTTTCATGCTCTTCAGCCAGGGCGGCAGGTGATAGGCATTAACTGCCAGGACATCCACCATGGATGCTGGAATACTCTTGAAAACATCACGAGCAAATTCGGCCCTTGCATTGAAGATAACATTTGCCGTCGGATCAACAGCCTTTATAGTCTCGTAGCCGACAGCGTGCCATATAGCATATTCAGCAGGGCTTCCCCAGCAATTTATCTTGCTGCTCGTTTTTCTCAGGTCATGGACTTCATCGCCGATAGTCCAGAACTTCACAACAGACCCATAGTGTTCAACCATTTCTCTTACGTAGTTCTGCCATTTCTTGATTTTCGTTTTCTGCGGCAATTCACTGGCCCACGATGGAGTACTGCAAGGCTCCAGGTTAAACATCAGTTCAAATCCGGCTTCCCTTGCCATGGAAATATCATCGTCATACCATAAAAACTGACCCGGCTTCATCTCAACCATATTCCAGGAAATAATCCGGCCGTTTGAAGTCAAATTACCAATCCAGGTAAATCCCAGACGCCGCATAATTTCCAGGGGTTCCGGCGCAATAGTTGTATAGGCGCCAAAGGATCCGTTGCCCGGTAAAACATTCCGTGGCTGGGGAAGTATTGAGAAATTCAATTCTCCGAGATGTCGCCCGGTTAGCTGATCAGTCAGTTCACAATGGTAAATTCCGTTTTCAAGGGCGGGTAACTCAAGTGGAATGTTTACTCCGGAATCAGGCGCCGGCATCGGGGTCAGTTCTTGATCATGGACAAGATTTCCTGACAATCCATAGACTGCCAGCCTGACTGGCATATCAGGTTCCTCTATGGTCCCGTTCTTATATATACGAAGATTGACTATTGGGACATTGCCAGTGGTGTATATCTTGCCAGGGGCATCGCTGGTAATCCCCGCTTCTACCGGATATGCCGGCTGGTAAGGTGTTAATTTACCGGCTTCCAGTTGCAATGCATCGAGCCAGATATACCCCGGCCTGCTTGATTGTGCATGCACCTCCCAGTACACATTCTGCGAAATTACAGGAGTGTAGCTGAGCGATACTCGTCGCCACTTTTTGCTGATTCTGATAGATTTATCAGCCGCCATCTTTAAGCCGGTACCATCCGTAATTAGCACCAGCTTCCCGTCAGTTGAATGATCTGTTTTTACATACAGAGAGAACGTGTAACGCCTGCCAGCTTCCAGGGCAATCGATTGTGATGCGCGTATTACGGCACCGTCTACTGTCTTTGGTGCCCGGGAATAGGCAATACGCGAGAAAGGATATTTAAGACTATACTGCCCATGGACCGAGTCGCCATCCATTTCTGCGCTGGGTAATCCATCTATGTACCAGCGTCCAACAGAAAAACGGTAATCTATCCCTGCCTCAAAACTGCTGTTCTCTATCAGGTTCACGGCCCAGGTTTCCGACCATGGACAGAGCAACAATAGTAGTGCCATCTGGTAACGTATAAATATCATCGCTGTTTTTTATATCCTGAAATCTACTCTTTATATTCTATGCAGTCAGGTTTTAGGAATTGGCAGCCATTTTGTGTAATATACAATTCGTGAGATGATAGTGATCTTCTCCCCGGTACTATTTCTACCACTGTGGAATACATCGTTTCATTGATAGTTAACCAGGTATACGCCTTCGGGAAGGTACGTGGTTAGTGTCGAGGAAGCTGTAAATCATGAAGTTATAACCGAATGCATGGCAACCATTGCAGCTCAACCTCTGCTCCTTATGATGGCCTTACTGCAGCTGTAACGATTACGGAGAGTCCGCAGATCAGCTTCCAACCCCATCCTGCTCAAAAAGCTTAAAAAGCCGTTCATTTAGCATCTAAAAGCGCCCCGATGATACGTTGAACTGCATGACCATCGCCATATGGATTATGCGCATGAGACATTGCCGTATATACATCATCATCCAGCAATACTTTCTCTACTCCTGATACGATCAAATCACGGTTCGTCCCTACCAGTAACACAGTGCCTGCATCAACAGCCTCCGGTCGCTCTGTTACCGAGCGCATGACCAGGACCGGCTTGCCCAGTGCCGGGCCCTCTTCCTGAATGCCACCGGAATCGGTCAGAATCAAATCCGAGTGATCCATTAACCAGACAAAAGGGGCATAATCTACGGGCTCAAGCAGGAAGACATTGTTCAGACCATCAAGAATTTCGTACACCGGCTTCTGTACATTTGGATTAAGATGCACAGGATACACAAGATCCCAATCAGGATGTGACGACGAAAGATCGCGTATTGCCGAACATAAATCTATAAAACCCTGGCCAAAGTTCTCTCGACGGTGCCCTGTAATGAGAATAAGCTTTCTATCAGGATTGGTGATGAGGTTATATAATTTTGAACCAAATCTTTCCTTCCAGACACTATCCTGATATTCCGACAGTCGGTCACGCACCATTAGCAGCGCATCAATTACTGTGTTGCCCGTTACCCATATTTTCTCGTCAGGAACTGATTCATTGAGCAAGTTACGTCGAGCGCCTTCGGTAGGAGCAAAATGATAGGTTGCAAGACGCCCGGTAAGGGAACGATTTGCCTCCTCAGGAAACGGGGCACGCATATTTCCGGTCCTCAACCCGGCCTCCACATGTCCAACCGGGATACCCTCATAGAATGACGCCAACGCAGCGGAAAAACAGGTGGTAGTATCACCGTGTACCAGCACAACGTCAGGTCGTTCAGTACGCAGCAAATCACGAAGCCCCATTAATGATCGCACGGTAATGTCGAACAGGTCCTGACCTTCAGCCATAAGATCAAGATCATAATCCGGGGTAATATCGAACAGGTTCAGCACCTGATCCAGCATCTCGTGATGTTGTGCTGTTACGCACACTCTGGATTCCACTTTGTCCGCCTTTACAAGACCATGAACTACCGGTGCCATCTTGATAGCCTCGGGCCGTGTACCAAACACGGTGAGGACAGATAAACTCATCCTACTATTCCACGTGTATCGATAATTATTTTCTCCTTAAGATCGATCGCCCTGAGTTTACGAAACTGCCTGTGATCAACCAGTAAAAGCACCAGGTCAGCACGTTCAATTGCCTCTTCATAATCTGTTAATTCAAACTCATCATGTTCCTTAAGGTTAGGTTCTGACACCAATATTTCACCCAGCTTCTCGTCTATCAGTCGACGTACTATGGAAAGGGATGGAGACTCCCTCAGGTCATCCACATCAGCCTTGAACGCCAGACCAAGGCATGCAATTACCGGTTTTTTGAATTTATCGGCAGCAGTTTTTACTTTATTGATTACCCACTCCGGCTTTGAATCATTGACCTCCCGTGCCGTACGTATCAGGCGCGCTAATTCCGGCATGCGGGAAACAATAAACCATGGGTCTACTGCAATGCAGTGTCCACCAACACCCGGACTGGGATTCAGTATGTTTACCCGTGGATGCCGGTTTGCCAGTGAAATAAGCTCCCACACACTAATCCCATCAGCATCGCAGATAAGCGAAAGCTCGTTCGCAAAGGCGATATTGACGTCACGAAAGGAGTTTTCTGTCAACTTCGCCATTTCAGCTGTCCGTGAGTCAGTGGCCAGCACTTCTCCACGCACGAAACTGTTGTAAAAATCGACAGCTACTCTGGTGGACTTTTCATTGATTCCTCCAACGATACGGTCGTTCTCTACCAGCTCAATAAGTATCCGGCCCGGCAACACACGCTCGGGGCAATGCGCAACAAATACCTCCTTTCCCACGGCATGGCCATGTTCTTCAAGGATACGTGCAACGACGCCGTCAGTCGTCCCGACCGGACTGGTAGATTCCAGAATAACTACATTCCCCCGCTTCACACATGGTGCAATCATGCGTGTCGCCGACTCCACGAAGCTCAGGTCTGGTTCGTGCCCGTCCTTAAATGGTGTAGGTACAGCAATGATGTATACATCCGCCTCTTTTGGCTCAGAGAATGCACGAAGATTTCCAGACTGCACAGCAGATCTCACCATCACATCAAGATCCGGTTCAACGATGTGAATATCTCCTTTATTGATGGTATCTATAACGTGCTGTGATGTGTCGACACCATAAACTGTATAGCCTTTTGTACCCAACAGGGACGCCGTTGGAAGGCCTATATAACCCAAGCCTACTACGCAAATAGTTTTATCCATATTCTTCTATGGCCGCCTCATTTTAATAATGGGAATATTTATATCAGTTGCGCTTCGCATAATTAGGTAACCTCTGATGTGTCGCCATATCCAGGTATCGCAATGTCCGCAGGGTGGTTACTCGAATAAATCAGAGCTCCCCTAGAATAAACCAGTGATACTGGCTGTGCCACGTTTTCACTAGATACCGTAGGAACAATTCCCGAGGTATTGCAAGAATTTATGTTAATCCTGAATTATACCTGCGAGAACAGGAAGACTAGATCAGAGATTCAGACATTATGGTAATGTCAGCGCCTGCCTGGTTATCAACACAATATCCGATGTTGTAAGTTGCCCATCGCCAGCAGGTGGCGGATATTGATCACCATGTTCAATTTGTGTAGAAGATAAAGTAGCAAGACCCAGGACATACCTGTTAGCCAGCAATATGTCAGCAGCATTAATCACCCCATCCATATTTATATCCCCATCAGGAATTATTGGCTGGCTGGCCGCATCCAGTGGAGCAGAACCATATGTGATTTCGAATTTATCTGAATAACCATCGTTATCTGTATCAGCCTTGTTGATATTAAGATCACCGCCTGTTGGGTTCGAAACATCATACGGGTCATAGCCAAGGCAATTTCCATCATAGCATCGCTCAAAAACATCAGACAGGCGGTCACCATCCGTGTCATTCCCTACAGAGGCATCAACAGTTCCAAATATTTGCGAGCCGGATGCTCCGTGACTGATGGTAAAACTCAGTTGTCCATTGAAATCAGTCTGTGTCGACATATAATCAGTGCTGTCCACTTGAACAACATAACCGGTATTTGGTTTCATATCACCGATAGTGATAATACTGGTATCTGCGACTGATGGAATGAACTCCAGAAGTTTATTGTTAAGTCCACCGTAATCCCATACCTGGATAACCAGATCCACATACAGCTGAAAGCCATTCGAGATCCAGCCAGTTGCCGGTTGAACTGACAGGTCAGCAAAAAGCCCGCCCGGTGTTAATGTGCTGCGAAACTTTCCATCCATATAAATACGCACATTTGCGCTGGTATCGATCTTGTCAATGGACATAGTAAAAGGCGGTTGATACTCAAGTGCGCCAATGTCCGGTGTCCCGCATAGCGGGTTTCCCTGGGAGTCCTGGCTAAATCCCAGTGCAGCACCGACATCCACGGCGGGTGAAACAGCTTGCAGGCTGTAATCACCGCCACCTACGAACAATGGATCACCCGATATCGTGTCCTGGCTGACAATAAACCCATTGACCGAGCCATCGATCAGGTTATTGGATTGCGCCAGCGACAGGCTGGCCCCGGTGAGGGCCATATTTACCGCATTGCCACCATTCCCGGCGACCAGGGTATTGCGAACGGTTGCATTGTCACCCTGGATCAGTATCCCGTCACCACTGAAGTCGGCAACCGTCACATTGTCCAGTGTCACATTGTCTCCCGCGACAACCAGTCCATACCGGTCCCCCTGCACGGGGGTCACCAGGGTGTAGTTAAAACTCGCATTGTCCGCATTGACCGTATAGGCCGCCAGTATCTGCGGCTTGATAACTTCCGCCATTAAGGCGTGACCGCTTGCATTGGGATGCAAATCATCCACACTGTACAGGCCACTGCTGTCACTGTTCCAGCCCCCCACCTTCTGCATCTTGTGGGATACGCGTGCCGCACGGCAGCCAGCACCCTCGCAATACATGGTGACAGCAGACTCCACACTGTTTGCCATGGCAACGTCCGGTGTACTGGCATCAGCGCTCTGGATATTGGTCCCGCCATAGATCAGCAGGGGCACCCCGATATCCTGCAGGGCCTCCAGCGTTGCCGTTATCTGCTGCGTGACCTGGTTTGTTGACTTGCCACTATTCAGGTCATTAACACCGACCATGATGATGGCGATGGAAGGGGCAGACGCCACGGCAAATTCCTGCGCCATCAGGTGAATGGTATCGGAATGCGCCCCCGGTATACCCAAGTGGCGGTCCGGCGCACCCGGCATGTGCACAAACGTGTAGCCTGCCAGATCACTGTCCGCCTCGAGGAGATCGGTATAGCGACTGCCAGACACCACTGTTTGGCCATAAGTGATGCTGTCGCCAACAATCATGACCTTGTTCGGGACCGGCGTAATAACCTGCTTCGCTCCCCCCGAAGGCGCCCACGCGCCAATGGTCGGTAACGCGCTGTTGTCAAAATTCACCCCATTGATGCCGGCAGATACTCCTGCATCAACCCCACGCCCGATGGCCAGGGAGGTTGACTGCAGCGCAGGCAGATTATTCACATCAAGCGCAGGATCAAAGGAATAGGTCGTGCTGCCCTGGATAAAATCAGCCGGGATCGCTGCACCGGTCAGACTGATCCTGCCGTACCCCAGGGAGGTCCTGGGGGACGGCATGTTAGTGCGATAGATAATATTATTGGATACGCTATAGCTGGTGTTTATATTGCGCAGGCTGATTTCGGCAGTGTCCCCGTAGACAATATTATTCCTGACCTGAAGGTTCTGATAACTGACCGAACCAGAATCCAGGACCGGAGTATTATAAAAGGTATTATTGGACAAAATGACATTGGCAATATTGGTCCCGTTGATGGTGGTAAGAAACCGGTCAACATTGCTGATGAAAGAGGCTTCTACAATGAGATTGTTGCCGCGAAAATAGCTCACATAGCTCGAAAAATCATGCAACCGGCAGCGGCGAAAGGTCAGGTTGCTGCCGGCCGGTGCAGTACCACCTACAAAGTGAGTGCCACCAAAGGCCTCAACATCTTCAAAGACGAGCGTCGAATTGGCATTGTTATAGAAAAAATACTTGTTATTGATATTCCCGCTGCCGTCTCCCAGCAAGGCCTGGTTGAATGTGATA
>Ga0114931_10005251_pt1 | contig 16010 bp, 21 predicted proteins | sample 2SBtaG_FD_89579 | JGI IMG/M metagenome (GOLD analysis project Ga0114931, IMG submission 89579) | Deep subsurface microbial communities from Kolumbo volcano to uncover new lineages of life (NeLLi) - 2SBTROV14_V59a metaG | ecosystem: Environmental > Aquatic > Marine > Volcanic | place: Kolumbo...
ATTAGTTTTGAGTTCTTAGTTGTTAATTAAAAGAATCAGGTGCTCTTACTCTTTCCGGTTTAGCCTTCAACATTACTTCCGCTGATAATCAGCAATCACTGCTACGTGCGTGGCGAACCAGAACGGTTCTGATAGTAAAGTATCATGGCCGGTGTTCAGTGCACTCAGCGCCTGTTTTTTCAGTTTTTCATCCTTGTTATGAGCAGCGAGTTTAAGTGTGGTATCGATCAACACGCCAGAAGGTGAAGGTAACGGACTGTCGGCGACCATGGCTTCACTGATGTCGGCGGCGATCAGCATTTTTTCAGACAGCTTCCAGCCGTGTGTACCATAAAAACGTTTCCATCCCTGTTTGACGACCTTGCCTGCCAGGTCAAAATCAGCCGCTTTGTTGGTGACCTCAGCAAATGACCACAGTCCAGCTGCCACGTAAGCATAATCTGCCAGTGTGGCATTGCCTAATGCGCCTTGCTGACTGCGTGCACGTATAAGTTTGTTTCCATCCCAAAGACTGTTGGCAAGGTAGTCACGTATTTTTCTTGCAGCATTGAGGTATTTCCCGCCATCTGTTCCACTTGATGCATGGGCCAATGCTATGAGCGCAAGTCCGTTCCACGCACCCAGCTTTTTATCGTCCAGAGGGGCATGGCGACCTGTTCGTTCCTTGAAAAGCTTCTTTCGTGCCGAAGCAAGCATGGCAGATACTTTTTTAGTATCCATTTTTAAATGCCGGGCTGTTTCTTTTGCTGACAAAGCCTCAACAGGAAGATGCCCTGCTTCAAGTGATGGCACACCATCTATGTCCCACGCCAGCTTGACAACTTTCAGTTCATCTTTTGTTAGCAGTTTTTTCAGCGTTTTATTACTAAAAAGGTAATCACCGCCTTCGATACCCTTGTCATCCACGGCTGACAGACTGGCGGCGAGTGCACCCTCTTTGGTACCAAGGTCACGTAACATGAAATCCAGCGTTTTGCGAGCGAGCTTTTCATAACGTGGTTGGTTAAACACGCGAGCTGCATCGAGATAAAGATCCGCCAGCAATGCATTGTCATACAACATTTTTTCAAAATGTGGAATTCGCCATAACGGATCAACCGCGTAACGGAAGAAACCGCCGCCAACCAGATCGTGCACGCCTTGTGATGCCATGTTGTCCAGCGTTAATACAAGAAATTCTTTTAATTGTTTATTACCCGTATGTTCATACGCAGCCAACAGTGCTCGCAATTGCGGCGCCTGGGGAAATTTGCTCTGATTGCCAAAACCACCGGAAGAATCATCGGCAAACATCATCGCATTTTTGATCAATGCCGCCTCATAGGTGCTACCAATGCCGGATTTGATATCAGGGTCAGACTTGACTGCTTCGGGTTGCATGACGGAAGATGCCGATGCTGCCATTTCTTTCAGGCTGACTGCATCCTGTTTCCATTGATCTCTCAGATTCTCAATCAGTGATTTGAATTCAACGGACGGTAAATAAACAATGCCAATAAGCGGATGCCCTTCCGGCGTGATAAACACATTCAAGGGCCAGCCTGACGTCCCTCGTGTCCGTTGCACAAATTCAATCAAATAAGTATCAAGCGCAGGATTCAGCTCACGGTCAACTTTTACCGGAATGAAATTGTCGTTGAGTACCTTGGCAATTTCCTTGTTCTGGTAACTTTCACGTTGCATCACATGACACCAATGGCAGGAGAAATAGCCTACGGACACATAGAGCAGTTTGTTCTCGCGGCGGGCACGTTCAACCGTTTGCTCATTCCACAATTGCCAGTGCACCGGGTCATGGCCGTGCATGGCCAGATACGGCGATGGGTTATCTTTCAGCGCATTTTTTAACGTGTCCGCCAGCACCGGCTGTGCGATGACAGCCGATGCCAGCCATAGCACCAGGTAATTCAGAAATCGTTGCATGTTTTACAGTATCCTGTGCGTAATTCTTATTGTTATGGACTTTGCCTGGCGGCCCAAGTTCCGGTCGGTGGGACACCGATGTGCAGCCATAGGGCTGCGGTCATAGACTATAATATTCATTGGTTAGAAGCACCTGGTCATTATCAGTATTTCCCGTTTGCTTCATTGGCTGGCTTATTAACCCGAAAGTAAGCCGGAATATTCCATTCTTTATGGAATAAAAACCCTTCTACACAGGTTTACATACTATGTCTGCGGATAAAAAGCTTGCCAGATTTGACGCACTGATTATGCCGCATCTTGATGCGGCCTATAACCTTGCACGCTGGCTGACACGCAACCCGCATGATGCCGATGATGTTGTTCAGGAAGCCTGCACACGTGCTTACGCATCATTTGATAGTTTCAGGGCGATCAATGCCAAAGCCTGGTTATTGACGATTGTCCGTAATAGTTTTTTAAAACAGATTGAAAAGCAAAAAAGAGGTGGGGAAATAGTCCATTTGGACGTGGAACAGACCACCCTTGGTGATCATGACAACAATGATGCCTACGACCGACACAATGATAACCCTGAAGTCATTGCCATGCGTCAGTATGAGGCGGAGCAAATCCATAAAGGCATTATGGCGCTGACTGATGAATACCGTGAAATCATTATCCTGCGTGAAATCGAAGGCTTCACCTACCATGAAATTGCTGACATCACCGGTACCCCTGTGGGTACTGTCATGTCACGGCTTTCCCGCGCCCGACAGAAGCTTCAGCAGAAACTGACCGGCATTAAAAGGTCCCGGGAGAAAACACAATGAATTGCCAACAGGTCATGAGCCTCCTCCATGCCTATCTGGACCGCGAACTGGATGTAGCCAATGAAATGGCACTGGAAAATCATCTCCATGATTGCCCTGGTTGTGAAGACGCCTATAAATTATTGCACGTCTTGCAAACACGAGTACGTTCTGATGCAAAGTACTATTCAGCACCTGCTGAATTACGTCACAAGATTCGCAGCTCACTAGGATCATCGACAGAAACCGTACGAACAAAACAACGCTTTTGGTCAACACCTGGTGGCACAGGTAGTCTCGCGCTTGCCATGACAATTTTACTGAGTTTTTCCGTCATTACTTATGAGCGCTCGGTTTCAATAGATGACCAGTTAATGCAGGATGTTACCTCCGGTCATATCCGCTCACTAATGGCGAAACATTTAACTGACGTCGCTTCTTCGGATCAGCATCAGATCAAACCCTGGTTTAACAGCAAGCTGGATTTTTCACCACAGGTGCGGGATTTCGCCGAGCTGGGCTATTCGTTACAGGGAGGTCGCCTCGATTATTTGCAGAACAGAATCGTTGCCGCCATTGTTTATAAACACCGGCAGCATGTGATCAATTTATATATGTGGCCAACCGGTGACGATGATGTGCTGGCAGTAAGTGCCAATGAAAAACAAGGTTATCATCTACTGTCATGGAAAAGGCACGGGATGGATTTCTGGCTGGTGTCTGACCTGAACAAAAGAGAGCTTAAGGAATTTGCCCGGCTGCTGCAAAACGACTAACTGAATTATCTTCAGCTGTTTCTCGCGTGAATAAAAAGACCGATTCCGGGTTCAAGCCGTAATCGGTCTCATTTATTTTTTTTTAAGGTTTATCGTGGCTCATCAGTTAACAAGAAAAGTGCTTCCTTGGCCAGATCCATGGCCGTACGTGCCTGACGTACCGCATCGCCATGCATAAATTTCCCTTTTTCGCCGTGATGATTTTCACTGGCCTTGCCGTGACTGACTCTCGATGCTTGCAGCATGCCTTTGGCTTGTGCAATCAGTGCCAGGGTCCTGGAATCCGTGTCCTTGGTCACCTTGCTGTCAGCTTCCTTGATCAAGGTATCGGCTTGCTTGGCGAGTGCATTGCAGGAATAAGCCATCGCCTGTGATGTTAACCCCACCATGAACAATGCAGCGGTTATCAATGTCAGTGTTTTTTTCATGTTTGTTCTCCTAAGGATTATCAATTTAGTGTGTTCTCATGAATACAACCCGTCAGCAGAATAAATATTCCGGAAATAAATAATTTAAAACGGGAATAATTCTCTTCATCAGGGGTTATGTACCCAGGTACAAAAATGGAGATCCTGATTATGAAATATGCACATGTCCGGGGAGGTATGCTTGCCCTGATCATCCTGCTGCCATCATTGGTGGCCAAGGCAGATGGGGACTTGACCAAACAAAAACCCGTTGAACTGACAATGCAACTGGGTGATAAAAAGAACCATCTTCGCTTCTACCCTGACACTCTGACACTGAAAACCGGAAAGCTTTACAAGTTAACGCTTAAAAACCCGAGTCAGGACAAACATTATTTTTCATCGGCAAAACTGGCGGGGGCTGTATTTACCCGAAAAGTCCAGGTCTATAGCGCTGACGGAAAGACGGCCGCTGAAGTAAAAGGCGTTGTGCGCGAAATTGAGGTTTACCCGAATGGCACTGCGGAATGGTGGTTCGTGCCGGTAAAAACAGGCAATTTTAGTGATTTACATTGTTCGATCTTTGGCCACACCGAGGCAGGCATGAAGGGGCGCATTGTTATTGAATAAACCTGTGGTACGAATCAATCCGTTTTTTCTGGCGATTCTTCATCGTCCTGGTCATTTAATTGCTGTTCGTCTTGTTCAGCTTGATCAAGTTCCGCTTCCATTTCTTCATCGGTCATTTCCCTGTTTGTCTCTTGGAACTCATTACCAGATTCTGCCGCAGCAACGCCTGTTGTGGCCAACTGGTCTGGCATGATTTCATTGTCCTGCTCCTTGTTTCTAACGAACATCCGCGAGAACCAGACGCCCACCTCGAACAACAGCCACATGGGTATTGCCAACAGGGCTTGTGAAATCACATCAGGAGGCGTCAGCAACATGCCGACGATAAAAGCGCCAACAATAATATAAGGTCGTTTGGCTGCAAGTTTTTCCGGTGTGGTTACACCGCTCCAGACCAGCAAGATTGTCGCGATGGGAACTTCAAACGCAACACCGAAGGCAAAGAACAACTTCAGGACAAAGTCGAGATAACGACTGATGTCAGTCATCACAGCAACACCTTCCGGCGCAATCCCAATGAAGAATTTGAAAATCAACGGAAACACAACGTAATAGGCAAATGCCATGCCCGCATAAAACAACAGGATACTGGATACAAGCAACGGCAATACCATGTGCCGTTCTTTCTCGTACAGTCCGGGAGCAATGAATCCCCATGCCTGATGCAGTATGTAGGGCATGGCCGCAAAAATTGACACTACAAGGGCGAGCTTGAATGGCGCCAGAAACGGTGAAGCCACATCAATGGCCACCATGGAACTGTTTTCCGGTAGATACTGTAATAACGGCCCGGCTATCAGTGTGTAAAGATCATTGGCAAAGCTGAACAGTACCAGAAAGATTAGAATAACGACCAATACAACACGCAACAACCGGTCACGCAGTTCTACCAGATGTGAAAGGAAGGATTGTTCATTACCCTCTTCTTCTTCCGTAGAATTATTTTGTCCTGTTATTGGAATTTTCATCGGGAGTCTTTATTTGGGAGACTCTTGCTGAGTTTTATCTTTAGCGTGTGGTACTTTATCGGGAGAACTTTCCGGGACACCCTCAGACGATACTTTATCAGAGTTCCCCTCTGGCGTGGTTTCAGTTTCCTTGCTATTTGCAGAAGGCACGGCTTTGACAACATACTCGTTATTTTCGGAAAGGGTGCGGGACTCGTCGATGAGTTCCTGAAGTTCAGGCATGTCGCCTTGTTTTTTTACAAATTCCTTAAGTTCTTCGGCTTTGAGTTCAACGTCAATATCCTGCTTGACCGAGGCTATAAAATTACGCGCTTTGCCGACCCAGAGTCCGGCCGTGCGCGCCACACCGGGCAGCCGTTCCGGCCCGATGACCACCAGAGCCACTACGCCTATCAGTGCAAGTTCCCAGAATCCGATGTCGAACATGAAAGGACGCTCTTTCCATCACATCAATGGCTAGACTTTGTCCTTGTTTTTGGATTCAACCTCTCCCTCTATAACATTATCTGATTCACTCCTTTCGACCTTGTCTTTTGCGCCGTCATCTCCATCTTTCACTGCCTTTTTAAATCCCTTCACAGCTGACCCAAGATCAGAGCCTACATTGCGTAATTTCTTGGCACCGAATAACAGCAATACGATCGCAAGAATGATCAATAGTTGCCATACACTGATTCCACCAAAACCCATAACTATTCTCCTGACATAAAAATAAAATTAGCTGTTAAGGAATCTCTGATTAATTCTTTCGAGACGCTTTCTCTTCAATACCTGACACACCAAACCTGCGATCAAGCTCATCAAGCACGTCCTGTGGGCCCAGACCCTGTTGCGCAAGTAACACCAGCGTATGAAACCACAAGTCTGCGGTCTCATGGACAATCTGTTTCTTGTCCCCTTCCTTGGCCGCCATCACTGTTTCAGTCGCTTCCTCGCCGATCTTCTTCAGAATAGCATCAAGCCCCTTGGTATACAGTTTAGCCACATAGGATGACGATGGATCGGCCTGCTTACGATCCTCAAGAACCTGCGCCAGATTATCAAGCACATCGTCACCCACACTACACCTCGACCTTATTTATAAATCTCATCGGGATCCTTGAGCACGGGTTCCACTGCGTTCCAGTGCCCATCCTCTAACTGCCGATAAAAGCAGTTATGCCGGCCTGTATGACAGGCAATACCACCTAGTTGCTCGACACTGAGTAAAATCACATCATTATCGCAATCCATGCGAATGTCTTTAAGCAACTGTGTATGACCGGATTCCTCGCCTTTGCGCCATAATTTTTGTCGTGACCGCGACCAGTATATCGCCCGTCCTTCCTTCACAGTCAGCGCCAGTGATTCCCGGTTCATCCAGGCCATCATCAGCACCTTAACGCTGCTGGCCTCCTGGGCAATCGCCGGAACCAGGCCTGCATCGTTCCACTTGATTTCGTCCAGCCATTGATCGTTCATCGACCCATCCAGAAACACTGAAAAAATAACAGGATTTACAGGATTATACAGGATCCGGACAGGAAATCTGAGTGCAGTAATAATTACAGGTCGATACAGACTTCGGAAGAAACCCCCGGCAACCGGTGGTCTCAGGGCCAGAACAGAGACTGGCGCAACGAGTTAACAGGTTGTTGAGAAACTCCCTGTTGAGCGAGACAAGGCGAAAAATGGTGAGAAAGCGGAGTTTACACGACAGTAAATGAGCATTTCGAACCATTTTTCAACGCTGTATAGTGCCAACAGGGAGTTTCTCAACAACCTGTTAAAGCCTGACCTCAATACCGCGCTTTCGCATGAGCCGCTTCGCTTCCTCGACAGTGTATTCGCCAAAATGGAAAATACTGGCAGCCAGAACCGCATCGGCATGTCCTTCCAGAATGCCGTCTGCGAGATGGTCCAGATTACCAACACCCCCGGAAGCAATCACCGGCACGATCACAGCATCGCTGATGGCGCGAGTCAGTTCCAGGTCAAAACCGATTTTGGTGCCGTCCCGGTCCATGCTGGTCAGCAGGACTTCCCCGGCGCCATAGTTGACCATTTGCTTTGCCCACTCAACGGCATCAATACCGGTCGCCTTGCGACCACCATGAGTAAACACCTCCCATTTCGGGGCATCACCTTCCTTGCTGACACGCTTGGCATCAATCGCGATGACAATGCATTGTGAACCGAATCGATCAGAGGCTTCACGGACAAATTCCGGATTGTTGACAGCGGCTGTGTTGATAGCAACCTTGTCGGCGCCGGCATTAAGCATGCGCCGGATGTCAGGCAGCTCTCTAATTCCGCCGCCAACCGTCAATGGAATAAATACTTCGCTGGCGATCGCTTCGACCACATGCTCCATGGTGTCACGTTCCTCGTGGCTGGCGGTAATATCCAGAAAAGTCAGCTCATCAGCGCCTTGCTCATCATAGCGCCGCGCGACCTCGACCGGATCACCGGCATCGCGGATGTTAACGAACTGGACACCTTTGACAACACGGCCCTTGTCGACATCAAGGCAGGGAATTATACGTTTGGCCAGACCCATGATTGATTCTATAAGTTAAAAATTGAAATTAACGCAGGTGTATTTGAGTGGCTGTCTTGTACTCAATGTTTGTTCTGGTTGTCGGCAAGCTTCTGGGCTTGCGCAAAATCAAGCGTGCCTTCATAAATCGCGCGCCCGGTAATTGCACCCATGATGCCTTCGTCTTCGACTGCACACAATGCCTTGATGTCATCCATATTGGTAATTCCACCTGAAGCGATCACCGGAATCGAGATCGCCTGGGCCAGTTTGACTGTTGACTTCACATTGACACCCGTCATCATGCCGTCGCGGCCAATGTCAGTAAAGACAATGGCACTGACGCCTTCATTCTGAAACTGCCGGGCAAGGTCGATCACATCATGATTCGATAACTTTGACCAACCATCGACGGCCACTTTTCCATCCCTGGCATCCAGGCCAACAATGATATGCCCCGGAAACTCAAGACAGACATCGGCCACAAAGTGTGGCGTGGTCACCGCCTTGGTGCCAATAATCACATATTGCACACCGGCGTTAAGATAGGTCTGGATCGTGTCTTCATCACGAATGCCACCACCTATTTGAATGGGCACATCAGGATGTGCTTCGGCAATAACATGGACGATCTCGGCATTCACCGGCTCACCGGCAAACGCACCGTCCAGGTCCACTATATGAATTCGCTTTGCGCCCGCATCGACCCAGCGCGTAGCAACAGCTACCGGGTCATCTGAAAAAACCGTGTCATCCTCCATGCGCCCCTGACGCAAGCGAACGCATTTGCCTCCTTTCAAGTCAATCGCGGGTATCAGTAACATGTGATCTCACTCTCTAATCAAGCTCCATCCCAACGGACAAAATTCGCCAGCAAGGTCAGTCCGGCCCGTTGACTCTTTTCCGGGTGAAACTGGGTGGCGAATATATTCTTATGCACAATCGCGGCAGCAAAATCCAGCCCATAGTGCGTTTCACCGGCAATGCAGGCATCATCCTTTGGCTTGGCATAATAACCGTGTACGAAATAAAAGCGGCTGTCATCCGGAATATCTTCCCACAGTGCATGCGGCGTTCGTTGGTAAACCTGGTTCCAGCCCATGTGCGGGATCTTTAGACGTTCACCGGACTTGTCATCCAGCAACTGTTCGCCGAAATAACGCACCTCACCCGGGATGATACCCAGACCTTCAGTGCCTTCATTTTCTTCGTTGAATTCAAGCAAAGCCTGCATGCCCAGACAGATGCCAAGAAACGGTTTCAACTGTGCGCACTCACGAATAACATCGGCCAGTTCCAGACGATGCAGTTCATCCATACAACCGCGGATGGCGCCAACGCCGGGGAAAATAACATGGCTGGAGCGCAGGATGATTTTGGGGTCCGAGGTCACATGGATAGTTGCACCATTAGCCACATGTTCAACAGCCTTGGATACTGATCGTAGATTACCCATGCCATAATCGATAACAGCTATTGTTGTCACTGGGATACGCTCATGATGGAATAGGAGATAGTTAAATAGCGTGAAATGTGAGTACTTACTTATAACACAGAAATTATTCTGAATTTTAGTATGTCAGAAAGTAGCAGGTTATAAGCACCGTTAGGGTTACAAACTCCCTTTAGTTGATGGCAATATGCCTTTCATTCGGTCGTCGTATTCTACCGCCATACGCAGAGCACGGCCAAATGCTTTAAACACCGTTTCGGCGATGTGGTGTGCGTTGTTGCCGTACAGGCCGTCAATGTGCAGGGTGATTTTGGCGTGATTGGCCAGCCCCTGGAAGAACTCATGGAACAGATCCACATCGAACTCACCAATGCGCGCGCGTGGATAGTCGACCCGGTATTCAATCCCGGGCCGGCCGGAAAAGTCGATGACCACGCGAGACAAGGCTTCATCAAGCGGCACATAGGCATGGCCATACCTGCGAATGCCTTGCTTGTCGCCAATCGCTTCGGCCAGCGCCTGGCCAAGTGTAATGCCGATGTCTTCCACGGTGTGATGAGCATCAATGTGTAAATCACCTTTGGCTTTAATGTCCATATCAACCAGGCCGTGGCGGGCAATCTGTTCCAGCATGTGTTCGAGAAATGAAATGCCGGTGTCGAAGCTGGATACGCCGGTACCATCAAGATTGACAGCCACCTTGATATCAGTCTCCAGCGTTTTTCTCTCAATGGTCGCTTTACGATCGGTCATGCTTGTATGCCTGAATACAAATTTTAGCCTGAGTATAGATTCTATTAAGATCAGCAGATTATATAGTATGTCGTTATCAGTTTGTCTTCTAATGACGGGTCTGCAACAAGAAAGTGACCGGACCATCATTAGTCAGTGAAACCTTCATGTCTGCACCGAACTGTCCGCATTGTACGTCTTTATGTTGTTGGTGCACTTTTTCGACCAGATAGTCAAACAGGGTTTTGCCCGCCTCCGGGGAGGCTGCCCCGGTAAAACCCGGGCGCATGCCTTTGTTGGTATCCGCTGCCAGTGTAAACTGAGGCACCAGTAGCAAGCCACCGCCAATATCGGTCAGCGACAGGTTCATCTTGCCATTATTATCTTCGAAGACACGGTAGCCAAGCAGACGCTCGAGTAACCGGTCGGCATCCCTTTCTCTGTCTTCTGGCTCGACGCCAATGAATACCAGCAGTCCCTGCGCTATCTCAGCCACCTGCTCAGCATCGATACTGACGTCCGCCCGGGTAACGCGCTGGAGCAAAGCGATCATGACTTGAACCTGTAAGGATGACACATGGTATGCGACGCAAGAATTGTCTTGTCTATTATATGTAATTGAATTATATGAATTATTATAATTATTACCTGATTAATTGTAGTAGTTTATGTAGGAAATATCCTACAAATGATTCTATTCACAGACTACATATTGATTAGCCTGAAAGTGCCATTATGCTCACACGTCAAATTCCTTCCGGATGTATGACGCTTTTTCCCTGGGGATTCATTTTCTCGGGGTTTTTTTTGTCTGTCTGAAGTTCTATTAATCGAATTCTCCTTTCGCCTTTGTCTTCTCGTCATTATCTTTAATGGCGTGTTCAACCGGTGGTAATGACTTTAGATAGCGGACGATTGCTTTCAAATCATCCTCTGTCATATATCGAAGCCCATCATCAATGACCTCGGCCATCAGACTGCCCGTATAGTCACCTGACGGGGTCGCACCCGTCTGGAAGAAATATACCAGGTCGCTTTGCTTCCATGTGATGCCTGTTTTTTTATCCGGTGTGATGTTGGGTACACGATTATCATCCGGGCCATTGTTTGTCCCGCTGAAGAGCCGGGCTTGATCAAGCGCTCCCAGCCGCCCACGTGGGGTATGGCACTCGGCGCAATGGCCCGCTGCACGCACCAGGTAGGCGCCCCGGTTCCACAAGTCTGAGCGCTTGGGCTGTTTGGCAAATTCTCCCGGTTCAAAGTAGAGTGCCTTCCAGGCACGAGCCACTGATCGCCACCGTAAATACCAGGGCAACTCATGGGTGCGGTTCTTCCTGGCCACCGGCTTCACACTGAACAAATAGTTCTTGATGGCAATAACATCGTCTCTTTGTAGATGGGTATATGTTGTGTAGGGAAAAACCGGGTAATAATGTTTGCCGTCAGGGCGTATACCTTCCGTTACTGCACGAACAAAGTCGTCATCACTCCACTTGCCAATGCCATCATCCCGATGAGGCGTGATATTAGGCGTGTAAAACGTACCCATCGGGGTCTTGAGCGCACGACCACCAGCCAGAAATTCACCATCATTGTCCTCATCGGTATGGCAGGAAGCGCAACCGGATGCCCGGAACATGTATTCCCCGTACTGGATGATTTCATTCCCAGGATCAGCAGAAGGCTCTAACCCGGATTCTGCCTCGGGCAGGTCAGGCAGGTTTTCCGGAGAGCCGACACTGGTGGTGAACCATATACAAGTTATCACCAACAGCATTTTCTCCGGTATTTTCATAGCAGTTTTTTTCAAAAGACGGACGCTCTGATGCTTGTATAAAACGGATTATTTTTTTTCACGGAAAGTCTTGTGACATGATTTGCAGCTTTCGGCCAGCTTTTTAAATTGAGGCCCGTAGTCTGCTTTCCCGCTTCTGACAACCTTTAAAAAGGCCGCCGAATTATCAGCCAGGGCCCGGGTCTTTTTATCAAATTCATCACGCTTGTCCCACACGGCTGCCTTGGCACGGGTTTCACCAAAGTCGGATTCATCGGGAAACAGATGCGGCACCATTCCGGCAATGTCACTGACTGCTTTGGCATGATGGACAAGCTGTTCCTTGTAATCGACTTTACCGCGCACGATTGAGGCCATGGCGCCCATATGCCCTCCCATAGACTTCATGACATTCTGCCGATATTTGATTACTTCCTCTGAGTCCATTTCTGCTGACGATGGCAACGCAATAACGACCATAATCGCTGTTAATACTAATGCCGGAATCTTGCCCATTGGTTGATTCATTCATGTTCTCCTTCGCTATTTTCTTTTTGCCTTGGGTTCTTTATGGCTTGATCACACCATTACCGACCGTTATTACCCATACCTTCTCCCTTCATCTTTTGTCCGTCAATAGCCAGCTTCACAAATTACATTGCTCAAATCTCGCGGGTATATCAATAGCCGCCTTCGCAAAAAGTGATGATGCTGATGAACACGATTGGCCGGTATAAAGTGGGCCGGACAGACGGATACTTATCTATATAATTGATAAATAGTGTAATTCTCTACTCAAGATTATCGATCTGAGACCGATAAACCAGAATAGATACCCGTAATATCCCTCTCAAACACTAATCGATATACCAGAATAATGCTCACAAACACGATAACAGCCCGCATACCGACTTTTGATTTCAGTTCCCAGCGCGAAGCAGCAGAAAAGGGCATTATACTCCTTGCAAATGGCGCTTCGAGCAAACCTGGAGAAGCACCTGCTGCCATAGCACAGACTACACAACAAGTCAGCGCAACCCCGGAGACGCAGGCTTTTACCAGCACCAATGCTGACAATCCTGGCAGTGCGCAGGAAGCAGCGACTGCCGTGGCCAACGCCCGGGCTTCATCCGATAAGGGTGAGTCGGACTCCAGTGAAGCGGGTAAAAAGCGGAGCACGGCGACTATAGCAATAAAAGATGCCGCACTCACTGAAGATGAACGCCGGCAAGTTGAACAATTACGTGTCCGTGACCGTCAGGTGCGCAGTCATGAACAAGCTCACCTCGCGGCTGCCGGATCACTGGCGAAAGGTGGCCCGAGCTTTACTTTTCAAACAGGGCCTGACGGACAGCGTTATGCCATTGGTGGCGAAGTGTCGATCGATACTTCGCCTGTCAGTGGCAACCCCGAAGCAACCCTGCGCAAAGCACAACAGGTCCAGCGTGCAGCGCTGGCACCAGCCGATCCGTCAAATCAGGACCGGCAGGTAGCAGCACAGGCTGCGTCTATCGCTCAACAGGCGCGAACCGACATCACCCGCGAGGCAAGGGACGATAACAAGACGACTTCGAATAGTAAAACTGAAAAATCGAATACCCCGAACGAAGTAACTGAAACAAAGAACAACCAGCAGCGCATAGATCAGGCGATAGAAGATGTAAATTCAGACAGCGAGCCAGAACGTCTCGGCCAGCAACTGAATGTGATTGCGTGAATCGTGAATAGTCAGGGAATTTCTGATTAAGCCATCAGGCAGATGATTACAACGCACCTTCAGGGCTAGTAATGTGGTGGCGGTGTTTCGTCCGCTTCATCCGCCACCTGTGATGATGCCATTGAATGCATCTCCTCCTTGAGTGATTTCAGTGCGAGTTTTAACTGCTCAATTTCTCTACCTTGGTTCATCACAGTCTGATTAAGCGCCTGAATAGCGTCCTCCTGGAAGGCCAATCTTGATTCTACTTCTATAAGACGGTTGTTCATAGCCATCCCCCAGCTATTGCTTCTGTCAACAAATACCTGCAAGAGTTTGATGTATCTTGCTGATCTCATATAATTTTTAACAATCTGGAAATTATAATACAACTACTTCCAAAAAAATGACCTCCTGAATGTCGCAAAAAAAATGGGTCGATCCTGTTGAGTGCCTGTTCAACTTGGAATAATCTGGCTGTCAGGTGGGCTTGATAAAGCAAGGGGATTGAAATGATTACCGAATACTTCAGTAAACATATCAAGCATGGAACGTTAATCCTGACATTACAAAACGGTAAAACGTTTCATTTTGGCAAAGAGAAACCGGTTGCACACTGGCGAATGCTTAAAAAGGGCGTTGTCCAGCGGGTGATACTGGACCCGGAAATGGAACTGGGGCAGACCTATATGGACGGTGGCTGGGATACGGGGGATGGCGATCTGCAAACGCTGATGGAAGTGTTAATGCGTAATTTTCCGGAGAAAGTCCCCACAGGCACCAGGCGCCTTGTTCAATGGTTAATACAACCGCTGCAACAACTCAACAGAATCAACCGCAGTAAGAAAAATGTTGAACACCATTACAATATGGACGAAAGCTTGTACCGGATGTTTCTCGATGAAGACATGCAGTATTCCTGTGCCTACTACCGCAGTAATGACCTGACTCTGGAACAGGCACAACGTGCAAAATGTCAGCACATCATGAATAAACTGGAGCTTAGGCCCGGCCAACGTGTATTGGACATCGGTTGCGGATGGGGAGGACTGGCCCTGTATCTTGCTGAAAATGCCGGCGTCAAGGTAACAGGGATTACATTATCCAGTGAACAATTACGGGTTGCCCGGCAGCGGGCACATGAACGCGGGCTGGGCGACAGAGTTTCTTTTCACCTTGAAGACTACCGACAGCATAAGGGCGAATATGACGCCATCGTCAGTGTTGGCATGTTTGAACATGTGGGCCAACCTAATTACAAAACGTTTTTTAAATGTGTGAAAAATCTTCTATCGGATAGCGGAGTGGCATTGCTGCATACCATCGGCCGATTTAGTCCTCCGGGTGCTATGAATCCCTGGATAAGAAAATATATTTTTCCTGGTGGTTATATTCCGGCCGCCTCGGAATTACTGGGCGCGATTGAAAAAAATCTGGTGGTTACTACTGACCTTGAGGTATTGAGAATCCATTACGCGAGAACCTTGACCGAATGGATCAAGCGCTTTCAGGCCAAGCGAAAAGAAATTACCAGGCAAATGGATGAGCGTTTTTACCGCATGTGGGAATTTTATCTGCACTCATGTGAAGGTGCGTTTCGTTGGCGTGATCTGGTGGTGTTTCAGGTTCAGCTGGCAAAAAATATGGAAACAGTGCCCATAACCCGTGACCACCTCTATCTGGCCGACAAGACGCCGGCATCAGTATCACTGGACAAGGCATCATCTGGCGCGTCTGCGGCCGCCTGAAGAACACACCTGCCCCGTCCTTACCTGAAACTGTGCCAGATGTAAGGGCCTGTTTTATGCCGCTACGCGGTAACATCTATGCTCTTTTGGCCTGGCCTTTCTGGCTCAAGTACCCACACATAATCTACTGTCATCCTAAGTGTCTGAAGAATAAAAGAAGATAGTAGTTCTGTTAAAACAGGCAGGATGGCCTCAATTTTGCATCACTTCTGACTGGTTACAACTATTTCACAAAACTGTCGTCTAACAGACATAACCAGCCATCAAAATCTTGGCAAGAGATGGAACATGACTATCATAGATTATTTCAGATACACTGATTTGACTGATAATACGTCTGACAAATTTAATGGCGCGGCTATCATTGATGAACGCGGGAAAGAAATCCCGATCACGGAAACGATGATTCAGCATGTACTCACTACCTTAGAAGAACCGGAACCGTCGCCTCATTCGATAGGCAGAGTAATCAACGGACAATAATCGGGTTTCAGTTTTGCTTTGTTGTAGTGGCGCCCTCCAGGCTGGCCGCCGTTTCCTGTTCAATAAATTGTTCAATCATCGGCGCAGGAATAGCACCCACCTGCCGGGCAC
>Ga0114931_10005252_pt1 | contig 16010 bp, 16 predicted proteins | sample 2SBtaG_FD_89579 | JGI IMG/M metagenome (GOLD analysis project Ga0114931, IMG submission 89579) | Deep subsurface microbial communities from Kolumbo volcano to uncover new lineages of life (NeLLi) - 2SBTROV14_V59a metaG | ecosystem: Environmental > Aquatic > Marine > Volcanic | place: Kolumbo...
AGTTTTCATCTCCTGGTAAACGACTGTGCTTATTATTATTGTAATTGTAACTAGAAAAATAGATCCAATCACTAAACCAACCCCTTTCTTTCTTTTATTCATCCTTGTTTGTAAAGTTCTGTTATATAAAGTTTATAAACTTTTTCCAAAAAAATCAATTTTAAATTATTTTATTTAAAATCACGATTTAGAAAAGTTTCGAACGAAAAGTCAAATGTTCACATCCAATAAATTCAAGCTGTATGAGAGACTAATGTTTATTCTAGGGTGAACTATCACGCACGAACTATTTTTAGCAAGTTGCGAAAGATTTATATACTTGAGACAATAGAATTTTCTATATGCATAAATTAAACAGATTTTTGGTTTTATTTGTCATCTTTTCAGTTTTCTTTGTTGGTTGTGATGAAACTGCACCACCAAATGAAATACTTCATGAATCAAACAATACACCTGTAGAGACAACTTCAAAAACTGAGAATACTAATCCAGACCAAGTGGAAACACGTTCATTTTTGATGGGATTCTCATCATGGCCTCCAAGTATAGATTCAACCCTTAATAATCAAGCATATTCTTTTATGAGGAAGCATGGTGACATTTTTGAACGCCATGAAGATGATGGTATGCCCTGGGTTGAAGCCCTCAATGGAGATCCACTACCTCAAGCATTTTTAAATAATTGGGCTGATCAAAAAAGTCTTGTTGGATCTGATCAAAAAATCTTTCTCATGGTAAGTCCTTTAGGAATGGAGAGAAATAATCTTGCCCCTTATTATGGGGAGTCTGATAATATGCCTCTCCCAGCCGACTGGCAAAACAAATTTTTAGGTGACAAGCAAGTGCAAATAGCCTATCTAAGAATACTTAAAGAAGGAATTGAATTCTGGCATCCCGACTATCTTTCCATCGGATCAGAAGTCAACGTAATGATGCATTCTGATTTTGACAAATGGAAACAGTATAAGGAATTTCATAAGTTTATTTATACTGAACTTAAGAAAGATTATCCTAATTTACCAATATTTGCCACTTTTACCATTCAAGAAATGCGTGGTGAAGCAGAAGGTTCAAATAAAGAGCGACAAATAAAAGAAATTAAATCATTATTACCTTACCTAGATATTATAGGTATTAGTGCATATTCATATGGTTGGAATTATTGGCCTACTGGAAAGCTTGATCCTATCCCTGATGATTTTTTCGATGTTGCATTGCAATTCAAAAAGCCTATTGCAATTACAGAAAGTGGAGCTCCAAATAGAGATTTCAAAGCACTTGGAATTAATTATAAATTTGATGATGCATATCAAAAAGAATTTCTGAAAATCATGCTAGAAACGGCACAAAACAATGATGTTGAATTTGTGATTAATTACGCCAGTTATGATTTTGATAAGCTTTTAGAAATTATTCCTCCAGGTCAGATTCGCGAAGTTGCTACTATTTGGGCATATACTGGATTGGTTAAATCAAATGGAATAGCTAAACCCGCATTATCTATTTGGGATGAATATTACGCAAAGAATTATACCAAATGAAACATACTATTTTTTTTACAATTGCCTTAGTAATTTCTATGATTGCAGGAGTGACAGCAACAGTCTTTCCTTTTTGGTTGATGTATGTTTGGATACTTCTTCCTCTTGGTGTCATTGCTGGATTTTATCATACCATCACTTCAGATGATCAATTTTTTTTGATTGTAGTTGTTTTAGTAATAGTCTCAGGCAACTCACTTACATCAGTTTTGTCGGCAATTCCAATTTTAGGTACAATAGTGGCAACGTTCATAGAAAGCTTGCTTTTATTTATTCCGGCGTTGTATTTTACCTCAGGTTTGAAGTATTTTATTACTACAATGAAAAAAAAGAAATGAGTTGATTTGTACCTAATGCTACTTGGAGACTTATGTTAATTATTCTTAAAAATTTTCACATAATTTTATCTCTTTTTTTCCCCCGACTACATTTAAAGACATGAACATTCTATTGAGTTTAACATCGGTCATGTTAGTTTCTCCTGACAGGAATTGATTTTTAGTGCAACATCCGTAGCGAAGTGAAAGAAAGAATCAAATTTATATTTAAGTTTCATTTTAATTAATCCAACCATTAGAGAAACTATATCTTAAGGGGGATCTTATCTAGCTCAATAAAATTTTTACAAAAATACAGAGTGGCCAAGAAAATAAATTTAGAATCTAAAGAGAGATTAGTTTTTAAAACAAATATTCACCAATACTACTTCATAAGCTTTTAAATTAAAAAAAATTTTATTATCTTTATAATTGATACTTTTTATTATTCTAGGATTATTATAATCATATATTGAGACTCCCGAAACTGAAGTGATTTCATGTGAATCATTGAAAATATATTGATATGTTTCTTGTTTATTTGTTTTGTCTTCAATAGTATTATAAATTATTTTTGCATTATTAAATTCATTGTTCCAATTCTTATTAATTGATTTTCCTATTTTTATATCATCTAAAATTTCTTTTGAGTTAGAATAGGTTTGGTTTAACTCTTCTAAAGTAATTCCAGAATCAATTATATATTTTAGCGAAGTTATTTCTTTAGAGTATGGGATGCTAGTTACACCTAATTTATAACAATTATTATTCTCTTTTGATATTATAGTTGTTTCTTCACCAATTGAATAATTTTCACTTCGAATTCTTTTAGTTTTGTAATAGATACCTTGACTGGTTCTACTTATTTTATCAAAGAAGTCGTATATATAAAAAATTGGTTTTGGGCTTGAATCAAATTTAAGAATTCCAAATCCATCATAATATTTTTTAGGTCCAAAATCTTGCCAAATACTTAATTGAGCAGAAACATTAGCATTATAAAATCCAATGTACCCTCTTAATCCTAAAGATGCTTGAACGTTTGTTTCCCAAGTATTAAAATCCGTTTGCCATTCTGAAATAATTATTGGTAATTCAGAGTAATTATTTTTTTTGAAAAAATCTTTGTATTCTTTCATTCCTTGAATGGCTTGCTCTTCAATATTATTTCCAAAAATATGCCAAGTTATGAAGTCAAGCGGAAGGTCGTTTTTGTTTGTATAATCTATTAGGTCAAAGTTTAGATTCTGTTTTTTGTTTTTATTTTTTGGCAGAGTTCCATTGAAATAATTTAATGCCGTGCCACCAACTTTTGATGTTGGATGAAGTTGTTTTAAAATAGGCATGGTATTTTTATAGAGTTCAAGAAATTCTTTAGTTTCTCCATCAAAATTACATATCAAATCAGGTTCATTCCAAAATTCATAGTAAATTTTTGTATTTGTTTTGATTTCAATTTCTTTGAAATAATCAGTGGTAATCTTTAGAAATTCTTTCCAGATTTCATAGCTTTTTGGTTTATAACCAAGAGGATACCCACCTGGACAATTTTTGTTTTTTGTTGTTGGAATACTTAAAAATTCAGGTATTTTATTTATATGAACCATTAATATATCACTTTTTTTAGATAAATCTTCAACATATCCATTTGAATATAATATATTTTTGAATTCATTTAAACAGTTTTTATAGTCATCAATATTTTGAACATTCTTGCAACTTTCAGAAAAACTAATAGCAATGTCAAATGCATTGGTTCTTACAATATAATGAGAGGGATAACTATTCATATAGAACTCGTGACCTTTTTTAGTTCTAATTCCAGGATAATAGTTTGAGGATTCAAATATATTTAAATTGTTTGTATGGTAATCGAGAGATTTTAAATTTAATTCGTTTATGATTGTTGGTTTAATATCTCCAATATTGTTTTCTTGAGGGAGTTCTTGTTTTGAACAACCAATAATAAATACCAATAATAGTAGAATTATAAAAGTAATTTTTTTCATGTTATTTTCTCTGTTCATCGTACCATATAAATCTTTTGTTTTCTTACTATTTCTAAAAATAAAGAGAATTTCTGTTAAGAAAATTAAATTTGATTAAAACTAACATTGGTATTCCTGTTATGCACACCAAGCCTAAGGTAAGAGGACAGTTTCCCGACGACTGAAAGGAGGAGAGCGCAGCGTGGTGTGGAGTGAAACGGAGCAAGTTCAGGTTTGGGCGGTTCATCAATTACATATGTGCTTTAATAAAATCAGTAGATAACTCAATAGCTTTCTTTTTTGCTTCCTCAATTAAAAAATCATGGTCACCACCTTGAATCACTTCAAGTCTATTTTCAGAAGGAATCATTTCCATAAACTCTTGCGCTTTTTCTTTAGAAATATGGTCGTCTTCACTCCCAATTATGGCTAATACAGGACATTTAATTTCTGGCAATTTTTTGTATGGTTTTATATCTTTGAAATCTTGCCACATTGTTTTTCCACATTTAACCTCTTCTCCTGTCAAATTTCTTTTTCTAATTATAAAACCTTTTTGCAAGATTTCATCTTTGTAAGCTTCATACAAATGCTCATGTTGAAAAACAGGACTCCATAAAACCATACATTTTATTGAATCATCATAAGCCATAATTGAATCTGTTGTTCCAAGACTTAAGCCAATCAAACAAATTTCTGAATAACCTCGAGATTTAACATATTTGATAATGTCTTCTAAATCTTCAATTTGTGTGGTTATGCTGGAATCTTCAAAATTGCCATCACTTTCACCAGAACCCCAACAATCAAAACGGATGACAGCATAACCCTCATTGCAAATATGTTCAGAAAATTCACGAATAATTGGTTGATAATCTTTATCTCCCTTGAATGAATGAGTGAATACAATTATTTTGTTTGTTTGATTGGCTGGCTTATGAAAAAGAGCAGATAATTTTTGATTCCTTCTATTTAAGACCATGATTTTTTCCATATTATTTAAAAAAGAAAGCTAATTTATTAAGTTTTGCACATCTGAGCCCAAACCTGAATTTCATTTAACATCGGGCTTAAGGGAAGTTTTGCCGTAGGCAAAATTTGGGGGAGCGAAGTGCAACGAGCGAACCCTTTAAGCTCTGTTAAATGAGGGTTGCTGTAGCAAAGCGGAAGCAAAGCGCAGCGTCCCCTTGAGTTTCAAAACAACAACTTAATCAACAATTTTATGTTGCTCAGGAGTCCATTTTGGAGCATTAACTAATGCGAGTAATAACTGACTCCCTTCAATCCAATATACTTCGCCTTTTTCAAAGAAGTATACATCACCTTTACTAATTTCAAAATCGCCTTTTTCAGAATGAACTATTCCAGAACCTGAAATAATAAAATATATCTCTTCACATTCTAAATTAGTTACTTTTTTCTGTTCTGGATATCGACCATCAATTAAAGCGGTCGCATAACTAAAAATTTTGCTTGGAAATTCATATTCCCACACAGTACAGTCCTTTGAATTTTCAAATTTTTTTGCGTCCGACTTTTTGATAAGCATAATATTAAGATTTTGAAATTAATATATAAATGTTGTTGCTGTTTTGAAATTTCATATAACATCGGGCTTAAGGGAAGTTTTTTTCTCCTCCACGAACGTAGTGAGTGAGAGCTGAGAAAAAAATTTGAGAGAGCGAAGTGCAACGAGCGAACCCTTTAAGCCCTGTTAAACGTCCCGACGACCAAAGGGAGGAGAGTGCAACGTGGTCGAGGAGCGTTAGCGACGAAGAAGTCGAATTTTCACTTTACTATAAATCTCTACGAAGCAGACTAAATTTAAGGGGTTTCCGTCTTTAAGGGCGAAGCCCAATTAAACAAAATAATCAGGGGAAGGGGAACTTTTAACCTCTTTTGTCTTTTAGAAGTACTTACAAACCGAAAGGTTTATAAAGTTTGATTTACTACTGTTCAATACTAAATCAATATGAAAATTATGGAAGTGATAAAAAATGAGTCTCGATGGAAAAATTTCAAAAGAACTTGCCACTGCAAGAGAAAGAGCTGAAGCTGGAAAAGCTGGTTCAATGGAAACATATTTAAGAACAGTTCAGAGATGTGCTCAAAGAGTGGGCGTAGATATTTCTGCACAAGTTGCTGAAATTAAAAAAGCAGGTTATAGAGCATCTGTTCCTGTTGAACTTGCCATTGCAAGAGAAAGTGCTGAAGCTGGAAAAGCTGTTTCAATGGAATTAGATTTAGAAACAGCTCAGAGATATGCTCAAGAAGTGGGCGTAGATATTTCTGCACAAGTTGCTGAAATTAAAGAAGCAGGTTATAGAGCATCTGTTCCTGTTGAACTTGCCATTGCAAGAGAATGTACTAAAGCTGGAAAAGTTGTTTCAATGGAAGCATTTTTAGAAACAGCTCAGAGATATGCTCAAAAAGTGGGCGTAGATATTTCTGCACAAGTTGCTGAAATTAAAAAAGCAGGTTATAGAGCATCTGTTCCTGTTGAACTTGCCATGGCAAAAGAAAGTGCTGAAGCTGGAGAAGCTTTTTCAATGGAATTAGATTTAGAAGTAGCTCAGAGATATGCTCAAGAAGTGGGCGTAGATATTTCTGCACAAGTTGCTGAAATTAAAGAAGCAGGTTATAGAGCATCTGTTCCTGTTCAACTTGCCATTGCAAGAGAATGTGTTAAAGCTGGAGTAATGGAAAGATATTTAGGAACAGCTCAGAGATATGCTCAAGAAGTGGGCGTAGATATTTCTGCACAAGTTGCTGAAATTAGAGCATTAGTTCAAAAATAAATTTTCTTTTTTTGTTCCCCTTCCCATTCTATAATTTAGGAAACCCCTTTTCTTAAAGTGAAAATTCGATTGCGTATAACATTAGGGATATACGAAGTTTTTCTGGAACGAAGTGGAAGAAAAATTTGGGTGAAGCCCGAGCCAAGGGCTGAACTGTATATTCCTTGTTATACGAGGGTGAACGGAACGAAGTGGAGTGAAAGCGCAGCGTCCCCTTGCGTTTGAGAGTGTGCCGTCCATAATTCTAAAAAGTGGGGCTATCATACTTTACTATTTTGGCTATCATTTGTCTAACCTCTTTAGAGTTCGGATACCAAATCAGAGTGTCTAAATCGTGTTCAACAGCGTATAGATCTAACCTCTTATCCAAATTTTTAAATTCAAAAAGTTCTGGATAAAATTCCTGAAACCAATCTAAGAGATAAGCGTAGTCTTCTTTTTTGGCAAATTTTTCAAATTTTTCGGACATATATTTTTTCGGATACTCAACCATTCTTTTTACAATATCCAAAACGAAATCCATTGAAGAAACTTCTGTCCTTTCAAAATCCAAAATTCCGACAATCTTCGTGTCTTGAACTAGAATGTTATCAAAATGAGCGTCCCAATATACAAGTGCGAGTTTTTGCTCTTTTAGAACATGATGATTGTCGGCCACGAATTTTTTGATAGCTTTGATAAATTCAGAAGACAGAAGTTTCTTTTCCTCTATTTTCTTTAATGAGTTTTGGATTTGATTGAGTATCTTATCGTGCCAATTGTCCGAAAAATTTACATCAAACTTTTGCAAAAATTCATCGTATGGCGATTTGTTGATGACTTTCAGAAAATCGCAAAGCTGTTTGATGATGATTTTCCTCTGGTCATTGCTCAACAAATGCCATTTAGCATAAAGATTATCGCCCTTAATCTTGGGGTAAATCATGAAAAATTTGCCATAAATACTTTTTGATTTATCAAAAACTTTGATTTCAGGAACAGGAATTTTATCCTTGAAAAAATTGTAGAAAAATACCTCGCTTTCAAACTTCTGTTCGTTGCTTTCATCTTCACAAACTTTAAGAATAAAAGCGTCATTCACAAAATAGACTTTGTTTGTAAAGCCAATTTCAATATTTGCAACGGACTCAACTTTGCCTAAGCCGTGCGATTCAAAGATTTTTTCTACAATTTTTCTCTCCATAATAAGATAAGAGGTTAGATCCTTTATATAAATTTAGCCCCACTTTTTTCTAGAGTAAAGGCACACTCTCAAATGTCGTATAACATCGGGCTTAAGGGAAGTTTTTTTCTCCTCCACGAACGTAGTGAGTGAGAGCTGAGAAAAAAATTTGAGAGAGCGAAGTGCAACGAGCGAACCCTTTAAGCCCTGTTAATTGCCCCGAGCCGATAGGCGAGAGCGCAGCGTGGTCGAGGCGAAGCCGAAGAAGTTTTCAAAAATCCGTCATCGAGGGCGAAGCCCCATAAATTAAAATGTTTTAGAGGGGGAACTTTTTTAGCCATTCTATAATAGTTACAGTCAAAAGCTTTATAAAGTTGTTATTTACTCTTAATAATATGAGTGGAAAAAAGGCTGGTTTAACGGAAGTACCCAGAACAGAAAGACATTATCAGTATCATCAAGAATGGAATTTTGGTAATGGTGCTGTTCGTGAAGCTCTTCAAAGAGTTTTTTCTCCAGATGCTGATTATGTGTTATTTCAAACAATTGCTAATCAAGATGCTGTTGATGTTTTAAGGCAATATGTGGCATCTCGTAAGAATATGGATACACCTTGGGAAATTACAAAAAGAAAATCTAGTGATGAACCAAGATATGTTCCTGGAGCAAGTGATAGAGATAATGGATTGCAATTCGATAATAGCTTAATGGATTCGTATCAAAGAGCAATAGATGAAATTGCAAAAGAAACTTTAGGAAACGAAAATTATTCACATTATTCTATGGTATCAACAAACGGAGTTCATAGTCTTGATAGAGATCCAAACGCAATTTTTTGGCCAAGAGTTTATATTGTAAATGCAGAGAAAGAAAAAGGATTGAAAGGAATAATTGACAATTTATCAGGAGATGAAAGTCTTAAAATATTAAGAGAATTGGAATCTCCTCAATTTTATCAAATGGCCGAAATTGAAACATTGCACAATTTAGGAATTTCTCCTCTTGTCAGATTACCGAATGAATTAAGAGTTGGAGTTCAAGATTTATCGAAGTATGTTGATTTTCTGGCTCAAATGACTGAAACATACAAGTGGACTGGACCAGTAATTGAAGTTGATTAGAACAAAGAAAAAGTTCCCCCTCTTTCTATGTTTTAGGATTTTTGAAAATTGCAACTAACATACACGACTAAAAAATGTTTCCGAAGGAAATATGGGAAATTCCTGCAAGGAATTTCTTTTTAGTTGGTGTTGCACGACACGAACGAAGTGAGAGCACGCAGTGCGGTGCAAGGAGCAAAGCGACGCAGAGTGTTTAAGTTTTCGAGCGAAGCGAGACTAAATAAAAGGAATTTTTAGGCGGTAGCCAATTTGAAATAAAACGACTGAAAGGAGTGGGTTCATTTATTTTGAAATAATCATCTCAATTTTTTATTTAAATAATTTTCAATTACTTTTAATTTATTATTAATATAATTTTTCAACTTTTTTCCATAAAGCATTAATAATAAGAACAATACTAAAAGTGAAAATATTATTTTTCCTGAATTATTATTTCCATAAAATATATTTGTAAAATCAGCTAAAGCACTAATAGCTAGAATAGCACTAAAAAATAATATTAAATTATTATGTTCTTTTGAATCATAATGTTTTCTTAATTCTAAGGCAACATTAAAACCTTTTTCAGTTATTTCAATTGCATCAAAAAATTCCATTACTTTTAAGTCTTTAAAATCAATATTTTTGATTAACTTATGATTTATTAGAAAAGATAATGTTTTTTTAAATTCTTCATTACCAATTCCCAAATCATAAGCAAAATAATGAGTACCAATATTAGGCATTTTATGACCTTTACCAATTAATAAAAAATTTAATTTAGGATTTTCTTCAAAAAGTTTTAATAATACTATTTCCCAAATTTCTTTTTTAACCATTTTAATTTCTAGAAAATAAATTTTTAATTTTTGAAAAAAAACCTTCACTAGATTCACCATAACTTAATCTAACATTCAAAAATTTATCTCCCTCTATTCCATAATTTCCAAAAATATCTTGTGCCATTTCTGGATCTTCATTATGTAATTTCACAGCATTTTCGGACATTATATTTATTATAAGCATATTAGAAAAACGATAAATACTTAATAAAGAATTACTCTCATTACTTCCAAGGTATTCTATATTAGTATAATCTTCTACTTCAAATAACTCTTCTTCTAGCATATTCTCTTGCATATCAATTAACATACATTTTATCTCTTGAATAAATTTTAATACATTGTCAGCAGATAAATCTGATTTAGGCTTAATAATTATATAACTCATCCCTGTTTCGTTTCCTTTTTGCTTTTTTAAATCCCAATTTTTAGAATAAGACCAACTTTTAATAATATTTTCATATTTTTGATATATTTCATTTGTTAAATGTAATGCCATGACTACTGAAAGAAAAAAATCTTTTTTTTGTATAGAAGTTTTAGAAGTTGATTGTTTTTTAACCATACCTAAATATAAAGTTATTTATTTATAAAGCTTATAGTAAAAGTTTATCCCAAATTTCAAATTAAATGAAATTATTTCAAAATAAATAAAAATTCCGCAGATTAATTAAAAAACTTAAACATTTTGTGCAACAGGTATTAGATGAACATTTTAGGATAAAAAGTTACTTCAAAGTGTAGAAATTGTATTTATTTTCCCTATTTTGCTTACTTAAGTTTTTAAGAAAAAAAGAGTTTTGCTCACTATGATGTACGATTCTAAATTAAAAGAACTTCATGAATTGATGAGTCTGCGTGGTTTTACACATAAAACTAAAAAAACTTATTCTTATTGTGTCTCTAAATATTTGCAATTTATAGTTAAAAGTAAACTTTCACCCACAAACATCTCAGCAAAACAGTACTTACTATATCTTAATTCTAAAAAATATGATACAAATACAATTAGACTTAGCTCTGCAGCAATTTTATTTTTTCTAAAAGAAATCTTAAAACAAAATGTTTCTTTTATTGAAATCCCCAAACCAAAAAAGAAAAAGCTACTCCCAAAAGTTCTCTCTAAAGAAGAAATTAAATTGATGATTAATTCAACTAAAAATAAAAAACACAAACTCATAATTTCTCTTCTGTATTCTTCAGGACTTAGATTAAGTGAGCTACAAAATTTAAAACGAGAAAATATTGATCCTAATAGAAATGTTATTTTTGTAAAACAAGGTAAAGGTAAAAAAGATAGAATTACTATTTTATCACAAAAAATAAAAACTGAGATTCTTGATTATATCTGTAATAGTACATACAAATCTAAATATTTAATTGAAGGAAGACAAGGAAGAAAATATTCCTCAGAATCAATTCAAAAAGTTATTAAACTTGCAGGTGAAAAAGCGAAAATTTCTAGGACCATAACTCCACATATGCTCAGACATTCTTTTGCAACTCACCTTCTTGAAGATGGAGTTGATATTAGATACATTCAACGTTTGCTCGGGCATCAAAACCTCGAGACTACGACAATATACACACAAGTTGCAAATAATAAACTTGAAAATATAGTCTCCCCCTTAGATAAACTCTAAACATACTCGTCATTTCTCATCACAGAGTTATCACAAGAAATATTAATATAATTTTCTTAAAATATATCAATGGTTTTAAGTGTATTTTTAGAATTAGGAACTATTCTAGTTATTGCCACAGTTTTAGCTGGAATTATGAAATTTCTTCGACAACCTCTTTTAATTGGATATATACTTACAGGAATTCTAGTTAGTCCCCATTTTCTAAATCTAGTTGAATCAGATAAGACTATTGCATTATTTTCTCATATTGGTGTTTCTCTTCTTCTTTTTATTGTTGGTTTGGGTTTAGATTTAAATACATTTAAAACAGTTGGGAAAGTATCTATAATTACAGGGGTTGGACAAGTTTTATTCACTTCTATATTTGGAGCAATTATCTCTTTATTGCTTGGTTTTTCTCCTATTGAATCTATTTATATTGCTGTTGCATTGACTTTTAGCAGTACTATTATTATAATGAAACTTCTCTCTGACAAAGGAGATTTAGATTCTCTTTACGGAAGAATTTCAATGGGTTTTTTAATTGTACAAGATTTAATTGTCGTTCTAGTTTTACTACTTATAACTTCAGTTTCAAATGGAGCAACAATTTTAGAAGGAATTATTACCTCAACAATTAGTACAGTAAGCCTTGCATTTGCAATTTACCTGTTTAATAAATTCGTTCTTAAAAAAATTTTAACTAATATTGCAAAATCACAAGAATTTCTCCTTCTGTTTGCAATTTCATGGTGTTTTTTTATTTCTTCTTTGTTCAATTCATTTCATTTATCATTAGAAATTGGAGCTTTAATTGCAGGAATTTCACTTGCGTCATCTGAATACAAATTTGAAATAATCTCGAAATTAAAACCTGTTAGAGATTTCTTCTTAGTGTTATTTTTTATATTCTTAGGTTCACAAATGGTGTTTAGTGATGTTAATACATATATTATTCCCATCATTATTTTTTCATTGTTTATTTTAATTGGAAACCCTCTTATTGTTTTAGTTTTAATGGGGATGTTAGGATACACCAAAAAAACAGGTTTTCAAGCTGGTCTCACAGTAGCACAAATAAGTGAATTTTCTTTGATTTTAATTGGTCTTGGAGTTAGTGTAGGACATTTGACTTCAGAAATTTTATCAATGGTTACAATAGTTGGTATTATTACAATAACTGGCTCTACTTATTTAATAATGTATTCAAATAAAATTTACCCACATCTTGCGAAGATGCTTACAATTTTTGAAAAAAAACACAAAAGATTACATGAATCTCTAATTAATGAAAGAAATAAATATGAAGTTGTACTTTTTGGATACAATAGAATTGGAACAGAAATTCTCGAGAGTTTTGATTTATTAAAAAAAGAAGTTTTAATTATTGATTTTGATCCAGAAGTTATTCACAAAATGATAAAAAAAGGATATAATTGTAGATTCGGAGATGCAACAGATGTTGATATGATCTCTGAAATTGCACATTCTAATGTTAAAATGTTTATTTCAACAATACCTAATTCTGATGTGAATTTTTTGCTTTTATCTCTTTTAAAATCATTTCATAATAAATCTATTTTTATTGTAGTATCACATGAAATTAATAAGGCTGTCGAACTTTATGAGAAGGGTGCATCTTACGTATTACTCCCGCATCATATTGGAGCACAACATATTTCAACTATGATTGAAAATTATTCTTATGATCATACTTTATTTGCAAAAGAGAGGAAAAAACATCTTGATTATTTAAAAAAGAAGAAAAAAATCTAAAGAATAAATTTATAAATAAAAGACTACTGTTAAGTAGTATAAATTTAAGAAAATGAATAAAAAAACTCTCTTAACAATATTTGCATTTATAACTAGTTTGTTTCTAGTTAGTTCTACCTTTGCATATTATTATGATTCATCCTCTTCATATGTCTCATCAAAAACATATAGTTACAGCAATGGATATAGTTACAATCCTTATTTTAGAAGTTCTGGAAATAACAGATACACTTATTCAAGCACATCAAGAGTTTATTCAAACACTCCATATAGTTCTTCAAGAAGTTACACTTCAACTTATACAACTAGAACGACACCTAAATATTATAATTACAACAGTGATTACTATTATTATCCGTATTATAGAAATTCATACGAATATAGAAACAATTATAAGACATATAGAAGTGATTATGATAGATATAATAATTACAGATATTATAACAATAGATATAAATATTATAACGATAGGTACAGCAATTATTACAGACATTATGACGATATAAGACACCATTATTAATTTTTTAAAAGATGGTGAAAAAAAAATCTGAAATTCTTGAAGAAGGAACAACAAGAACAAAAGGAATTAATGCACTTAGTTCAAATATTGAAGCTGCAAAAGCTATCTCACAAATTCTAAAATCTACTTTAGGGCCAAGAGGAATGGACAAAATGCTTATTGATTCAGTGGGCAATTCTGTAATCACAAACGATGGAGTTAAAATATTACGTGAAATGGAAGTTGAACATCCCGGTGCAAAACTTCTAGTTGATGTTGCAAAAACTCAAGAGAGTGAAGTAGGTGATGGAACTACTACTGCAGTTATTTTATCAGGAGAATTACTTAAGAACGCACAAAAATTAATAAAAAGAAAAATTCATCCTGCAACTATTGTTAGAACATATCAGAAATGTGCAAAATATTCTCTTGAAATTCTTGAAAAAAAATCAACTAAGATTAATACAAATGACGAAAAAATTATGAGACAAATTGTACAAACTGCAATGATTGGAAAATCTGCTGAAATCTCTAAAGAACATCTTTCAAAATTAGTATTTGATGCAATTTCTTTTGTAAAAGATATACAAATTAATCCAATTCAAAGAATTAAAATTACAAAAGCAACAGGAGGAAATATTGAAAGTTCTTCTCTTGTCTCAGGAATCGTATTAGATAAAAATTTAGCACATCCAAATATGCCAACAAAAATTAAAAATCCAAAAATTTTGCTTATTGATTTTCCTCTCGAGATTCGTGAACTTGAACACGACGCAAAAGTTCAACTTAATTCATACAAAGAATATGAGAATTTTATTGAAAATGAAAAAAAATATTTATACTCTCTTGTTCTTAAAATAAAATCAATTGGTTGTAATGGAGTTATTTGTCATAAAGGAATTGATGATGAAGTTGCGTATTATCTTGCAAAAGAAGGAATTACTGCAGTAAGAAGAGTTAGAAGATCTGATTTAGAAAAACTTTCTTTTGCTCTTAATACTAATATTGTAAGTTCACTTGAAGATATTAAAAAAGAATCACTTGGCGTCTGTTTGAGTTTAGAACAAAAAGTGATACTAAATGAAAATTATATATTCATTGAAGGTTGTAAAAATCCTAAGGCGATTACCCTATTTTTAAAAGCATCAACGAGTCACGTTCTTGATGAACTTGAAAGAGCAATTGAAGACTCTTTAGGGGATTTGTATTCTGTTTTAAAATCTAAAGCAGTTGTCGCAGGTGGAGGAGCAATTGAAGTTGAATTATACAATGAATTAATAAAATATTCTGAAAGTTTTTCTGGAAAACAAAAGATTATTGCAAAGAGTTTTGCAAAGAGTTTTCTAAGTATTCCTAAAGTTCTTTGTGAAAATTGTGGATTTGAAACTTCAAATATTATGCCAAAGTTAGTCGTTGTTCATAAAAAAGGAGATAATAATGCAGGAATTGATGGCTTGAAAGGTATGATTAAAGACACATTAAATTCAGGAATTGTTGAGCCAATAAATGTTAAAATGCAGGCAATAAAAAGTGCATCTGAAGCCTCTACAATGATTTTAAGAATTGATGATATAATTGCAGCAAAAAAATTAAGTGAAGATAATTCAGAACAGCAATATATGGACTATTAAGAATCAATAGAGCAAAAATTAAGAGAAGAAATAAAATATATCAATTTGAAATAATCTCTTTTTAAACATTCTAAATATTTATAAATGTCAAATTTAAAATCTTTCTAAGAATAACAAAGAGAGGATAAATTTGAAAATGGGAAAGAAAGTCATTAATAAAAAAGCAAAAGGTGCAGTCACTTGTAAACTACGTTCGGTACCGTTTGCTTTTTTGAGAGAGGATAAATTTGAAAATGAGTAAAAAATTTATTAATAAAAAAGCAAAAGGTACGGCAGCGGAAAATGAATTAATTCATAAATTCTGGGAAACTAATGGATGGGTTTGTGTGAGAGTTGCTGGTTCAGGTTCAACTCAATTTCCATCACCCGATTTACTCGCTTCAAGAGGAGATAAAAAAATAGTTATGGAAGTTAAAGTTGTTGCTGATGTTAAAAAATATTTTAGAGAACAAGAAATTAAAGACCTTGAGTTTTTTGCAAGAAAATTCGGGGCGGAAGCATGGGTTGGAGTTCGTTTTGATAAAAACCAGTGGTTCTTTCTTCCCACAAGTGAGCTTGAAGAAACAAAAGCAAAAAACTATGTAATTACTCTAATAGATATGAAGAGGAAAGGTTTTAAATTTGAAGAAATGGTAGGATAATGGCTTATAAATCATTTAATGAAAGTTGTTATGAACTACTACGAACTGTACCAAAAGGTAGGGTTACAACATACAAAGAACTCGCAAATG
>Ga0114931_10005253_pt1 | contig 16008 bp, 10 predicted proteins | sample 2SBtaG_FD_89579 | JGI IMG/M metagenome (GOLD analysis project Ga0114931, IMG submission 89579) | Deep subsurface microbial communities from Kolumbo volcano to uncover new lineages of life (NeLLi) - 2SBTROV14_V59a metaG | ecosystem: Environmental > Aquatic > Marine > Volcanic | place: Kolumbo...
ACTGCCGAAATCTTCCCTCGACGAAATCTTCGCACCTCCCGCAACTCAAAAACCGATTCTTGAGAAAACTTTCGATCTCAAGGAACCTTCTTCGGTCTTCAAACAGCAAGAAAAAAAACCTTCCCATTCCAACAACTCGGCAGCGGATGTGGATTTCACCGACGGATGCGACAGCTGCAGCGACGGTTTCAGCCGATTTATCGAACCGGTTTCGAATCCCATCTGGTTCATGGATCCAAGAATTCGAAGTCGCGCCAGAGCGGTCTTCATCAATCAGATGATTCCCGAAGGATCCATTTTGCAGGGAGGCGATTTGCAGGTTTACGCGCTTCAAATTTCGTTGGCACTCTCGGATCGCGTGAGCTTTATCGCCAACAAAGATGGTTACCAAACTTTACAAGCCGACGCTTTCAACGGAGCCAACACCGAAGGTTGGGCCGATCTCGCTGCCGGTTTTCAGTTCAATCTCATAAAGGACGATGCAAAAAAATACATCCTCAGTGCTGGACTAATCTATGAATTATCTCAGGGAACCCGTGAAGTTTTCCAGGGGAACGGCGATGGAATGTGGCATTTTTACTTTACAGCGGGGAAAGAGTTCGGCGACGACGGTCGCAATCACTTCATCAGCACAGTGGGATGGCATCTCCCGAATAATCCCAATGGCGAAAGCGAGTCGATCTATTACAGTTTTCACTTCGATCACGAACTCAAAGATGGATTCTATGCCTTCTGGGAGACAAACGGGATTGTCTACGTCCAAGACGGGAAAAGATCCGCAGCAACCGTCGAGGGTGGGGATTGGCTGAATCTCGGTGCGAATGTCCAAGGAAATCATTTCATCTCGATGGCCTGGGGCCTTGCGTACAAATTGAATTCACGCACGGACCTTGCCGCAGCTTACGAAGTTCCCATCACGGGTCGAGAAGATCTGATGGATAATCGAACGACGATAACGCTTTCGATCGATTACTAAATGTTCGCAGTCACCGTCTTAGGGTAGTTCTCGGCTCACGAAATCGGGCTACGAGAAGCCGACAACAGGAACCGAAAGTAAGTTCGCTTTCGGTTCTTTTTTCATGTTCAGGAAGCGAGAGCCGATCTGACGATCTCTTCCATTTGATCCACGACGGCTTCCTGAGTGAAGCTTGTCGTATCGATTTGAACGGCATCGTCCGCAGGGACAAGAGGTGCGACATCCCGACCGGCATCTCTCCGATCACGCACTTCGATTTGTTTGACAAGTTCTTTGAGATCGACTGGCTCGCCAGCTTCTTCGAGTTCGCGATGTCTTCTTTTCGCTCGTTCTGTGGCATTGGCCGTGAGGAAAAATTTGCATTTTGCATGAGGAAAAACGAACGTCCCCTGATCTCTTCCTTCCGTCACAATGTTACCGTCTTTTGCAATTTCTCTTTGTGCTTCCGCAAGCGCATTGCGGACAAGCGGATTCAAGGCAATAACAGAAGCAGTGCGCGTGACTTTCTCAGTTCGAATTTGCGATGTGACATCGGATCCGTCCAGAAGAAATCGATCGGTTTCGAATTTCATGTCGATCTCGATGGCGAGTTTTCCCACAGCTTGTGGATCGTCGAGATCGATTCCCTTCTTCAGGCAGGCGTAGGCCACGATACGATACATCGCCCCTGTGTCTAGAAACCGAAATCCCAATCGAGACGCCAACATTCTGGCCGAACTGCTTTTTCCCGAACCGGCCGGTCCATCGATCGTGACAATCATCAAATACTCTCGACTTTCATGCGATATCCAATTTGAGATCTACGATTTCGTAGGCGGCTATGTCAATCGTGACAGCATCTTCTTCCACTGGCAGCTCTGTCATGACACATCCCAGAAAATTGCAACTATAGGCATTCTTAAAACGTCGAAAACAACGAAGACGTACCTGGCGATTTCGACCTTCGGTTTCCAATAGCCGTACGACGAATCCCAAACCGTCCCGTTTGGTTTCGATTTGAAGCGAACTGCTGTGTTCGTTCTCAGGGAAATCGACCGGCTCAACCCATGGCTCGATGCCAATGAGTTGCACGTTTTTCGCATCGAGATGAAAAAACCAACCCGAACGATTGACCGTGTTGATACCATTCTTTGTCAGAATTTTCTGGACGGGAACCATAAAGTCGAGTGCCGCTCTCATAGGAAAAGGCTCGTCGACTGCGATTGCCATTTTGAATTCGGTTCGAGTTTCACCCGCTGGGATGAGGATCGAATCGAGATACCTGCCGCCCGAGATACGATGAAACGGAATGCCTCCCGAGAGAATCGTCGTTCGTTTTTCGTCGTCGGCAATTTCGAAAAAATGGGGAGACTCCAAACGTTTTCCCTCGACACTTTGTGCACTTTCCTGCGCACCGTAAGTCAGAACGCAACTGCTGTTGTTCCAAGCGAAGCGACTTGCATAGTAGGCGGTCCAAGGGTTCCCGGAAGGTGGCACTTGCGGCTTCAAAGTCATCGTCAGTTCCAGAAGACGGCTTTTTCTGCGCAAGCAAATTTTTTGCTGGAATGTTGCGATTACGGAATCGTCTACGGGATCGACGATTTTTCCCGTGGTCGTCAATTCGCCGATGAGCGGTCCATTCTTTGTCACTTCGAGATTCTCACAGACCATGCGGGAATAGAATGTGCGGGTGGGCGGCGCGTTTTCTTCGACTGGCGGAACTGTTTTTTCTTCGGAAAATCGAAACGCCAGTTGCTGGCTTAAGCGGTTGTAACGTCTACCGTATTCTTTGATGTGTCCAACCCCTCCGGTCGATTCGTTGACATGAACCTCGAAGTACTCGTTTCGTAAGGTTTGCCCATCGACAACCAGCGAGCTACTTTCCTTCGAAAGTGTCGTCTCCGTTTCTTGATTGGCAATCAGAGGTATCCAACAAAAACCGCAGGACGGGACCGTGACCGCAACCGTCGTTTCGTTTTCGTCCCGATGAATTTCCAGCGTTTTCTCTTGCGAGCTTTCGACGCCGTATTCTGCTGGAACCTCGACGAGAGAACGACGCGAAAACGAAAGAGAATTTAATACCAGTAAACCCGGTTGTTCGATCTTCGGATCGCAGAGTCGTTCGGAGAGCAGTCGTGAGATGGATTCTAATTCTCCGTCGATTTGTCGGGAGATGTTGCCTCGGATTTCGGAACTCGAATTCAAACCGTCTGTCTCCAAAAGTCGTTCGGTCGCCTCGTTTTCTGTGGAAGTTTTCGAACCGCCAAGGAGTCGATGAAATCCTCGGTACTTCTTGATGGAGTCGAGTCGGTAGCGAGAGAAATAAAAATCGGCGAATCGGCTGATGGGGTCTTTTTCTTCTGCGGCGACGGTTCTGGACAATGTGGGCGAGAAGAACTCTTTCGCTTCGTAGCACGAGAGCCTTCCAGGATCGTCGGTCTCATTGAGATAGCGGGGCAGCATTTCGAATCGACCGAGAACCGGCGCGAAACGGGCTATTCGCAGAAAATCCTCAAACCAAGGCGTTTCGATTCGAGGCCAATGTGCAAAGACGACCGTTGCGACATGATCCTGTTCCATCGATTCCGCCATCCGTTCGGAAAATTCGAGGAAACTGTTACTGCGATCTGCCGCGAGCGGAATCGGACCGAGAGCGTCGATGACGGTTCCGTCACAACCTTCCCAGCGGAGTTTGCTTTGTTCGACATCGGGGAACACGCCGTCATCCAGCGGGAAAAAAATCGCACCGTCGATCCCTTGTTTACAGAGAAGCTGAGGCAGTTGCGCGTGAAATCCGAATCGCCTTCTCCCCCAAACTTTGGGGGTGGTTCCCAGAACTTCGCGGTAATCGCGAAATCCGTTTTCAAGTTCCCAGAGGATTGAATGCAGCGAAAGAAGCGAAGTTTCCTTCTCCGAGTGTTCTCCTCCGACAATTTCGAGTTCACCTTTGCCTATCTTTTCGGAGAGAATCTCCACAATTTTTGGATGGCTCTTTTGCAATTCCCGCAGTTCTTTTCCAGAAACGAGAAGATTTGTGGCATACTGCTGTTGAAGAAGCCCGGCAGTTTCCTCAGTCACTATCGACGAGATCATCAAACAGAGATCGATCAGATAGCACTCGACCGGATAAAAACGCTCTCTCACTTCCAGCAGGTGTTCGAAACAAATTTTCAAACGATGTCTGGCTGTCGTCGCGTCATTTGCCATGACAGCCTGTGTGGCAGCAGCCATTTCTTTTTGTATTTTCACCTCATCGATTTCGGTGTACTGGTACATTCGCCTATTCAATAGCTCGATCTGCAAATAGCAATGACCGAACGCGAAGAAATCTTGCAGCACATCTTGCGAGAGTTCAATCCCTTCACCAAAAAGTTCGGCAATCCTTTCCTCAGTTTTCTGTCGGTCTGCGAGGTCGTCAAAAATACTGCAATCGCTTTTTTTTGCGTCGTGAAGCCAGCCTTCGGGTAACCACTCTTTACTCGGCTCCGGAAGGAAAAACACCCGCTGCCGATCGGTTCCGGCGGAATCGTGAGCTGCTTGCCATCTGGGAATTCGTTCACAATTCTGGAGAATCAGCGGATGCCAGGCCAGGCAGAATGCGTTGAGCAGACTCGCAGCCTGGTTTTCGTCCAGTTCGGTGGGGAAATCTTCCAAACCATGGCTGGGGATTAAAATCGTGATTTCTTCGATTTGGTTCATCGTATTTTGGTTGTTGGTGAGTGGCTTGCTTTCTCAAGTGGAGAACCCCCCAGAGACACTTGGCGTGGCCGAAAGTTGGGGTTTTCCGCTTCGGGAGTCGAAGTTCCAGCCGAGCCGGATTCCGGTTGATGTTCGCGGCTCCGAAGGAGCTTCTCCCTCCCAAGAACCGCAATTTGCGACTGATCGGAGTATGATAACCAAGCCGTCCCCTGAAGAGCAGCGAATTTGACAGGTTTTTTTTGGGGGATTGTGCGGAATTTCGCCTTTTTTCCGATAGACTAATTTCAGATGACAGGGTCTAATATAGGGGGTATCTCATGGCTGGTTTTGCCGATATTTTTGATAGGCCATGAGTCATCGAGATGATGTAAAGATACGCGGAGACCGCAAGATTTAAGGATTTTTATTGACAGGTTAAGAAACCCTATGGTAGCCTGATGTTAGGGCGAATTTTCGAAAATCCTTTCCTTTCATCAGTCACCTCTTATACTTATACGCGGGCCAAACCGAGTGCTTTTCGTCTCGGATTTTCGAATGAAGTTCATACGCCGGGCCGGTGTAATTCAAGTCGAGGTATCGGTGATTTTCCATACCTCACTGAGAACGACAGACTAGACTTCGGAGCATCTCATCAATGGCTGACGATCAAGGCGTTTGGGGAATCGATATCGGTCAAGCCGGATTGAAAGCAATCCGCTTGAAGTATGCCGAAGCAAGTGGTCAGGTCTTGGCCGTGGCCTTCGATTACATTGCACATCCCAAAATACTCAGCCAACCGGATGCGATCCCTGGCGAGTTAATTCAACAGGCTTTGGAAAAATTTCTTTCACGAAATAAAGTAGCGAACGATAAAATTGCCATCAGTGTTCCCGGTCAAACATCGCTGATTCGATTCATCCAACTTCCACCAGTCGAATCGAGCAAAGTTGCCGAAATCGTCAAGTACGAAGCCCGCCAGCAAATTCCCTTCGCTTTGGAAGAAGTCTGCTGGCAGTGGCAAACTCTGGGCAGTGGGACCGAAGAAGGCGGCTTTATGGTCGATGCCGAAGTCGGACTGTTCGCCATGAAACGCGATCAAGTGATGCACCAGATGCAGCCTTTCTCGGCTCAACAGGTGGAAGTCGACTTCATACAATGCGCGCCGTTGGCGTTATACAACTTCCTCAGCTACGACATTCTCAGCATGAGAGCCGATGAAGAATTCGCACCCGCTGACGAGTATACCATCGTTCTCGATATGGGTGCCGATAACACCTCACTGCTGGTGACGAACGGCGAGAAAATCTGGCCCAGAAATGTTCCCATCGGGGGAAACCACTTCACCCGCGCATTAACGAAAAGTATGAAGCTGACTTTCGCTAAAGCAGAACACCTGAAGTGCAACGCCACAAAATCACCTGACCCACGTGCCGTTTTCCAGGCACTGCGCCCCGTGTTTAACGATTACGTCTCGGAAATTCAGCGATCGATCGGCTATTTTTCCAGTGTCAACCGCAACGCAAAAATTGGCAAAATTATCGGCTTGGGGAACGGATTCAAACTTGCCGGTTTGCAGAAGTTCCTGCAACAAAATCTGCAATACGAAGTCCAAAAACTCGATTCGTTCAAAACGCCCGCCGGAGATGCCATTCTCAAAGCTCCCATGTTCCAGGAGAACATTATGAGTTTTGCGGTTCCCTACGGTCTGGCTCTTCAAGGATTGGGTCTGGGGAAAATCAACGTCGATTTACTCCCCGAAGAAATTCGTACCCAAAGAATGATCCGTACCAAAAAGCCCTGGGTTCTCGCAACTGCTGCAAGCCTGTTGTTGGGACTGGCATTGTCGATCACCGCCTTTGCTCGGGGTGACAGAGCCGTTGGCGAAAAACGCTGGGGTGGCGCGGTCAAGAAGGCTCAGGGGGTCACGAGCGAAGCAGCAAAATTCAAATCCGATTACTCACAGCAACAGAACAACTATCGAAAGCAACAAGACACCAACAATCGTCTCGTCAAACCGGGAGAAGACCGGCTACTATGGCTGGAATTACAAAAAGCAGTCGCAGCATGTCTGCCTCGCGATGAAGCCGACAAGTACAAAGACTATGAACTCAGAAAGAAAAACAGAGTCAAAATAGAAATGCAGACGCATGTGTTTGTCAAAGACGTCAATTCCTGGTTCAAGCTAGTTCCCAAGTCGATTCGGGACAAAATGCTCCCCGCCGATCGAGATAATCCTCCGGAGGGCCCCGGATTCATCGTCACTTTGCACTGCCACCATTACCATAACGGAGAAACCATCGATTCATTCGGCGAAGTTTGGGCGCAAAAAAACTTTGTCGATCATTTCAAAAAGTGGAGAGTCACTCCGCTCGGCTCGGACGAATTCGCGGTAAGGGAAATTGGAATCACTCATCCGATTATCTCCGCCTACAGTGTCGCCAAACCGTTCCAGTACGAAATTGACATGACCAAGCTCGACGAACAGGCCCAGGAAGAAATTAAAAACAAAGTCAAAAACGATAAAAAACACTTCTCAGAAGATAGAGCATTGGAAAAGTTTTACGCCAATGTCGATCGGTACGAATTCTGGGTTGCCTTTGTCTGGCAGCCTCGGTCGAGAGAGAAGCAAATCGTCTATTCGGCTCTCTACGATTTCTTTCGTTCCAATCCTTCCGATAAGTCTTTTCAGAAAGCCAAGGAATTTTGCGAAATGAACGGAGCACAGAAACTGGAACAGGCAGATTACGACGATTTTAAGAAAAGACATCTCGGGACCGTTATCCTCGAAACCAAACCTTTGGAATCGGGAAAATAGTCGGCCTGTCTTCTCGGAAATTCAGCCAATCCTTGTTCTTCCAATTAGTTGTTGAAACATCACACACCGTAGTATGAATTCGAAAAGAAACGAATCTGAGTAGATTATGGGCCGTTTCTTTTCATTCGATCGTTTTTGTTAGAGATGGATAGAAATCATGGAAAAATTGCAGCCTCTCATCAAACACCGTTTTTGGATTTTAAGTGGCCTTGTTGTGGTGCTCTCACTGCTTGGTTGGTACCTCGGTTCCAACAATCTCGCTGCATCAACCAAAAAACAAACAGAGAAAATCAACTCGACCGAAGCAAATCTTCCGACAGGCGATATTCACCCCAATCAGGATTGGATTTTGGGGATTCAGGAAAGAAACAGTTATCGGGCAGATCAATCCAATAAAAACGCGACTGAACTTCATGCAAAACAGGTCATCTTCATGGATTGGCCGGCTCCCATCGCCGCCAACTTCAACGGTGTCCCGTATCGTCAACCGGCAATTTCTACATCGAAACAAAATAAAGAGGATATCCCACAATTTTATCGCACCTTCTATAAAAAAGATGTCATCGATTCCTTGCCTCAAATCGTGAAGCCTTTCAACAAAGACACCGGACAAGGAATCGTAGAATTCCGTGTCGATCAAATGGGGTACTTCCCCAATTGGGTGACTTACACTCCCACCTGGGACGAAATGTGGGACGTTCAGGAAGATTACTGGCTCACAAGGTCTTTGCTGACGGCTATCGCGAAAGTCAACTCGCAGGAAAAAGCGACAAATCATGACGACGCCGTGATCCAGGCTATCAATAAAATCGAACTTCACGCCGGGTCGACACCGCAACCTCATGACTATTCCGGAAACAAACCGAAGGGCATGAAAAGCGGTAATTCCGGCGGTAGCCCGCAACAGCGTGGGCCGTCTGCGGCGAGCGCTGGTGGTGGTGGCGGCACCAGCAGGTCGAAAAGAGGCCAAACCCAAACCGCGGATCAAAAAAATGCAGAAATCGTCCCCGTTATCGATGACATTAAAATCGATCCACTGGATGTTTTCGGTGTGCCGACGGTAGAGGGAGGCCAGGTACCTTCCGGAGGCGAAATGTAACTCGGCGCTCCTCCCGATGAAGAAGAAGACGACGAAGGCGATCTGAGTGAAACAGTAAAAAACTCTAAACCCAGATATGTGGAAAAATCCCCGGAATTTCCCTTCAAAACGCGCGGCTTCATTCTCGTTCTTAGAATGAAATCCGAATCGTTACCCCTCCTGCTCAAGGAACTCAACCAGTTGGAATGGCCTGTGGAAATTAGGAGAGTGAACTGGAAACTCGAAGATCCCGATGTCGAAGGCCAAAACAGAGTAAATGTACAGTTTAGCAGCAGCACGCAAGAAAGTAAAAACGTGACGAGAACGAAAAGAGGAGACGGCAGTCGTGGTGCGCAGGGTCTCACCGCTCAGGTTGGCGATGGAAACAAACGCGGAAATTCTCGTCGACGTCAGAGCAAAACCAGTAAGAAGGGTGATCTCAAAAAAATCGGGACACTCGATGTGATTCCCGACCGTCGTTCCGATATCGAAGTGCAGATTGCCGGGGTCTTGACGATTTATCGACCGCCAGAAAAAGGCTCCAAATTTGAAATCCCGACTCTGAAGACCACCAACCAAACGACTTCAAAAACGTCTGAAAAATCTTCTCCCGGGACAAAAACGAAAGAACCTCCGAAACTCAACAAGTTCGATCACAAATAACCGATGGAATTTCGGGTCTGGAAAGTTACATGAAAGGGCCAGGTCAGTATCAAACGCTCATTTCTCTTTCCAAAAGAAAATTGAAAAATTCATGGAGATGTCACAATGAAAATATCTGGCTCGAAAAATATGGGCTTCAAACAGTTCGCTCTCAAGCATGGCGAAAAAGGGGGTGTGATCCTCATCGGCCTGATTGTTCTGCTGGTCTTGTTAAAAACCGACTGGGGCACGATCAAAAAAACACCCGAAGAACTTACGCAAAAAGCAGAAGAAACCCGGGTTAATGTCGTTCGAAGTGAATGGACGCAGGAAGAAAAAGAAAAATTTCCCAAGGAAACCGGATGGGAAAAACGACTACTGGCGATGGCAGAACCGATCGATTTACCCAAATATGTTCCCGGCAGACTGCCGGGGTGGCCACTAAGGCCTCAGCAAATTGTCATGCACGTTCCCATCGTGCTCAGTCTCAAGTCGCCGATCGCTCACGAGGGGCGATTTTTCGATCAAATCAAATTCGTGAAAGCTGAAGCGAGAGACGAAAAAGATGAAGAAGCGACGCCCAAGAAAACGGATGAAAACCCTCTTGGTATCCCTCCCAGCGAGAAAAAAAAGAAGAAGAAGAAGAAGAAAAAAAAGAAAAATCCTGGCGGAATCCCTGGACCGGTCAGTATTTCCAACAATCAAAAGAAGACCAAAACGAAGGCTGGCGAAAAATCGATCGACGGTATTGGCAGACGTTACATTGTCGTGTTGGGTGTCTTCGATCTGAAGGCACAATTGAAAGAATTCTCCCGCGCCATGGGTTTGAAAGAGTCGGTCATTCAAGGTCAAAATCTCGCGAGAATTGTCAATTTCAAGGTCGAGAGGCGACTTGTTGATCATGCAGGAAAACCCCTCAGCGATTGGATTCCGCTCGATCGAAAAAATACCATCGACATTATGAAACGCTCGCAAGATTTCGAAGCGGAGATCGCCGACGATAAGTACGTCAACGGTGTGATCTGCAGTCCGTTGCCTTCACACGTCCCCGATACTGGAGAATGGGACAAAAATGTGATCCACCCGGATATGAGAGTTGTCGATGACAATCAGCAAGAGGTGCAAAAGCAACTCAACGATTTAATCCGGGGATACATCGAAGAGGAGAACCGGAAAAAAAATAAAGGAAAGAAAATTCACGACTACGGAGACGAACTTGTCGACGATGACATCACAGCCGATGACATTCTCAAAGACAAGAAAAAACGGGATGCCATTATCAAAACCATGGAACAGTCTTATCCCGATGGTGATCCGAAGCGGGATCTGATCTTGGAATTGATAGCCTCGAGAACCCGGCAGGATAAATTAATGTTTCGTTTCTTCGATTTCGACGTGCAAAAACATAGGTGGTATCAGCACCGTGTTAAAATCGTGATGAGCAATCCATTGGAGAAGTTGAAAAAAAGGAACCTGCAAGCCAACGCAAAAGAAACGGCCAGCGTGAGCGTCATCGAATCGCAATGGTCCGAACCCACTCCCCCGACTTCCACAGGCAACGACTACAGCTATTTCCTCACCGATGCGATGAAGCAACGAAGCCTCGGGGCGTTGCCGACCATCAACGTCGAACTTTACGAATGGATTCAGAAATACGGCATGTTCGCTAAAACGATCTTAGCCAACATGTCTCTGGGAAATCCCGTTGGCGGCACTAAGAAAATCGAAATTCCAGAGCCTCTCTACAATCGATTCAAACAGCAAAACGTTACTTTCAACACCGAAAATTACCTCGTCGATATCGATACCGCACCAAATCTCGATAACGAGCTGAGAAGCAGTCTCTCGCTGTCGCGGGCATTTTTTCGCGATACGGGAATATCCGAACAAATCACCGTGATCGACGAATACGGTGTTCTGAAAGTCATCGACAAATTGGCTTTACGAAAAACACGCGATCAATACAAAGAAAGCCTGGAGATGTACCACAAGAGGTTCGATAAACTGCGGAAAAAGAAAAAGAAAGCCAAAGGAGACAACCCCGGTTTGGGTGGGCCTGGAGACGGGCAGTAACTCAATCGCTGTTTCAATATTTCCTCAACCGGCAGGCTGATCTCCTGCCGGTTTTTTCGTCTTTCGACCATCGCAACTTCACGCTGCCTCGTTGCGGGGTGGGTTCTCATCAATTTGCAAAGGTGATTGAAGATTTTCGTGACTGTTGTTGGGAATGACGGTCCCTTCGCGACGAACGACTTTCCACACTGTGATGAAAATAATCTTCAAATCGAACCCCAATGAACGGTGTTCCAGATAGTAGCGGTCGAAGGCTACCTTCTCTGGAATGGGAGATTCATCGCGACCGTTGACCTGTGCCCAACCCGTTAATCCCACCGGCAATTTGTGAATGTCCTGCGAAGTTCGCAGCGCAATCAGGTCTTGCTGATTGAAAAGTGCCGGCCTGGGCCCGACGAAGCTCATCTCCCCTTTCAAAATACTCCAAAGCTGCGGGAACTCGTCCATGCTGGTTCTGCGTAGTAAATGACCGATCGGCGTCATCCATTTTTTGGGATCGTTCAACAGGTGACTTGCCACTTGAGGCGTGTCGATTCGCATCGTGCGGAATTTTGGCATCGAAAAAATCGTGTTCTCACAGCCTACTCGGTTCGACCAGTACAACACCGGGCCTTTCGAGGTTAGCTTGATGAAAACTGCAATCACGAGCATGGGAATGAAAAGAACGGTCGCCACTCCGATTCCGAACACGATGTCGATAATTCGTTTCATGCAGCAGCCCTTAACCATTTGGCGGTCGCTTTCAATCCGTCTTCCAGCGAGTACCTGGGATTCCAGTCCAGTGCGTCTCGAATTTTACTCGAATCCACAGCGAGCGAACCCAACAGCCGATCGACCGCGGACGATTTCCCCGTCACCCTTCCGGCGAGTTTCATTAGAAACTTGGGGGCAGGAATCAGTTTCGCAGGTTTATCGAGTGCAAAACCAGTCTTCTTGAGAAGCTGGCTGATCGAAATGTTCTCTCCGTCGTTCACTAGAAATGTTTCGCCCGCCGCCTTGGGGTGATGGATGCATTTCCCCAACACATCCACCAGGTTTTCGACATAAACCAGACTACGTTGGTTACGGAGACGTCCCAGCGGTAAAGGCCAGCCATTGCGAACCGCTTGGAATAACCGAAGTAAATTTCCCAATTGTCCCGGTCCGTAAACAGGCGGCGGTCGAAGGACTGTAATTTCCATTGGGGATTCGTCGCCAATGTTTTTCAAAACGTCTTCTGCTTCCAGTTTGCTTTGTCCGTAGGGCGTGTCCGGCTGGCAATCTGATTCTTCGTTCAATATTTCCGCATGAAGCGAACACATGGCGTGAAGCGAACTGACGTAGACGAATCGCTTCACTCGCTGCATCACCGCTTCGGCAAGACGTTTCGTTCCCAGCACGTTGACACGGTGAAATTCCTCAGCGGGATTCCTACTATCGTCGTGAAGCAGATGAACTTTCGCCGCCAGATGAGCGACATAGTCGATGTCGTTAAGTAATGCAGGCCCCCAATGCGTCTGGGGACCAATTTCCCCCACCGTGATGCATCGTACTTGCGGCGGCAGAACGTGGGTGCGGGATTCTTCTCGAACTGCAGCGATCACTTCGTCACCCCGATCGACCAGCGCACGGCACAACCGCCTGCCTATAAATCCCGTCGCTCCCGTTACCAGAATTTTGCTCATATTAAGACTTAAAGTTAAGTGGTAGCCGAATTCCTAAGAATTCGGAAAAGTGACGTGTCTATCCGGAATCGACTGAATTTTTATAAATTCAGCTACAAAACAAATGTTGGTGAGATTGTGTTCTAAAGGTAAGGCACACCCCTGAGTCTTCGAAGGACGTGACGAAACGCTCGAAAACAGACAACCCGCTACACCGACTTCGACCAGACTGTTCGGTTGATGTAATCGGTGTAACTCAAAACAATACGCACAACTTTTTGCGAGACGTTCTCGACATCGTAGTCGGGAACGGTTCGTCTCGTTTGGGAATCTTCTGAATGTTGCGAGGTGACGACTTCGACCGCATGCAATACGCCATCGGATTTTAACCCCGCCATGATCAAGGTTCCCTCGTCCATTCCCTCGGGTCGTTCGTGCGCTTTACGAATTGTGACCGCAGGAAAATTCAACAGCGAAGATTCTTCGGTAATTGTCCCGCTATCCGAGAGGACGCACTTTGCATGTTGTTGCAGATGAATGTAATCGAAAAACCCAAACGGCTTAGAGAGGCGGATTAGTGGGTTCATTTCCGAAATCGTTTCACCGTGATGTTTCTCCAGACGGTTCCGCGTTCGAGGATGCACCGAAACAATCACGGGATAGCGATATCGTTCTGCGAGCGAGTTCAAGGTCTTCAGCAACTCCGAGAGATTTTCGTGCGAATCGACATTCTCCTCACGGTGAGTACTGACGACAAAGTATTCTCCTGTTTTCAATTCCAGTTGTTCGAGAATCTGGGAATTCTCGATTCCCTGTCGGTAATAGTCGAGGACTTCCTTCATCGTCGAACCAGTTTTAATGATCGTCTCAGGCCGTATTCCCTCGGCAATGAGGTATCGTCTGGCATGTTCGGTCAGCGGCATATTGAGATCGCTGATGTGATCGATGATACGACGGTTGATTTCTTCGGGAACCCGTTCATCGAAACAGCGGTTCCCCGCCTCCATGTGGAACACGGGAATTTGTCGTCGCTTGGCGGAAAGGGCAGCCAAAGCCGTGTTGGTGTCGCCGTAAATAAGAACCGCATCGGGCTTTTCTTTGGCGAATACCTTATCCGATTTCGCGAACACCATGCCCACAGTCTCGGCGGCGGTTTCGCCAGCGGCTTTCAGAAAATAATCGGGCTTGCGAATTTCGAGATCGGCGAAAAACACTTCGTTGAGTTCATAATCGTAATTCTGACCGGAATGAACGAGAACGTGGTCGGTGTGACGATCCAGTTCTGCAATCACCCGAGAGAGTTTGATAATCTCAGGTCGCGTTCCCACAACGGTCATCGATTTGAACTGTGACATATCAAAACATCTTCTATGCGGCCATCACTTCGAACATTTCCACGCCATCGGGTCGTTCCACCTGACCGACAAGCAACCGATGTTTCTGCAGTAAGGCCGATGTTTCTTCAAACGAAATCACGGTATCTGCCGAACTGAATTCTTTGGTGAGGCCGACGGTTTCCGTATTTTCGTCGGTTTGAAGTTCCGGCAGCATCGAACGAATGGCGAAGTAATCTCCTCGCCGAATGGTTTGATGCGATTCTTCGTCGGAAATCATAATCTCGTGCATTTTTTCTCCCGGACGAATTCCCGTGACATCGATGGAAATTTTTCTTTCGCCGATGAGTGCTTTGGCGAGGTTCTGAATTGTTGCTGAGGGGGCGCGTGGGACGAACGTTTCGCCCGGTTTGGCAAAACGCAACGCCTCGAAAACACAATCCACCGCCTCGTCGAGGCACATTAAAAACCGTGTCATTTTGGGAACAGTGACCGTGACCGGGCCTCCCTTTTTAATCTGGTCGTGAAACAATGGAATCACCGACCCGCGTGAAGCGAGCACATTCCCATAACGAGAACAGATGAAGCGGGTATCGGGATTGAGGATGTTCGCGGCGATGAAGATTCTTTCGTGCAGCGATTTCGTCATTCCCATCACGTTGACCGGTTTGCACGCTTTATCGGTGCTGATACCCACGACGGTTTCCACGTTTAACGATTGTTCCTGAATTGCCCGGACGATGTTCATTGGACCGCAGCAATTGGTGAGGATAGCCTGACCGGGAAAGTATTCGCAGTTGGGAACCTGCTTGAGTGCCGCCGCATTGATCACAACATGCACACCCTGCATGGCCCCTGCGACGTCGGGAAATCGACGCACATCTCCAAGCCGAAACTCCAAAACATTCTGGAAATTTCTGTAGATGACTTCGTCGGTGGTGACTTTTTTATGCAGATAGGAAACGCGCATTTCATGCTGTTTGGCTTCGTCCCGGGAAAGGACGATGACTTTCTCCGGCGTTCCCATTTCGCCGCCTAAGAGTCTGCGGACCATCACCTTGCCCAGCGAACCGGTTCCGCCTGTGACGAGAATGCGTTTTCCTTCCAGAATTTTCGATTGGGTCATCTTGGAAATCCTTTTCTAAAAAATGATCTGTCGATGTGCATGTTTCTCAGGCTGCGATTTTCATTCGATTTCGTTCTCGAATCTGTCCCGCCAGTTCGGATAACATCGCATCCCAACTGGGTGCCATGCAGCCCGTTTTTTCGCGGAAGGCTTTTCCGCTTAAACTTCGGTCGCAGAAGAAATCTTCGTCCGGTTCGATGGTAAGATCGTCCCGATCCAATTTTTCTGTGAGTCTGGTCAGTAAATCGAATTTGCAAATCGGTGTCGAAGCGACCTGCCAGACTCCGTTCAATTCGCGGTGTTCGGTCGATACGAATTCGATCACTCGACTCATTTCTAAAGTTGTCAGGCCGGTGTAAATCGCTTTGGTGAATCCCTTGATGGTTCCCGTTTGTGCGAGATACCACTCGATTAAACTTCGCTTGTTTTTGAGTTCCAGACCGATGATCGAAGAGCGTAGTGTCACTCCGGGGGCGTGGGAAACTTCTCCCAGAAATTTACTTTTGCCGTAAACGTCCTTTGCATCGGAAGGAGAATCCTCGGTGTAATTCCCTTTGTTTCCGTCGAAAACGCAGTCTGTGCTAATGTGAACCAGCCTCGCTCCAACCGCTTTGCAGAGGAGATTCAACTGGTGTGGAAGGACGGAATTCATTTCCAAAGACGC
>Ga0114931_10005254_pt1 | contig 16007 bp, 14 predicted proteins | sample 2SBtaG_FD_89579 | JGI IMG/M metagenome (GOLD analysis project Ga0114931, IMG submission 89579) | Deep subsurface microbial communities from Kolumbo volcano to uncover new lineages of life (NeLLi) - 2SBTROV14_V59a metaG | ecosystem: Environmental > Aquatic > Marine > Volcanic | place: Kolumbo...
AAGGCAGTTACATCCCCGCCGGCATCTCCATTGGACGCAACGTGGTCGTCCATCCGTGGAGCGCCGGCCAGGCCTTTGGCAAACGCAAGAGTGTGCGCAGCGGCAACGACGTGGGCAAGGATATGCGCTAACAGGCAACGGGCGTATCGCCACTACTTCTTCCTGTTCACCGAGCACTGCTCACCGATCGCTCATCCCCCCGCCTTCTTTGGCCTGTAGCCCAAAGATGCCAAAATCTCGACGATCCTGTCCCGGTGATCGCCCTGGATCTCCAACACCCCCCCTTTGAGGGAGCCGCCCGTTCCCAATGCATTCTTCAGATGTTTGAGCAGCGCCTGTTTCCCGGCTGCGGGACTCATCACACCGTCCAGCACAGAGACCGATTTCCCCTTGCGCCCCTTGCGTTCCAGGCGCACATAGACCGGTTGCGCGCCTTGAATGGCAAAGGGAGCAGCCGGATTGCGCGGCATCTGCACAGGGGCTTTGTCCGCTTTGGGCTTCGGGTCGGTCGAATAGACCAAACGTCTGTTGTCTGTCATGGCAAACGCCTCCTTGTTGATTCCTGGCCACCGATCAGGCGCCGGGCGCCATACACTGGCCAGATCGTTGGGGTGCAGAACCGGGCGGCGTCCCGCTGGGGCGTCGCCCGGCTGCACCACGGTCAATCGTTGCGATAGGCCAGCAGGCGCAGGGCGTTGGCCACGACCACAATCGTACTCCCCTCGTACAGGACGACAGCGCCGCTCAGCGACACCCAGCCCAGCGTAGACGACACGATGAGCAGGCCGATGACGCCCAGGGAAATTCCCAGATTCTGGCGAATGATGGCGCGGCTGGCCCGGCTCAACCCCACAGCGAAGGGCAGCTTGCCCAGATCGTCGGCCATCAGGGCCACGTCCGCGGTCTCCAGGGCCACAGCCGTGCCCGCGCCGCCCATGGCCAGCCCCACTGTCGCCGTGGCCAGGGCGGGGGCGTCGTTGACCCCATCGCCCACCATGGCAATCGAGTCGTGCTGTTGCACCAATGCCTGGATGGCCTCCAGTTTCTGCGCCGGCAGCAGTTCGGCGCGCACGTCGGTCAGCCCGACCTCGGCGGCGATCCGTTCGGCCACGTCTTTGTTGTCGCCCGTGAGCATGACCAGATGTTCCACGCCCAGCCGCTGCAATTGGCGCATCGTCGCCGGCGCATTCGGCCGCATCACATCGATCAACGCCAGGACGCCCAGGAAACGCCCGTTGTGGCTGACGATCATCGTGCTGCGCCCCTGGGCTTCCAGCGCCTCCACCGCGGCCACCAGCGCCCCGTCGGGCTGCTGGGATGCCGATTCTCGGAAGAGCTTCAGCGATCCGATCCAGACCGGTTCACCGGCAACGGCGCTACGCACACCCCGTCCAGGCACATTTTCCAGACCCTCGGCCCCAGGCAGTTCCAACCCCCGGCTGCGCGCGGCCCGCACTACAGCCAGGGCCAGGGGATGATTGGACTGTTGCTCCACCGCGGCCGCGACCTGCAACAGATCGGCCTCACTTGCGCCGTTCATCGGGCGCACGTCGACGACTTCGAACCTGCCCTGGGTGATGGTTCCCGTCTTGTCGAAGGCGACGACGCGCAGGCCGCCCAGATTCTCCAGATGGACGCCGCCCTTGATCAATACACCATTGCGCGCCGCCTGTCCAATCCCCGCCAGCACAGCCGCCGGTGTGCCGATGGCCAGGGCGCAGGGTGAAGCGGCCACGAGCAGCAGCATCGCCCGGTAGAAGCTGGTGGACCAGGCCGCCCACCCCAACAGCGGCGGCGCCACCGCCACCGTCGCGGTGAAGATGAGAACAGCAGGCACAAACCAACGGGTGAAACGCTGCGTGAACTGCTGCGTCGGCGACTGCTGGCTTTGGGCTTCCTGCACCATCTGCATCACCCGGCTCAGGGTGTTGTCTCTGGCCAGTTTGGTCACGCGGATGTCCAGGGCGGCGTCCTGGTTGATCGTGCCCGCAAAGACCTCCTCCCCCGGTCCTTTCTCCACCGGCACGCTCTCGCCAGTCACCGGCGACTGGTCGATGGCGCTCTCGCCGCCAACGATCTCGCCATCCACCGGCAGACGGTCGCCCGGACGCACGACGACGACATCGCCGATCTGCACGTTTTCGACCGGCACTTCCCCGATCTGATCGCCCTGTTTGACCCGGGCCGCCCTGGGCATGAGCGCGCCCAGGGCGCTGACGGCATTGCGGGCGCGATCCAGGGCATAGTGTTCGCCGGCGTGGCCCAGGGCAAAGAGAAAGAGCAGGAACGCGCCCTCGACCCATTCACCCAGAATGGCGGCGCCCGCGGCCGCGGCCAGCATCAGGACATCGGTGTCGAACTGGCCGCGCAGAAAGGCAGGCAGGGCGTGGGTGGCCACGTCGTAGCCACCGGCGACGTAGGCCAGCAGATAGAAGACGAGCGCGATTGAGGCGGGCAAACCGAAAAAAGTCTCGCCCAGGAAGCCAATAGCGAGGAAGAGTCCGGCCGTTCCCACCAGCAACAGCGTCCAGCGTTCCTGCATCCAGTAGGGCAAAAAGGCCGGGACGCTGCCGTGGTCGTGGCCAGCTACGTCCGCCACGCGTGGCGTCTCGGCTTCCGGTGCAACTGCAGCCGGGGGCAGGGGGCGCGCGCCCCAGCGCTGCATGACCTCCTCGATCTGCTCCCGGGCCAGTTGGGTGCTGTCGTAGGCGACAAAGGTAAGCCCAACCGCGTAGTTGACCTGGGCGTGGAGCATCCCCGGCAGCTCACGCAGACGATCGGCCAGCCCGACGGCGCTATCGGCCGCGTCCAGCCCGGCAAAGGCGATATTTTCGTGGCGATAGCGGTCCGTGATCTGCGCGCCGGCCTCTTTGGCCAGCCGTTCCACCCGGCTGAACGGCAACAGGTTGGGGTCGAAGTGCATGCAGAAGGTGGCAGAACCATTGCGACGCACCACATGCGTCTTCTGGATGCCACGCGTATTGCACAAATAGTCGCTGAGTAGATCGACACAGCGGTCGTGATCGGGCATGTCGGGCAGCAAGAGAGTCAGCTCCAGGCGGAGTGTTTGCATGAATTGATCCTTTATCTGTGAAATTACATATATCTATGAACATGCATACATGTCTTGTCGCAAAAAAAGAGAACAGATCAGCCGTGCAGTGCATGGGTCAACCCCTGCTGGAAGAGTGCAAAGATGTGTTCATCGTCCAGGGTGTAGTAGACGCGCCGGCCCTCTTTGCGGAAGCGCACCAGACGCAAATTGCGCAGGAGGCGCAGTTGGTGCGAGACTGCAGGCTGAGTCATCCCCAGCAGTTGGTGCAGATCGCCTACACACAGTTCTGTGTGCGCCAACAGGCCAATGATGCGAATCCGTGTGGGGTCAGAGAGGGCGCTGAACATCCGGGCCACATTGCTGGCTGTGTCGTTGTCGAGCAGATAGTCTGTCGCCGGGTGCTGGTCTGGGTGGTCGCCGCTACACAGTGGGGGTAGTTCGGGCATCGGAAGTTTCCCTTTGATACATAAGCATTCACTCATACATTAAAACACAAACAGCTAAAAAGGACAAAGGGAGGCCAGCACCAGTTTTGTTTGTAAACCTGCGTTCGTTCACTGCCATCTGCGTCCTGTGTCACAACTGCCCGGCGCGCATGGCCGAAAGCAGGGTCATGCCCGTGTGCAACGGGTCTGCCGCCACCCGCTGAGCGAGCGCTGTGGCTTGGCGCTGGGCCTCGGCGCGAATGGTCGCCTGGTCCACCGCCAGCACGCGGCCATCTTGCACCAGAATGCGCCCGGCTACCATGACAGTGCGCACCTCTGCCCCACTGCCCGCATAGACCAGGTTGGGCGCGATATTGCGAATCGGCGCCTCGATCACGGGCGACAGCCGGGGCGAGCGCAGATCGACCAGGATCAGGTCAGCCTGCTTGCCTACTTCCAACGAACCGATCTGATCTCCCAGACCGATGGCCTGCGCGCCTTCGATTGTGGCCATGCGTAGCACCTCCCAGGCTGGCATCAATGTCGGATCGCGATACTTGATCTTGTTGAAGAGTGCGGTGAGTTTCATCTCGTTGAAGATGTTGTTGCAGTTGTTGCCGCTGGCCTGGTCCGATCCCAGCGCCACCAGGCCACCAGCCTGGCGAAAGACGTGCGCTGGCGGCACAATGCCATCGATGATGCCGATACTGCCCGAACAGAGCGCCATCCGCGCCCCGCTGGCCGCGATCATGCGCGTTTCGTCGTCTGTGGCTTCGGTCAGATGCACGGCCAGCAATTGGTCGTCCAGGTAGCCCAAACGCGCCAGGTAGGCCGGTGTGCGTGCGCCGTAGCGCTTTACCATCTGCTCGATCTCCCGGTCCCCTTGGGCCACGTGCATGTGGATCATCAGCCCGCGCTGGTCGGCGGAACGTTTGACAGCCAGCAACTGTTCTCGTGTCAACATATCCGGTGCTTGTGGCCCCAGCATCACGGTGATCCGGCCGTTCTCGGCGCCATGCCAGGCGTCGGCAAAGGTCTCTGCCGCCGCCAACGCTGCGTCAAAGGTATCTTCGTCCAGGGGATAGAGGTCGCCGACTTTCCAGCCGGCCATGCCGCCCGGCGGCAGGGAGTTGATCGTGGGCGTGAGCCGGGCGCGTACACCCATGTCGGCGTAGACCTCGGCCCAGCCCGGCAGCGGCGCCGTGTAATCGCCGAAGGTGGTGGTGCCCGCGGCCAGGGCTTCCACTACGTTGAGGCGCACACCGGCCAGGGCGGCCGCGGGCGTGATATGGCGCGTATAGGGCGCCAGGGCGCGCTGCATCCAGTGGGCCACGTCCTGGGCGACGCCGCGTATGATGGCCAACGGCGTATGCATGTGGGCGTCCACCAGTCCGGGCAGGACGGCGCAGTCGGAGGCGTCGATGACTTCTGCGGGCTGCATCTGTGCCGACAATCGCCGGGTGTCGCCGACGGCGACGATCTTCCCCCGGTCAACGGCCACGGCGCCGTCTGACACATAGCCGACGCCTGCCCCCTGCATGGTGAACAGATGGGCGTGGACGACGAGTGTATCGATGGGTTGAGTCATAATTTCTCCCCTGTGTGCGAATTTCGTGGCCGGCGACTTTCGCTGACGGCGCGCGCAGGGCGATCACTGGGTGATCGCCCTGCATCATACGTAAATTTCCTCGATCAGGTTAGTCGCGAATCTCAGGGCAAGCAGTATGCTCCGAGACACCGATGCTGATGAAAATAGGGACGACGAATCGCAGACGGCTGACCGCAATTCACCCCTCGCAACTCGCTATTTTCATATCAGAAAGCGCAGATTTTCGCAGAGTAAATCCGTATCCTTTCTTGCCGGGCGGACATGTCTACGGCATGATCTTGCGGTAGATCAGCGCCTCACGCGAGGCAAAGCGGAAACGGTTCCAGGTCACAACACCCTTGTCATTTGGCTCCAGAGCTGGTCCGGCAATATCGGGACGAACCATGGCCACAAAGATGCCGTGGTAGATGGGCACCAACGCCACGTCCCCGATCAGGATGCGCTCCGCCTTGCGGTAGAGTTCGTTGCGTTTGGCCTCGTCGCCGAAGATCGATCCGGCCTTGCACAGCAGGTCGTTGTACTCTTTGTTGTACCAGGTGTGGCGACCGGGCATGTCGGGCATGTCGGCGCCATCCGGCTCGCAGCCGCCCCAGACGCCCAACAGGTTGCTGCCATCCACAAAGTCGAATTCATAGGGCACAAGGGCGAAGATGAAATCACCGCCCTGGTTACGCTTCTCGGCGTATAGCTTCTCCATGTAGATGCTGTAGTCCAGATTTTGCACCTCGACCTCGATGCCCAGGTTGTCCTTGATCATGGCTGCAATCAGCTCGGCGGCGTTGACCAGGGCAGGCTGCGCCTCACGCGTGTACATAGTCAGCTTGGGGAAGCCTTCGCCGCCGGGGTAGCCAGCGTCGGCCAGCAACTGGGCAGCCAACTTGGGATCGTAGTTCTGGACGCTCTTGAGTTCTTCCACGTTCTCGCCGGGGAAGCCAGGCGGGTTCATGCTATAGGCGGGCACAGCCTGATTCTGCAACGGACCTTCGATCAGCTTATCCCGATCCACGGCGTGGCTGAAGGCCTGGCGCACTTTCAAGTTGTCGAAGGGGGGATTCCAGGTGTCGAAGAAGAGATAGTAGGTAATAAAATTGGGCCAGGAAATCAACTGCGACTTCAAATCGGGGTTGGCCATCACTTCGGCCATGGTCGATGGGGGCAGATCGGCTGTGTAGCCGCCGCCGATGGAGTCGAGTTCGCCGTTCTTGTAGGCGCTGAAGCGAACTTCAGGGTCGATGAACGAGTAGATGATCTTGTCGAACATGGGCGGGAAGGGTCCCGTGTACATCTCGTTGGCGACAAAGACCATCTGCTTGCCCTTGTCGTAGCTGTCCAGTTTGTAGGGACCGGCGAAGACCCAGTTGTCCTTGTTGAAAGCCCAGGAACCGTCGTCCAGGCGGTCTTTGACCACATGCTTGGCCACAATCCACACATCGGCCATGATCTTGATCAGGAATGGTGTGGGGCGCACGGTGGTGATGGTGAAGGTGTAGTCGTCGACTTTATGCACACCCAGCTCTTCCGGGGCCACCTCGCCTTTGACCACGCCATCCCAGTTGACGATGCCCGCCATGCTATAGAACCACTCGAAGTCGTAGTCCGGACGCGCAAAGCGTTGCAGGGTGAAGACAAAGTCATCGGCGGTAATGGCCACGCCGTCGCTCCACTTGCGGTTCTTGTCGAGATGGAAGGTCCATTGCAGTCCGTCGTCGGAGACCTCCCAGGATGTACACAGGTTGGGCTGCGGTTCGTACTGTTTGTCCGGGCGGACACAGGAGTCGGACCAGGCAAAGACATCGCCCACGTTTTCGTCGTAGACGCTGGCGTCCCAGGTCAGCCAGGTGGCTTCGTTGGTGGCCATGCGCAGGACCTGTTGGTCCAGGGGAGCGGCGTCGGGCGGCAGTTCCACACCGGCTCTATTGACGACTCTTTGCGCCGGCGCCGCGGCCGCGGCGGGCGCATTTTGTGCCGCCGGCGCCTCCGCAGCCGGCGCGGCGGCCTGGGGCGCGCAGGCGGCCAGCCCAAGCATCAGGACAACCGCCAGGATACACAATCCTACGATTTTGCGTTTCATTTTCGATCTTCCTCCATTTGGGGTGTGATAGTGGATGAAAAGACGATGAATGGGGAGTAGACACAGATACGGAAATTCGCAACACAGACACCGGCTATGCTCACTTGTCCTTGAGCATACGCGGATCGAGGGCGTCACGCAGACCATCACCCATCAGGGTAAAGCCGAGCATGGTGAAGGCGATCATCAGGGCAGGAAAGAGGGCCAAATGCCAGTAGAAGGTCATGTTGGCGATGCCGTCCCGGCCCAGCATCTGGCCCCAACTGGGCATAGGAGGATTGATGCCCACACCCAGGAAACTCAAAGAGGCTTCGGTAAAAATCGCTTTGGGAATGCCCAGCGTGACCGACACAATAATAGGGGCCAGCGCATTGGGCAACAGGTGTAGACGGAAGATACGCAATGTGCCGACGCCGATACTGCGTGAGGCTTCGATGAATTCCTTCTCGCGCAGCATGAGAAACTGGGCGCGGGTCAAACGGCAGATCTCCAGCCAACTGGTGATCGCAATCGCCAGCATCACGTTCCAATAGCCAGCGCCCAGGCGCGCCATAATCAGAAACGCCAACAGCAGCGTGGGCATGGCCGACATGACATCGACAAGTCGCATCACGAAAAAATCGATTTTGCCGCCTTTCCAGCCAGCGATTCCACCCAGAGGCAGTCCAATCCCCAGGGCAATCAATTGGGCCAGGAAACCGATACTCAGCGAGATGCGAGCGCCAAAGATGATCCGGCTGAAAAGGTCGCGCCCGTTGAGATCGGTGCCCATCCAATAGTCGAGACTTGGAAAGGCGCCGGCGGGTCCGTAAAAGATCTTGTCGTAGGGTGTGTGGGCGAGAAGCGGTTGTGGTTCGCGCCCTAAAAAGAAAGCAAAGATGCCGTCGTCGGCAAAGAGGGCCAAGGTCGTGAGGATCAGAACCAGAATCAAGCCTACCACGGCCAGGCGGTTGCGGGCAAAACGTCGCACAGCATCCCGATAGATACTGCGTTTCTGCCGCAAAGGAACAGTATCTGTTGCTTCGCCACCCAGTACTACATCGACTGCGTTGTCTGCTGGCTTGTCCATCGCCATAAAGCGTACTCCACGATGGGACGTGGGAGATAAACGTGACGGCAAATCATCCGTTTGCCCGGTCAGTTGTAATGAACCCTGGGATCGACCATGACGTAAAAAATGTCGGTAATCAAGTAGGTAACGGCGATCAACACAGCCCACAGCATGGTCAGGCCGATGATCATAGGATAGTCGCGTTCGAAGGTGCTGGTCACCCAGAATTTGCCCAGGCCGGGAATGCGGAAGATGGCCTCGATGAAAATCGAGCCGGTGATCATGTCCGGTATGATGGGGCCAAAGACCGTCAGCATAGGAATCATGGCGTTGCGCATCACATGGCGAAAGATTACGCTGCGTTCACCCAGCCCCTTGGCGCGGGCAGTGCGCACATAGTCGGCGCGGATGGCATCGACCACGCTGGCGCGGGTGTAGCGAGCAATGGTGGCAATGGGCGCAAGGGCGTAGGCTGTCACCGGCAAAATCCAATAGCGCGGACCTTCCCATCCGCCGGTTGGCAGCCAGTTGAGAGCCAACGCAAAGACCAGGATGAAGACAATGCCCCACACGAAATGGGGTGTGACAAAACCCAGTACGGAGAGCAGGGTCGCCAAGTAGTCCACCCACGTGTTTTGTTTGAGCGCGGCGATGATCCCCAGAGGAATGCCGATCCCGAAGGCCACCGCCAGCGCCATCAGCCCCAAATGTAAGGTGACCGGCCATGTGCGGCCCACAAGGCCCATCACGGTTTCGTCCGGGTGATCGAACGACTTGCCAAAATCAAAACGCACCACACCGGACAACCAGGTAACGTACTGCTCCCACAGCGGCCTGTCCAGACCGTAGCGCGTCTTGAGCGCGGCAATCTGATCTTCAGAAAAAGGACGCTGCCCGTAATGCCAGGGACCGCCTGGCACACCGTGCATAAGACCAAAGGTCATCATGGAGAGCACCAGGAGGACAAACACCAGTCCAACAAGTCGCATCAAAATGAAGCGTCCCATGTTTGTCGTCTTCCTCCGTTTGATGAGATGCGGGTCTGTGCAGCCGCCCCATGATGGTTGCTTGGGAGTCTTGGGGGTGAGAACAGTGAAAAAACGATTTTTTGCCTGAACCAACTAATATGCAGAGTGGATCGACGTCGAAACTCGATTTTCCGGCCTGTGACCAGGATGTCGTGGATGTAGTCGTTCAATAGGTCCAATAGGTCCGGAATGGTTCGAGTGTTGGCTGTATGCGACGAGCTCACTATCGGCGCACAGGAACCTTGATCCGGATGAAAACAGTCTGATGAATCTTCAGGATAGTAACGCTGGGGGAAACTCTGTCCCATCATTATCGCTGAACGATGAGCAGAACCAACTGTCAAATAGGTATACACTGAAACAGGAAGAGTGTCAAGCCCGACGAGTATCGGCAAAAGCCAACGGTGTGAAATGGACCCTGCGAAGATCGCGTCCATCCAAAAGTCGATACAGGCCCGATCCGGGCTTGTGTCGACTTTTGGACGGGTGTACACTGTTGTGCGTGGGAACGTGGTTCTTGCCTCGCGGCCGGGGAGATGCCCCCCGCATTCGACTCGCGTGAGGCCATCTACAGTGTTTGTCAAAACTCTACCCACAACTCTCCGTTCGTCATCTCTTCATCGCCTCAGAAAGGAATTCTGTATGAAACTGTTGGTGTTTGGAAGTGGATTGATGGGGCCAGCCGCGGCCTTCAACGCCCTAACCGCCGCTCAAGTGTCTGATGTTACAATTTGCGATCTGAGCCGGACACAACTGGATGGCGCAAAGGCCAGGCTGGCCGGCGCGCCGGGCGTCGAGAAGCTTTCCATCGTTCACATTGACCTAAGCAATCGCGCGCAGGCGGCCCAGACCCTGGCCGGATTCGATGTGGCGCTGGCCGCGCTGCCCCGGTCAGCGGTCCCCTTCGCTGTGCAGGCCGCCGTGGACGCCGGCACACCCCTGATCGATCTCAGTTCTCCACCCCCCGAACAGGCGGACAGGCTGATTGGGTTAGTGAAGCAGAGGGGTGCGTTGGTCATCCCCGGCTGTGGACTGGAGCCAGGGCTGACGGAAATCATGGCGCGCCACCTGGCCGAGAAGCTCGATGAGGTGGAGGAGGTGCATATCAAATGCGGCGGTGTGCCCAGCGCGCCCACACCCCCCCTGGGCTATAAAATCGTCTTCGGCGGGCGACGCATGCCTCTACATGAGAGTGACGCCCGCGTAGCCCGGGATGGCAAACTGGTTGCTGTACCCCGTTATTCCGAGGCCGAGCCGGTCTCGTTTCCCGGCGTCGGTGAATTGGAAGCCTGGCATGAGGGGTTCATGCCCCCACTTGCTGGAGTTGGACATCCTACATAATCTGAAATATGGCACACAAAAGACGGTGCGCTGGCCCGGCTACGCCGACAAGGTGACAGTTCTCAAACAGTTGGGGCTGCTCAGCACGGAGCCAATCGACGTAGGCGGGAGCCGGGTGGCGCCCAAAGACGTGCTCGACGCGCTGCTCTACCCCCACGTGAAGATGCAGCCCGAGGACCGGGACATCACCCTCTTCCGGGTCGATGTATCTGGACACAGGAATGGCCGCCCCTGCCATTACCGGGTGCAAATGGTCGACCGCTACGACGAAGCCCTGGGCTTCACGTCCATGGCGCGCACGACCGCCATGACCGGCGCCATTGTGGCGCGCATGGTGGGCGATGGCGCTTTGCAGGCAAGGGGTTGGGTGCATCCCGAACAGGTGATCACGGGCCGCCTGTTCGATCGTCTGATCTCCGAGTTGGCCGCCATCGACGTCGTCTTCGACATGACCGTCGAAGAGACCACACCGCTGGCGGCAGAGTAGGCGCGCCCCTGTCGAAGCGACGGCCAGGGAGATACAGAGGTCTGCGTGAACCGGCCTTCATTGTCCACAAACACCCTGTCGTGGACATGTCCATCGCTCCTGGCCGCGACGTCGAGCGCCACCGTACAGACAAAACGCCCCTCAGCGATTCTGCTGGGGGGCGTTCGACAGATGAACTGTGTACGACGGTTGATTATTGGCCCCGCAGTGTGAGCAAATAGCTGATCAGATCAGCAAGGTCCTGATTGCTCAATGTATCCTTAACGGTTTGTGGCATTATATCTGGATTGTAGCCCTCGACCACAAAGGCATTGGGATCGGTGATGCTTTGGTAAAAGTAGAGCGCCGGCCCTTCGCCCGCAACCCGTGTGATCGCTGTATTGGCTACACCACCCCAGGTGGGCGCCACCGCCACATTGGAGTTATCCAGGTGATGGCAGCCGACACAGCCGGCGTTGGTGGCCACCTGTTCGCCCTGGGCCGGATCACCCGGCATCAGGTTCGCCACAGCCTCTGGCAGACCAGCATAGATCTGTTCGTCTGTGAGGCTGGTAATATCGGGGAGCGGTGTGGGCGTGGGCGGCACAAATGCCTGCCCCTCGACTTCGGGAACCATGTTGGGAGAAATCAACTGGGCGCCCGGGTTGGGTGCGCAGGCCACAGCGACCAACGACGCCAAAACCAACAGCGTACTGATCAGGTAGAATCGATTTTGATGAAAACGTCCCATCGATACTCTCCACATAAAGGTGCAGCCCAGAAAAGCTGCGCTGGATGGACCCCGAACTGGGTAAGAGATAAACAGGACACAGTGTAACACGGGATGTGCAGGGATGCAATTCTGTGCGCGAAAATTCACAAGGCGGCGTCACCGCCAAAGACTTCGCGCCGGCCCGCAGGAGCGAGGGGAAAATTCTCTGGCTTCCCCGCGCCAAAAACGCGCGGACCAGAGCAGTGGAACCGTGTGTGGACGGGGTGTAACAGAAAAGATTGGGCGATCGTTGTTCGCTATGATGAGAGAACCCACAAACATCAGCACAGTCAAACCAAGAGCGCCACGGGCCTTGCGTTGAAGATGACATTGTGAGGACGGCCCAATGCTGTCTGTTCTCTTTTGCCCAATCTGCCCCTATTCTACATCAGAGTGGCGCAGTGTCCAACAGAATGAACAGATGGGAACATTTCGATGGCGAGATGAGGGGCCGCCTCCCAGCCGGTCCGCGACCCAACGGACGCCTCGATGCTTCGCTGGGGGTCCGGATCCGTTCAGTCGAGGTCGTGGATGAACTCTTCCGCCTTGGCGACCAACGTTTTGTTGCCCACAAAGATGGGAACGCGCTGGTGAATGCGGTCGGGTTGCAGATCGAGGATGCGTTCTTTGCCGGTGGAAGCTGCGCCGCCGGCCTGCTCGGCCAGGAAAGCCAGGGGCGCACATTCGTAGACAAGGCGCAGCTTGCCGTTGGTCTGGCTTGGATTTCTGGTGTCCGCCGGGTAGTAGTAGACGCCGCCGCTGAGCAGATTGCGGTGAAAATCGGCCACCAGTGAACCGATATAGCGCAGCGAGAGCGGCCTGGCCGTTCTGTCCTTGCCCTGTAGCCATTCGGTGTACCGTTTGACCCCGTTGGACCAATACTGTTCGTAGCCCTGGTTGACGCTGTAGAATTGGGGTTTCTCCGGGATGCGGATGTGGGGGTGAGAGAGGAAGAATTCACCCACCGTGGGGTCGAGAGTGAATCCATGCACGCCCTGGCCGGTGGAATAGACAAGCATCGTGCTGGAGCCGTAGATCACATAGCCCGCGGCCACCAGGTCGCTCCCCTTTTGCAGGCAATCCTCCAGCGCGCCCCGCCCTGTGGCTGTCTTGCGCCGGTAGATGGCGAAGATCGTGCCGATGCTCACGTTGACATCGATGTTGGACGAGCCGTCCAGTGGATCGTAGAGCAGCACGTAGGGACCGACCGGAAAATGATCCGGGATGGGAATAATCTCCTCATGTTCTTCGGAGGCCATCACCGCCAGACGACCGGTGTGATCGTTGAGTTTGAAGATGATCTGGTCCGCAAATTCATCCAATTTCTGGACTGTCTCACCCTGGACGTTCTCTCTGCCCGCGCTGCCCAGGATGTCGGCCAGCCCGGCCCGTGTCGTCCGGCTGGCAATGATCTTGGCCGCCAGGGCCATGTCGTAGAGGATGCGCGTGAGCGCCCCGGTGGCGTCGGGGTGGCTCTGCTGCTGGTCCAGCAGAAAACGCTCGATGGTGTCGATCTTCTTGGCATACGGTCCCGTGGCCGGGATGATGCTATCTCCGTCGATAGCCATGTCCAGGTTCTCCTTTGCACGCAAAGGTGCGCGACTCTCACACGCCCCGTCTCACTCGAAAAACATGGTACAGCACAATACTCCCCGCCACGGCCGCGTTCAGGCTTTCCACCTGGCCCACCATGGGCAGATGGACAAGAAAATCACATTTCTCACGCGTCAGACGGCTCAGCCCGCTGCCTTCGTTGCCCACCACCAGGGCCAGGGGACCGGACAGATCGGCCTTGTCCAGGGGCAGGGCGTCGTCTCCCCCGTCCAGCCCGACCACCCAGATCCCCCGTTTTTTCAATTCAACGATGGTGCGGTTCACATTCGTCACCTGGACCACGGGCAGATGCTCCACTGCGCCGGCGCTGGCATTGCTCACCGCCGGGGTGACGCCCGCGGCCCGGCGATCGGGCAGGAGTAACCCGTCCACGCCCACCGCTTCGGCTGTGCGAATGAGCGTCCCCAGATTTTGGGGGTCCTGAACGTGGTCGAGAATGAGCAGCAGCGGCGCGCTGGAGTGGCCGCGCAGAACCGCATCCACATCGGCATAGGGATATTTGTCGGTCTCCAGGGCCACACCCTGGTGGTTGACTCGCTGCTCGGCCAATTTGTCGAAGAGACCGCCCTGCACATGTTTGACCGGGATATTGCGCGCCTCGGCCAGGGCCACAATTTCGCCGGTGATGCCGCTGCTCTTGTCCCGACCCGTCCCGGCCAGCCAGAGACGATAGATGCGGCGACGGTTGGCGCGCAGAGCCTCTCGCACTGCCTGGCGGCCGGCCAGAAGCTCGCTCATGTCTGATCCTCGTAGCGCCAGGTGGTGCCATCCGGCCTATCCTCCAACACAACCGAGAGCATGGCCAGATTCTCCCGAATCTTGTCCGCCAGCGTCCATTGCTTGGCCGCGCGCAGGTCGGCCCGCACCTGGATCAGCAGGTCGATGAAGGGTTTGGCTGCCATCTGATCGCCGCCCGCCACTTGCTCCGGCAGAGCCAGCCCCAGCACACCGGCCAGTTGGCGCAGTGTACGTTGGGCGGCGTCGAAGAAAGGACCGCTCACCCCCGCAGCCCGGCCTGTGTTGATGGCCCGCACCAGTTCAAAGAGGGCGGCCAGGGCGCCGGCCGTGTTGAAATCGGCGTCCATAGCCTCGACGAAGGCGATCCGGGCGTTTTCCGTCGCTTGGCGCAGGGCGTCGGCGTCGGCGCCCACGCTGGCGTTGCCCGTGGCCGGGCGCAGTGCGCTGCGCAGGCGGTCCACGCTGCGTTCGGCGCTGGCGATGGTCTCATCGTTGTAGACCACAGGTTTGCGGTAGTGGCCGGAAAAGATCAGCAGGCGTAGGGCGTCGGGCGAGTGGCTGTGCAGAAAAGCGTCGATGGTGACCAGGTTGCCCACAGACTTGCTCATCTTTTCGCCGGCCAGTTGCAGCATGCCGTGGTGCATCCAGACATTGGCAAAGGGCTTGCCGGTCAGGCTCTCGCTCTGGGCGATCTCGTTCTCGTGATGGGGAAAGATCAGGTCGTTGCCGCCGCCGTGGATGTCGATGGTCTCGCCCAGTTGGCTCAAGCACATGGCCGAGCACTCGATATGCCAACCGGGGCGTCCCTCGCCCCAGGGGCTGGGCCAGGAAGGTTCGCCGGGTTTGGCGGCCTTCCACAGGGCAAAATCGGCCACATTCTCTTTGCGTTCGTCCGCTTCCACGCGGGTTCCGGTGACAGCGCCTTCCTGGGTGCGCCGGCTCAATTTCCCGTAGTCTTCGTCCCGATCCACCCGAAAATAGACGCTGCCGTCACGTTCATAGGCGTAGCCCGCCTCGCCCAGGTCGCTGATCACCTGGATGATATTCGAAATCTCGTTCGTCACCCGGGGGTACTCGTCTGCGGGCATCACATTCAGATCGGCCAGATGCTCCAGATACTTTTCGGCGTAAAAATTTGCCAACTCCAGAGGGTCGCGCTGCAAATCATGCGCCCGCTTGATGATCTTATCGTCCACGTCGGTGAAGTTTGTCACGTAGGTGACCGCGTAGCCTCGAAATTGAAGGTAGCGACGCACCATATCGAAGACGATGGCGCTCATGGCATGGCCGATGTGAGCGTCAGCGTAGACGGTTGGCCCGCAGACGTACATGCGGACCTTGTCCTCCTCCAGGGGAACAAACGGTTCCTTCTGCCTGGTGAGCGTGTTATAAATCTGCAACATTCTATAATCCTGTCTTTGTCCTGAAAATACAGTGAACAGTAATCAGTAAACAGCAAACAGTAATCAGTCTGGCTGACAGCCAGACTCTGCGTTCCCACGCAGAGCGAATGCTCCGTGTCCTGCTGTTTACTGTTCACCGATAACTATTTACTGACAACGACTCTCTCAGCGCTGCCCTGTCCGCGCCCGCAATTCGACCTCGGGTACGGCAAAAATCAGCCGGCCAGCGTTGGTCTGCAACACTTTCGTCACCTGAACCATCACCTGATCCTTCAAGTAGCGCCGGCCGTTTTCCACCACGACCATTGTGCCGTCTTCCAGGTAGCCTACGCCCTGGTTGATCTCCTTGCCCTCCTGGATGACCCGAATCTCCATCTCTTCGCCGGGCAGGACAACCGACTTGACCGCGTTGGCCAGTTCGTTGATGTTGAGAA
>Ga0114931_10005255_pt1 | contig 16007 bp, 10 predicted proteins | sample 2SBtaG_FD_89579 | JGI IMG/M metagenome (GOLD analysis project Ga0114931, IMG submission 89579) | Deep subsurface microbial communities from Kolumbo volcano to uncover new lineages of life (NeLLi) - 2SBTROV14_V59a metaG | ecosystem: Environmental > Aquatic > Marine > Volcanic | place: Kolumbo...
CGGCATCGACAGCATGATTTTTGCATCGCTTGGAGCCGAAGTGTATGGCATCGACGTCAATCCTGATTGGATCGAAACGATTCATGCATATCTAACGGACCTCAAATGGGATTTACCGATCGAAACGAAAGTTGGTGATGCATCCAAATTGGATTACCCTGACAACACTTTCGATGTGGTTTTGTCAGTCGAAGCCATTTCCCACTATCGGGATGTCGACAACTTTCTGGAGGAGTCGTTTCGAGTTGCGCGCCAAGGTGGTGTCTTGATCGTTTCGGATGGCAATAATGGCGCGAACCCGAGGATCAGACGTAAGACCCATGAAATCTGGAGACGGTTTGAGCACGGCCCTCCGACGGATTCGTTTTATGGCCATCAGATCAAACGCTCCTTTATCGACATGCGGCGTGAAATAATCACAAAAAATTTTCCAGACCTTTCACCTGCCAAGGTTCCGGAACTGGCCAAGAACACATTTGGGATGGGAGACAAGGAGATCGTAGCGGCAGTTGCGGACTACCTCCAGAATGGTGCCAAACCAGACAGTCCATTCAAAGCGGGTGTGCCAGCCTTTAACCCAATAAAGAATGATTACATCGAACGTCTGTTTGACCCAAATTCGTTAGTGCGGCAGATGAATCAGATCGGTTTCAACGCGAAGGCTTACGCCCATTTTGGCGGCGCAGGCCAAAGGGGCGTCATCGGAACCGCCAATGCAATTTTAAGAGCTTTTTCGCCTATTACGATGCAAGCAGCACGAGCTTTCAAGATCGTTGCCAGCAAGCCCTGATATGGCAGCTCAACATCACTGAGGATCATTATGGCAATCAGGGAAAATCAGATCAGACCAACATTCATACGCGCCAAAACCGTGGCTATTCTTTGTCTGCTGCCGTCTCTTTTCATGACAAATCAAAGCCCTGCCCAAGAGAACGATTCCTATCCGAGAACGGCGGTGTTTCATTTCGGAAAAACGGCGCCGGCGGACTGGTACGCCAGGTTTAACCTTGTTGACATCCGAACCGCGGATCCCGAAGTAGCAAAAGCCATCAAGGCATTGAACCCTAAAACGTTGGTGTTTGGTACGCGGGACTGGAACAACGGGTCTCTTTTCAAACCGACGGATCCGGCCTACCGGACCTACCATTCCGATGGCACGCCCGTTTTCATCTATGGCAGCAGAACGAACAATTTCACCGTCAATTTCAGTGATTTTTGCGGAAAAATTAATGGGCTGAGATACAATGAAGCACTCCCCCGTGCCGTCCTGAACAGCCATAATCAAAGCGCTTTTGATGGCATTGCAACCGACGGTCTCTGGATGAAGCCCCGGCAGGCCGAAAAAGACCAGGACATCGATCTGGACCGCGACGGCAAGAACGATTACAATCAACATGGCAGGGATTGGGTCAACGAAAAGTGGAAAGCCGGTGTCGACAAAGTGCTGACGGAAATCAACCGCTTGAACAATAATCGACCACTCATCCTGAACTCCGGACGCTTTCATTTGGAGTCAGAAGGGTTTGATTGGTCCAACCACAACGGCCTTATTCTGGAAAATACCCGAAGAATGAATGACATCTCCTATTTCAAAAGAATTTATGAAAATTGGGTGAGTCAAGCCAGAAAGCCGCATCTCCTGCTTTTTGATGGCCTCGGTAATCATAAAGAAGATTATGTTCACATGCGCTACTTGCTGGGTCTCGCCCTGTTCGGAGATGGTTATTTCTGTTTTAGTGACAATAGCCTGCACCACTACCATTACTACTACGATGAATTCGACGTCGACCTGGGACAGCCAACCACGGGGATGACACTGCTACGCGAGACGGGCCCTAAAGGTGAGGGCGTTTATGCGCGGTTTTTTACCAAGGGGGCAGTGATCGTGAACGCCGGCGGGAGCAGCCAGAGAGTTAGTGACGCCGATCTAAAGCGGGTGGCCGGATATGCCGGACCTTATTTTAGCTTTCAGGGTAATCAAGATCCCACTACCAACTCTGGAAGTGATTTCTCGGAAATCCAGCTCAAGGGTGAAAGAGATGGCAGGAATCGCGTGCTGGGTGACGCTATCCTGTTGACGAGTCGAAAGATGATCGTGGTTGCTGACATAATCATTGATAACGATGAACGCGGGACCACCCCCGGATCTCAGCCAGCGGCTTTCAAAGGCAGTTGGGTGCCTGAAAACGATCGCGCCAATCAGGCCTGGGCCATGTCATACCGTGCCAGGAAAGGTGACTATGCGATGACCCACATATTCCCGGGCTCAGGCGAGGCAACCGCTACCTTTACGCCGACCATTGGCGTGCCTGGGAAATATCGTGTTTATGAATGGCATGGTGACCTCGAGGGTGCCAGCGAAGCCAGTAATACCTCCTATGAGATTCATCACGCTGGCGGGACGTCCCACGGGCGCATCGACCAACGCGGCCGCAAAGGGCTCTGGAATTTTCTTGGGGAGTACCGGTTTAATCGCGGCACCAGCGGCTATGCCCGCATTTCCAATGACGCGGATGACACCGTTATCGCCGACGCGTTCAAGTTTGTCTACACTGAAGGGACGGAGCAAGCCGACACCACTCCGCCAAGTCCGCCGACAGGTGTACGGGTCAGCAAGTAACCGGTTCGTCCAGTCGTCTCTTGTCACGGCTCATTGATGTCGTTCGACCGCGGACCGTTTTTTTGGTATAAAATCAGACGCTTCACAATCTACGATGGGAGTTAATGTGAACCAACAAGCTGCGTGGATTCGACGCGCCCAAAGCGCAATTGCTGTTTTTGTTCTCATGATCGGATTGGTCGCCGGCATCCTGGATTCGATCCATGTGATACGGACGAGTGGCTATCTCTTCACTGGCCTATTTGATCGGATCGTTTTTGTTCTGTTCTCATTCAGTTTGTATTCAATTTTCGGGTTGGTTGCCGGTTTGTGCGCCAGCTTTGTACCGCTGGCAATTTTCCCGGGCGCCAGCAGGTTGGAACCGATCGCTTTGCCAGGTTTTTATCTCAGTCTGTTTGTTGGTCTGGGCAGCGGTCTCGTCGTCGCGGTAGAGCAAATAGCTTTTACCAACTTCACGCACCAATTGCTACGCAACCTTGTGCTGCTGGCCGTGATCGCAATCGTGGCCTATTTGTTGATTTTTATATTGATGAAATTTTTAGTCCACGCCCCGGGCCTGGGAAAATTCATTGATGGATTTGGCCGCATTCTCCTTAATAAAATATCCTTGAGTGGGCTGGTCATACTCTTGTTTGCCTCCGGGTACGGGGTCATCTCAGTCCCGGCAAATGGTGCTGCCACCCCCGCTGACCATCCCAATATCATATTGATTTCTCTCGATACGCTAGGTGCCGGGCATGTCGGTGCATATGGGTATGACAAACCGACGACGCCGAGCATTGACCAGTTTGCCACGGAAGGCGTCCTTTTCGAGAACCACTTTACCGCGTCCCGAATTACGTTGCCCTCGCACATGACGATGTTCACTTCCGTTTACCCATCGGTCCATCGTGTGATAGATTCATTTGCGAGTGTGTTGGACGACAACTTCCTGACGTTAGCGGAAATTCTCTCAAAAGATGGTTATCAAACCGGCGCCTTTGTTGATGGGGACCGCGCTTTGAATATCGGTGCCGCTCACGGATTTGACCAGGGCTTTGATTTTTACGAGCACTACCCACAGCGATTTTACAAACAGGAAAAGTTGTATCTTACCAAGCGCTGGACCAATTTCATCGAGAATTTCTTGCATCGTCATGGTACGCCTGATATGCACTCCGACCAAATTTTCGGGGGGGCGCTGTCCTGGCTCAAGGGCCGCAAGGCAAATGCGCCCTTCTTTCTTTTTCTTCATACCTACGATATTCATGGGGACTTCGGCACCAAGCTGCCCTATGTAGCGCCAATCGAATATTCCGATATTATCAAGTCTGACTATCATGGCGATTTTACCGGATGTGGAGCAAGTGGAACCTGTGCAACGAGTTATCTGGTTGAAATAAACAAAAAAATCCGTAGAGGAAGGCAACCCGACGAATTCTTGTCCCAGGAAGACGCTGCTTACTTAGCCACTCTCTATGACCGCGGAATCCGCTACACGGATGACGAGGTTGGCAAGTTCATCGCACACCTCAGACAGCTGGGGGTGCTGGATAATACCATCGTCATGGTGACATCCGATCACGGCGAAGAGCTTTTTCAACACCATCAATTGAAGCATGTTCAATATTATGATGAAGTGCTAAAAGTCCCGCTGATCATCAGATACCCGGAAAAACTATCCCCAGGCACCAAAATATCGGCGCTGTCACGATCCGTTGACTTGGCGCCGACTCTGTTGGATCTCGCCGGCCTTCCTCACCGGTTTGACCAGTTTCAGGGGGTTTCGTTGGTTGCGAAAAGCGATTCCCAAAGAGTCCTGTATGCAGGGCAGGACCACCCATCCATGGACGCTGAGACAAAGGTTGTGCGCACCCTCAGATACAAATATATCAAGAACGGCTCAGATCGATTGAGATATTCTTTCAACGTGGATCGTCCGGAAGAGCTTTATGATATAGTCGCGGACCCGCAGGAAAAGAATAACATAATTGCTGCCCGGGAAGACGTTCACATGGAAATGACTCAACTTATGGATAAATGGAGTTCAGATTGTTGGGCTGTCCAGGGCAAGATTTTGCCGGCGGGCTTGACAAAAAAAGTAACCATCGACAAGAAAGCCGCCGATGCGCTGAAATCACTTGGCTACGTCAAGTAGAATCGGGCGGTCCTTTTCAAAAAACGGAATCGAGAAAAACCATGAACAAGAGTTTTGCACAGACGGTCGGGACTTGTGCCGTTCTCGGCTTGGCGGGCGCTTTCTTTCTGTTCGTCAGTGAGTCGGTTGTCAGCAGTGCCTTCGCGGAAATTCACGTCAGAACCTATGCCTTTTTTTTCGTGCTCTATGTCGTTTTCGGTGCAACAGGCGGTGCCTTGTTGGGTCTGTTGCTCAACGCGGCGAGACCTCGGTTAAGCGCGAAATGGCTGCAAGTTGAGACGAGCTCCTTTCTGCCGGCCACCGCTTTGCTGGTCGTCTTTTACGCATATGGATTTTACTACATCAACGAAAAACTTACGGCTGGGGTCGGAGCACTCGCGCCGGTAAGTTTACTAGCCGATTTGCTTTTTCTGGCAAGCAGCATCGGAATTTTCTTTGTTGCTTTGTCGGCTGGGGATAAAGAACACGGTGAGGTTCGGAATCTGTTTACCGTTGCTGTGGCACCGATCACTTTTCTGGTCGCGACAAATATTCGCTTCTTCATTTGGCAGCCGCCTCACACGCGGCACGGCGAACTTTTCCTGGGCATCGCATGCTTTGCGAGTGCGGGCTTAGCCGGCGCCCTCCTCAGTCTATTAATCGCCAAACTCTTGCCACGAAACGTTAGAAGCGTTTCTTCAGCAAGCCTTGCTGGCATTGCCATTGTCGTTGCAATTTTTTCCGGTCGCCCGTCTACCGATAGTTTTTTTACGGACAAACCGGAAGTTGAGGGGAAGGCGCTGCAAGCCGTCAAACCGAAGAACATCATTTGGATTGTAACGGACACCGCACGCCGGGACCATGTTTCGGTTTATGGCGGCGACCGGAAAACCACGCCGAACCTTGAGAAGTTCGCGCGCGATGCGCGAGTCTTTGACCACGCTATTGCCACTGCTCCCTGGACTCTGCCGTCCCACGCCTCGATGTTTACGGGAATGTACCCCTCCAAACATGGCGCTCACTACGTTGGCGACGCAATATTTTCGACGCCCCTGCTACCACAAAACATTACGATTGCCGAACTTTTGACCGCCTATGGTTATGAAACGGCGGCCGTGTGCGCCAACAATGCCGGCCTGTCCCGCGCGCTGGGTTGCGGCCAGGGATTTCATTTCTACTTTGATGCACGGCCCATGGTCTTTAGTCTTTTTTGGGGGAAGCTGCTGCTGCGCCTGCCGGACGATTTTCGCATCGACGACTTATGGGTTAACGAGGTGGCCCTGTCTTCCGAAATCAATCCTATCGCGGAAAAGTGGTTAGATAATGTGAAAAAGGATCACCCGTTTTTTCTGTTTGTAAATTACATGGAACCGCACGGCGGCATCGCTTTCATTCCTGCTCCTTATGACTCAATGTACGGTTTCAACCGTGAACGCCAAAAAGAAGTCTTTAAGGATTTCGATTCGGACCGTATCATTCATTTTCGTGACCATGTGAAACCGGAGGAACGCGGGTTCTGGACCTCTTATGTGGAGCGCAAGGTTACTTTTATGGACTTCAAACTGGGTCAGCTTATCGATAAGCTAAAAACGATGGATTTATATGATGACTCGATGATCATCATCAACAGCGACCACGGCGAACTTTTTGGGGAGCACAATTCATTTGGGCACAACACCGACTTATATAATGAATTGATTTCGATTCCGATGATGGTTAAATATCCTGGTTCGGAGAAGAAAGGCCGATTCGAAAAAGTGGTTCAAACGGTCGACATCATGCCTGAGGTACTGTCATATATCGGTGCGGACATCCCGGAAGAAGTGCAGGGCCAGCCGTTTGAGCAAGCCACCCACGATGTGGTAGCTGAACTCTTTCAACAGGTTCACAACGCACACGCCAAAAGCAATCCGAGACGCTACTACCGGGATTTGAAAGCGATTTTTGGTACAGTCGCCGGGGATTCACTCAAATATATTTGGTCCTCAGATTACAAATCAGAACTTTTCGATCTCAGCCATGATCCGGGGGAGTTGACCAACATTGCAGGCGAGGCGGTTTCCGCCACGGACCAAATGCAAGGCAAATTAGAGGACTGGAAAGATAGCTTTACCCCGTTTGAATTGACGAAAGACCTAAAACTAACGAATAGTGCGGAGCGGAACGACCTCATCGAACGTTTGAAGTCACTTGGGTATGTCAAGTAATGTATTGGTGTACTGTATTTGGAGTGTTTGTGAGAAAACTGAATCAAGATGATTTGCGAGAGAATTTCCAGTCCATCATCGCATTTGTCCTGGAGCGATATCAAGGAAAGGATTAGCGAGATTCGGGACAATAATAAGGCCAGCGTTTTCAAGAAATGTGTGTACGCGTCATATCTAGGTTTTTTTCTGGGCATTTTGGCTGGACTTGGACGCGTACTTTTTCTTTTTTACTCCGATGATTACGCCAGCGCCGAATTCAGCGGTCTGCTGCTTAATTATCTGCAGGTTAGTCTAAACCAGTTCGCGGCGCTGGGTTTTGTTTTGGGCCTTGCGTTCGGTTTGTTTGCGACCCTCATTAAATCCGTGGAGGGTCTCTCGCTGGCCGGACTCATTGTTGCCATACCACTGCTGCCGGTAGTTTATTATCTGAACAAGAATGTTCTCCCGGCCAAATTTCATCCTCTTAGTCTGGCTGGTAACGGATTTTTGTTACTTCTCGCTTGCTCCGCATCAGTTTTTATCTTCGTGCGTTATCTGCGCGGGACACAGTTTCTGTCGCGTCTCTACAGCAAAAGCGTCTTAGTTATTTTGGGCGGCAGCTTGGCCGTGATCAATTTAGCCTATTTTCTGCAACCCGCAGAACGGAAACTCCAAGCGGCATCATCAAGAAGTTCAGACCTGATAGCGCTCTTTAAGGATGGTACTTTTGGCAAAACCGTCCCTGATGCTGGGTCCCCCGCGGAGGAAATCAAAAAGTATTTTACCACGACTCGGAGTAAGCGTTTGCTCGCTCTTTCCCAACGATTGATGCTGAAGGACAGTCTGACCATCATCGCGGACGCGGAACGGGTGACACGCCACGAGTTTACCTTTCTGGGTGTGACCAAAACATTATCTGGTGAAATTAGCTGGCACGAGAATCCAACTCACGATCGCGAGTGGTTGCTGGCTTTAAATCGGCAAGACTGGCTCATTGAACTAGCCATGGCTTACTACCTGACGCAAGATCCTCGATATGCTCACACTTTCGATGCTATCATGCGAAGCTGGTTCAAACAAAACCGGATGCCGCGTTGGAAAGATGAAAGCGATAATGTGTGGCGTTTGATCGAAACGAGCGCCCGTATTACGGATAGCTGGATTGAGGCTTTCGGTATCTTTTGGGATTCCGAAGATGTGTCGGACGACGTCAGGATGAATATGCTGGCGTCATTTCAAGACCACGCAATGTACCTGGCACACTTTCGCTCGCCTAGACGGAATCATTTGTTGCAGGAAACATTCGGTCTGCTTGCGGTTGCGGCGGCTTTCCCAGAGTTTAAGATGTCAGAGAAATGGCTCGAAATCGCCAAATCCCGGCTGGATTTTGCCATGAGGACCGATGTCTATCCGGATGGTGGATACACGGAGGGGTCAACCTACTACCACCGGTTTGCCGTACGCATCCTCCAACAAATAGCCGATTTCGCGAAGTTGCACGATGTTCGACTGTCCGACTTTTTTTACGTTCAACTTGAAAAAATGTATGACTTCCTGATGTACGTATCGCGTCCGGACGGCATCATGCCGCAGATGAACGATGGTTTTCACGCCAAGAATTTGAGACCGCTTTTTGAAAAACCGGCTGAAATGTTTGGGCGCCATGATTTCAGATATTTTGCAACCGGAGGAGCGTCAGGTGAGCCGCCGGGAGAAACGTCAGCCGCTTATCCCTATTCCGGTACGTATGCAATGCGCGGCGATTGGGGAGATGAAGCGCGGTATATGCTTGTAGATGCGGGTCCGTTCGGTTCCTCGCATGGACACGAAGACAAACTCAGCTTCGAGTTGTTCGCCTATGGCAAACCATTTATCGTTGAGAGTGGAACCTTTACATACGTTCAAGGTCGCTGGCGCAGGTATTTTAGGAGTACGTTTGCGCACAACACGATAGTGATTGATGGCCGCGGTCAACTGCGCTTTCCACATGAAGAAAACTGGGTTAACAACCCCGCGGAGCCGCTTCCGAATGACTGGATTTCTACAAGCGATTTCGACTTTCTCGAAGCGACCTATTCAAGTGATTACGGAAATATCAAGGAAGATGTCATTAATGGCCTCAAGCACACCAGACGCTGGCTGTTCGTGAAACCAAATTATTGGATTATTTGGGATGTCGTCGCGGGGACAGGCAAGCATGAGGCAAAATTGCTCTTTCATTTTAATACCGGCATCTCTTTAAAAGAGATAGAAGGAGGAAACCTCAGGGCGTCGTATTCGGAAGGACCTTCTCTGTACCTCAAAACGATAACGCCAGATGGAGCACGACGGTCAATCGTGAGCGGTCGCGAAAAGCCCATTCAGGGGTGGGTTTCACCCACTTATGGCGAGAAGATGCCGGCCCCGGTTCTCACACTGGCATCTTCGGATAATCTTCCCATTACCTTTGTTACAGTGCTGTTCCCGGCAAAGGAAGCGGAGGAGCCGTTTCAAGCCAGCCTGTTGCCTTTGAAGCTAGACGGAAGCCCAACACCCGGTAATATAGCAATTGCTCTAAAGGTAGTTTACGGTCTTGTTGAGGACGACCTTTTACTCGCTCCGGGCCGCATGGAAACGAAGGGAATTGCTGGTGACGACTCGTCCTCTCAGCTTCTCATTACCAGGAAAAGAGAGGGGAAAATAGTGAAGGTCATTAAGTGGGACCAGTTGAATTAGTATATGGACCGGTGTTTCATTGTGTAACAAGCAAAAATAGTTCTGATCTGTTTTAAGACATGGCCGTTACATGCCGATAACATTTGCACAAATAATCGCTATGTTAGGCTTCAAAAAATAATATGTTAAGCATGCGCATCCGTAAGTAGCTGGTATGGATTTTGCTAAGTCAAGACGATTGTTCACCAATTTTCTTTCAAGAGTGGAGTTTATGGGATTTTTAACATTTGTCCGGAGCGTTAGATGCGACGAAATTTGAGTTTATTTGCTCTCGTTTCCGTGGCTTTTCTTTTTTTTGCCGATGCGCAACCAGCCCTGGCTTATATAGGACCAGGCGCTGGCTTTGCTTTTCTGACTTCTTTCATGACGCTGTTCGCGAGCTTTTTCATGGCCTTTTTCACGCTTTTCACCTGGCCGGTTCGCGTCGTTGTCAGAACCTTCAAGCATCGCAAGGCATTTCAAAATGCGAAGACGAAGCGCGTCATTATTTTGGGTCTCGATGGCCTAGAACCCACTATCGCCGAACGATTACTCCGCGAAGGCAAACTGCCTAACTTGCAGGATCTCAAAGAACAGGGTTCCTATTCTCACTTGCAAACCAGTTATCCCGCTATCTCGCCCGTCGCCTGGTCTGCCTTTGCAACTGGCGTCAACGCCGGTGGCCACAATATCTTCGATTTTCTGTCGCGGCACAAGCAAACCTATATGCCGGAATTGTCCTCGTCAAAGGTAGGCACCCCCAAGCGCAAGGTGTCATTCGGCAAATACGAGATTCCGTTGGGCAAACCCATCGTCAAGTTTCTTCGCCGCAGTAAAAGTTTTTGGACCATTTTAGGAGAGAACGGCATTTTCAGTCACGTCCTGCGCGTTCCGATCACCTTCCCACCGGAAAAATTCAACGGTGCCATGCTTTCGGCGATGTGTGCTCCCGATCTATGGGGAACACAGGGTACGTTCTCTCTTTTTACGACCGATGGGTCGGTCGATCCAATCAAAGAGGGTGGTGATACCTCCATCGTGACGCGAGATTTCAACAGGGTGGAAGGATTTATCAAAGGGCCGGAGAATTCTCTCACGAAGAGCAAGGAACAGTTGCTGCTTCCATTCGTTGCCAATATCATAAATGATGAAGAAGCTGAGTTGGTCATCGATAAGCAAAAGATCGTGTTGAAAAGGAACACTCACAGCGAATGGATTGAGTTGAAATTCAAAGCCGGCCTCGGCATCAAAGTACAGGGGATCGCGCGGTTCTACCTGCTGGCTACAAACCCGCATTTCCGTTTATACATGACACCCATAAATATCGACCCGGAAAAGCCGGCATTGCCTATCTCATTTCCTGATTTTTACTCAATTTACCTTGCTAAGCTTCACGGTAAATTCGCGACGCTTGGTCTCGCGGAAGATACCTGGTCATTGAACGAGGGCGTGCTCAGTGAAGATGCCTTTCTTGAACAGGCCTACTTGATTCATGATGAGCGGGAGAAGCAATTTTTTCATGCCCTTGACAAGACCAAGCGTGGGCTATGCGCCGTCGTCATAGATGCAACCGACCGCATCCAACATATGTTTTTTAGGACTCTCGAAGATGACCACCCCGCGAACCAGGGCAAAGAGACCGACCGCTACAAAAATGTTATCGAAGAAATGTACATAAAGATGGACGGTCTGGTTGGAAAGACCATGGCGAAAATCAATGAAGATGATATTTTTATCGTCATGTCTGACCACGGTTTCAAATCATTCAGACGCGGTATCAATCTGAATGTCTGGTTAAAAGAGAACGGCTATTTGGTGCTAAAGGAAGGCATCGAAAAGTCGGGCGAATTTTTCCAGGGTGTGGATTGGTCTAAAACCAGAGCCTATGCTTTTGGGTTGGCCGGCATCTATCTCAACGTGAAGGGCCGAGAAAAGTGTGGTGTTGTTGCGCCGGGTGAGGACTATGATCAGTTGAAAGCAGAGCTTATTAATAAACTTTCCGGTCTCATCGATCCGCTTACTGGCGAAATCGCAATAAACGAAATGTATGACAACCGCAAGATCTACAATGGGCCCTATACAAACGACGGTCCCGATCTGATCAGTGGTTACAATATTGGTTATCGAATCTCCTGGAAGGGCGCAACCGGCGTTGTCGATGATGTGATCTTCGACGACAACACCAAGGCCTGGAGTGGCGATCATTGCATTGACCCGAAGATCGTTCCCGGCGTTATTTTTTGTAATCAAAAGATCAAAGCCGTGAAACCCGGACTCCTGGACCTGGCACCAACAGTTTTGAGCTTATTCGGGGTCAAGAAGCCAGGTTACATGAGGGGGAACAACATATTTGAATCGTCTGATATTGACGTGATGGCCGATGGGAGCAGCCCGAAAGTGGTTGAGAAAGTCGTTCACGACCCGGTAGAAGGTGCTGCCGTCGGAAATTGACGATATGGTTTAGATGAGAAATGATTTATTTTGAATGACAAAGGAGTGAATGATGTTAGGACCTAAAATCAAATTGGAAAAGGATCTTTACGACCGCGTCAAAAAATTTGCCGAAGTCGCCGGTTATTCATCCGTTGAAGAATTTATCGCACATGTTCTTGAAAAAGAACTCGGGTCCGTGGATGCAACGGACAGCGAGGAAGAAATCAAGAAGCGTTTACAAGGTCTCGGCTATCTTTCTTAAAACCCGAAAACGACTGAACATGCAAGGAAAAGCAGAGTGGACCTGATCAACAGTGTACTAAATACAATTTTTGCCGTTCTTTTCATGCCCTTCAATCACCTTGCTCCCATGTGGGGCCTGCTGGTAATTTCCGCCATTACCGGCGTTGGGATGTTGTTTGTTTTTAAAGAAACCTCGGACCAGAAGGGAATCAAGCGTGCAAAAAATCTAGTGAAGGGACATTTTCTCGCCATTCGTCTGTATAAAGATGAAGTTAGTTTGATGTTCAACACGATGAAAAATATTCTCTTTAGTAACGCGGCGTATATGAGAAAATCCTTGCGTCCCATGTTATTTCTGTTTCTGCCCGTCGGTATGATCATGGTCCAACTTGGTTCACGATATGAATATCGACCTCTGCGCGTTGGGGAATCAACTTTGGTTTCTCTGCGGGTTACCAATGCCGATATAGACTTGATGTCCGTGGAACTGGAGTTGCCCAAAGATGTGGTTCTCGAAGTTCCTCCCGTGCGCGCACTGGAGTTGCGGGAAGTGACGTGGAGAATGCATGCTCAGCAGCCTGGTTCCTACAAACTTGCCTTTCGGTATGGTGAACAAAAGGTTGAGAAGACCCTTTATGCCATTGATGAATTGGAGCCGCTGGCAACACGGATATCGAAGAACAACATCGAAGTCAAATTCTTAAACCCCTCTGAAGGGAGTTTGCCACGTACTTCTTTTGCTTCTTTGATTTCAGTCAAGTACCCGGGACGAAAGTTTCAAATGTTTGGTATTAACGTCCATTGGTTGCTAGCTTTCTTTGTGACGAGTTTGATTGCCGCCTTCGCCCTAAAAGGGCTTGTTGGAGTTGAGGTTTAACGGAACTGACATTATTGATACCCATGACCGAGGAGTTTGATGAGCTACCGACTTTTGTCTTTCAAGACCAGTGATGAACACGATGTCGAACAGTGGAGAAATCGCAGCCTGGAAGGAGAACTGGATAGTTTCCAGAACAGAACGCTTGTGCGGATTTTTAACCAATTTCTGGGCTCAAAAAAGGCCCGGATTCTGGAAGGTGGGTGTGGATTTGGTGCCTGGTGCGAGTGGTTTCAGAAAAATGGCCACGAGATAGTTGGCATAGAATACGATGAAAATATTTATTCGAAAGCCAGGGAATTTAAGCCGGATATCGCCGTGGAATTGGGTGACATAACTGACTTAAAATATCCGGACAACCACTTTGACGCCTACATTTCGCTTGGTGTCATCGAGCATTTCGAACACGGCCCACAAAAAGCTCTGAGTGAAGCACATCGTATTTTGAAACCAGGCGGCCTGGCATTTGTGACAACCCCGCTACTGACGGTCTTCCGCCGGATCATTTCTCATCCGATTCGAACCCTCTATTTTCTAAAACGAAAGGTGCAGGGAAAACCAAATTATTTTTGGGAATATCGTTTTACTAAAAATGAGTTGCGTACCTATCTCGAAGAGGCTGGCTTCGAAATCATCCATGAAGATCTTGACGATTATGAGCCTGAAGTAATGAATCGCCACATTGGCCTTTGGGCTGACTGGTTCTTCTTGCGGAAACAGAATGGAGAAATATGGGAACTGAATGGAATTGGCGTCATGATTCTTAAGATATTGCGTCTTTTCCCACGTTCCTGGTATTGCTCTGGATTGCACCTTGTCGCGCGCGCCAAAAAGCCAATTGAAGTAAATCCGAACAAGGTAAACAAGGACGCTGGCGGTGTGACGGAAGTTGTTAACTGAATGGCTTTGCGAAATGCAGAGAGTACCACTGTGATAAAATGGTTGCGGAAAGTTAGAATTCAACTTAAATAGAAGAATATTGCATCTGAATTTTTTATCTTAGTAAGGATTGGTTATTTTATGAACTTAATTGAACCGCATGGCGGGAAACTAGTTAACAGAGTTTTAACGGGGACAGAGCGGACGGAGGCGATTGAGCGAAGCAAGGGATTTCTTCGAGTGCCTCTCACCTCAACGTCAGTATCCGATCTAGAATTGATTTCAGTTGGCGCGTGTAGTCCACTTACGGGCTTCATGGGCAAAGCAGATTATGACAGTGTCGTGCGGGAGATTCGTTTGTCAAATGGGTTCGTTTGGTCACTCCCCATTGTGCTCCCCGTCAGTGACACGATGGCATCTCAAATCAAAGAAGGAGATGAGGTTGTCCTGACAGCGCAAGGTGGACATGAGCTTGCCTTAATGACTATTTCGGAAAAGTATGCTTATGACAAGAAGAACGAAGTCGAGCAGGTATATCGCACGAGCGACGAAAAGCACCCCGGTGTGGCCAGAATTTACAGTCAGGGGAATGTGCTTTTGGGTGGTGACATCAGCTTGATCAATCGTCTGCCAGATCTGCCTTTTCAAGACTTCAGGCATGAGCCGGCCGTGACTCGCCGTATGTTTTCCGAACGGGGTTGGGAAACTATAGTAGCGTTTCAAACACGCAATCCCATTCACCGGGCGCATGAGTATCTGACAAAGGTGGCCCTGGAAGGGGTTGACGGACTCTTGATCCATCCTCTGGTAGGAGACACGAAATCTGATGACATACCTTCTGACGTGCGCATGGCCTGTTACAAGTTGATGATGGAGAAATACTACAATCCCAAACGAGTCATGTTGAGCGTTTTCCCGGCCGCGATGCGCTATGCAGGACCCCGGGAGGCAATTTTCCACGCGATGGTTCGTAAGAACTACGGCTGCAGTCATCTAATCGTTGGCCGCGACCATGCGGGAGTCGGCAATTACTATGGCACGTACGATGCTCAGGATATTTTTGACCAGTTTACGTCTGAAGAGCTCGGCATGACGCCGCTCAAGTTTGAACATTCTTTCTACTGTAAAGTCACGAAACAAATGGCGACGGATAAGACCAGTCCCGCCACCGGCCCTGAGCAAAAAATTTTCTTGAGCGGCACGAAGGTACGCGAAATGATCGCTAACGGACAAATGCCACCCGAGGAGTTTACTCGCCCTGAGATCGCTCATATTTTGATGGAAAGTTACCGCAAAGCTTAGAGTCCCCGAAAGAAAGAAAGCCACACATTAAAGGTCATGAAGGAGGTTTGAATTCGATGAGTTTAGGAAAAGCATGCACAATCTGGTTTACTGGGTTACCGTCATCTGGAAAATCGACTTTAGCGGTTTTGCTTGAAAAAGAAATCGTCAGGCGCGGCCGGAACGTGGAGGTCCTTGACGGGGACGTGGTGCGCACAAATTTGAGCAAAGGCCTCGGGTTCAGCCGAGAAGACCGCAATACCAATATTCGAAGAATCGGTTTTGTTTGTCATTTGCTCTCACGGAATGAAACATTTGCCATTTCGGCCGCGATTTCTCCCTATGAAGACGTGCGTGAAGATGTCCGCGAGATGATCGGAGACTTCGTGGAAATTTTTGTAGATTGTCCTCTGGAGGAGTGCATCAAACGCGATGTCAAGGGACTTTACAAGAAGGCACTCGCCGGTGAGATAAAAGAGTTTACCGGCATCTCGGATCCTTATGAAGAACCGAAGAACGCGGAATTAGTCGTCAAGACCAGCGAAGAGGAACCGCAAGAAAGCGTCAAGAAAATTGTGGCGCGGCTTGAGGAAATGGGCTATTTGTCAAAAGGGAATAATATTTCAGAAGCACGGACGGTAGAAGCCGTGAGCGCTCTCTGACTCGATTGAATTATGA
>Ga0114931_10005256_pt1 | contig 16005 bp, 13 predicted proteins | sample 2SBtaG_FD_89579 | JGI IMG/M metagenome (GOLD analysis project Ga0114931, IMG submission 89579) | Deep subsurface microbial communities from Kolumbo volcano to uncover new lineages of life (NeLLi) - 2SBTROV14_V59a metaG | ecosystem: Environmental > Aquatic > Marine > Volcanic | place: Kolumbo...
CTGTTTCAAAAAGATGTCGGCCCCGTCAATCTCCGTCTTGAATACCCGCAGCGCTTCGTCGACCTTGCCGTCAAGCTCGGCAGCCGTACTGGCAGCGCCTGCGCTCAGCGGCAGCATGATCGCAGCGGCAAATAACGTATAGAGTGCTTTTCTCATAGTCCCGAACCCCGGCCCAAAGTTGTTTTGGCGTTAACTTAATGATAGCTCAGTGAGCTACCCGAATAGTAGACGTCGCATTTTACGGACAGTTTCCTGAAAGCAGGCTGAATAACGGGCTCAAGCACCGGCAGCCGCCGAGACTGTGAACTCCATCAACATTTTCCCAAGCGTATCCGCGAGCACTGCCGCGCGCACGGCATCGTAGGCCAGGCTGATTTCGTCCATGTACGTGCGCTGTGCCAGTTCGAGCTGTAGCGCATGTATGCCTCGCCGCGGGTCGCCGTAGTGGCGGGTGATGTAGCCGCCGCGAAAGCGCCCGTCCAGGACCGAGGAATACGCGCTTTCTTCGGCAACGCCACAGGCGGCGTGGACGATCGAAGCGTCACAGCTCCGCCCGCCATGGCTGCCAACATTGAGGTCCGGGAGTGTGCCGTCGAAGAGCGACGGCACTTCACCCGCGATCGAATGTGCATCCCACAGCAACGCATAACCGAAACGCTCCCTGATCGCGTCGAGCTCCTGTTGCAGCCTGTCGTGATACGGCTGCCAGTATTGCTCGACCCGCTGTGCCTGCTCTTCGGCACTGACCTCCGCACCATGCTTGTAAATGGCATCACCGGCAAACGTTGCCGCCGGACAGAGCCCGGTCGACAGCCGGCCTGCGTATAAAGCCTCATCATCCGCCGGGCGATTGAGGTCGATGACGTAGCGCGAGAAATTCGCGGCGATGACGCTCGCGCCGAGATCCTGCACGAAGCCGTAGAGCTTCCTGACGTGCCAGTCGGTATCCGGCAGCGAGCGGCCGGCCCCGGTCATGCGCCGCGCTTGTCCCGCCGAAAGTTCGCGGCCATCATGGGGAATGCTGACGAGGAGTGGCGTGTCGCCGCACTCTAAATCGAAGACCTCAATCATGCGCCCGGCAGGACTGCCGCGCACAGCGGGTAGAAGTGGCCTGACTCGATCAGCCCTGCAACCCGGTCGATATCCGTCTTCAGCGAACGGTCCCGCTCGAGCACTGGCGACACACCTCGAAGGGTCGCGTGCACCTCCTCGAGCACGGCGGAGCTCCTGCGGGGATGGTGAAAATCGATGCCCTGCGCGGCTGACAGCAGCTCGATGGCGACGATGCTGGCGACGTTGTCGAGCATTTCGTGCAAGCGATTCGCCGCAAACGTCGCCATGCTGACGTGATCTTCCTGGTTGGCCGAGGTCGGCAGGCTGTCGACGCTGGCCGGATGCGCCAGCGATTTGTTTTCCGAGGCCAGCGCGGCGGCCGTAATCTGCACGATCATGAAACCGGAATTCAGGCCGCTGTCCGCCACCAGGAACGCCGGCAGTCCGGACAGGTGCGGATCGACCAGCAGCGCGATGCGCCGCTCTGACAGCGCGCCGATTTCGGCGATCGACAGGGCGAGGTGATCGGCCGCGAACGCAACCGGCTCGGCATGAAAGTTGCCACCCGAAAGAACGGCGTCCGGGAATACCAGCGGGTTGTCAGTCACCGCATTCGCCTCGACCTCGAGAACGGCGCATGCGTACCGCAATGCATCCAGGCAGGCGCCCATCACCTGAGGCTGGCAGCGAATCGAATACGGATCCTGCACCCGCTTGCAATCGAAATGCGAGGCACGGATGTCGCTGCCGTCCAGCAAAGTTCGCAACGTCGCAGCAACCTCGCGCTGCCCGCGATGGCCGCGAATGGCGTGGATGCGATCGTCGAACGGCACATCGCTGCCCTTGATGGCGTCTGTCGACATTGCGCCGGCCGCCACGGCGGCCGCCATGACGTTTTCCGCGCGGAAGGCCGCACCGAGCGCGATCGCAGTCGACACTTGCGTGCCATTGAGCAGCGCCAGGCCTTCCTTCGGCGCCAGCCCGAGGGGCTTGAGGCCGGCGTCGGCAAGTGCCTCGGCGGCCGGCATTTCGCTGCCGCCGATGCGCACCGTGCCAAAACCGAGCAAGGCACTCGCCATGTGCGCCAGCGGCGCAAGGTCGCCGGAAGCGCCGACGGAACCCTTTTTTGGAATCGCGGGATAGATCTCCCTGTTGAGAAATTCGCACAAGACCCCGATGAGCTCGGGTCGAACACCGGAGAAGCCCTGGGCAAGCGCCTTCAGCTTCATCAGCATGACGAGACGCACGACTTCGTCCGGCAGCAAGTCGCCAACGCCGACCGCATGCGAGCGAACCAGGTTCTCCTGCAGCTGGCCAAGATCCGCGTCGCTGATCCGGACCGTCGCAAGAAGGCCGAAGCCCGTGTTCACACCGTAGACCTGCTCGCCGCCGGCCAGGACCTCGGTAATCCTCGCATTTGACGCCTCGATTCGCGCCCTCGCTGTCTCGCCCAGGCAGACCGTGACAGGGTTCTGCCAGGCATCGCGCAGCTCTCTCAGGGTCAGCGGTGCATCATCGATCAGCAGCTCGATCATCCGCCGTCCCCGATCATCGGCAGGGTGAGGCCCTGCTCGCGGGCGCACGCGATGGCATCCTCGTAGCCGGCATCCGCGTGCCGCATGACACCGGTGGCCGGGTCGTTCCACAAGACGCGGCCGATTCTGGCGTCGGCATCCTCGCTGCCATCGCAGACAATGACCAGCCCTGCGTGCTGTGCGTAGCCCATGCCGACGCCGCCGCCGTGGTGAAACGATACCCAGGTCGCACCACTTGCCGTGTTCAGCAGCGCGTTGAGAAGCGGCCAGTCGGAAACGGCATCGGAGCCGTCACGCATTGATTCCGTCTCGCGGTTGGGGCTCGCGACGCTGCCACTGTCGAGGTGATCGCGGCCGATGACGACCGGCGCCCTGAGCTCGCCTTGCCGGACCATCTCGTTGAATGCGAGACCGAGTTTATCGCGCTGCCCGAGGCCGACCCAGCAGATGCGCGCCGGCAGCCCCTGGAACTGGATGCGCTCACGCGCCTTGTCCAGCCAGTTGTGCAGCTGTGGGTCATCGGGAATCAGCTCCTTGACCTTGGCGTCGGTTTTGTAAATGTCCTCGGGGTCGCCGGACAGCGCCACCCAGCGGAACGGACCGATGCCGCGGCAAAAGAGCGGCCGGACGTAGGCGGGCACGAAGCCCGGGAAATCGAACGCATTCTCGACGCCTTCGTCGAAGGCGACCTGGCGGATGTTGTTGCCGTAGTCGAAAGTCGGTACACCCTGCGCATTGAATTCGAGCATGGCCCTGACGTGCACCGCCATTGATTTCGCCGCGGCCGTGGCGACCGCGTCCGGGTCGGAGCGGCGTTTCTCGAGCCACTCCCCGAGCGTCCAGCCGATCGGCAGGTAGCCGTTGGCCGGATCGTGGGCCGACGTCTGGTCGGTGAGCGCATCCGGGCGTACGCCACGCTCAAGGAACTGCGGCAAAAGCTCGGCCGCGTTGCCGAGTAGGCCGACCGAAACAGGTTTCTTGTCGGCGAGTGACTGTTCGATGATGGCGAGCGCCTCGTCGAGAGACTCTGTGCTCTTGTAGAGGTAGCCCGTCTCGAGGCGCTTGGCGATGCGATCGGGCTGGCATTCGATGGCGAGCATCGAGGCACCGGCCATCGTCGCCGCCAGCGGCTGCGCGCCGCCCATGCCGCCCAGTCCGGCCGTCAGGACCCACCTGCCGGACAGGTCGCCACCGTAGTGCTGGCGGCCCATCTCCGCGAAGGTCTCGTAAGTGCCCTGCACGATGCCCTGGCTACCGATATAAATCCACGAGCCGGCCGTCATCTGGCCAAACATCATGAGGCCTTTGCGGTCGAGTTCGCGAAAGTGTTCCCAGTTCGCCCAGGCCGGCACCAGGTTGGAGTTCGCGATCAGGACGCGTGGCGCGTCTTTGTGGGTGCGGAACACGCCGACCGGCTTGCCGGACTGCACCAATAGCGTTTGGTCGCTTTCAAGCTCACGCAATGTCTCAACAATGCGCTCGAAACAGTCCCAGTTACGAGCCGCCTTACCGATGCCGCCATAGACGACGAGTTCGTCCGGGCGTTCCGCAACGTCGGGGTCGAGGTTATTCATGATCATGCGCAGCGGCGCCTCGGTCAGCCAGCTTTTAGCCTGCAGGCGGGTACCGGTCGGTGCCTTGATGGTGCGCGCTTTGCTGTCGTTCATTGTTACTTACTCCATGGCGAGGGCGGCGCCGGGCGGCGCGTAATGCCCTGATAACTCGAAGCGGCTGGCCGGATGGCAGAGCTTCGCAAAGGTAACCGGACGCCCCCGCGCCCACGTTCGTCTCGTCACGACGAGGCAAGGCTCGCCGCATTGCATGTCGAGGTTCTTGCGTGCCTGATCGTCGGGCATCGTCGCGCGCACGACGTGCTCCGCTTCCTGAAGCGGTGCAATCGCACTCAGGTACGCGCTCGGCGTCGTGGCGCTAAAATCCTGTTCGAGAAGACGCGGTGCAAAATCGGGCAGCACGTAACGGTCCTCGAGCTGGATCGGAATCCCGCTTTCGAAATGCACCAGTTGCACATGCAGGAGCGCCGTGTCGGGCCGGGCCTCGAGTGCAGTCGAGATCTTCGCATCGGCGGGTATCTCCTCGCGGCACAGCACTGTTGCCGTATGCCGGTGGCCACGCAGCGCGATCTCGTCCGCGATGTTTCGAACCGCGAGTACGTGCGATGCGGCCTTGAAGTCGGCGACGAAGGTGCCGACGCCCGCAACACGCTCGACGTAGCCCTCGTCCGTCAGTTCGCGCAGCGCGCGATTCGCCGTCATGCGCGACACGCCGGTCGCGCCGACCAGCTCGTTCTCGGAAGGCACCCGGTCGCTCGGCCTCAATTCGCCGCTCGATATGCGGCGAATGATCAGCTCCTTCAGCTGCCGGTAGCGCGGCATCGTGGCGCTGCTCACGCGACCACCTCGTCCAGCCGCAGGCCCCTCGCCACTTCCGCATAAGCCTCGCTCGCCGATCCGCCGCTGACGTGCCGGCCATCCTTCACCTGCCATTCGCCATTGACCATGACGCGATCGATCGGCAGTGTGAAACCCGAGAAAACGAGCGCATCGAGTAACGAGCGGGTCGTGTGTCCGGCGAGCATGGGGCTGTCGTCGTCGAGCACGACGAGATCGGCGTTAGCGCCTGCTGTTATCCGTCCGCCGCCGTGGCCGCAGGCGATCTCACCACCCAAGGTCGCAGTCTCGAACAGGCTGCGCCCGGTCTCGGGCCGCCGGATAGCGGCGATATTGCGGCGCCGCGTCACCAGGCGCTGTACGTATTCCAGCCAGCGCAGTTCCTCGAAGGGGTTGATCGACACGTGACTGTCGGAGCCGATCGCGATGCGGCCACCCTGCTCGAGGAATGACTGCAAGGGAAAAAGACCGTCGCCGAGATTCGCCTCCGTACTGGGGCAAAGACAGACGATGGCGCCCGAGCGACAGATCGCCGAGAGCTCTTCTTCGTCGACGTGGGTTGCATGCACCAGGCACCAGTTTTGATCGACCGCGCAGTTGTCGAGGAGCCACTCGACCGGGCGCGCACCCAGCTCCGTGAGACATTCGTCGACCTCACGCTGTTGCTCGGCGATGTGAATGTGCATCGGCACGTCGTCTTCGGCGGCGACGGCCGCCACTTTTTGCAGCGACGCCGCCGGCACGGCGCGCAGGCTGTGGACGCCGATACCGGTATGAAATCTGTCGTTCGCCCGAGCGGCGTCCGGCAGTGAGACGTTTCGGTAATGCTCGATAAACTCATCGACAGTGCGCGCGAAACGCTGCTGATCCGCGGTCGGCGCCGCTTGCGTAAATCCGGCGCGCTCATAAAGAACCGGCACATAGGTCAGCCGGATTCCGCTGGCGTGCGCCGCCACCACAATCGCCTCGAACATCGATTCGCCCGATGTGCTTTCGCCGGGCTGGTTGTGCAGATAATGAAACTCCGCGACCGAGGTGTAGCCGGTCGCGACCATCTCACTGTAAACCTGGCGCGCAATGACCTCGAGCATGCCGGCATCGATCTGCGCAGCCAGGGCGTACATGCGGCTGCGCCAGCTCCAGAAGTTGTCCCTGCCCGCCGGCCCGCGCTGCTCCGCATGCCCCGCGAGCACCCGCTGGAAGGCGTGGCTGTGGGCGTTGGCGAGACCGGGAATGACGATGCCGGCGCAGAAATCATCACCAGCAGGCTTGTCAGCGGGTTCCACGCCCGTGATGCGGCCACCGCCGATGGTGATGCGGAAGTTTTCGGCCCAGCCATCCGGAGTCAGTGCTTTCCTGGCAAAAATCGTTGTCATCGTTGTCATTCACCGAGGTTGTATATACAGGCTAGTGCATGCTACGGTCCAATGCAATTCCTGAGGACAGGGGGCAAAATGCGGGCCTGGGACCTGCTGTTGACCGAGGCAAATGCCGCCACGATGGCCGGCGACGGTTACGGCATTATCGACAACGCCTCGATCGGCATTGCCGCCGGCAACATTGCCTGGATTGGTGCCACGGCGGAAATGCCGCCGGCCAGTGCGCGCAAAACCCGCTCGATGGAAGGCCGCTGGCTGACCCCGGCCCTGATCGACTGCCATACCCACCTGGTTTTCGCCGGTAACCGCGCGGCCGAATTCGAGCAGCGGCTACAAGGCGCTTCCTACGAAACAATCGCTCGCGCCGGCGGCGGCATCATGTCGACCGTCAACGCCACACGTGCTGCCGATGCAGGCACGCTGCTGGCGCAGGCGTGGACCCGCCTGAGCCACCTGAAAAAGGAGGGTTCTGCAACCCTCGAAATAAAATCCGGCTACGGCCTCAACATCGAAACGGAAATCAGGCTGCTCGAAGTTGCACGCGGACTCGCGGCGGAATCCGGAATGACGGTTTCGACCACCTTCCTTGGCGCGCACGCGATTCCCGTCGAGTACAGGGGCAAAGCCGACGACTACATCGATCTCGTCTGCCGGGAGATGCTGCCGGCGATTCGCGAACGGCAACTGGCAGACGCCGTCGACGCCTACTGCGAGCCGATTGCGTTCTCTGCGGAACAGGTCGCGCGGGTCTTCGAAAAGGCGTCGTCACTCGGGCTGCCCGTCAAGTTACATGCCGACCAGCTTTGCAATTCCGGCGGCGCCGAACTCGCCGCCGCTTTCGGCGCGCTATCAGCCGATCACCTCGAATACACGGATGATCAAGGCGTCAAGGCGCTGGCGGATGCGGGCACCGTCGCCGTACTGTTACCCGGCGCGTTTCTGACACTGGGGGAAACAACGCAGCCACCGGTCGATGCGCTGCGGGACGCCGGCGTGCCAATCGCGATCGCCACCGACTGCAATCCCGGCACCTCCCCCGTTTGTTCGATTCGAACAACGATGACGCTCGCCACCAGCCTGTTCAGGCTGACGCCGGCGGAATGCCTCGCCGGGGTCACGCGCAACGCCGCCCGCGCACTGGGACTCGATGACCGGGGCACGCTCGAGGCCGGCAAGCGCGCCGACCTCGCCGCCTGGGACATCGGCCACCCGCAGGAGCTCTCCTACTGGATCGGCACGAACGAACTCGCCGAGCTTTACATCGGAGGGGAGCGGCACATTCCCTGAAGACCTCGGACCCGGTCGCGTTTGAGGTCGATGGGCAGCAATATTCGGAGCTCGACGATGCCGCCGGGCTATTCAGCCGGCGGCATGTTGCGCTTGTTCTCAGCGAGAATGGCCGCAACGCCGGCGTAGGTGGAGACGCAGTAAGGCACCAGGTAGGTCAGCGGGATCTTCCATGCGCTGGCGGCATCGAGGCTGCCACCGAGGATGAGGTCGCCCTGGTTGATCGCGGTGAGGATGGTGCCGACGATCAGTCCAACCTTGAGGCCGCGCGTCACCACGTCCCTGCGAAACACGATTTCAAGCACTTCGAGCAATTGCGCGTCCCCTTTACTCAGGACCGGGCCCACTCTGGAAAAAACTTCGGTTCGACCCCGGTTTTCGACTATTGTGCGCGATCAGGCCCAATTCTCAAGCGAATGAATTACGCACAGACAAAATCGGGAAGGTTCGTCGTCGTACTGGGCCTGTTGACGGGCCTGGTGGCCTTCGCGATCGACATCAGCCTGCCGGCGATACCGCCGATGGTGCGGGACCTGGCGACGTCAATGTCGACCGGGCAACAGGTGGTCGGCCTGTTCATGGCGGGGATGGCGTCCGGGCAATTGCCGTTCGGACTGGTTTCCGACCGGGTCGGCCGCTTGCCGGTGCTCTACGCGGGCATCGGGCTGTTCACGCTGGCGGGCGCCGTGACCTCCTTCAGCAGCGATATCGGAATTCTGCTCATCGCACGATTTGTCCAGGGCTTCGGCTCGTCCGCGGGCATGGTGCTGGCGCGCGCGATCGTGCGGGATGTATCGAGCGGCGCCGAATCGGCTCGGCTGATGTCCATCATGGTGATGATCTTCACGGCCGCGCCAATGCTGGCGCCGATGTTCGGCTCCTTGCTGGTGAGCCTGTGGGGTTGGCGCATGCCATTCGCAGCGACTGCTGCTGCGGGAATGATGATCCTCTATGGCATCAGGACATCGCTTCGGGAAACGCATGCGCCGCAAAAAAAACAGCACGTATTGCTCCAGCTCAGGAACAGCCTGAAGGAATTCGTGTCCCACCGGCAGAGTATCTTCGGCACACTGATCATCATGGTGACCATTACCGGCATCATGGCGCTCATCAGCGGTGCGGCCGCCATGGTGGTCGAACTTTACGACTACCCGGTGAAGTATTTCGGTTTCATTTTCGCGCTGACCGGCGTAGCGATCCTGACGGGTTCGATGATCAACCGGCGGCTGCTTGCGCGTCTCGACGCGATGCAGATGATCGGCATCGGCGCAACGATTGCCAGCGTCGCCGGCATCCAGCTGTTGCTGATGGCTTGGCTCGGAGAAGCGCATTTCTGGTGGATCTGGGGCAATGCCTGCCTGTTCATGTGCGCTACTGCATTCCTGCTGCCGAACGCCACGGCGCTGGCGCTGGACCCCGTTCCTGAGATTGCCGGTGTTGCGGCGTCTATCATGGGCACGATCCAGAGCCTGTCTGGAGCAGCCAGCGCCGTTATCAGCAGCGCGCTTTACACGGGTACCATCATGAACGTCACCCTGGTTGTAGGCAGCTCCGGCGTTGCATCACTCGTCGTATTCCTGTTGCGCAAACAAATCCTCGCCGGCACTTCCCTGTACGGACACGAAGTCTAATCAGTTTCGCTGAGAATCTCGGCGACGTCCTTGCGCGTCTGCGTTGGCAGTATCCTGGGATAGCCATACCAGATGAGCCCGACGACGAATTCCTGTGAGGAATCGATGCCGACCAGGTCGAACAAGCGCTGGTCTCTCGTGATCAGGCCGGTGGTCCACTTGCAGGCCAGCCTGGCCTCGGACAGGTACAGGCTTAAATTCTGGATCGCGCAGCAGCAGCTCGCGTAGTCTTCGCGCTGCAGCCGTTCGTCGGTGGATTTCCTGCAGGTCACCAGCAACCAGCCGGGTATCGAGCGCGCGGACTGCTCCTTGAATTCTGCCAGCTGCGTGTCCCCCTTGGTCTCGCGAATCAGCGTGCCAATCAGTTCGGCGCAGGCGCCTGCCGTTTTTTCGCCGAACATGTAGAAGTGCCAGGGCTCGGTCAGGTGATGGTTCGGCGCCCAGCGCGCCAACTCGATTGCGTCGCGGATCAGCTGCGGATCGACTTCCTGCTTCAGGAACAGCCTGGTCGTGCGCCGCGACCGGATGCGCTCCGCGAGGAGCCTCAGGTTGCGTGATTCGCCGTCCGGCAGGACTTCGCTCATGCGCGCCTGATAATCATTGCAATGCCCTGGCCGACGCCGATACACATCGTACAAAGCGCCAGCGAACCGGCGCTTCGCCGGAGCTGGTAGGCCGCAGTGGTAATGAGCCTCGCACCGGACATGCCGAGCGGGTGGCCGAGTGCTATGGCGCCGCCATTCGGATTGACGTGTGCGGCATTCCCTTCGATCCCGAGTTCGCGCAACACCGCGAGTCCCTGCGCGGCGAATGCCTCGTTCAGTTCTATGACGTCGATCTTGTCGAGGTACAGATCGGCAATTTCCAGGACCTTGCGCGATGCGGGGACCGGACCGATACCCATGACCCGCGGCTCGACGCCGGCGGCCGCCCAGGCGACGACTTCGGCGAGCGGCTCCAGCCCATTGGCTTTTAACGCGTCGTCCGATGCCAGCAACAACGCACAGGCGCCGTCGTTGATGCCGGATGCATTGCCCGCCGTGACGCTGCCGTCCTGCCGAACGATCGGCTTTAGCCTCGTGAGGCCCTCGATGGTGGAATCCGCCCGCGGGTGTTCATCCGTGTCGACGACTAGCGCCTCGCCCTTTCGCTGCGGTACCATCACCGGCACGATTTCTTCGGCAAGCCTGCCCGACGCGATGGCGTCGGCCGCCTTTATCTGGCTGCCGAGGGCGAATCGATCCTGGTCCTCGCGCGAGACATTGAACTCGCTGGCGACGTTTTCTGCCGTTTCCGCCATCGAATCGATGCCGTATTGCTCTTCAAGCCTGCGGTTGACGAAGCGCCAGCCCAGCGTCGTGTCGTAAATCTCGGCATTGCGGCTGAAGGCGGCGGTCGCCTTCGCCATAACGAAGGGCGCGCGTGACATCGACTCGACGCCACCGGCGATGACGAGATTCGCCTGACCCGTCTGGATCGCGTGGGCCGCGTTGCCGATGGCGTTCATGCCCGAACCGCAAAGCCTGTTGACGGTGACTGCGGGAACTGCGGGCGGCAGCCCTGCAAGCAGGCCTGCCATCCTGGCAACATTACGATTGTCTTCGCCCGCCTGGTTGGCGCAGCCGTACACGAGGTCGTCGATCCTGGCGGGATCGAGCCCCTCGTTGCGCTCAATCAGCGCGCGCACGGGGATCGCGCCCAGGTCATCCGTGCGCACGGACGACAGCCCGCCGCCGTAACGACCGACGGGCGTGCGCACCGCATCGCAAATCCACGCTTTCCGCATTCAGCTCTCCCGAGTTTCTTCGTCCAGGCCGGACGCACGATTGTAGGTGCGCCCGAGATAAATGCCAGCAAAAACCCAGATAACCGCGATGATCTCCGCCACGGATGCGACGCCCGTCAGGCTTAGCACAAAAATATCCCGCAGCGCCGTGTGCAACCACGCCGTCAGCATGTCGCCGCCGCGATAGACGACGATATCGATCACGGGCTTGGCCTTGTAGCGCGTTTCGTCATCGACCAGCGTGAACAGCATCTCGCGGCCCGGCCGGGTCACGGCATAGTTGCCGGCGCGGCGCGCGATCTGCAAGCCGACCAGGACCGCCAGCAACGGTATTGCGGCCACCACCAGCCAGCCGCCAACCATCATGACCGGTATCAATGCCAGCGTTGTGGCCATGCCGAAGCGCGTCGTCAGCCGGCTGGTCGCGAACCATGCCGTCAGGATGGCCAGCGAATTGACGGCCAGGTCGATGCGTCCGAGGATCTCGGTGCGCTCGGCGCGTTCGTAGATGGCCAGCATCTCGCGCAATTCCATGTAGACGAAGGTGTTCATCGTCACGTACATGAGAATGAAGATACCGATCGCGAGCAGGTAGGGATTGGTGACGAATAACTTGAAGCCGGAGAAGGGATTCCTGCCGAGGCGCTTCGCCTGGCTCAGGTCCGCCTGCAGGCCTGCATTGCCGAGTTCGGTGACCTTGAGCCTGTCGAGCCTGGCGATGATCGGCACGGGAATCAGCAACAGCGCGGCGGAAATCAGCATCAGGTTCATCACGCCGATGTCCGTGGCGAAAAACCCGGGAATCGATGGCCCAACCATTGCACCGACGCTGGCGCCACTCGCAATGACGGCGAACAGCCTCGGTGCCTGTTCCCTCGAGAAGAGCCCCGACATGAAGCTCCAGAACACTGAAACGTGGAACAGGCTGAAGACCGACAACCAGACGTAAAAAGCCTTGTCGACCAGCGTTGGATCGGCGACGGATTTCGAACCGATGAAGAATGCCACAAATGTACTGGCGAAAAATAAATAGACGCCGGGCACCACCCGGCTGAAGCGCACCCTCGATATGATAAAGCCGTAAAGCGACACGCCGACGACACTGAAAAAGAACGTGAGCGTCCACAGCGTGCTGGTCTCCACCCGGGTCCAGTCGCTCGCCATGCCGTCACGGACGGACCGAATGATGAAATAGGCCGTCATCAGCGTGAATACGAACAGGAACGACAGGATCGTTGCCTGGATCTCGTTGGGTTCGATTTTTGTCGTCACCCGCAAGATGCGCGAAAGCCGACCGTTCGCTTCGTTGCTCATTATCCTGCCCCCGACCGGCACGTCCCCTGGCAGAGACTGCCATAAAAATGCGCCGCCGGACCAGCGTCAGGCGGCGCAAGTAGTCCCGGCGGGGAGTAGGGTGCCGGGTTCGACTACTTCATGCGTTCAGTCCATCACTTTGTCTACCGCGGCACGCAGGTCGTCCGCCGGCAGGCGTATCTTGTAATTCGGCTCGACAAACGAAAAAACCACTTTGCGCTCTTATCGATGATATATACGGCCGGCACCGGCAAAACGCCGAAGTTGCGCATCGACGAGCCTTCGATGTCCCGACCCTTCTGCTCGAGAAAATTCATCGTCTTGTCATCCCTGAAAGCAATGCCGAGTGCGCGGGCCGCCTCGATATTCGCGTCTGAAAAAATCTTGTAGCCGAGGCCGTCTATGGCTTCCTGAGTCTCGAGCTTAAGGCTTGTATACAACTGATCCGGGCGGTCGCCGCTCAGGAAATAGACATCGATACCTTTTTGCTGCAGCTCCGGGACGACTGTGTGCAACTCCGACAAATGCATGTTGCAGTACGGGCACCAGCCACCGCGAAATGTGATCAGGACGACCGGCGCATCGAGATGCTGCGGATCGAAGACAAACGGCTCGTCGTCGACCGTGCGCACGGTGAACCCGGGCGCCATGTCCCCGGTCTTGACAGGATGAATGTCCTCTGCACTGGCGGCGATACCCGCAGCCAGGTCCGCGGCCGCAACGCGGGCCGCATGCGAAGCGATGAAGGTATAGATCAGTTCAATGACAAAGACGGAATAGACGAGCTTTTGCCCGGTTTTCATCGTGGAAACTCCTGTTCAGCTACCCACAAGACCGGCACAATCGCACGATTATTACGCCTGGCCGGAGAAACAGGCTGGCCCATACCGCTTTACTGGTCAAGCGGTATTATGCGTGCGGCGTCAGCCCGCCTTTTCCAGGAGGTCCGTATCGTTGATGTCCTTGACGCCCCGGCAACGTGCCTTGGCGCGGTACATGGCAGCATCGGCCGCCCGCATGAGGCCTGTCAAGGTATTGGCATGCTCGGGGTAGAGCGCCAGTCCGATGCTCGCTGCGCACCCGAGTTCCTTGCCATCGATGAGATAACACTGGTCGAGGGTCCTGGTCAGGCGGGTTGCGAGCTTTTCCGCGACTTCGGGTCCGACATCCGGCACCAGGGCCACGAATTCGTCGCCACCCGGGCGTCCGATGATGTCGCAGGAACGAAGACTTTTCTGCAGGCGCTCTGCTGCGACGGTCAACAGCTGGTCACCGACTTCGTGTCCGTACTGGTCGTTGATCAGCTTGAAATCATTAAGGTCGATGAACAGCAGCGCGCCGGTTGCATCGTCGGCACTCTCGGTCAGTCGTCGCGCCGCATCCCGTTCGAAACCGCGGCGATTGAGTACGCCGGTCAGCGGATCGGAACGGGCGATGGTTTCCATTTTCTCTTCCTTGGCCTTGCGGTCGGTAACGTCGACAAAGGTCATCGCGACGTCCTCACCCACCGGTTCACTGATAATCCGCAACCACTGGACCTTGCCACGCGTCTCGACCCGGGCCTCCGTATCGATGACCTCGCCGCTCTCCGCCGCCCCGATGAAGCGTTGCTGCAAGGCTACCGTCTCTTCCTCAGCCATGCCGGTCATCGCCAGCCCCAACAGGCCGTTCGCATCCCGGCCGATCATCGCGTCCGCGCCACAGTCGAGGTAGCGACCGGCTGCCGCATTGGCGAATATGCAGCGCAATTCCTTGGTTGCACCAGGCTTGTCGTCGATCACCCAGCGCAGCCGCAGAACGCCATTGACGGAATGGTCGATCAGTGTGCGCAACAGCTTCTCGCTGTTGCGCACTTCCCGCTGGGCATTCTCGACATCGCTGACATCGCGAAACATCACCACACTGGCGTTACGCGCGCCTGCATTGCTGGCGACGATCGGCGTTACCTGCACGTGCAGGAAACGGCCGGAATTCGTCAGCATCTTCTGTGGTTCGCCGGTGTCAAGTGCAACCTGTACCTCCATGGCGTCGTCACCCAGTACCTTGTCCAGTGACTGCCGCAGCGCTTCCGACTCGTGCAACCTCAACAGCGTTTCCGCACCGCTATTAAGGCCGATAATGCACTCGTCCTCGTCAACGACGATCACCGGGTCCTGCATGTGCTGAAAGACGGTTTCGTAAGCCAGCGGCGTGAATTCAATGATGCGTTCGCCGATGATCAGCCAGGCATAGATCGGTAGCATCAGGGCCAGGATCAGCGGCGGCGTCGAGATCGTTTCGGGACCTATCCCGAGGTCATAGGCAAGCACACCGATGAGCGGAATGGTCGCCGATCCGCCTAAAAGGAAGAGTCCCCGTCGCTGTGATGAAGTGACTGCGGAACTGTGTATGACCAGCGTGAAAATGCTGGTCGCCATGACAGCATAACCGTACGGCAAGTGCACGAATTTGAACCAGGGACCGAACGCCAGCGGCCGTGTCAGGAATTCACCGTCGGCATTCACGGCGGGCAGCGACCACATCAGCTCATGCCAGAAATTGGTCGCTGCAACGATGATCGAAAGAAGCGGAATGATGAGTAGTGCGACAATGGCACGTGTCGACGTAACACGACCCGTGAACTCCCTGAAGCACAACAGGATGAGGACAGGCACCAGTGCCGTACCGACATAATGCGCAACGCGACCGATCGTGAACACCGCGAACGAGGGGGCCACCATTTCAATCGCACCGCCGAAGACCCAGTAGGCGATGACGATGAATGCAGCACCCAGCGGTTTACTGCCGATTTCGCGCCTGCCACTCAGGAGTTTAAGGCCGAGCAGCAAGTAACACACGGCGCTGAAACCGAGGAGTACCGACATTGCGACCAGCAAATTCATAACGCTGCTTTTCCCGGGCACCAGGCAATGGAATATGTGTAATGGTACCTGTCACAAGTCACTGATTCTGGAACTATTTCACAGCTTTGACCCGGTGCTTTACCTGCAAGTGGTCGCAAACTCTCAGAAGCTTCAGGATTGCCGATTCAGGTGGCATCCGGTCTCAGTGTCAGCCGTGAAACAGTTCCGCACTCGCGGACCGTGACACAGTCCGCTGCGCAGCAGTGACTGAAGGCGCAATATCCACATGTCGCAGTGAGCCAAATACAGAAATGTCACAATCCGCATCGAGAAAAGTGCTGGTGAAAAGACCTGCCCGCATCAGGACGGGCAGGTACGGCCGCTCTGAACAGGCTGACCCGGTGGAAAGTGCCGAGCTGGAACTCGTCTCTACGCAAATGCTGAAGGTAATGCTTGCGTCGCGTGACGGTTCAGCTCGCAAAGCTATCGAGGACGCGGCGAATACGGCAGCCGAAGGCGTGCTGGCGAGACGCGCAGGAAGCGGAAGTTTCGAAATTATCAGCGACGAGGAACTCGCCGAAATCCTTGCGACCAATGAGCTGCTACCGAAAATCAGCAAGCCGGCGGATGCGACCATCGAACCGCTGCGAGATTATGCTGATGACAGCAAATTGGCCCTTGTGAGCACCCGGGCACTGCGCAGGGTTCTGGGCGAGACGGAAGAAGCAGATCCAATGACCGATGCCGAGCCGGCAGGTTTCAGTCCTTA
>Ga0114931_10005257_pt1 | contig 16003 bp, 14 predicted proteins | sample 2SBtaG_FD_89579 | JGI IMG/M metagenome (GOLD analysis project Ga0114931, IMG submission 89579) | Deep subsurface microbial communities from Kolumbo volcano to uncover new lineages of life (NeLLi) - 2SBTROV14_V59a metaG | ecosystem: Environmental > Aquatic > Marine > Volcanic | place: Kolumbo...
CCAGGCTTCCAGCTATTGCAGAGCGGCTCGATGTTCCTACGCTCGAGAGACCCATGCAGATACCGGCGTTCCGCGCCTCGTTGTATGCGTCTGCCCTCCAGATGCCGGAGAACAGCTGCTAACACCCATGGGCCCCCGGGTCCAGGTACGGCTCGGGGATCCGGTCACGGCCGCGGAACCGGTCACGGCCGTGATCGCCGTGGCCGCTACAGCCGTTCCAGAAGCTCACGCAGGATCGCGAAGCCTTCGCGGAAGTGCTGGAGCTCGGCCTGCTCGTTGGGCGCATGGTAGTACGTGCTGCGGCCGAAGCCGGTAATCTGCACGTCAAAGCCCTTGCGCTGCAGGTCGCGCACGAGCGGCAGCGAGCCGGTCATGCTGTAGGGCTCGAGCCGATCCTGGCCGCGCACGGAGGCCATCGCGGCCTTGAGCGCAGCCAGGCCCGGCGAGTCCAGATCGCACGCGATGCCTTCCATGAAACGGCCCTTGCGCTCGAGCCGGACCTTGCCACGGCGGCCGTCGGCGGCGCGTACGTGGGGGAAACCAGCCGGCACATCGCCCACTTCGAGGCGCCGATCGAGCTCTGCAATGAACTTCTCCGCACCGGCGATGGCGTCTTCCATCTCGTAGAAAGGCGTCAGGCGGATATCGCCTTCCACCACCACGTTGCCCGGGATCTTGGTGATCTTGTTGTTCGCAGCCTTGATCACCGTACCCTTGAGCGTGGACGACGAAAGGAACCCGTAGCGCTCCTCGTCGGCGTGCGGGGGAAAGGCACCGCGGAACCACTCCCCCAGCGCCAGCGTCGTCGCCATCGAAAGCTCCAGCGCGTTGACGCAGTTGTGCGTGAGGCCGGAGTGGCCCGTCACACCCTCGACGTGCAGCTCCCACATCGCCACGCCGCCGGTGCCGACGGTGGGACCGAAGTCGGCGCTGTCGAGCCAGAAGATGGGGCCACTCTTGAGATCGTCGAGGTGGCCCTGGGCGACCACGTAGTCGAGACCGATTTCGGGGACGGGCGCTTCTTCCTCGTTGGCGATGAAGACCACCTTGAGCGTGCGCCTGGGCCGCTCGCCGCGCTCGGCCAGCTGGACGAGCAGCCCGGTGAGCAGGGCAACGTGGCCCAGGCAGTCGGTGACGCCTCGACCGTAGAGCGTGCCGTCGTCGCCGACCCACAGCTCGAAGGGATCTCGCTCCCAGTTCTCGGCCTCCTTGTCGGCCGGAACCACGTCGAAGTGCGCGCCGACGACGCCGACGGTCCCCTCGCCCGTGCCGCGCACCGTGAGCACCAGGCTCGGCCGCGACTCGTGACCGGGCGCCGCGAGGCGCTCGACCTCGAGGAATCCGCTGTCGATGTGGGGGCGCAGCGTCTCCATCACCAGATCGGCCACCAGCTCCTCGCGCGGGATCAGACCTGCGTCCGGGGAGTTCTGCAGCTCCGGCGTCATGGCGATGAAACGCCGCAACAGATCGATGAAACGGGACTCGTCGAAGGGAAGATCAACCACTAGCATCGCTAGTCGCTCACGTCGCAGTGCGCGTCAACGACAAATCCACACGGGACGAGCGCGAGGGTGACGCCGGCGGGCCCGTCGGCTACCCTTCTCGCCCGGAAAACGAGCTGAACATGCGCGCGATCATCATCGGAGCCGGCCGCGGCAGCCGCCTCGGGCACGAGACCCGCGAGATCCCGAAGACCCTGGTCGAGGTGATGGGCCGGCCCATGCTCGAGTGGGTCCTCGACGCGCTCGCCGAGGCCGGCATCGAGCGGCAGGACGTGGTGTTCATCAGCGGCTACGCCGAGGACGTGGTGCGCGAGCGCTACCCGGAGTTTTCGTTCGTCCGGAACGCGGACTGGCAGAACAACAACATCCTCCTGTCGCTGCTCTCAGCCCGCGAGTATCTCGGCGAGGGCTTCGTCTCCACGTACTCGGATATCGTGTACGAGGGCGCGGTCGTGCAGAAGCTGGTCGAAAGCCCCCATGACATCGCGCTCGGCTGCGACACAGCATGGCGGCGGCGCTACACGAGCCGCTCGCAGCATCCGGAAACGGACGCGGAGAAGCTCCGGGCCGAGGGCAACCGCGTGGTGGAGCTGAGCCGGCACATCGACAGCGAGGCCGCCGACGGGGAGTTCATCGGCGTGATGAAGCTGAGTGCCGAAGGAGCGCGCCAGCTCACCGAAGCCTTCGACACGGCCGCGGCCGAGTACGCCGGAAAGGAGTTCCGCGAAGGGCGGAGCTTCGAGAAGGCGTACCTGATCGATCTCCTGCAGCACATGCTGGAGCAAGGCAGCACGATGCACCGCGAGAACACGCGCGGCGGCTACATGGAGATCGACACGCTCGAGGATCTCGGACTGGCAGAGAAGTGGTGGCAGGAGCGGCCGTGACACGTGCTGTCTCCGCCGAAGCGCTGATCGCGGAGCTCGGCGCGGCGCTTCCGGAACAGGGAGCCGCCGCGCTGGCATTCGACGGCGACGGCACGCTGTGGTGGGGGGACGTGTCGGAGGACGTGCTTTCGTTCGCGAACGCGGAGGGCTTGCTCCGCGAGGAGGCACGGCCCGCACTGGTCGAGGCTGCCGAGGCCCACGGCGTGTCCAGCGAAGGCAGCGCGTCGGCGCTGGCCGCGCGCATCTTCGAGGCGTACCTGGATCGCCGCTACCCCGAGCGCGAGGTGTGCGAGATGATGACGTGGTGCTACGCCGGCTACTCGCTGGCGGAGCTCGGACCGCTGGTCCGGGAAGCGTTCGCCCGTCGGGATCTCGACGAGCGCGTGAACACTTCGCTCTCGCCGGTCATCCAGTGGGCGCGGGGCCACGGGCTGCGCACGGTGATCGTGTCGGCTTCGCCGCACTTCATCGTCGAGCAGGCGGCGCGGCTGTGGGGCATCGGCGCGAGCGACATCGCGGCGAGCCGGGCCGTGCTAGACGGCGATCGCCTCGCCCCGCGGATGCACGGCGAGGTGCCCTACGCCGAGCACAAGCCGCTGGCCGGCCGAGCGCTCATCGGCGATGCCGCGTGGCTCGCGAGCTTCGGCGACAGTGCCTTCGATATCGAGATGTTGCGGGCGGCACGCATCGGCGTCGCGGTGCGACCACGGGCGGATCTCGTGGACCACATGCACGCACATCCGGAGCTGCTCCTGTTCGAGTAGGCGCGCGCGCTGCGAAGAAAAATCCTCCGGCATTGAACCTCCCGCCAGGGCCTTGTTCCGACGCGGAACGTCCGCTACTTGTATGCTCCCATGACGCGTTCCTGCGCACTGCGCTCCCTGTTCCAAGCGACCCTGATCTCCACTGCCGTGCTGGCTGCTGCCTGCGGCGGCGACAAGCCGCCGGCCAAGGCGCCCACTTCCCCGCCCGAGCAGGCGGATCAACACCAAGGCGAGCAGGCACGGGTAAGCGCCGAGATCGGCGCGCTCGACGAGGACGCGGTCACGAGGACGTTCGCATCGAGCCTGAAGGGGCTGCAGCGCTGTCTGGACGACGGCGCCGGCAAGGTGCAGTACCTCGGCGGCTCGGTCAGCTTCTCGATCAAGGTGGATCGGCAGGGGCAGCTCAGCGACGCACGCCTCGATCACTCGACGCTCGGAGACGACGACACCGAAAAGTGCATGCTCGACGTGCTGCGCGCGAAGCAGTGGCCGAAGCCCGTCGGCGGCATGCACGGCCTGGCATCCAAGTCGTTCGAGTTCGATCCGCCGAACGACGTGCGGCCGCCCACCGAGTGGACCAGCGACCGCATCGACAAGACGCTCGATGAGCTGGGTTCGAAGATCTCGAGCTGCAAGGGCGGAGCGGCCGGTTCCTTCAGCGCGACGATGTACGTCGGCACGGACGGCCACGCGCTCTCCGTGGGCGTGACGCCGCCCGATTCCCAGGGCGAAGCGGCGGTGGACTGCCTGGTGGGCGTGCTGAAGGAAGCAAAGTACCCCTCCCCCGGCAGCTGGCCGGCCAAGGTGACCTTCACGCTCTGACCTCCGCGCTCCAGCGTTCCGGCGGCTCGTAAGGCGCGCGGCGTAGCAGCGGCAGCCGGACCACCAGCCCGGGGAGCGACAAGAAGAGGAGCATCGCTTCGGCGCGACGTCCCGTTCCCGGCGAGCTTGCCACGGTTTCCACAGGCTTTTGCCGGTCTCCGGGCTGACGCCGCGCTCCGGGCGGCTTACGCTGACGCGGATGGAGCTAGCCGGAAAGTGCGCGCTGGTGACCGGCGGCGGGAAGCGCGTCGGGCGCGCCATTGCGCTCGAGCTGGGTGCGGCGGGCATGCGAGTGGCGGTGCACTACCACTCGAGCCGCGAAGGCGTGCAGCGGACCTGCGAGGAGATCTGCCGCGCCGGCAGCGACGCGTTCAGCATCCAGGCGGATCTGTCCGATCGCGCGCAGGCCCGAGGGCTGGTGGACGAAGCGGTGCAGCGGCTTGGCGGGCTCGACCTGCTGGTGCCGAGCGCGGCGAGCTTCGAGCGGGTGCCGTATGCGGAGCTCGACGACGCAGCGTGGGACCGCGGCCTGGAGCTCGACCTGTCGGCACCCTTCGCGCTCGCGCACCAGACGAGCCCGGCGTTGCGCGCGGCGCGCGGCGCGATCGTGTTCATCACCTGCTCCAGCACCACCACGCCGTTCCGGAACTATCTGCCGTACGTCGTCGCCAAGGGCGCGCTCAAGCAGCTGATGCGCACGCTGGCGCTGGAGCTCGCGCCCGATGTACGGGTCAACGCGGTGGCCCCCGGCACCGTGCTGCCGCCCGACGACATGGCGCCCGGAGCCGTGACGCGGCTCGCCGACACGACACCGCTTGGCCGCATCGGCAGCGCCGAGGACATCGCCGACGCGGTCGTGTACCTGGCGCTGGCCGATTTCGTCACCGGGCAGGAGCTGGTGGTAGACGGCGGGCGGAGCGTGGCCGGATTCGAGCGGTACGAGTAGCGGAAGCGCGCTGCTGCTCGAAAGCATACAACGGTGGGCGCTACTGCTGCTGCGCCGGGCCGCGAGATGCTACCCGGTACAGCCCATAGACGACGAGGCACAAGAGAGCGAGGCCCGGCAGCGGCGAACCGTGCACGCCGAAGAAGGCGAGCACGTCGGAGCGACCCGAGAGCACGATCGGGATCGCCATCAGGATGCCGACGAGGGCTTCGCCCGTGATCAGGCCCGACGAGAGCAGCAGGCCGCGCTGTTCGAGATCCTTCTTCGCGTCACCCGAAGCGCCGCCGGAATTGCGCTTCACTGCGCGCTTGACGAAATGCGAGATGACGCCACCGACGATGATCGGAGTCGACAGCTCCAGCGGCAGGTAGATACCGACGGCCACGGCGAGCACCGGCGCCCGGAAGCTCGAGTCGCGCTTCTCGAGGAAGAGATCGAGGACGATGATGGCGACCGCCAGCCCCATGCCGATGAAGACCATCGTCCAGGGCAGGCCGCCTTCGAAGACGCCGCGCGCGACGGACGCCATCAGCGTCGCCTGCGGCGCGGTCAACGACTGGGGGTGCGCGGCGCTGTGGGGACCGATACCGTAGGCCGCGAGCAACAGATTCAGGATCGGCGCCATCACGAACGCCGAGACGCCAGTGCCGAGGATCAGCATCAGCTGCTGCTTCCAGGGCGTCGCGCCGACGAGGTAACCCGTCTTCAGATCGTGCAGGTTGTCGCCCGCGATCGCCGAGGCGCAGGCGACGACCGCGCCGATCAGGATCGCGGCGGCCGCCCCGGTGCTGCCCGTCGCACCGAAGACGAACAGGAGCAGCAACGACGCGAACAGGATCGTCGCGATCGTCACACCCGAGACGGGATTGTTGGACGAGCCGACCAGTCCCGTCATGTAGCCCGACACTGCCGAGAACAGGAAGCCGCCGAGCACCATGATCACGGCCATGCCCAGGCTCATGCCCACGTGGCCGACCAGGAAGTGATAGAGGAAGTACAGTGGCAGGATCGACACCACGATCACGACCAGCACCCACTGCATCGGCATGTCACGGTCGGTGCGCTCGGTCGCGTCGGCGCGGCCGTCCTTGAGTTTCTTGTAGGCGTCCAGACCCGAGCGGATGCCGGTGGTCACGCTGCCGCGCATCCGCACCAGCGCCCACAGGCCGCCGACCACCATCGCGCCGACACCGAGGTAGCGCGTCTGGGCGGACCAGACGGACAGGGCGTGTTCGGTCGCGCTCTGTCCCGCCGGAACGCCCCCGTGCATCCACGTCAGGATCGGTATGAAGACCCAGAAGTTGAGGATGCCGCCGGCGAAGACGAGTACCGCGATGTTGAGCCCGACGATGTAGCCGACCGCGACGAGCGCCGGCGAGAGGTCCGTCCCGATGTAGAAGAGCGTTCGCTTGCCCGCGACGCCCGTGGCCCACTCCGCCGTCTCCTTCCACAGCCGGAGGCCCGTCTGGCCGAACTTGAACAGGGCGGAAACGATGGCCGCGCCGGCGACGAGCTTGACGCCCGCGCCGCCGCGCTCGCCCGTCTCGAGCACCTCGGCGCAGGCGATGCCCTCGGGAAACTGCAGCGGTTCCTCGACGATTAGCGCGCGGCGCAGCGGCACAGTGAACAGCACGCCGAGGATCCCGCCGAAGCCGGCTATCAGCGTCGTCTGCACGAAGTTGAAGTGGCTCCAGGTGCCGAGCAGCACCAGCGCCGGCAGCGTGAAGATCACGCCGGCAGCAAGCGACTCGCCAGCGCTGGCGCAGGTCTGGACGATGTTGTTTTCGAGGATGTTCGAGTTCTTGAACAGCCTGAGCACGCCCATCGATATGACCGCGGCGGGGATGGACGCCGACACCGTCATCCCCGCGAACAGCCCGAGATACGCGTTCGCGCCGGCCAGCACGACCGCGAGCACGACGCCGAGGATCAGCGCCTTGAGCGTGATCTCGGGCAGCGACGTCGAGCTCGGGACGAACGGCTGGAACGAGGGGCTCTTCTGGGGATCGGACTTTGACACCGGCGGCCGCACGGTACGTGCTGGCCGCCAGCGCCGCAACCGTCGCGCCGCGCCAGCGCGCAGCGCTAGGAGCTCTGCCCGGTCGCTAGCTCGATCTCCAGCGTGCGCGTGCCGGCTCCGGACTCCGGGCTGGCCGCGCTACCGTCCGTCGGCGCAGTGACGTCGGCGGACGATGTGGCATCGTCGGCGGCGGCGTCCTGGGCCACGTCGAGCTTGTTCTGGTCGACATCCAGGGTCACGCGTCCGGAGCCCAGACCTTGCTGGGCGAGCGCGTCGGAGAGGCGGCGCAGGCGCAGCGTCTCCTGTTCTTCGGACAGAGCGACATCCGGATTCCGCTCGCGGATCGTCACGCTGCTGCCGGCGTGCAGCCCGATGACGCGCACCACGGCCGAGAGCAGCTTCTGTCCCTGGGGCAGGACGTTCTTCTGGCCGATGACCTTCGCCGAGTCGATGCGCAGCACGGGCCGACCGTCCAGCATCGTCAGTTCGACGGCGCCGGTCGAGATCGGATCGTGCAGGAGAAGCGACAGGTCGCGCACGATCATCGCCCGCTCGGCCGCCTGGTGCTCGACCTCTTCGAGGCGCGTTTCTCGTGCCTGGGCGGCGTCGAGCGCATCGGCGAGCTTCTGCTTCTGCTCGGCGAAGGATCGCAGGTTGTCGCCCACACGGGCCAGCTCGCCGCGGAGCTGATCGACGAGCTGGGAGGCGTTGTCGCGTTGCTTGTTCGCGACGTTCTTGTCGAGCTGCGCCTCGGCGACCTTCTGACCCTGCTGGTCGAGCTTGCGCTGTCGCCTGTCGAGCTCCGCCTGCAGCGAGCGGACCTTCTGTTGAACCTCGTACAACCTGGCAGCGCCGCGGCGGTTCGCTTCCTGCTCGACCCCGAGTGCGGAGCGCGCCTCGTCATAGCGCGTAGCGGGGACCATGCAGGCGCTGACAGCGCTGGCGACGAACAGGAGCAGAAGCGCGGTGGCGAGTCGTCGATACATCTCCATCTTCTCTTTCAGCACAGGCCCACGCCGCGCATGCTGAGCAGATCGAGATGCTCGGCCAGCGTCAGGCGATCGACGTCGGAGATGCGCACGAATTTCATCGCCTGGTGCGTTCCGAACGACCACACCGGACGGGCGAGAGCAAAGAGCGGCTTGTGACGCTCCGGCAGCTGTATCTCGAGCGGCATGATGATGCGCTCATGGCAGGAGAGCACGGGGCGGCCGCGATCGAGCACGATCCCGCCCGAAGATACCTCGATGCCCCGGCAGCGGGCCGCCAGGATCCCGTCCCGGGCGACAACCGCGAAGTCGGTACGTGCTCTGAGTCCAACGCGTCGATTCATGCTGACCTCCGATCTGCAAACGAGATCGTAAGGTGCGCCGGCAAGGCGGGGCCAACTTCGCACGCTGCTCGACGCGCGTTTCCCCCAGGGATAAGCAAGTACTTCATGAAGCGCCGGGCCCCCGATCCCGCCAGCGCGCGCGGAAAGTTGGCCGGCCCGCGCGACGGGAGTACGCACGGAAGCGTGCCGCGCTGGCTCCACCAGCTCGCGGGGCCTCTGTTCGTCGCCGCCGCGCTCTCGATGCTGCTACCGGCGGTGGGCCGTGGAGCCGACGCCTCCCCTCCGAGCGTCGATCTCGGTCACATCCGGCTGACCGACCACGGGGTCACCGCCCCCATCCGAGGCGGCGGCCGCGCCGAGCTCACCCTCGACCCTGAGCTGCAGCGCGCCGCCGAGCGGTTGCTGGCGCGGGCAGCTCCAGCCCAGGGCGCCGTGGTCGTCATCGAAGCGCGCACCGGGCGGATCCTCACCTGGGCCGAGTACGGCGCGCGCCATCCGGGTGACGTGCTGCTGAAGCTCGAAGCGCCATCGGCCAGCGTGTTCAAGATCGTGACCAGCGTGGCGCTGATCGAACGGACGCACGCCAGCACCGCCCAGCGCGTCTGCTATCGCGGCGGCATGCACCGCATCGAGCGGGACAACCTCGAGCGGCCGCGCCGCGGTCCGGGCGTGCGCTGCACGAGCTTCTATCGCGCCCTCGGGCACAGCATCAATGCGATCTTCGCGCAGCTCGCCACCCGCTACCTCGAGCGCGACGATCTGATCGTCACCGGCAAGCGGTTCGGATTCAACCATCCCCTGCCCTTCGACGTGCCCGTCGAGCTCGGCACACTGCACGTGCCGTACAACGATCTGGCGTTCGCGCGCACCTCGGCCGGGTTCGTCCACACGCGCCTCTCCACGCTGGGTGCGGCCTACCTGGCCTATAGCGTCGCAGCGGGAGGCCGCATCGTGCGCACACACATCGTCCAAAGCGCCGGCGACTACCACGCGCCGGCTCGCCGGGAGATCGTGCGACGAGCCTTCCGCCTCCGCACGGCGCGACTGCTCACGCGAATGATGGAGGTGACGGTGCAGAGCGGCACTTCCGTCCACGCCTTCACGGACGAGTCGCACAGGAGCTACTTGCCGGGCGTGCAGGTCGCCGGCAAGACCGGCACGCTGAAGCCGACGCGGCGCTCGCCCACCACGAGCTGGTTCACGGGCTTCGCCCCCAGCCGTCGACCGCGCGTCGTGGTCGGCGTGCTGCTCGAGAACGGCCACGTGTGGCGCGAGAAGGCGAACGAGGTGGCACGGGACGTCTTGCGCGCGTATTTCGCGCATCATGGCCACTACCGGCGCGTCACCGATCCGCTCGAGTAGCGGCGCGACCTTGACCGCAACAGGATTCCGTGACCGCTAGCGACGACGGCAGCGCAGGCCCAGTCCGAGACCCAGCACAGCTAGCAGGAACAGCGGCGGGCTGGGCGGAGCTTCGCCACCGGGGACCCGGCAGCCGCAGCTGCTCTTCTTCTTCGCGCCCGTCGCCTTCGCGGGTCCGCCGTCGCCCGACCCGGGCCCCGCGCCCCCAGCACCCGCTTTCGGCGCGCCGGACAGCCCCAGCGACGGGATCGGCGTGAGCACAACCTTGGCCGGCGTGACCTGCGTGCGGCTCTTGCGCGTCAGGTCGTCTGCAACCCAGATCTTGCGCCGCCCGCGATAGGTGCGCGGCGGCTTGCCCCACCGCCAGCGCCGCGGGGTCTGGCACTTCGCCATGCCCTTCCAGGGGTGGAAGTTGTTGTAGCGGATCTCGAGGCGGTTCTCCTTGGCGGACTTGACCTCGATCGATATCTTCCTGTCTTTGCCCTGCGGAATGCCGACGCCGCCCTCGACCGCGCCGGCGGGGCCGAGCTTCACGTCGCTCGTCAGGTTCGACTTGTCGTAGCGGTAGTGGACCCGCGAAAGCACGTAGTAGTTCCGCGCGATCAGCGCCTTTCGTCGCGCCAGCTCGATGCGGTCCTCCTTGAACTGCTTCTTTTCCGCGGCGCGATCCTTGGGCTTCATCTCCTTGAGCTTGGCCTTCTCCGCGTCCTTTTCCTTGTCGGTGAGCGGCGGCGGTTCGGGATGCGCCTCGTCCTCCGGCACCGTCTCCTCGAAGACATCGGCGCCCAGGGTCAGCAGTTCACCGATCGCCAGCGGCTCGTCCGGGCACGGCTGCCCGCAACCCTTGGTCGACCAGGCGTACTCGTCGAAGAACGCCTTCGGGTTCTTCTTCTGCATCAGGTCGATGATGGCGTTGTAGAACTCGCCCATCCGCTCCTTGACCCGGGTCTCTCCCTGCTTGAGGGCCACCTCGATGTTCGTGGGCGGATAGATGTTCTTGTAGTTCTCTACCTCGTACCGATGGTCGGGATCCATCACGTAGACATAGAGCTCCTGCTTGTTGGCGATGTTGTACAGCCCAAGGCGGGTCGCCAGGGTGTCGAAGGGCTTCTCGGTCCAGAAGCGGATCGGCGAGAGCACCGCCCGACCTCCACCCGCCAGCTCGATCTTCTTCGTGTCGACCTTCGCAACCAGCACCTGCATGCCCTGCGCGACGTACTGCTGCAGGTCCTTCGCCGCGCCCGCGGGCGCGACGAAGCCGTTCTGCTTCAGCCAACCCGCTACGTCCTCGGCGTCGCTCTCCGACAGGAGCGTCGGGCCGAACTCGCCCTCGTTGAACGTCGGCTTGACGGTCATGAGCATCTCGGGCGGCACCTTCTCGGTCCCTGTCGGCATGCCGCCGCCGCCGAGAAAGGCCGTCGCGGCTTTTGCGTGCTTGTTGCGCTGCCACACCTGCAGCACCGGCGAGGTCTGGCAGGGGTCCGTCTCCCAGAACTCGTGGAAGCGCGGGGCGCTCAACTCGGTGATGCGGTCGACGGACTCGCGTCGCAGAGTCTTCACGCGGTCGAGCGTGACATCCGCCGGCACCGGCATCACGATTGCGAAATCGTCGAGCGGGCCGTCGTAGTCGAGCGCGAGCGATACCACGGTCTGGTCACCCTTGTGCATGATCACGATGTGGGTCTCGTGATTGATGCGTTTTGCGGCGCTCTTGCCCGCGAAGAAGCCCGGGAAGGCCAGCGCCCGACCGGTGACCAGCACGAGCGCGATCGAGACAAGCAGGGAAACGGCCTGGACAGGCTTCCGGACGCAGGGGGGGCGCGGGAATTGGGACATCGCGCGGAAGGCTATCAGAACTTGCGCAAGACCCGGGGCGGTCTTTTGTAGTGACTTCCAGGCCGTTGGATCGCAAAACCATCCCATGGACCTCGAGCTCTCCGGGACCCAGCGGATGGTCCAGGCTACCGCCCGGGATTTCGCCACGCGCGTCCTCGCTCCCCGTGCCGCCGAGCTCGACCGGACCGAATCCTTCCCCAGCGACTCGCTCGCCAGCCTGGCCGAGCTGGGGCTCATGGGCGTCAACGTGCAGAGCCGTTTCGGGGGCTCCGAGGCGGGCGTGATCGCCTACGCGCTGGCCATGATGGAGATCGCCCGGGCGTGCGCGTCCACGTCGGTGGCCATGGCGGTGACCAACATGGTCGGCGAGGTGATCCAGGCGTTCGGTTCGGACGAGCAGAAGGCCCGCCACCTGCCCCGGCTGACCGGCGGCGAACACGTGACGGGTGCATTCGCCCTCAGCGAGCCCGGGGTCGGCAGCGACCCGGGCGGCATGTGGACTACCGCGCGGCAAAGCGACGACGGCTGGGTGCTCGACGGCCAGAAGCAGTGGATCACGAACGGCGCCTACGCCGGTGTGATGGTCGTGTGGGCGAACCGGCGGCCCGGGATCGAAGGGAATTTCCTGCTTCCTTGTCGAGAAGGACACGCCGGGTCTGGTCATCGGCCGGCCCGAGGACAAGATGGGGCTGCGCGGCTCCAACACCGTGCCGCTGACCTTCGACGAGTGCCGGCTGCCACAGGGCGCCTTGCTCGGCGCGCCCGGCATGGGCTTCCGCATCGCGATGATGGCGCTCGACGGCGGACGCATCGGGATCGCTTCGCAGGCGATCGGCATCGGTCAGGCGGCGCTCGACGCGGCAACGACCTACGCCAAGGAGCGCCAGGCCTTCGGCCGGCCCATCGCCGACTTCCAGGCCATACAGTGGATGCTCGCCGACAGCGCCACCGAGCTCGACGCTGCGCGCCTCATGGCGCTGCGCGCCGCATCGCTCAAGGAGCGGGGCGAGCGTTTCACTCGTGAAGCGTCGATGGCGAAGCTCTTCGCGAGCGAGACGGCGGTCCGGACGTGCAACCGCGCCATGCAGGTACACGGCGGCTACGGCTACACGCGCGAATTTCCCGTGGAGCGCTACCTGCGCGATGTCCGGGTCACGACGATCTACGAGGGCACGAGCGAGATCCAGAGGATGGTGATCGCCCGGCAACTGCTTGGCTAGGGGCGGCGTGGCGCCCGGACGCATCGATCTGGCACGGGTGCGGAAGGCTCTCGCCGGGCGCGGGCCCGCCACTGGGACGCGGAGCGCCGACGAGCGTTCCGCCGCCGTCGCCGCCGTACTGCGCAGCCGGCCCGAAGGGGCGGAGGTGCTCCTGATCCGGCGCGCCGCGCGCGAAGGGGACCCCTGGTCGGGGCACATGGCGTTCCCGGGCGGGCGCGAGGACGAAGCCGACCCGGACCTCTACCACACGGCTGTCCGCGAGACGCACGAGGAAGTGGGGCTCGACCTGCAACGCTACGGCAGCCTGCTCGGGCGCCTCGACGACATTCCTGCGATCGCCCGCGGGCAGCGCGTCGGGATGAACATCGCGCCGTTCGTGTTCGAGCTCATCGAGGAGCGCCCGTTGGTGACCAACGAGGAAGTGGAAGAGACGATCTGGGCGCCGCTCTCGCCGCTTGCGCGCGGCGACACGACCACCACTGTCGACTACGTGCTCGAAGGCCGTCATCTGGCACTGCCGGCGTTCGACGTGCGGGGCCGGATCGTCTGGGGCCTGACCTACCGCATGCTCGAATCGCTGTTCGCGGTGCTCGAACAGGATTGAGCCAGCCCGCGCACCCGCCGCGGCCCCCGGACGCCGCCCGCGTGGGCAGCGTCACGCCCGCTGTTCAGGGCGTCTCGCTGACCTGCTTGTCGCAGGCGCCGGACGGCCGCGAAAAGTCGCAGGCTCCCCCGCCCTTGGCCGTGATCGCCAGTGTGTAGGACTTGCAGGTTCCGGTAGCGGTGGGGTTGCGGTGGACGCGCACCAGGTAGGACTTGTCGTGCGGGCCGCAGTGGATAGTTGACGTGGTCCCGCACGTCGCCTCGCCGATGGTCACGCCGCTCGAGTCCTTGCCGTTGCCGTCCACGCACCAGTCGTAGCTGGTGAGGTTCGAGTGGGCCGAATCGGGCGCCGCACACGTGCTGCCGCGTATCACGTCGAAGACGAACTCGTTGTTCGTCGGCAGGGGGGCCGTGAACACGATCTTGATGTGATAGCTGTTGGTGCTGCCCTCGTCGCTGTCGACGGTGGCGAACTTGTACCAGTCCTCGTCGCTGTCCGAGCTCAACCGCCCGCTGATCGTGATAGCCGTCGTGTCCGCGTCGCTCACGGAACCCTCGGCCGAAGCCGCCGCGCAGGTGTCGTTGGGCTCGGTCTTGTCGTCCTGGCAGATGCAGCCCGCCGAGGGCTTCAGCGTAGCCGGATAGGCGTTCCAGCCCGGGTCGCAGTTCGGCACACAGGTGCCCTTCGTCTTGTCGCACGACCACTGCGAGTGGGCGGGTGCGGCACTGGGACAGAGCTGCGAGATCGGGGGTTGGCTGCCGTTGGCATTGCCGTCGACCACGCCGTCGCAGTTGTCGTCGGCGCCGTCGCACACCTCGGGTTGCGGCGAGCCGGCCGTACAGCCCTCCCACTGGCCGCTCGAACCGTTGCAGGTCTCCTTGCCCTGGCACGTCAGCCCGCCCGACGTCTGCTCGCAGGTGCGCTTGACCCCGTCACGCGCCTTGCCGCAGGGACACGAGTCGCCGTTGTCCGGAACGCAGATGCGCGGCGGTTCGGTCGGCGGCCCGGCTTCGCCAGCTCCGCCATCCTGCCCCGTGGACGTGCCGGCATCGCCAGGGCCGGCACCGCCACCGGGACCGTAGCTGTCCGGCGCGACGCAGCTGAAGCCACTCGGACACACGCCGTCGAACGAGCAGTCGCGAGCGCAGAACAGATCGAACTTCGGGGACGCCACGCAGCGATCCCCGATGTTCGAGCAGTCTGCGTTGGTCGTGCAGGGCGCGCACTCGCCGCCGTTGTCGGGGATGCAGACGTAGCCGCGATCCGGCTGGAAGGCGCAATAGCCCGCCGCACACGCCTGCCCCTTCTGGCATGGCGTCGTGCACACGAAACTCGGCGTAGTCTGTCCCACGTCGGTGCACTGCCCGCTCTCGCAATCGGAGCCGTTCTTGCACGGGGACCCGAAGCCGAGCTTGGGGAAGCCGCTGTCACCCGTGGCGCCTCCTCCGCCGGTACTGCCGTCCTGCCCTCCGTCCGCCGCAGCGGAGCCGCCACCGCCCGGCGTGGTCACCCCGGCATCCTTGGCGCAGGACACCATCGAGCCTGCGAGAACGAGACCCGCAACGAAAGTAAGCAGTTGGCGCGGGTTCAATAAGCCCATTCGGCCTCCACAGCTCCACGCTAGGATATGGGCCGGGGGGCAGTGCGTCAAACAGAGCGCTGGCGACCAGCCACGATTGTGCCGCGACGCACTGCGGCGCGAGCGACGCGGGCTACCCGTGACAACCGGCCCGCGGCGCGATAGGAGCCGGGACGTGACCCATCCCGCCATGTCGCCCGAACCGGGACCCGGCCGTACCTGCCGTGTGTGCGGGACCAGTCTGGAGCCGGATTCGTTCCGCTGCGCGCACTGCGGAGCGACCTACGGCGAGCGAAATCGTTGCCCGCACTGCAGCGCCGTCGCCGACGTCGAGCCGCACAGGACGCTGCGCTACCGCTGCCGGGTCTGCGGCGGTCCCCGTGTCCCGCTCGCCGACAACACGATCGAGCCCAGCGGCGTGGAATGGCCGCTTCTGGAACAGGCGCAGAGCGCAAGAACGCGCGTCGCCGCCTGGCGGGTGGCGGCCGGCGTGGTCGGAGCCTTCGGTAGCCTGTCCCTCCTGGTAACGCTGCTGACGCTGGCGTTCATCACTCCGGGCTTGCTGGCCACGACCGGGTTGCTTGCAGTCGTCTCCCTGCCCCTGGTGCTGGCAGCAATCGCGTGGTCGCGCGCCCGCCGCTACGTGCGCGAGCGTGATCACGCGATCGATCAGGCCTGGGTTGCCGCCGCTTCGGACGTCGCCCGCAGGACGGACGAGGAGCTCGATGCGCAAAGGCTGGCCCGGACCCTGCGCATCGACGAAGCACAGGCCGAACAGCTGTTGGCGCGACTAGACGTGGAGAACGTGGTGCGGGCGCGGGTGACCGACGCCGGGGCGCTCGTGTACTCGCCCAGCGCCGGCAACAAGGTCCGCGTGAGCGGGCCCGCGCCCGAGGCAGAGCCGGAGCAGGTGGAAGCCGCCGAGGCCGAGGCAGAGCCCGCTGCCAAGCGCCTCGCCAAGCGGGACTAGCCGCTCGATTCTCTTGAATCGAGCGGCTAGACGAGCGCGGAGCGGTCGAGGGGGAGGCTCGGCGAAGCCGAGGGGGCGCTGCTGCGCCCCAAACAAACGCTGCTAGTCCCGCGTTGCGCGGCGCAGCCGCGCGTGCGAAGCACCCATCGCTTCGATGG
>Ga0114931_10005258_pt1 | contig 16003 bp, 12 predicted proteins | sample 2SBtaG_FD_89579 | JGI IMG/M metagenome (GOLD analysis project Ga0114931, IMG submission 89579) | Deep subsurface microbial communities from Kolumbo volcano to uncover new lineages of life (NeLLi) - 2SBTROV14_V59a metaG | ecosystem: Environmental > Aquatic > Marine > Volcanic | place: Kolumbo...
ACAGCCGTCGGATACCGAACCGGCGCACTGGTTTGATGTGCAAGGGTTCGTGTTGGGTACACAGGTGCACACGTTGTTGGTGCATGTCTTGGGCGAGGTGCAGCTGCCGCAGCTGAGAGTGCCGCCGCAGCCGTTGGAGATGGTGCCGCAGTCCTTGCCTTGAGCGGAGCAGGTGGTCGGCGTGCAGCCGCAGACGTTGTTGGTGCATGTCTCGGGCGGAGTGCAGCTGCCGCAATTGAGCGTGCCGCCGCAGCTGTTGGAGATGTTGCCGCAGTCCTTGCCTTGAGCGGAGCAGGTGGTCGGCGTGCAGCCGCAGACGTTCGGCGTTCCGCTGCCACCACAGGTGTCCGGCTTGGTGCAAGTGCCGCAACTGAGCGGCTTGCCGCAGCCGTCGGAGATCGTGCCGCAGTTCTTGCCTTTGGCAGCGCAGGTCGTCGGGACGCAGGGATTCGTGCCGCACTTGTTGGGTCCGCCACCGCCGCAGGACTGGCCACTGGGGCAGGTGCCGCAGTTCACCGTTGCGCCGCAGCCATCCGAGATTGCACCGCAATCCGCACCAACGTCCGCGCACTTGGTGGGTGTGCAGCCGCACTGGTTGTTGCTGCACACGTCGGGCAGCGTGCAGCTGCCGCAGACCATGCTGTTGCCGCAGCCGTCGGACACCGTGCCACAGACTGCACCCTGATCCGCGCAGGTCTTTGGAACACAGCCACACACGTTGGCAGCGCCCCCGCCGCCGCAGGTTTCCGACACCTTGCAGCTGCCGCAATCCAGGACGCCTTCGCAACCATCGGACACCGTGCCGCAGGTTGCGGCAAGGTCCGCGCAAGTCTTGGGGGTACACGGGGTGGTACCACACTTGTTCGCACCGGCTCCGCCGCAGAACAGGCCGGTTGCACAGCTCCCGCAGTCGAGTGTTTTACCGCAGCCGTCGAGCATGCTGCCACACTCTGCGTTTTGCGCCGCACACGTCGTGGGCTTGCATCCCCCGGCATCGCCTGCGTCGTAGCTCGCGGAGCCATCAGCTCCGGCGCTACCGTCAGAGTCCGCAGCAGCGTCGGCGTTCTTCGAGCCCTTCAAGTCATTCAACGATGACGTCAGGCTACAGGACGCAAAGCACGCGGCCGCAGCGATCGAAGTCAGGGCTAGCGCCACAACCCGTTTCGGGATCTCGCCCATGACTACGTGATATGATGGGCGCGGCAGTTTGACCAGGGGGCCGCGCGCCGGGTCGGCTGCGGGTTCGGCAGATCAGCTTGCCGCGCCGAGCTGGGGAAGGAGCGACCCGGACAGCGTCTTTGTGCACGAGGCCACCCTTCTTCAAGAGCCGCGTCATCCGCCGCTGGCTCGGAGAGTCCGTGCAGGCGGAGCTGTTCGATGCGCCCTGAACGCATGCTCGCGAGGGCGGGGATCCGTCCGGAGGCGGGCGGTTCGTGCGCAGACGACGCGCGCACGGCCCGATGCCGCGCCGGCGCTGCTTCTGCTGCCGTCGATGCCGCGTCTGTGCGAATCGTTCTGGCAGACTCCCGCGGGTTGCGCCTGCGGCGAGAGCGGCAACAACTGCGGCCCCAGGCTGCTCCGCCGGAGCCGACGAACGCGCGGCACACCCCGCCGCAGAGCCAATGGATCACGTTCCTCTCGCCCGGAAGACGGTAGCGTCCGGAAAGCGCCTGGTTTCCGGTGCTTGCGGGCTCCGGCCCAGATCTGGCCGGGACGCCCCCAGTTGGTGCTACCCTCGGTCGAATCGACGATGGGCACTTGTCCGCAGTGTCACACAGAGTACCCAGACGGCGTGACGACGTGCGAGACGGACGGCGCGGAGCTGGTCGACGCCGCTGTGTTCGCCGCGGCGGATCGCGACATGGCGCCGGGCGAGCAGATCGGCGAATACCGCATCGAGTCCAAGCTGGGCCAGGGCGGCTTCGGGACGGTCTACCGCGCGGTGCATCCGGTCATCGGCAAGACCGTTGCCGTGAAGGTCCTGTCGCGGCGCTTCTCGTCGGATCCAGAAATGGTCAGCCGCTTCATCGCGGAAGCGCGCGCGGTCAACCGCATCCAGAACAAGAACATCATCGACATCTTCGCGTTCGGTGCGCTGCCGGACGGTCGGCAGTACTACGTAATGGAGCTGCTCGGCGGCCTTACGCTCGACCAGCACATCGAAGAGCGCGGCTACCTCTCCCCCGAAGAGGCGATGCCGATTCTGGTCGGCATCGCGCGGGCGCTCGACGCGGCGCATGCCGCGGGCATCGTGCATCGCGATCTCAAGCCCGAGAACGTGTTTCTGGTGTTCGACGAGGATCGCGGGCTTTCGCCCAAGCTGCTCGATTTCGGCATTGCCAAGCTGTTCGGCGAAGTGTCCGGGGAGCATCGCACCCGGACGGGCGTGCCGCTGGGGACGCCGTACTACATGTCGCCGGAGCAATGCCGCGGACGCAGCGTCGACCATCGCACCGACATCTACTCGTTCGGCGTCCTCTGCTACCAGGTCCTCACCGGCACGCTTCCGTTCACGGGCGATTCGTTCATGGACGTGATGATGCGGCACGTGTCGGACGCGCTGCCTCCCGTCTCGGCCCGCTCCCCCACGCTTGCGCCTGCATTCGACCAGCCGATCGCCCACATGATGGCGAAGAACCCGGCGGAGCGACCACCGTCGGTGAGCGCTGCGGTCGAGGAACTTGCCGACGCCGCTCGCTCTGCCGGCCACTCCGTCGAGCGACCCGCCAAGCGCAGTGGTCCAGGCGCGAGCGGTCAGGTGACACCGTACCGTCCGGCGTTTACGCCGACGCGGGCAGCGGCGCTCGAGTCGGCCGATACGCTGGCGCAGGCCACGACGGCGGCGGGCGACACGCTGCCGCACGCCATCGCGCCTCCGCGCCGGCGCGCTCTGCCGCTCGTGATCGGCGGAGCGGTCGTGGTCGCAGTTGCCGTCTTGGCCCTGGTGTCCGGCGTGCACCGGGCAAGGCCCGAGCCACCCCCCGCGTCCAGCGTCGCCTCCAGCCCGACGCCGCCGTCGGCCGAGCCGGTGCCGGTCTTGTCTGCCGCTGCGCCAGCCCCGCCCGTTGCATCGGTCAGCGCGGCGCCTGCGCTGCCCGCGCGCATCCAGCTTTCGGTGCAGAGTGTGCCGAAGCACGTGGTGGTGTATCTCGGCGAGCGCAAGCTCGGCATCGCTCCCGGCCCGATCTCGCTCGATCGCGGAACGGACAAGCTGGCGCTGGTGCTGAAGGCCGATGGCTATCGTCCGCGGACTGTCACGTTCACGCCGTCCGAAAATGGCGTGATCTCCGCTACCCTGCAGAAGATCATCCACCACACTGCGCCCCCGCCGGCAACCAGGAAGCCAAGAACGCCGTCGGATCTCGAGTTCTGATCGATGAGACGAATCATCCCCGGCTGCATGGGTGCGCTGGTCCTATCCGTGTCGATTGGCGCGCAGGCGGCGACTCCGGACGCGCTGAAAAAAGCGCGCACCTACTTCAACGTCGGTGCGCGCGCGTACGCCGCAGGTCAGTTCAACGACGCCGTCAAGGCGTTCGAGCAGGCCTACAAGCTCACGCCCCGCTCGGGGCTGCTGTTCTCGATCGCCCAGGCGCACCGGAAACAGTACTACCTCGACAAGAAGCCCGGGGACCTGCGCGTCGCGATCAAGTACTACCACCAGTACCTGGATCGCGTGCCCCGGGGGGGCCGGCGAGCCGACGTCGCGGATGCGTTGGCCGAGTTGGAACCGCTCGCGTCCCGCCTGCAGGGCGAGACGTCGCCCAGCGAGCAACCGGTGGCAAACGAGGCGGCGACGCAGATCATGATCTCGTCGCCGACGCCGGACGCGAAGCTCTCGCTGGACGGACACGCTGCCGGCAAGCTGCCGTTCGTCTCGGACGTGAAGCCGGGCAAGCATCACGTGACGCTCAGCGCGCCCGGATTTCTGCCCTACGAGCGGGACATCAGCGTGCTCGAAGGCAGCGTGGTGCCGCTCGACGTTCCCCTGCAAGACAAGCCCGGCGAGCTCCGCGTGCGCACCCGCGAGGGCGCACACGTCAGTGTGGACGGCAAGGAGATCGGGAGCGCGCCCGTCCCGCCGATCGAGCTTCCACCCGGCGGGCACTTCATCGCGGTGACCCAGAACGGGCGGCAGGCCTTCTCGCGCGAGCTGGTGCTGGGGCGCGGGCAGACCACGACGCTGGACGCGAAGCTTCCGGGGACCACGCAGCGTACCGTTGCCTGGTTGTTCATCGGCACCGGCGCCAGCGCGTTCGTTGCGGGCGGTGTGCTCGCCCTGGCCGCGTTCAAGAAACAGTCCGACGCGCAGGCCATTCTCGACCAGCGCACCACAGGTAACATTTCCGGCAGCGACCGCGACGCGTACGCCAAGCTGCGCAGCGACCGCGATCGCTTCCGTGCGGCGAGCGTGGTGACCGCCGGTGCCGGCGTGGCCGTCGCGGCAACGGGCCTCGTTCTTTTCGTGTTCGACGAACCGCGCGTCCGTGCGCGGTCCGGTCCGGAGCGGGCGCCCGGAGCCCCCGGGCCTGATCACGCCGCGCCGAGCATGGAGATCTCGGCGGCTCCCATCTGGTCCCCCACCCAGGCCGGGGCGGCCGTTACCGGCAGGTTCTAGGCAAAGATGCGTCGCTTTCTCGTCCTCTTCGTGTGGCTGCTCCTCGTCCCGCCCAGTTGCAGGAACCTTCCCGCTATCGACAAGGGCGTGTGCGGCAACGCCGTCGTGGAACCCGCGGCGGGTGAGGACTGCGATCGTTTCGCGGCCTATCCGGGCAGCGCATGTCGCCCGCCGGGGCAATCCCAGGCGTGCCGCTACGATTGCTCTTTGCGCGCGGACGGCAGCCGCCCGACCTGTCCCGATGGCATGGCATGCGCCAACGACGGAGTCTGCCGCTGGCCTTCCGGCTTCTTCGAGGAGAAGCCGGTCGAAGCTGCCGCCGCGGCACACGAGCTCCAGGCTATCGATCTCGACGGCGACGGGCGCAAGGATCTGATCGCCACCGAGCGCGACGACGTGGCCGTGCGGTATTTCGGTGACCAGGCAGCGCCCCAGGCCGAGCTGTCCATTCCGATCGCGGTGGGCCCATCGCCAGCCCCGGGAGAGCTGTCGGGTGACGCATTGCCCGACCTTGTGGTCCCGTTCGGGGGAATCGTGGTGACGCTCGGTAGCGCCGACCGTTCGTTGGTGTCGACCGCGTATCCGTCGATCGCGGCGCCGCCCGAAACCGACCAGGCGTATCTCATCGAGGCGCACATCTTCGACACATCCGGTGAGAGTCCGCTGCTGCTCGCCCGCAACAAGGGCGCGCTGATCGGCGGCCTCGTGTATGTCGACGCGCAAGGGGTGGTTCTCCTGGCGCCGATCGGTTTCGCGCCCGACCAGCTGGCTGGGCATGTGGCGGTAGGCAACCTGAACGAGGACCCGGCCTCGTCGCCCTGCGACGAGCTCGTGATGCCCTTCAAGAACGCCCAGCAGTTGCTCGAGTTCTCGCCCTGCAAGCTCGATGCGAAGGGCCAGGTCGTCCTCAACGCGGGGGCTCTGACCAACTCCATCCTGTTGCCACCGGGTGACAGTGTGCTCGGTCCGGTGGCGCTTCTGGATCTCGACGGCGACGGCCATCTCGACGTGGTCACAGCGACCTCCAACGCCGGCCAGCAACGCCTCGACGTGGGCTACGGGCTCGGCAACGGCCAATTCAACTCGACAAGCCCGGTGCCGACCCAGGCCGACAATCATCTCGAGCATGTCAGCAGCATTGCCAAGCCGCAGCCGCAGCCGCTGGCGATCGGCGATCTGGATGGCGACGGCGACCCCGACTACGTGGACAGCCAGGGCGCCTACATCCATCGCGCTGCCGGTTTCGAGGCCGTCGCCGACAGCGACGCGGAGACCTGGAGCGAAGCGATCATCGCGGACCTGAACCACAACGGGTTGCCCGATGTGGTCGCCGCGAAAGCCGGACATCAGGGTGCCGTGTTTCTCAACGGTGCAGGTGGTGGACACATGAACCGCTTCGACGTGCCTAGCGAAGGACCGCTGTCGCACCTGAGCGTCGGCGATTTCGACGGCGATCTGCTGGGTGATGTTGCCGCCAGCGAAGACATCGGCAGTACCAACGGCGAGCTTCTGGCAATCATGTTCGGGCGCGGCTACGGCGCGCCCGAAGCAGCCCAGCGCCAAGGTCTGCTCGACCACGTGCTGCAGGTCGTGAAGGTTCGCACCTACGAGTACTCGCCATACGCCGCAGACTCGATCAGCGTGGTTTCTAATTCGGTGGACGGGACGTTCGTGTTCGGTGGTTTTGGAGGACGCGGCGATCGGCAGCTGCGCTCGCCGTTCTCCCTCGTCAAGACCAACGATAAGGGTGCGGGGGTCACACACCTACCGCTGCGCCTGGCGACCGGTCGATTCAACGCTGATGATCACGGAGACCTCGCAGAGCTGACCGAGCGGGCACCGCTGACGTCGAACGAGTTCCGCCTCTGGTTGTGTCCGATGACCGGCCTGGCCGCGGTCCGGCTTTCCGACCCGCGCTCCTCCGATCCGCTGCCGGCCGAGGCTACCTGGGTCGAGAGCGAAATGGCCGCCGGTGACCTCGACGGAGACGGTCGGGACGAGACCGTGCTGTTTGCCCCCAAGAAGGGCGGGTCCGGGTCGCTGGGCTACGTTGCCCGCAGCTTCGACACCGGCGCCGGCCGCTATGCCTTCAAGCTGGGTCAGGGCAGTGCGTTCACCTGGCGCTTCAGTCATACCGAGGGTCAGGACGTGCCAGCAGGCGACGCCGCTGGTGGACGGGCGCTGGTGGTCGATCTCGACGCCGACAAGCACGCCGATGTCGTGGCGCTCGCGCCCACGGCCGGAAAGACGAAGGGCGCATTGGTCGTCTTCCATGGCGAAGGCAAACCCCAACTGGGCAAGCCCGACGTCGTGCCCGCCACGCCCGACGGTCCCGCCACGGCGTTCGCGCCGATCCAGACCGATCGCGACCCCGCCGTCGAGCTGGCGTTGCTGGCCGGCTCCAGCGTGTACATCGCCGATCTGGGCAGCGACGGGCACTACCACGTGCGAGCGAAGCCCGTCGCCCAGCTTGCCGGGGCCGCAGTCATCACGGCGGGCGACTTCGACGGAGACGGCATCGAGGATCTGGCTCTCGCGAACGCGAGCACGGTAGCGGTGTTCTGGGGAGTGCCGGGGATACGCTAGACCTGCGCACAAGGCGACACGTGGAACGGCGCTCGAGCTCTAGCGGTATGCAGTTACAGGCAAACCACCTGAGTCCCCCGACTACGGCATGTGCTCCAGCTGAACGGCCAGGTTGTCGCAACCGGAGCCCTTGTGCGCGTGCCAGCTCTTCGTGTCCTTGCCGTAGCTGGCTTCGCAGATGACCTGCCCCAGGTTGTTGTCGTCGTAGTCGAGCTTCACGGGGTCGCCCTTCCAGCCTGTGTGGAGCAGCACGCCTCCGTGCTTGGCGTAGGCGGCGACCCAGAGGTCGTCGGCACCGGTGCCCCAGAAAGCCTGCACCTTGTACGCCGGGTCGGGCATGGGCTCCGGAGTTTCCTTGTCGTCCTTGCCGATCCTCACCAGTTTCTGGTGGAAGACGGCGAACTGTGAGCCGTCCTGGAGGTGGGGCGCGAGGCCGGGATCATCGTCGGGCTCAGGGGTCCACTTGCCGTTTTCGAGGCGGATCGAGTAGTCGGCGGACCCCTTGCCCTCGCACCCTGCGAGGTGGCCGAAGACGACCAAGGCGCTCGATGCGCTGGCAAGCTCGTCACACGCGAAGCGTCCCTTGTGGCAGTAGGCCGGCAGAGGCGGCGACACCGTCTTCGGCCGGGCATGCTTCCACGGAAAGTGCAGGAGCGTAGCGGTGCCCTTGGGCGGCTCGTAGTTCAGCGGTGGACCGACGGGGCTGTGCGGATCCCACACGACGGTGTGCGGATCGAGGCGAAGGCCGCAAACGGCGACGTCGCCCGATGGCGAGGCGACGGCCGCGCGGACCTCGAAGTGCTTCGGTAGCCGGGGTACGGCCGCGCGGGGCCCCGCGACCTGGAGCAGGCGGAACTCGTCGGCGTGGCGCCGCTGCAGCTCGAGCACGCGCTGGCCGGACCAGGAGACCAGGTCAACCGGGTAGTACAGCTGGGCCGGCTTGCCTACGGCTTTCCACCCGGCACCGTTCCAGCGCACGGTCACCGCTTCGTTCTGGTAGGGCATCGGGCTCCGGCTGGCAGCGAGCACGACGTTCTTCGGCCACTCGCCCGCCGCATCGACGAGACGCACTCCGGCGTGTCCAGGATACGCATAGCCACGTAGCAGGTGCTCCGGTCGCGTCAGCTTGCCGCCCGCTTCGACTATCGCCAGCGGAAGCTGGGAGTCGGCGACCAGCGCGGAATTGTCGAGCTCTATCAACCTCAGCAGTCCGCGGCTCTTCGCTACCACCTGGAAACGGCTGGGGGGCGGCGCGGGCTCGGCGGCCGCATACGCCACCGGAGCCGCGGCGGCGTCCCCGATCTTCGCATCGAGCACCGAGGCCTGCGCGGTCTCCGCGGGCGGTGGCTGGCGGGGCTGCGACGCGGATTGCAGATGCTCGCCGGCACAAGCCCCCACAAGTAACAGTCCCCCGAGCCAGCCGCGACGTGCACGCATCGAGCGCTAGCCTACCAGGTACTGCGGGGCAGGTGGCGACGGCACACCAGCGCCTGGCGCGATGCCGGACCTATTTTGCCGGTTGCGCCGTGCCCGCGATCTTGCGGGCCGGGGGCACCTTGTCGTCGCCGGCGCCCGGCGAGCAGGCCGAACGCGACGAGGGCTGCTTCCAGGGGAGCGCGTTTGCGCGAGCTTCCCTGGCGGGGCAGCGAACCGAGAAGGAGACGCAGGCGCCAGGCCAGTACAGAGGCTTGCCGCCGGTGACGCAGCCGTTCGCGCCCATGCTGCATGGCTGGTCCGGATCGTCGGGCGAGCAGGTCGTGGTGCGACAGAACGCGCGGGCGCCGGGCGCGACGGCCAGGGCGCACAGAGCCGCCAGCGCGCCGGTAGATAGCGCCGTACGCCTGCGCGCCGAGGGAATCATCAGTGCTTTTGCGTTTCCACGGGCACGTCTTGCGCCGCCGGCGTCACGGCGAAGGCAATCTTTGCGACGCCGTTCTGCTTGAGCAGGTCGAGCACGTGAATCACGCGCCCGTGCGTCACCTTGCGGTCGGCGCGGATGACCGCGCGCACCTCGGGATGCTCGCCGCGGGCCTGCTTGGCGAGCCTGCCGATGGCCTCATCGTTGGAGACGCTCTTCGAATCGACGCGCGTCTTGCCGTCCTCGGTCAGCTCCACCGAGAAGATGGTCTGGACGTTCTGTCCGCTTGCGGCCTTCGGCAGATCCATGGGCATGCCCTGCGAGACGATGATCTTCGCGGTGACCATGAAGATGATGAGCAGCACCAGCGTCACGTCGACCAGCGGCGTGACGTTGATGCCGCTGATGAGGCCGTCCTCGTCGTTGCTCGGTCCGGCCATATCACTCCTCCGCGGCTACGGGGGCCCGGTCTTCCTCCGCCACCAGATGCGCGATCAGCACGCGGCTGAGCGCTTCGGTATTGGCGAGGATCGCCTTGGCCCTGCGCTGGAACACGTTGTACATGGCGACGGCAGGGATCGCGACGGCGAGGCCCATGGCCGTTGCCACGAGAGCCTCGGCGATCGACGCCATCACGGCCTGGGGCGCCATCGTCGCTGCCGCCTGGGCCGCGGAGTGGCTCTGTTTGCCGAGCGCCTCGAACGCCTGCACGACGCCGATGACCGTTCCAAACAGGCCGATGAACGGCGCGTTGTTGCCAAGCGTTCCGAGGTAGGCGAGGCGGCGCTCGAGCTTCATGCGCTGCAGAGCCGTGGCGCCCTTCATCGCCTCGTCGACCGCCTGTGGGCCGCGGTCGATTTCGAGCAAGCCCGCGCCCACCACGGCAGCTTCCGCGCTGGGCGACGCTTCGAGCAGCTTGCGCGCGACCTCGATGTCGTTGTCGCGCAGCTTCTCGCGTAGGCTCGAAGCAAGCCGCGCGAGGTCGTCCCTGAGCGAGAAGTAGAAGAAGCCCCGCTCGAGCATGACCGCGACCGAGAGCACGCTCAGCGCGATGAGCAGCCACATGACCCACCCCGCTCCGAAGTCGGTCATGAGACTCTGTAGCCATTGAACCAGATTCATTGTCGGACCTCCTCGCCAGGCGTTGCCTAGCGATCGAAACGCACCACGAAGGGCGGCGTGCTAGTTGTGGTCGGGTTTCCGCTGCGATCGCGACCCGCCTGGTAGTGTTTGTGCATGGCGCAACTCCGCGCCACGCGGCCGAAGCCGTTGCCCGGATCGCTGTCCACGCGCGCGATCCGGGGGTTGCCGTCGGGCCCGACCGTCACGGTGATGACGACCCGCGCGTGGTCAACGTCCTCCGCTTCCGGAGGGAAACCGCAGTTCCACGAAAGCGACGTCGGACGCGCGGCGCGGGACAGATCCGGCGGCGGGGGCGCGGTCGGCTTCGGGCGCGGCGGCGGTCTGGTGCCGGCTCCCCGCGCGGCGAGGTTTCCGACGGCCGTCTTCGACGTGCCGTCGGCGGCAGTCTGTCCGCCGGCGAAGCTGTCCCCGTTGCCGCTGACGAAGCCCTGGTCGGTCATGTCGACGGGCTGATCCGGCGTCGGATCCTGCGTCAGCACCTTGCCGGCCTGGGCGGCCGCCGGCGCCGGCTGGGCGGCGACCGGCGCGGTTTTCGGCGCGGGCGGCGGAGGCGCGGGCGGCGGCTTCAACTTCGGCGCGGGCGGCGGTGAGTCGATCTGGATCTCGACCGTTTGCGCCGGCGCCGCCTGCTTTCCGCCGTGCACGATCGACGCGACCACCGTTCCCATCGCTGCGTGCACCAGCGCTGCGGCAAAAAGACCCGCGATGATGCCAGTGAGCCGGTGACGCCTGGCGAGCGCCAAAGCCGGTCCGAGCGTGTCGCCGTCGCGAACCCGGCCCGTCCGGCTGAGCCCTGGGTGTAGTCCATCCGCGATCCTCACGGCTCGAGGCTCCGCGCCGGCGCGCCGCCGACCAGCCAGCACGTGATCGCCTCTGCCGTCGCGTCTGTTTCGGCAAGTCGCGATTTCACGACCCGCTGGAACAGGTTGTACGCTGCAACGGCGGGTATCGCGACGAAGAGGCCGACGGCCGTCGCGACCAGCGCGCCCGCGATGGCGGACATGACTTCCGGGGCGGTGGACCCGGACGAGCCGCCACCGAGGTCCGCGAACGCGCGCACGACGCCCAGCACCGTGCCTAAAAGGCCGATGAACGGCGCGTTGTTCCCCAGCGTGCCGAGGAATGCCAGGCGGCGCTCGAGCGCGGAACGCGCGATGGCGCGCGCCGCCGCCATGGCCTGCTTCGCGGCGCGCGCGCCCAGGCGCGCCTCTAGCAGACCCGCGAGCGCTACCGTCGCTTCCACGGAGCGCGACCCGGTGAGCGTCTCGATCGCGCCGTCCAGATCTCCGGCATCGAGGCGTGCCACCACGAGGCGCCTGAGCCACAATGACTGCTCGCGCACGCTGATGTAGAACCAGGCGCGCTCTACCATCACTGCGACCGAGAGCAGGCTGAGCACGACGAGCAGCCACAGGATCCAGGCTGGACCCAATCCGGAGATGTGATGCTGGAGCCAGGTCGAGATGTGCATCGCTACCTCGCTTCCCACTCGAACCGGTAGGCGGCGCCGGCCGCCTTCAGGTTCTGGTACAGGTTCCGGCTCGCTTGGTCATCGGAGTTGTCCTCGAAGCCGTAGCCCGATGAAAACTGCGTCAGAGTGCCGAAGTCGACGTTCACGAAGAACTTCCGCGGGTCGACGATCAGCCGGAGCGTTCCGCGCCGTGTCAGCGCGAAGTGCACCGGGATCGGCGTGACGATGCGCTCCTTGCAGATCGGATGCGAGGTGGTGGAAGTGCTGCCCGGCTGCCGGTTCGTTCCGATCGTGACCTTGCCGGTGAAGGGAATCGTCTGGCTGCCCTTCACCGCGGTGCCGGCGATGACGAGAATCGGCGTCACGTCTCCCAGGTCGTTGATGTCGCTGCCGTCGAGCCATATTTCGCCGGCGCGCGCGGGAATCGTCGTCCCCGTGCCGCGGCGCGGGAAGGGCTGGGGTTTCGGCGACAGCAGGTTCACGTCCAGGCCGTCGGTGACTTCGGCCACGTACGTGCCCGGTAGGATGCAGTCGGTCGGCTGCGAGCCGCTGACCGGCACGGCTTCGTTGAGGTACACGGCGCCGACGTGCAGCACCGCCTTGTCGAGCTGCACGTGCCAGCCGCGATCCGTCGTGAACTGCATGCCTGGCTTCGCGCCTGCCGGGCCCGACGCGGTGGCGTCGAAATCGATCACGTCGCCGCCGGTCGTTCCAACGCAGGAAGCCAGGCAGAGGGCGAGAAGCGTTGCAGCAACGAGCTTCATGGCGAGTCTCCTACGTTGACCTGCACGCTGAACAGGACGGTGCGCGGCTCTCCGGCCGTGAACGCGCGCGCCGGCACCAGCGTGGGCTGCGGCTGGCTGTGGAAGTCCGAGGCGTAGTTGTATTCGCCCAGCCTGTAGCGCGTATCGAGCAGGTTCTCGGCGCTCACCTCGAACTCGAGGTTCCTCCACGCCACGCTCGCCGAGCCGTCGAGCGTGAAGATCGTGCTGCTGCGCTGTCCGTACGGTAGCGGGCGAGGCCCGACGTACGTCAGCCCCAGGGCGAGCGCGCCGCGCGGGCGGTGGCTGGCGACCATCACCGGCATGTCCGCGAACAGCGCGCTGTCCGACCGCACCACGACGCCCGGCACGTACGCGACCAGCAGGTGCGTGTCGTCGTAGGCGGACTTGACGAGTGTGACGTTCGCCGACTCGTCGAAGAATGGACCCGTGATGCGCGTCGCGCCGACCCAGCCGGTGCGCGTCGTGCCGTTGCCGAGCACGTTGCGCCCCGCCGTCTGGCTGAAGATGAGATCGCGATCCACGTGCGTCTGGAAGAAGATGGAGCGGGCGACCAGCACCGTGTCGCCGAAGCCGTGCACGTACGCCGTACCGCCCTCCCAGGCCTTGACGGCGGCAAACGGCGTCGCCACGTCCTGGGTCACGTAGCTCGGATCGATCGAGCGCACGCCCTGGCCGTAGCCGAGCGAGAACGTGAAGCCCTCGAACGGCCCCAGGATCAGGTTGGCGCGCGGCATGAGCGCGATGCTGGCGGTGGTTGCGCGCTGGTCGGGCTCGCGGTGGCGTCCCAGGTTTTGCTGGTCGAGGCAGCTCTGGTCGATCGGCGGATTGGTGGTCGAGGGATGCGAGACGTCGTGCACAGCGCAGTTGTTCAGGACGTCGAAAGTGAACAGGTCGCCGCGCAGGCCGCCGCGGAAGCCGAGCCACCTGAGCGCCTTCACGTCGGCGTCGGCGTAGAGCCCGATGTCGCCGAGCTGCGACTCGAGGTCCGTCTCGGTGTAGTAGGGGACGCCGGTCGCGGCTTCCAGGCGCTGCTGCGTGCCGTGCACCTGGTCTCCCCGCGCGAAGTAGCCGAGCTCGAGCTGCTGCTTCTGGCCGAGTGCCTTGCCCTTCAAACGGCCGAACCCGCGCGCGCCGAGCGTCGTCTCCTGGACGCTCATGTCCAACATGTCTCCGCGCTGGCCGTGCAGGCTCTGCAGGTGCTGCTGCTGGTCAAGCAGGAAGCCCGTGAAGTTCTCCAGCAAGCGCATGTCGCGCTTGATGACGAAGACCTGGTTGTCGAAGGTCGACGACCCCGAGCGCCACTGCACGTCACCGGCGAGCGAGTAGCGCGACGAGTTACCGCCTTCCGGCGTGTGCTCGCGGCTGAACGACGAGAGGTTGTAGCTGTCGTAGAAGCCCATGCGCCCGCTGTCGTAGTCGTCCTCGCGTACGACGCCGGCGGCGTGGTACTTGGTCGAGTAGCCCTGGCCCGTGATGCGGTACAGGCCGTGCTTGCCCAGGTGGCCTTCGTACTGGCCGATGGCGGTGCCGTGCCGCCCGTCGCGGTTCTGTCCGTAGCCGTCGGTCTTGCCGATCTCGACGCCGCCGAAGGTGTGGTTGCTCTGACCTTTCGGTCCCCAGAGCAGCAGCAAGCGCTCGGTACCCCAGCTGCCAACTGTGTACTTCATGGTGAGGCCGCGCCGCGCCAGGCCGAGCTCGTAGCTCGCGCTGCCGGCCACGGCGTAGTTGCCTTGCCGCGGATCGAACGGACCTTCGAGCACGCGCAGCGACTCGACCAGCTCGGGGATGATGAAGTGCGTGTCCGCGTAGCCGTTGCCGTGCAGGTTGCCGCTCTCGTTGATCGGCACGCCGTCCACCGAGAACTCGATGTCCTGCCCCTCGCGAGCGTCGAACCCGCGCAGGAACACCTGCTCGGCGTGCCCGGACCCGCCCTCGTTGGTGAGCATGATGCCCGGCGCGAGCTGCAGCAGCGCCGAGGCGTTCTTGCGCGGCACCTTGGAGAGGTGCCCGACCGGCATCGTGAAATCGCTCGCGCCGTGGCTGGGCACGTTGGCGCGCCCCGTCACGCTGACTTCGATGGGCGCTTCTTCCGGCTTTTCAGCGGGCGTCGCTTCGGGGTTCGCGCCCGGCGTCTGTTCGGCGCGGGCGTGTGTGCCCGGCTGCTCTTTCGCTTTCGCTGGCTTCGTGGCAGGCGGCGTTGCGGGCGTCGGCGCCGTTCGCGGCAGCGTCGCCGCACCCGGCGGCGGCGTCGCGACGAAGCGCATGCGCACGCGGATCTTCGCGACGACCGGGTTCCCGTTCTCCGTCGCCGGCTTGAAGGTCCAATTCTTCACGGCGTCGATGGCCGCCGCGTCGAGATCCAGCCCCGCGCTCTGGAGCACGTCGGCGCTCTCGACCTTGCCGTCCTTGTCGACCACGATCGTGAGCGGCACGGTCACGTCTGCGGACGTGTCGGCGCCGGCCGGCCACTCCGCGGCTGGTTGCTCCACGACGACCGGGAGCTTCATCTGGGCGTAGGCGGCGCTGCTGGCCGAAAGGGCGGCGAGCACGAACGCGAGCGCGACGAGTCGCTTCAACCGGGCTTCGAACAAGATCATGGTCCAGGCTCGAGCAGGGCCCGCGCGCCCTTGGGCGGACACGCGGGCCGTCGCTTCCTATTGCGGCGAGGGATAGTTCCGCTTCACGAAGCACAGGCCGTCGCTGTTCAGGTGGCCCTGCGTGCTCTGGTTGTAGGTTGTAAAGTCGTCGTAGTCGCGAAGACCGGTGCTCGGGTCGTTGCCCGTGGCGTGCGGGACGCTCTGGGGGTCGAACGCCATGGCGCCGGCGAACTGGGCGTGCACGTCCGTTGGCGGCGCCATGCAGTAACGCCATGTGAGCGCGTTGCCGTGGGCGTCGGTCATCGCCGTGTAGTCCTTGCCCTGGACCATCGCCAGCGTCACCGTCGGGTTCGCATCCGTGCTCCCCGCAAGCTGCGCGGCGAACTGATCAAAGTGTGCCGGCGAGTCGTGCAGCACACTGTCCCAGAACGGATGGTCCGTGTGGAACGTGACCTGCGCGACCGAGGATGTCGTCGCCGACGGCGCGATGCCGCGCTGGTGCTCCTCGTTGCCGAGCGGCGCTGCCGGGTCGTTGTCCGGATTCTGGCAGTTGATGTAGCTCGTGGGCGACTTGAAGCAGAGCATGAAGTGGACGGTGCTCGGCCAGTCCGCGTACTCCGCGTCGCTGTTGCAGCTCGCGTCGCCCTTGAAAGTCGCGGTGCCGTCGTAGAGCACGACGCACTGCTGATCGATCATCTGCTGGTAGTCGGCGAGGGCTTCCTGGTCCAGGTTGACGTTCATCGCGTTCGATGTCGCGGCAACGTCGTCGAAGCCGAAAGCGTAGCGGCTGCCATCGGTCTTGAAGGCCGCACCGCCGTTCTTGTTCTGGTTCTTCAAGGCCGCGAACGGCACCGCTTCTTCGCCCGCGCCGCCCTTGCCCGGCAGGTAGCCCGGGTCGCTGTACGACAGGTCGATGGCCCACGGCCCGTCGACCTCGCCGACCAG
>Ga0114931_10005259_pt1 | contig 16000 bp, 12 predicted proteins | sample 2SBtaG_FD_89579 | JGI IMG/M metagenome (GOLD analysis project Ga0114931, IMG submission 89579) | Deep subsurface microbial communities from Kolumbo volcano to uncover new lineages of life (NeLLi) - 2SBTROV14_V59a metaG | ecosystem: Environmental > Aquatic > Marine > Volcanic | place: Kolumbo...
CGTCCGCGGGTGGATGCCGACAATGTTGGTTTGGATTTAAGCGCATCGTACTTTACCGAACATTGGGCCCATCGACTGCACGGCTCTTATCAGGATTATAGTAAAGACTTGACGCTTCTTGACGTGGCTAGAGTCAACGAGCAAATCCAGGCATATATCGACAAAACCGGCAATGAAGAGTTGTTGCGAAAACTATTATCACTGCGTATAGATGAATTAATCGCTTTTGCCGTGCAAAATAATTACACTCAGCAACAAATACAGCAAGCACTGGTCTTTCGTCAACGCATCAACGATGCCTTGAACATCTTCTCCCGATTCGCCGACGGTATCAGTTTAAGTACAAATTTCGACGACTATAACGCAGGTTATGAGATTTCCTTCAGTTGGAGCCGGTTTATGGTTTCCGCCGATTATACGGTACGCCGTAATGCAATCACTCAGACGAACAATGACGATGTGAGCCTGGATATTTCCTGGTCCACGAATGACTGGACGATAGGTTTGGCTCAAAATCGATTTCTCGATGATGCTGGTCTGTGGATTACGCAAATGTACATCAATATTCCACTGCCCTAAAACGTGACTATTCAGGTTGGTTTTTATATTTTATGGTATATAAAATCCGGCAGAAGCTTGAGTAACCCGGTGATCATTCGCCAGCGTTTAATCCCATACGCGAGGGATTTTTTATTTTTTCGATCGCTTTCACTATCTGGTATGCGGCAACGGCCGGTGACGCCACCCAAAACAGACCTTCGCCTTTGGCCATAGCACTTGATGGTTACCTAAAAAAATCTATTTCGCCCTCCGGGAAGCCACTCAAGGTGCGCTTGCTGCGTTCCAGACCTTGGATAGGTGACCTCAATCAAACAACCTTTACCAGCACTTTTGAATTTCGCTTGAAGTTATACGTTTGTTGATTGGACACTCGCAAATCCTGTACGGTTTTTTCAATAAACCCCCGTTCAAGAAACCAGTGTGATGTTTGTGTGGTGAGTACAAATAGTTGTTCAATACCGTCCATGCGGGCTCGTTTTTCCACCGCCGTCAGCAATGCCTGGCCGCGGCCGGTTCGTAAATAGGAGCTGTGAACCGCCAGGCATGCCAGCTCAGCAACTTTTTCAGCCTTAAATGGAAAGTAGGCTGCACAAGCGATAATCATACCGTCACGTTCCATGATGAGAAAATGGGAAATCTCGGTTTCCAGTTTCTGCCGGGAACGCCTGACTAAAATACCTTTTTCTTCCAATGGGGCTATCAATTCAAGAATCCCGCCTACATCATCAATACGGGCTTGGCGTAAATCTTCATAAAGATCGGCGCTGATCATCATGCCGCTGCCATCCCTGGTAAACAGTTCCAATAACAGGGCGCCTGGTTTCTGCATGTCCAGGAAATGCACGCGACGGACACCATTTTCACAGGCCGCGATGGCGACTTCAAAATTGTGACGTGTTTGCAGATGCTTCTCGCCGTCCAGGAGCCGTTTGGCATCGGCCAGTTCAATTTCACGCAGGGCACGCACGGCTTTCGGCAGTTCCGCACGGTTGGTAATAAAAACAGCTTTTTCGGCGTTGAGCACCTGGGCGGTGGAAGAGTTAATTTCCTCGGCGGTTATATTAAAGACTTCGCCGGTGGGCGAATAACCGATGGGTGACAGTACCACGATATTACCGTTGGAAACCTGTCGTTGTAATCCCTCGGCATCGATGCTGCGTACGGTACCGGTGTATAGAAAATCCACGCCGTCGCGAACTCCCACGGGACGGGCCGTAACAAAATTTCCGGAAACTACCCTGATTTCAGCTCCGGCCATGACCGAGTTGGCCAGCCCCATGGACAGCAAGGATTCAATCTGTAGCCGCACCTTGCAGCTTGCCTGTATAACCGCCGTCAGCGTTTGGCTGTCCGTTACCCGTATGCCGTTGATGTATTGGGATTGAATCCCGTTGCTTGACAACTGTTCTTCAATTTGCGGTCGAGCGCCATGGCATATTACCAGTTTGATGCCCATGGCGTTCAGCAAGGCCAGGTCATGAATGAGCTGAGTGAATTCCGGACTTGATACAGCCTCACCGGGGATATTTATGACAAAGGTCTTATCGCGATGGGCACGAATATAAGGTGAGGATTGTCGAATCCAGGACAGTATTTCGTTGTTGCTCAAATAACACTCCGCCAGTTTACCATTACCGCAGCAATAGTTTACCAGCTGGAACTGGGTTTGGGTCGCATGCCGGGTAAAAAGACACCCAATAACATGCTGATAACAGCAACCACGGCGCCGTAAATAAACCAATCCTTGGATGCTGAATCTTTTAATCGCGAAACCTCCTGGCGTCCGGTTTCCAATTCCCGTTGCATCTTCAAAATTTCCGCCTTGAGTTTTTGATTTTCGTTGTCAATATCAATGGTGTGGGAGGCCATTTGGCGAATATGGGCGTTTTCCTGCTGTAGCTTTAAATTTTCCTTTTGCATATCACTAAATTGCTTTTCGCGGACTTTTTGGGATTCGGAAACGGAATTGAATTTTTCAGTTAACCGGGTCCGTTCAATTTCCAACTGGGCTAATTGCTGCTCCAACGCGGCTAGCCGGGTCTTGGCGCTGGGTTTATTCATTAAGTAACGGGACAGCACCCAACCCTCGGAATTGTTTATACGAACCTTGGAATAACCGTCATTTTCCGTCGCCAAAACCACGACTTTGGTACCCACCGGCATCATGCGCAGAATCTTGTGTTGCAGGCTCTTACCGGCGCGCAACGGCACCTCCAGTTTATCGCTGACGTAACGTACTGTTTCTGCAGACAAAGAGCCGGCAAACGCCAAGCCAAGCAACAACAAGGACAGTTTTTTCACTGTTATCTCCCTTTTAACCATAAATCCTTAAAGTCTTTAGGTGAATAGCCGATTCAATTCTTGAGACGTAGTTAACACTTTAAGGGCTACGAGATACACATTACTAATTCGGACCGGGTCTCACTTGGCTAAAGGAATTCCTCAACTAAACCCCTAATGTTTTATCCCAGTCAGGGCTACCAAGAAAGGGTACGTAGTGCAAAAGTCAGCACAAAGTAGTTACGCACCGAGTTCACCGATCACATCACAACCGTTGATTGGCACGCTCAAATTCAGTTTTATTCTACTGATTTTTATAATACTTTGCAGTGCTTGCGGGCAAACCGGTGAATCGACGGATAAAACACAATGGTCACAATCGGACGGCATACCCGACAATGAAGACATTGTATCCATCCAGATAGAACCGGCGGCGATCATACTAAAAGCTGGACAAACCATGCAATTTTCCGTCCATGCGGTGGCTAAAAGCGGCCACGAGTACCTGAATCCATCGCTCAACTGGCAGGTGGACGACAGTAAGGTTGCTGCCTTGCAAAGCGATCGCCAAGTGTACGCGGTAGCCGAAGGAACCGCCACCATACAAGCGCAATGGCAGGGTATTACCAGTAACCCGGTTGAAGTCATCGTACCAGGTGATCCGATGTTCGAACAACAATGGCACCTAAAAAACATTGGTCAAAACGGGGGAACCTACGGAGAGGATATTAATGTTGAACCGGTTTGGCGCGGTGGTCACAAAGGACAGAGCGTGCTGGTGGCGGTGGTTGATGATGGTTTGGAAGCCCAACATGCCGACTTGGCAGCCAACTTCAGCGAGTTAAGCTGGAACTATGCCGATTTCAGCAATGATCCATCAACCGGTGTGCACGGTACCGCGGTGGCGGGTCTGGTGGCCGCCCGGGATAGTAACGGTATCGGCGGCTTGGGCGTGGCACCCCGCGCGCAATTGGCCGGCTACAATTTGCTGGAAAATTATTCCACCATCAACGAAGCAGACGCCATGTTAAGGCACGCGGATCAAGTCGCTGTTTCCAACAACAGTTGGGGCGCGGTGGACGGTACCGGTGAATTGTTTCGATCTTACCAACCCTGGCGTGAAGCGGTGCAAACCGGTGCAACACAGGGACGACAAGGCAAGGGTGTGATCTATGTGTGGGCAGCAGGAAACGGGGGAAGAATGGAGATAGATAATTCCAACTACGATGGCCAAGCCAATAACCGCTATGTGATGGCGGTAGCAGCAGTGGGTGACGACGGTGTCAGGGCCGGCTATTCCGAACAAGGCGCCAATCTTTGGCTGGCAGCGCCATCGCGCGGATATTCCGGACAAGGCTTGTTGACAACCGATCGAACCGGAGAACGGGGATTCAACGCGTCAGTCACTCACTGGGATGTGGCTGAGAAAGATTTTACCCGCTATTTTAGTGGTACATCGGCTGCCGCACCCGTGGTTTCGGGAGTTGCGGCCCTGGTTGTTGACGCCAATCCGGCCTTGACTTGGCGGGATGTGCGGCTGATCCTCGCGCGCACAGCCAGGGTTAATGACCCCAACGACGCCGATTGGCAAAGCAACCAAGGGCTTGAACATCGCTACCCCATTAACCACAAATACGGATTTGGCGTACCGGACGCAAGCAAAGCCGTAGCACTGGCTCAAACCTGGCAGCCGGTCAGTCAGGAATACCAGTACCATTCCCCGGTGCTGTGGGCGGAAACAGCTATTCCGGACAATGACAGCAACGGTATCATCAGTAACCTATATATTCCCGAAGACCTGGTAATCGAATTTGTCGAGGTCGTTTTCGATGCCTCCGACCATGGTAACCAGGGTGATTTGTCGGTTTCATTGACCGCACCGTCCGGAACGCAGAGTATCCTGGCGCAAGCGCATTCCTGTCGAGCTGAACCGTGTAGCAGCCGATATATCAATTGGGTATTCGGCGATGCCCGTCACCTGGGGGAGTCTTCCCTGGGAAATTGGCAGCTGCATGTCAACGACACGCGGGCCGGTTATACCGGGAGCTTGCGATCTTGGTCGCTGAGGGTTTACGGACGAAAAAATGGCTAAATGGTTTACCTTGATACTCGGCTTGGTTGCTTGCTTGAGCGCCAACGCCGATCCGCTTTATTGGCACGATGGTGACGGCCAATGGCAGTTATGGCCCAGTGACGACGAAATTGCGGTTTTTACCCCCGTCCCGGCAAGCGGGCGGTTCAAAGCCACGGACATGGATGCCGCTGTCGTTAAGGCCTACCCTTCCATGCAAATATGGAAATTGCCGCCGGGCGCCAAGCCCTTTGCCTCCAAAGCCCTGCAAAAACAAGCCTGGTCACCGGTGTTCTACGAGTTTCCCAATAAAGGCGGTCGACGAATGGTCCCTACCGGAGGCGTGCTTGTCCGCTTTAAGCCTGATTGGAGCCGTGATAAAATCGCCGCTTGGTTGGCAAATCGTGGTTTAAAAAACATGGAATTCGTGTTCAATATCTCCCATACCGTTGCGGTCGAGTCGTCGGCGGGCCTGGCGTCCTTGACTTTGGCAAATGCCCTGCATAAAGAACAAGCCGTTATCCACGCCTCACCGAATTGGTGGATAGAAGTCGAACCGCGCTAATATTCCCGCTATTATACCCAGACATGGACGCATTTCAGGAGCCTTTCGAGCAACTTCACACCATTGTGGACTTTTGGCGATGGGGGACCAGCCTGTTCGAATCGGCGCAATGTTTCTACGGACACGGTACCTGCAATGCCAAAGACGACGCGGCGGCATTGTTGACGCACGCCCTGCAATTGGATCCCGAGCAACTGGTCCAGTTCCAGCATTGCCGGTTGACGGATACAGAGAAAACCCATCTTCTCGGGCTTTACCGACAACGCGCCCAGGAGCACCTGCCGGTTCCCTATATCACTCACGAGACCTGGTTTGCAGGGCTGTCGTTTTATATTGATCAACGTGTACTGATTCCACGCTCACCGCTGGCTGAAGTTTTGGAGCAAAGTTTTAATCCCTGGATTAACGGCGATGAAGTTAATTCCATTTTGGATATTGGAACAGGCTCGGGGTGTATAGCGATCGCCGCCGCGTTTTATTGTCCGCACGCCATGGTGGACGGAATCGATGTTAATAAAGAGGCCATTGCAGTGGCCAAAATGAATATCATCCGGCATGGCATGGAAAAGCGAGTCCGGGTGTTTGAATCCGACCTTTTTCAGAATCTCGACAACCGTTACGACGTCATTATCAGTAATCCGCCCTATGTACCGGAATATTCCATGTCGACTCTTCCGAAGGAATACCATCACGAACCGGTAAATGCGTTAAAAGCCGGCGAACAGGGTTTGGATATCGTGGTACGCATTCTGGAACAAGCCCATCAGTATCTTGAGCCGGGTGGCTTGCTCATCGTGGAAGTTGGCGAAGCGGCTCCACATTTGGAAAACCGTTTCCCCGGGGTGGCGTTTACCTGGCTGGAATTTGAACGGGGAGGGGGCGGCGTATTTATGTTGGAGTATGACCAGCTTATACATTATCAAAACGAATTCCGCGACGTGTAAATCAAAGGTCAAAACAATGCTAACAAATCAGGACTATCTGTTTTATTTGCTTTACGCTCTGATTATAACCGCGCTCATAATTATTTTCTGGTTGATGAAAAAGAAACGCAAATCGCCTGATCCCCAGCAAGGCGATCCCGTGGGCGCCGGTGTCGCTATTATTTATTCGCCGGCGTATGCCATTCAATTATTTCACTGGTTACCGAATAAAACCGCGCTTTATTCGAAATACGAAAAAATCGGCGCTGAATTGCTGGAAGAAAGAATTGTAACATTTGATCGATTGTATATACCGCAAACCGTGAGTATGGATGATTTGAATGCCGTACATAGCGAACCTTATTTGCAATCACTATTACGTAAACAAACCGTGGCACAAATTATGGATATTGCCATTCCTTCATACGTGAATGACAAAACAATGCAACAGCGTATTTTGGAGCCGATATGCGCTATGGTTGCTGGTACTGCTTTGGCTGCGGACACCGCTTTGACCTGCGGTTTTGCCGTCAACATTGGCGGCGGCTTTCTGCATGCTAAAGTTGACGAGGGTAATGCGTCTTTTATAATCAATGATGTGGCATATGCCGTTTACTGCTTGAGGAAAAAGGGTTTCACGGGTAACGTCGTAGTAATCAGTACGGATGCAAATCAGTGCGACGGTGTCCATAGCCATTTTCGTCATGACGATACCGTTACGACGTTCAGCCTGTTTCAAGCCGATGCGTTTCCCCTACCCAAGGTCAATGGCGATGTGGATGTCCCGGTTAGCGCCGCAATAGATGATGATGAGTACCTCGATTTACTGGAACAGCATTTACCGTCATTGTTGAAGGACGCCGATCCCCAATTGGTGATTCATATTGCCGGTGCTGATGTACTGAAAAGTGATCCCGCCACCGACTTATCGCTGAGTGAAAAAGGGCTGGTACGTCGTGACATGTTTGTAGCCGGATTGGTGAGGTGTAGTCAAATTCCCTTTGTGCACTTACTGGGAAGTGGGTTTGGACCAAAATCTTGGCGTGCCCAGGCACGCTCCATCAAGGCGATGGTGCAGGAGTATTTTCTGCCTGCTGGATAAAGTCAATAATGCGGTTTTCAAGCCAAAAATCCACGGCCCCCAGTGTTCCGGATAAAAACCCTACATGACCGCCGGAAGTCGACAGCTCTAATTGAACATGGCAGGATAGTTCCTTATTGCGCGGTATGACCTTTGCCGTCATAAACGGATCATCCGAGGAGTGTACAATCAGAGTGGGGGTTCGAATGGCACCGAGAAACTGCCGGCAACTGGAGCGCTGGTAGTAGTCGTCGGCGTTCTTAAAGCCGTGTAACGGTGCGGTTACGGTATTGTCAAACTGGTAAAAATTCCTGCATTGTTTTAGCCGTTCGATATCAACTGGTGCGTTGCCAGCGGAAAATTTTTCAAAAATGTTGTGTTTTAGCTCGCGTAGCAAGGACCATTGATAGAGTTTTGAAAACCCAACATCCAATCGCCCGACTGCCTCTTGAAGCACAAAAGGAACCGATACCGCAATTGCCGCTGTCACAGGACCGGTATGACCGTATTCGCCAAGCATCTTTAAGACTATATTGGCACCAATGGAATAACCGACCACGAAAACAGACTTATGGGGAAAGCGCCGCTTTAAATGGTTTAGGGCAAATACAACATCGCTGGTATCGCCACCATGATAAAAACGCGGTAAGCGGTTGGGTTCGGTTCCATATCCTCGTAACTGGATAAACACGCCGTGCCAGTTTTTTTCCTTTATCCTTCCCAATAAGGCGCGTGCGTAACCGGACTTAATGGATCCGGCCAATCCATGCACAATGAGTACAACAGGGCCGTTCCCGTCAATATGGAATAAATCCACGAAATCCCCGTCCGCCAATTCGAGTCGCTCGGCCGTGGCGTGCAAACCGGGATTCGGTCGAAGAAATCTTCCCAAAATAGTCTGGGAGTGCGGGTTTTTTGCGAAAGTGGCTGGTTTAAAAGGACTTTCTGTAATCATGCGCCCGATAACGAAGTAGCACCAAAAGATCAGTAATAATGATACCCCAAACCACTGGTAATATTGTGCGACAGAAATATTGTGTCGACATGCACCGTTTTGCCTATTGTTATTAACTGTTTGATATGGCGTAAATTATTAGAGGTTCGCCGTATTGGTTGAACGGCGTATGCGGGATTGGTACCGTAAACGGTTAACAGACGTTAATAAATCATAAATATTATTAAATAACATAAAGTTACAACGTAAATTAACCGTGTTACTTGAGGGTTAACAGTACGAGTTCCCGTGGATGCACTTTTGTTGCCTGAAAAGTCGCTATGACTTGAACACTCCCTGCAGTTCGCCATTAAATGTCGCATGCCGCAAACATTTCGAAGCTGTATCGGTATTGCCGCAATGCAAGTACCATTGAACAAACATTCGCGATATCGATCAAGAAGACGGGGAGAAATGATCAATACAATTCAAGCAAAATCTATGCCGGTTACGTTAACTCTTATTTCGGCATCGGTTTTACTCACTTTACTTACCAATTTTGGTGGTAACAAGCTGATACTTTACTTTTTTATGCTGATGCCCAAAATCCAAAACGGAGAATATTGGCGTCTTATCACACCGATATTCGTTCATTTTAGCCTGTTACATATCGTATTTAATCTGCTTTGGCTTTATGACCTGGGGCAGGCCATTGAACATCGATGGGGTTCATTGCATTTCTGTACACTGGTTGTGATGATTGGGGTTGCTGGAAATTTAGGCGAGTATTATTGGCGTGGTCCAATGTTCGGCGGTATGTCTGGCGTGGTATATGGACTATTAGGATACATATGGGTTCTGGGTCTGCTGAATCCCCAAGCAGGTATCGCATTGCGCAAACCGGTAGTAGTCATGATGTTGATTTGGTTTGTACTATGCTGGAGTGGTTTGGTTGGAAACATCGCCAATATGGCCCATACCGTTGGATTACTTAGTGGGATTATACTGGGTGGTTTCTTTTCTGTTTATAAAATCCGTCCACGATTATTCAGGCGATAAATCCACAAATATCATGAAGTATCATATGTTCATATGACAAAGCTAGTGTAGTGTCTCAAATAAAACGCACTTTGTGACGAGATAGACTTGATGGTAGCCTAAAAAAATCTATCTCGCCCTCCGGAAAGCCGCTCAAGGTCCGATTGTTGCGTTCCAGACCTTGGAAAGGTGACCACCATTCCCGGCGGTCTGCGCCTTGCACTCGCACCTCGAGTGGCTTTCTCAATGCACGTTTTATAGGAGACTCTACACTAGTCGCACCGTCACAATTTTGTCGCTGATCATACCTGCAAATCAGTTCCATGCCCATATCACAGAAATATTTCGGCGGAACAACTTGAATGCGCTGGATTTGACATGCTGGTTATGTGTGAGGAAATCTTGGACCTGATGTCGCCGAAATTCAGGGAAAAAGGTATCAAGTTTATTTTTCGGTTTAAATCCGGGGCCAGTCGCTTTGTGTTTGGTGATTCAGGTCGGATTCGCCAGCTAATTATAATTATTAATCTTCTCAGTTCTCAGTAATGCGTATAAATTTACTGAAAATGGCTACGTTGTTTTAAATGTTGAGTCAACGATCCTTCTCACGAAATACATAAGGAGCCTTGCCCGAATCTGAAGGCGCTCATAGTGGATAATGATGCATTATCGCGGGAGATGATATCTGAATGTCTAGCGCCTTATGCGGAATCGACAGCCTGCTCAGAGTCGGTATGACGATACGTTGCGCATGTCGCGTCATGCCGTTGAACAAAACAGTGCGTATAATCTTGTTATTGTGGATCGTCAGACATTGGGTGAACAATACGAGTACTTAGCCAAGGCGGTCAGCAAAAACCAGTTGTTATCGAATACAAGACTCATTTTGATCTCCGAGGTTCCTCTGTCGGATTACGATAAACATTTATACAAATCGGGTTATCGGAGTTATTTGACAAGACCTGTAAAGCCTTCGGATTTTTCTAACGTTTTGTCACGATTGATCGAGGAAAATGGTGACAATTCAAAGCCACGCAATGGCAATGAATTCAGAGGAGATGGCAAAGATTTACTGTTGGATTTACGCGATAGGAAAATATTGTTGGTTGAGGACAATGAAATCAATCAAATAATAACCAAGGCGTTTCTAGAAAAGTTTCATTGCATTGTAACAACGGTTGTGGACGGACGGGAAGCACTTTCCAAAGTCAAAACCGATAAGCGAAGATGAGTTAACCCATTTACGGATTAGATGGCTCTTAGACCGCAGCATGCGTTGCCAGTGACGCAGACGGAGTTAATGAGTAAGGCGAAATCCGATTGGTACAGTGCTTTGGTGTCTTGTTTTTTTGGGGGGGGACACAACACCAAAATCCGACCTTTTCGTGGGGGATGAGGTCGAGAGAACTGACAAAATAGTTGGCGTAAGCAGGTGAATTTTGTTCACTTTTCTGTAAAAATAGCGCTTCGATCTTGCCTTGGAGGTGCTATGGAATATCCCCCACAAGTTAAAGACCTATTGATCCAACAGGAATATGTCGACAGTGTCGTCGCAGTTTACGGGTGGGTAAGGACGCGGCGGGATTCAAAAGCAGGCTTGTCTTTTATCAATCTTTATGATGGTTCATGTTTTAACGGGATTCAAGTCATTGCGAATCAGAATCTTCCCAATTATGCGTCAGAAATTGTTCACCTCACATCCGGGTGCAGCATTAGGGTGCAGGGCAAATTGATACCCAGTCAAGGACAAGGCCAGCATGTTGAAATCCAAGCTGAAAGCATCGATGTCATTGGTCAAGTCGAAGATCATGAGCATTACCCCATAGCAAAAAAACGCCACAGTTTTGAGTTTCTTCGCACCGTGGCCCATCTACGGCCGCGTACCAACGCGTTTGGCGCTGTCACTCGAGTGCGACATCGATGTGCACAGGCTATTCATGAGTATTTTCATAAAAATCGGTATTATTGGATTAATACGCCGGTTATAACCGCCAGTGACTGTGAAGGGGCAGGCGAATTATTTCGTGTCAGTACCTTGGATCTGGTGAATTTACCCTATGACCAGGAGAAAATTGATTTCAGCCGGGATTTCTTCGGCGCTGAAACTTATTTGACCGTTTCCGGACAACTCAATGTCGAGTCCTATTGCCTGGCGTTGTCCCGTGTTTATACATTTGGGCCCACTTTTCGCGCAGAGAATTCCAATACCGCGCGCCATTTGGCGGAGTTTTGGATGGTGGAACCTGAAATCGCCTTTACCGATTTAGCCGCAAACGCAGACATTGCTGAGGATTTTCTTAAGTATGTCATTCAATGCATATTGGACGACTGCGATGACGATATAGTGTTTTTTCAACAACGTATTGATAAAACCGTATCAAGCCGCCTACAGAAAGTACTAAACGGTGAATTTGAGCGAATGCCCTATTCGGAAGCCATCAAGCAATTGGAAAAAAGTAAGCAGACATTTGAGTTTCCCGTGCAATGGGGATTGGATTTGCAATCCGAACACGAGCGCTATTTGGTGGAAAAGCATGTGGGCAGGCCGGTGGTGATTATGGACTATCCAAAAGAAATCAAGGCCTTCTATATGCGATTAAACGACGATGAAAAAACCGTGGCAGCCATGGACGTTCTTGTGCCCGGAGTGGGAGAAATCATTGGTGGCAGCCAACGGGAAGAGCGGCTGGATTATCTTGATCGGCGACTACGTGCGCAAGGTATTGATAAGGAATTGTGGTGGTATAGGGATTTAAGACGTTACGGTTCCGTTCCCCACGCGGGATTTGGACTGGGCTTTGAGCGGCTTGTTGCTTATGTAACCGGCATGGAAAATATCCGCGACATTGCGCCTTTTCCCCGCACACCGAACCATGCGCCTTTTTAACAGCTCCGTAGTAGAGTCAGAAATACCGTTATAGAGGAATCCTTTAGCCCGCAGTGTATGCCGCATTGGCAATTATTCGAAATCAATAGTCATGCGCCAAATACTCAAGAAATGGTGCAATACAGAACTAAAAATCAGTCAACCGGTGAAATATCAAAGTCGTTATCCATCGGTGGTACTTTAAAAAGCATGGTACCCTTAGATAGTTTAGTTTAGTTTAGTTTAGTTTAGTTGTTTAGTTTAAAGTTTATCAGTAACGACAATAAGAAAATTAAACATTAAACCATTAAACTTTCCTTTAGGCCTATACTGAAGGAATTTTACAGTCCGAGTTGGAGAAATTAAGTGGTCAATTAGTGGTTGACTTACAAACTCACCATATTAAGAAAATTTCAATACACAACGATGGAAAACTCAAGCCATCGTTCTGGCTACGCCAGTATTCCTCAGTGCATATCTATGTGGGTATTACCTGATTTGGGCGGACGATTTTTCATATATTCTTGAGAAAACATCAAAAAAATGTAACAATTAAATATACTAATACTAAATGTTGTGTTTATTTGATTACGGTTTCGACTTGGCTATAGTATATCCAACAAATTTGAGAGAAATATAAAATGCGATATAAACCCACCCGCTACCAGCACGTGTTTTTGACGGGCAGTGGAAGGTTTCTACCGGGCAAACCTGTTTCCAATACGGAATTGGACAACTTTATTGCTCCGATCAACAAGCAATCACATCGTATCAAACGAAGAATCCTGGCTGAAAATGGAATCGTACAACGCCACTACGCCATTGATGAGCAAGGATCACGAGTGCAGACTGTCGCAGGTATGGCAGCCTCGGCGGTACAAATCAGTCTGTCACAAAGCGGTAAGTCTCTGGAGGATGTTAGCTTATTGGTCACGGGAACATCGGGAGGCGATGTATTGATGCCCGGCTTGGCCAATATGCTGCAAGGGGAGCTTCAAGCACCGCCTATGGAGACTCACAGCCACCACGGTATATGTGCTGCAGGCGTTCATGCACTGAAAGATGCTGCTAATCTTGTTGAATCCGGCGATCATACACATGCCCTTGTCGCGGCGGTAGAAAGCCCTTCACGCTTGTTTAAACACACACGTTTTGAATCCATGGGTTATGATCTGGATTTCGACGCGCATTTCTTACGCTGGATGTTATCTGACGGCGCCGGTGCCTGTGTGCTTAGTTCAAATTCAGTGTCACAAAATTCATTTGTATTGAAGGTTGATTGGATACATTCCAAGTCTTTTTCAGGCGATTTTCCAGTTTGTATGCAACTTGGGCAGGGAAATCAGGGCTCTGGCCGATATTTTATGGATTTTGATTCATTTGCGTTGGCTGAGTCAAACGGTGTGTTGGCGTTAAGGCAGAATATCAGATTGTTACCACAGCTTTTTGAAGTCGGTGTACATGAATACACGGAATTAGTGCATGCCGGATTCGTCGATCCGGAAAAAGTGGACTATTTTTTATGTCATTACTCCTCCGAAAAACTCGGTGGGGTTACCGATCAATTAATGCAAAAAGCAGGACTGGGAATTTCCAAAGAAAAGTGGTTCTCAAATTTATCAACATGCGGAAATACAGGCTCGGCATCCATTTATATTATGTTGGCTGATTTTTTGCGACAGACAGAATTAAAACCGGGGCAAAAAATATTCTGCTTTGTACCGGAATCGGGACGATTTACGGTCACTTATATGCAGTTTACAGTCGTCAGCCTACATCAAAATGAAAAAGTGGCATGTGACGTGGATCCTCAAACCGAGATTCCTCCACCGCATGACCCGCAAAGCGGTAAAAATCAGTTTGTTCGGGACATTTTACAACAACTAGCAGGTATATGGCATGGTTATCGATCCACGATCTGGCGAAGTCTGTTGGTGAAAAAAATCATAGACCAGTCGTTGACTTTATTTGAGTATCAGCAGTGGATGGCTTATTGGATTCCACAGGTACGTGAAGGTAGCGTATGGATGCGTAAAGCCATCGACAGACTTCCAAACCATTTACATGAACTGGCCGAGCTGATTTTAATCCACGCGGGCGAAGAACAAGATGATTACCAGATTTTGTATGATGATTATTGTGCGGCCGGAGGAACGATGGATATCGACCACCTCAACAGGAATGCAGGCGGTGAAGCCTTGAATGCCTATATGCACAGTCTGGCCGGATCCGATCGATCCATGGGCTTGCTGGGCGGCATTTATATCATTGAGGGTACCGGCCAGCGTATCATTCCTGTGTTACTTCCGTATTTGAGGCGACAACTACCCTTGAATGATAGGGGATTTCGATTTCTGCGATATCATGGTGAAAATGACATGCATCATCTCAATCGCTGGTTAAGTGCATTACAAATTGCTGTGCTTGGTGAAAACGGTCGTGAAAATGCGGGTGCTATCATACAATCGGCTAAGGATGTTGCCGTACTATACCAATTGCAGTGGGAGCACGTGCTTCAATGATCGCATGGTGGAAAGACCCTTACGTAGAGCACGATCCGGATGATCCAAACCCTTGGCATGCGGTATTGGTGGATCACAGTATTCCGATCCCTCCCGCGGTTAAAACAGCATGGCTTAAAGACACCAGTTCAGGCAGTCGGCAGTTTTTTTTACCACTGTTGAGGCCGTTTGCCCGGATTCTAATAGTGATAATCCAAGCTCTTAAAATATTCACGCCAAAACGGTGGCAGGCGCCGATGCTGTTACACCGATTTTTAGTGTTTGGTCTTCAGCGTTTTGTCAGTCCCGAGGCCAATTGGCTGATACTTCGTCATTTTCATATAGGTTCCGAGATCCAGCAGTTTATTGTAAAGAATCTACCGGGCATAGAAATTCCTGAATTACATTTTATGCGCTTTCAGAATATTGACGCCCTGCGAGACAACGCATTCGTAAAACACGATTTGAATCTATTTAATTTCGTGATTTGGTTGAATCAAGCACTAAATACAAAAGGTCAAGCTATCGAGCCGCCGGACAAGCTTGACTTTTCCATGATTACTGATGGTGAATTGCCGATTGACGAGATGCCGCGCGGAAGACTAAACAAGATTGATTTATTAACTGCGATTGAAGCCTATACACCAGTCTACCAATTGCTGCTTACGGACAGTGATTTTTGGCGGGCTACACATTCTCTACAGTTGGATGAGACTATTGCTATTTATGCGTCAAAAATCCTGGAGGATCCTTTGCCGCTATTGCTTGTAAACAATAAACACCCCATGGTTGCTTTAAGTACACTAAAAGCCGGATTCCGTCTTGTATTACATGGATTGGCCAGTGAAATGTTGCATGCTTATCTGGTTCTTAAGAAGCGGGAACAGTCGCAAACCGGATAAACAGGGCGATTGACGAGAAGCTCAAGGCGTGCAAAACCAAAACCGGCATCAATAAATGGGCAGATCGCGGGTCGAATATCGGCCGGACGTTGCCTAAAAAATATTCAGAGAATCCAAAAAAAGCCGAAAATGTTGTTAGTATCAATGTATCAATGTCGACGTTTGTCAAGATAGTTGTCCAATTTTCTACGCTACTTCGTCTCTAATTTCTGTGTCTTCTGCCTCCTGTTTCTCCGGGTTCAACCATACTCCACCAACCGGTTTCCAGTTTCGCGTTC
>Ga0114931_10005260_pt1 | contig 15998 bp, 16 predicted proteins | sample 2SBtaG_FD_89579 | JGI IMG/M metagenome (GOLD analysis project Ga0114931, IMG submission 89579) | Deep subsurface microbial communities from Kolumbo volcano to uncover new lineages of life (NeLLi) - 2SBTROV14_V59a metaG | ecosystem: Environmental > Aquatic > Marine > Volcanic | place: Kolumbo...
AAGAATAGAGATACTCTATGGGGTATAGCTGAGAATTTTGCTAAGTATCTTACAGAAAAACATGGGTTCAAAAATATTGAAGCAATGACAAATGCCATAACTAAATTATTAAGGGAATTGAATAAAAGCAATATACAGGATCCAAATTTAATTTATCCTGATCAAATAAACCAATCGTTTCTGCTTTTAGATAATTCCTTGAGAAAATCAGTGCTCTGATTAAATATAACGGATTGCCAACGATATAACGATGCCACATCCGTTTTGGTTCTTGCAGCAAACGCCATACCCATTCACAACCAACGTTTCTCATCCAAAGCGGTGCACGTGGAATTTTTCCGGAATAGAAATCAAACAACCCGCCAACGCCGATCTGTACATTGGTTTTTAACTGAGACGCATGTTGATCAATCCATTGTTCCTGTAACGGCACGCCAAATCCAACAATCAACAGGTTTGCGCCAGACTGGTTGATCTTGGTAATCACATCATCGGTCTCCTGTTTTGAGAAATAACCATGCTGCGTATCCACGATGTCAAGTCCGGGGTAGGCTTGCATCATGTTGTTCGCGCATTTCTCGGCAATTCCCTGTTTTGCTCCTAATAGAAATAATTTGATCTTGTGCCGGGCGGCTTGTTCGCATAACAGAGGGAACATGTCAGTTCCGTTGACATTGTCAACGATGTTTATATTTCGCATTTTGCAACCAATCCGAATACCAATACCGTCTGCATAAATTTGATCAAAATTTTTTAACGCTTCCCTGTACTCCTGATTGATCGTGACCTTGTTTAAGCAGTCGGTATTGACGAATGCGATGTTAGCCGTTTCATTGGATTTTATTTTATCGGAAATAAAATCAATTGCTTGTGTCATCGATTTGTTATCAATATCAACACCAAACAATCGTATCTTTTGATGGATAAGATTAGCGCTGGTATCTATCATGTTTTCTCCTGTTGTCACGGTGCTTATACCAATGATGTTTTCAAGGCTGTATTCAAGCGCCTTAAAGAAACGTTTCTGTTCTGGTATTGTTGAAAGCATATAATATGCCATATTTGCAAGAGCATCTAATTTTACCGATATAACAATAAGTTAAGAAATTAAATAGATTACCATGAGTTGCGAAATGATAATTTATTTCAGAATGCAATGCATTATGGGTTGTTTGCAGTATCATTTGCAAAATAAAAATCACGATTTGCTTAATGCAACTGTGATGTCAATGATGGTTTTAAATCGTTCGCGTCACTCTGGAATATACTTGATACCATCTGTGTTAATCTGTGATCAAGTTCACATAATTGTGTTAATTTTATCTGGCTTTGATGGGTACATCCCACAAATGCGATACGAATTTTTGTTACTTTATGATTGGCATTATCTGTGCATCAGTTACGTTAACGTCATGTGCAATATTTGGAAAAGTTATGAAGGTTGGCTTAATTAATACATACTCTACTTATAATATCGGTGATTATGCTATTTACAGTGCATTGCAGAAAATGCTGATTCCGCATACAGTAAATGCCGTTTTTACAGACAATTCGCCCTATACAATTAGTGGGATTAACTATGTTAGTCAGCTACCTGAGTCTGATTGTTATGTCAGTGTTGGTGGTGATATATTCAATAACCCACGTCAGTATTTGATTACGCGTCAATTTCTGAAAAATTTACGACAACTGGTATCCTCGCCAAAAAGAACCATCCTGTTTGGGCAATCAATTCCACGATCATGTTGTGGGCTGAGTTTTTTTCTGCTTTGCCAGGTCTTGCGACAAATAAGTGCAGTTGTAGTGAGAGACCAGGAAAGTCATCAACGTCTTCGCAGGGCGGGCATTAATTCTGTGCTTTCCTACGACACAGTGTTTGTATTACGTCGCGATGAACTCGCAGACAGCGAAGCTGCGCAACGGTTTAACCGTATGCAACTGGATAATGATAATTGTGTTCTTATTTCACTCCGTGGGTTTGATAGTCTTTATGCTTATGATAACTCAAGTTTTATAAATCAAATCATTCAATTGTGTGAGGGCTTGATCAAAGCCGGTAAGCAGCCTGTGTTATTGATTCAAGCAGATGCATCGATCAATGACAGCGATACATTCATGGCACAAACAATTCAAAGTCAGGTGGATGGATTACCATCAATCAATGCTTTTCAGCACTCTAAGCGAGTCACGCACTCACAGTTCCTACAATCTGTGATTTGTCATGCAGGAATGGTTGTGGCTGTTCGTTATCACACGGCAGTGCTTGCGCTTGCAGGCGGTAAAGTTCCTTACAATCTCTACTACTCAAACAAAGGGAAGGATCTTTGTGACAGGTTGAACATACCAGGAGCTGATATTCACGAATTTGATCCGGATGCAGAGTTGCAAGTCATTTTATCCACGCATAACAAAGCGTTTGATAGTAAAGCACTGGCACATCAAGTAACAGAAGATTTTAATACAGCATTATCATCTGTTCACCATTAAGACAACATACAAGAAAAATAATCATGGCCTCAAATATAATAAACAAGATAGCAGGGAATAAGCTCCTCCAGAATGTGGGCTGGATGGGAGTGGCTGAGGTGATGGCACGGGTTTCTCGATTGTTAACTGCAGTTGTGTTAGCACGAATACTTACTCCAGTTGAGTTTGGTATTATTGCAATCGCAATGACAACGTATGATTTTTTGATGGTTGTCACCAAAAATGGAGCAGGCGCGAAAATAATACAAGCAGCTGATGGCGAGTTACAAGACGTATGTAATACAGTCAATCGTGTCAACTGGGTCATATCTAGTGGTCTATTTGTGTTGCAATGTTTAATCGCCTTTCCAGTTGCAATATTTTATGGCGAACAAGAGATCGCTTATCTGATTATGATGTTGGCATGTGTTTACTTAATCCAGCCAATTGTAATGGTTAGAGTCTACCTGATTCAACGTAGTAATAAACTTAAATACACAGGCCTAGCGTTTGGTTTTGGTGTTACCATTGATAATATAGTAAGCGCGATACTCGCATTATCTGGTTTTGGAGTTTGGTCTGTTGTATACCCAAAAATACTTGTTGCTGTATTATGGGTTGTTTTTCATCTTTATATTCAACCATGGAAAGCAACTGACGGAGTTCATAAAAAGCATTTTAAGGAAATTGTCGATTTTTCAAAAAACGTACTTGGAACAGAATTTTTAAAGATATATCGAAGTAATATTGATCGTTTGTTAATTGGTCATTTCCTCGGTCTTGAGATTTTAGGTATATACTATTTTGCTGTTAATGCTGCTCTAGGAATAACATTATCACTGATGTCGGCATTTAACACTGCATTCTATCCATATCTCTGTTCATTACAACGTCAAAAAGATACCTTTTATACGCGATATATAAGATCATTGAAATTGATATGTATTGGTTCCATAGTATTGATTGGAACACAAGGTTTCTTGACCCAATATTATGTTCCATTAGTTTTTGGTGAACAATGGATAGATTCAATTCCGCTTGTAATGATCATGGTCTTATCTGCAATTCCAAGGCCATTGGCTGAAGTAACAGGACAAATGTTTCGGGCAATTGGTAAGCCACAGATTGAACTCAACTGGAATATGATTTTCTCAGCTATTTTCACGGTTGCAATCTGTATAGGGCTACGAAAAGACATCATTGATATGGCCTATGCGGTTTTTATTGTCCATATGGTCATGATACCAATATATGTCTTATAGTCATGTGCCTACTATTTACCTGGAAATCAAATACCTGGAACTAGAATTCTTCCGGTTTTTGACTTTATTAACGAATTTAGTAATGTTTGCGCAATCGCAATCAATCAATATAGCGGAGAAACTATTGTCTACTTTGGGAGTGTAATGTTGTATCAATCAATCTTAAATATATAGGAAAATATATATCCATCATGAAGCAGCCAATGGTTACAGTTATCATTCCTTGTTATAATGCTGAAAAAACAATCGGTAAAACAGTTCATTCTGTTTTAAATCAAACATATAGAAATTATGAGATTGTGATTGTTAATGACGGTTCGTTAGATAAGAGTATGGAGGTTATTAACGATTTAATTGATAAAGATCGTCGTATTTCTTTAATATCAATTATAAATCAAGGCGTTTCAAAAGCCAGAAATACTGGAATTGATCATGCCAAAGGTGAATATATTGCTTTTCTGGACGCTGATGATCTATGGTATCCTGATAAATTAGAAAAACAAGTCGAGTATATGAATAATCAGAGTGATGTTGGGGTATGTTTCTCAAGAGTTGAGTTCATTTCAGAAACAGGTGAGTCACTTAATCAGTATTCAAATGTACCAGCAGAAGGATTGGATGCTACAGGTTTATTGAATGAAAATCTAACCTGTACAACATCTAATATTATTTGCAGGAAACGTGTTATCAATGAGGTTGGTACATTCAATACAACAATGAGTTTTTCTGAGGACCAGGAATGGTTGCTTCGGGTTGTTTTGTTGTCATCCTGGAAAATAATTGGATTGCAAGACATTCATGTATGCTACCGTACCAATCCGGGTAGCTTGTCATCACAACTTAGTCGAATGGAGCAAGGCTGGGAATTACTTGTGGAACAGGTGCGTCATTATGCGCCAGAGTTTATAGCGCAACATTATAAGTGTGCCAAAGCAATCAATTATCGTTACCTGGCAAGACGATCATTGCGTCAAGGGGATACGCCATTAGTTGGATTGAAATACATGCTTCGTGTGTGGCGTTATGACAAGTGGCTCTATTTCAACCAGCCCAAAAGAACAATTGCTACTCTTGTTTGTTTATTACTCATGCAATTGTTATCTACAGATGTTATGTTATTAAAAAAGATCTAATTTGTATTTTAAATCAATTATCTATTTAAAGGTTGCTCCATGAGAAAAGTATCGGTTGTTATCCCATTATATAATGGCGAAGAATTCATTTCAGATGTGATTAATTCAGTTCTGAACCAAAGTTATGATGATTATGAAATTATTATTGTTGATGATGGTTCGTCTGATCAGGGAGTCCATTTGGCACGAAAGTTTAGTGATGACAGGATTCAAATTGTTCAACAAGAAAACAGAGGGCTTGCAGGAGCGAGAAATACAGGTATTTTATATGCTAAAGGGGAATATGTAGCGCTACTTGATGCAGATGACTTGTGGGATAAAGACAAACTGAAACACCATGTTGACCATTTGGATAGAAATACAGATGTTGGTGTGAGTTACTCGCAATCGCATTTAATGGATGATAATAAACAGCCACTTGGCATTATTCAGAAACCACAATTAGACAGTATTACTGCAGTTACTATACTTTGTAGGAATCCAATTGGGAACGGATCAGCTCCAGTTATTCGCAAAAAAGTCTTTGATGAAATTATGGTTACTAAAAAAATAAATGGTGTAAACAGGAACTGTTACTTTGATGAAGAATTCAGACAGTCAGAAGATATAGAATGCTGGATACGCATTGCTTTGATGACACAGTGGAAATTTGAAGGAATCGGTTTGCCGCTTACATGGTATCGTGTTAATTCAAATGGCTTATCAGCTGATGTTGATAAACAACTTGAATCATGGGAGAAAGTTATTAACAAGATTGACTGTTATTCGTCTGGCTTTGAAAAAAAGTATATAAAAATGGCTAAAGCATACCAATACAGATATTTGGCTCGACGAGCAATTCGTTCGCGTGACGCTATAACAGCGGTTCGGTTGGTTAACAAAGCAATCACAACCGATATCAGCATTTTGAGTAATGAACCAGGAAAAACAATGGTAACATTCGTGTGTGCGTATCTACTTTACGTATTGCCAAACAAGCTATATGGATTGATTGAAATGCAAGCGATTAATTTCAGTTTAAGACAACAGCAAACATGTTAATTGTAAAAGTCATATAAAGCCAAATATAAACAGCTATCATGCGTTGTAAAAGCTAGTATTAAGTGATTCAAATATGTAGGTTCATAAGTGCTAATTAAAATCACTATCCATGCGACGATTCTTTCTATACTATTATTATCTGGATGTGTTTCAGTTTCGACAACGGTAAGAGAAACGCAAGCGTTTCTTAACCAATGGATTGGTCGGTCTGTTACGCAATTGGTTGAAGAAAATGGGTTGCCTGTCACCGTTATTCGCATGGATAATAAAAAAATATCTCATATTAAAAAAGAGTCCTGGGATTCCTCACATGGCTTATTTACAGAGATTGATAGTTCAATTAATGCGCGTCAATGGAATAATGGTATTACTGCTTGGGTATTAGTCTATCGATATCAAGATCAACGCAATGATGGTAATTACTACTTATGCACTCAGGCATATCGTATCAATCATAGAGGAACGATTATTGGGGTCAAAGAAGGCTGGGTATCTACAGATGAGCAAAATCCATGTTATTTGAGGTATAGAAAGCAAAATAATAGCATTTATACAGTTGATTATGATGGAGGCTTGTTTGGATACAAATAATACTGTAACTAAAATATGAAAAAACCGAGTGATCTTGTTAATTTATTCTACCGGTTATTATATCGCATGGCATATCTTGCTCTCAAATTGTCATGGATGATATGTCCACGTAATACGAATTGTGCGCAAGTCATGTTGTGGGTTAATGGAGAACTATTACTTGTGCGCACTTCATACCGTAATGAATTTACATTTCCTGGAGGATACATTAATGTCAACGAAACGCCAGTTTCTGCAGCCAGAAGAGAACTGGCAGAAGAGGTTAATATTGAGATCATAGAGTCGAATCTGAGATTCGAAAAGATAATAGAGTATCATGAATATGGGCGTTTTGTAACAGATGTATTTTTTACTTGTAAACTTAATAAGTATCCGCAGATATCAATTGATAACCGAGAAATTGTGGAGGCTATTTTTGTTGAGCCAGACAATGCTCTCATGTTGTCGTTGCATTATAGCGCAAAATATATTATCGAGGTAGTGACTTCTTGTAAGTAGATATAATTTAATAATGGTATGAATGATGAGAATTAATGGTATATGTATAGTAAAAGATGAAGATGATATTATTGGTGATGTTTTGATTGATGCTTCTAAATGGGCTGATAGAATATTTGTTGCTGACAATGGATCTAAGGATAATACAGTAGAGGCGATTCTTACAGCTGTAAAGCATAAAAAAAACATTCAGTATCTTGGTGTGTTCGACGAACCATTTACTGACGCAATACGTGGAAAATTATTTAACTGTGTTTCGAATGTTTCAGAACCTGGCGACTGGTGGTGTAGGCTGGATGCTGACGAGTTCTATATTGATGATCCGCGTGATTTTCTTGCTCGGGTCCCGCTAGATGTAGATAATGTTTGGGGAGCATCGTATCAGTTTTATTTCACTGATATCGATTATATCAAATGCCAATCAGATTCAGGTGATTTTATAGGTACACCGCTTGAGCATCGTTTTGCTTACTATTTGAATAATTGGTCTGAGCCGCGTTTTGCAAAACATACGACCTATTTCAATTGGCCGATCAATAGTGCGTGGCCGCTTTACATGGTTTCATGCGCTGACAAACGTATACGATTGCGTACCTATCAACATCGTAGTCCAGAACAAATTGTAAAAAGATTAGAGATACGTAATGAAGTACTTGCGCGCACTGATGGTCAAATATTTTCTCACATCCTTAACAATGAGCAAAGCAATGAGCTTAAGCAAAAGATCGGCGTCAACGAACCAGAAACATCAAACCAAGTCGATTTTAAACAGGTCATCAAGGATCATTCTTGTCTGGATAATCTTGCAAGTAACGGAGTTTACATTGCCCGAGAAGATTTAATGCCTGCTTTACCTACAAGAAATCCAATGATTCCATCGTCAATACTTTATCATATTGAACGTAGTAAAGTGTCAGTAAAACAATTCGCGAAAAAACAACTTCTTTTGTCTCAAGTTGAAGAGAATTATTAATTGTGAGTGCTCGTTTAGACGTCATTGTCCACACGCGCTATATAAAACTCCCTTCCCCTCTCTGGGTCAAAGACAGGATGATGACATGAAATATGAAGGAGTGTGAACGGGTTACGTTTAGGCAGCAATATCTGTTCGTACGTAAGAACAATACATTGTATCGGAGATCTATAAATGCAAGCAAGAAATTATAGTGTAGATTATGCAAAAGCGATAGGCATTATACTGGTTGTATACGGACATGTCGCTACTGGAATCTATAATGCGGGTATTAACGTACCTGTTGAGTTATATAAGCTGATTGACAGTATTATCTATAGTTTTCATATGCCATTATTCTTTTTTCTGTCAGGCCTATTCTTTTATAAGTCATTTGTAAAAAGAGGGGCATTAAAGCTTGTTAATAGTAAAATTGACTCGATTTTATATCCCTACATTATTTGGTCTATTATACAGGGACTCATTCAAGCGCGCTTGTCTACATACACTAACAGTGACAGCAATTATAACGAAATCTTTTTTATACTCTGGTCGCCGATTGCCCAATTCTGGTTTCTACATGCATTGTTTGTATTTTTCTGTCTTTCTGTAATTATTTTTTCAATCATTAATAGAAAATACGCATCAGTCATATTTTTATTGTCTATTGCTGTCTATATTATTCCTGTTCTGCCAAATGAGCTATGGTTTCTTTCGAAAAATTTTGTATTTTTTTTGTTTGGTATCATATTTTCATTTAAATGTAATATAAATATGTTTTTAAGTAAAAAATCCATGTGTGTATTGTTTGCGCTTTTCATTTTTGGGCAGTATGTTTTTCATATAATTCTGGGTATGAATTATACAGAGAAAGGAGTTCTGTCGCTATTGCTGAGTATTATATCAATTTTGTTTGTTATATCGCTGTCCTCATTTCTTTCTAGAACACCAAATCGACTTTTTATAACTATTGGTAAGTCCTCACTGGTGATTTATTTGATGCATATATTAGCAGGTAGTGGAGTGCGAGTTATTCTTAAGAACTTCATGGGCGTTGACTCACATATTATTCACTTGATTTGTGGATTTATTGCTGGGTTATTTATTCCCGTATTTGCGTCTATTATGATTAAGAAATTAAGTATGCAGTATCTTTTATCAGCGCCGATTAGTCATTCTATTGAATTATTATTCAGACGCTTAAAGCCTGCATAGCCTACAAGTAAAGGTACTTACCATAACTTTGCTTTTTGTTGTTAAAATTAAGTTTAATGGTGGTTCGAACTAGGAATGATTGTCATCCCAAACCATTTGACCAAGTGGCGTCAGATTTGTAGGATTATGGCAGTCATTGATTCCTGCGCCTGATCCGTATTCGCCATCGATTGTCAAGTCACTACCAGATCCGGCACCAAACCAGCTCCAGACTATACGGCCAATTTTGCGAGGTTTTGTTGATTCAAACATATACTTTGTTGCTTTTAATGTACTATTAATATTCGCAGCTCCATATTCACCAACTATTAATGCATAACCTTTTGCTTGAATCGCATCGTGGTAATCTGTGAGTCGACTTAAATCATTGTACTGAAATTGGTCGTAAACGTGATGATTAAAGATGATGTTTTATTGTTCGATCCCGTTATAATTAAGAATTTGATCACCGAGCCCTAATATAGCGCTATCTTGTTCTGTGATTGTATAATTCCCCCATCCACATGCATCTTGTCCCCAGCACCATCCATTTACGAGTATTGGATTTTGATTTCCGGTATTACGTATCGCAGTTATTAGTTGCTGATGAACGCTAATCCAAGCTTCGCTGTTAAAAGTTAGCGTGTCTGGTTCATTAATTAATTGAAACCAGACATAGGGATTGTTTTTATATCGATCTGCATAGTACGAATATAAATTGACCAGTTCTTTTATTCGTGGAAGCCAATAGTGCCCAATTCCTGAATCTGAATCCAATGCGTCGTGAGCAAGATCAAGAATGACGACTTTTTTGTTGCTTGAGTAGGCTGCAACTAGTAAGTCGATTTCATAGTCAGGATTGTACCAATACCAGTCTGGAAAATGGTTAGCTAAAACAGTATTGAATCCCCAACAGTTGACGATTTTATCGTAATGCTCACTACTGCTTGCAAAGGCGTTGACACCTTTTACGATGAATTCGTTTCCATCAGGATCAATAATTTGTGTCCCGGATACGGTAAATCTATTGAGTGGTGCAGAAAAAGCCATCGTCATAATACCAATGGTAATAATAGTTACCAGACACAAACAATGAAGTGTGTTGGTAAAACTGCGCTTTCTTGTTTTGTATCTTGTGGAGTAGCGTTTAGTCATTTAAAAATCCTCATCATGATGCACAGGGCAAATTATTCTGGAGTAAATACAAAGAATCGAAATGCTTGGTATTGTGATCAAAATGCCATTGATAGCAATCGATAACTCATCTTGCTCTGTATTGTAATTAGCTGTAGTATTGAGGAGAAAGCGTGTCTTCTGAAAACAGGCGACTCAAAATTACTTAAACGGCCCAAATGTGGGAGGCCGCCTTGCTAGGCGTGAGCATACGTATCTTATGAGAATAAGTCAACATTGTAAGATGAGCATGTTAGCCCAAAGCACAAATGCAGATGAATGGTAACAAACTGATCTTTACGATTGATGCTTGTCAAGCACAAACTGTCTGTCATGTTAATGTGAGAACATCATAGCCTGGTCGCAATTGTTTGATGAATAACAGCGTTTATATGTCTGATACTGGTCATAACTGATCAGAGACTGGACATAACTGTGTCATCAAAAATTTTTTGAACACGGTTGCTTTTCAGCCATTTATCAGATTGATAGAAATTTCAGCTGGGATACAGACTGTTGCATTCAACAGTGTTACATACGTCTTAGTTGAGCGCCTTATTAATTCTATGATTCAACATTTTTACGCCAGAACAAAGATATCGTGATCCGTTGCGGAGGTGAGGAGATCAATCTATAAAGGAGTTTTTATTGGATTATTAAATGGTTTTTTCAAGGCAATCCCCATAATCACTAAGCCTGGCCAGTATAGATATGCAAGCATTTCAAGGTTTTCTCCAAATGTGTATAAAAATAGAATCAAGACTACGCTCAAAGCTACACGGGCATCCTGATCTGTTTGGGCTTTCATGACTAATTCAACAAATGACCATAACATTGGGATGAATAATGCGATGAATCCTGCGGCACCTTTAACAAATAGCAGACCAAACCATGTGTGATGTGAACCTATTAACATGTGCTCAGTAATATGTGGGCCTGGTTCTAGAATTCCATGACCCCAAATTGGTGCCTCTCTTTGCCAACGATCCACTGCAATACGACCCAATGTTGCTCTTACACGGCTTGATTCCACACGCGCTGCAGTGAATTTTTCCTTCATCATTGTGAGCATTTCTATTAAAAAAGGGGCGCTCATTCCTGTCAGGGTAACGACCGCAGCTATAAATTGTAAAACGCGAGGTTTTGTTAAACGCGATAGAAACCAGGTAGTAGCATAGACAACCAGGATACTGACCATCGCAAGTCTTGACTTTGACACCTGACACATGACAATACTGCCAAATATACCATACCAAAACCATTGTGTTCCTTTCATTTCGAGTGCGAAAATGAAATAGACATTGGCTACAAATCCGAGTGCCGGTCCCCATGGTGTAAAAAGACGAAACCTCAGTTCATTACCGAGACCGAGACCATACAAACTGACTGTGTAGAAGTCGGGGCCCGGTCCAATTACTTTTAAAGGTGATACATACAAATCAGCAGGTAACTTAATCATTGCAGCCAGAAATAGAAACGGCATGAGTATTAGTGTCTGCTTGCAAAGAATGCATGTTGCTTGATAGATGAGCTGTGGACGTATGTTGAGGCAACCAGCGAGAGGAAAAATAGCTAGTAACGCCCAGCCTTTGGCCCAACCGATAGTTGATTTGATGAGTTTTGCAGTGCCGAGTTCATATTCAAGATGCCCCATAATTAATGCCACTTCCATTGCTATCATAGATAGAATCCAAATCCAAACTGCAGCAGGAACAGTAATGCGCTTTTCTATTGGTGTTTCATCTGTCTGAACATACATTTGATAGCACAAGTATGCAACAAGACTCCAGCCTAGAACGGGGCCTACAATATAGCAAGCACCAAACAGATAAAACAGGTATGTTCTGGTTATTGCAAACCAGATTGCTCTTTCAGCAAAATTTTCCGGAGATAAGGTTTTCGAATCCATAACAAGATTAATGCAACTGTAACAAGGATTGATGCGATGCTGGCGCCCATGTATACAAATTTCTTTCTGGGAGATGTGGGTTTGTCAGGTAACGATGGTTCCTCATACATTTGTAACAAAGGATAGGATGCGTACAGATCTGATTTTTCAGTATCAATTCTGGCTAGCGCTGAGGTAAAAACAGCTTCTGCAATCTGATGATTACGTTTTAAGTCATCAAGTCTGGCCGCGTTTTCTGTTTGCTTTCTCAGCGTTTTTTCCAGATTAGTTATTTCAGATTCCAAAGAATATATCTTATGTTTTAATCCTGTTTCTTCAATACTTTTTTTAATTAATGTTTCCAGGAGTGACCCCCTGATTCTATCCGATGACAAACTCAGTAACTCGGTTAGTCTTTTATTGTTGTATCCTAATAATTGATTGAATCTCATGCTTAGTTTTCTAAACATGTTCGTTTTCTTTTCATATGCACTGACAACTTCTGGATGATTGTTTCCCCAGATACTTGTGATCTGATTATATTTTGTTGTATAGTCTGCATAAGCATCACTTAAGCTTTTGAATATCTTATCAGTTTGTAGAATTAAGGTATTTGAAGCCTGTTTTGCAGTTATTCCTAATGTATTCTCTAACTGCAATGCTTCATTGTGTACTCGTTGTTGTTCTGCTTTCAGACTGATTAAACTCACTCTTAAGTTCTGGATTGACATAACCAATTGTTCAAATTGTTCAGTAGAGATTAATTCTGTACTGGCCTGAAATTCTAATACCGTTTGTCCTGTTCTTTTTAGATTTTCATTGTATTTTTCAAGCATTTCACGTATATTTTCTTCACGAACTTTTTGTTCATCACGTCTTAATTTATCCAGTTTATTTTGTAAAGTGTTATAGTGGGCATAGGCTTTTTTTTGAGCCAGCTCAGGAGAATTGGCTTTGATTTTGAATAGCATGATTGCTGTTTCGTCAATCAATTTAATCGTTGGCGCACCGTAGTCATTAATGTCCATCCCGATTGATTTAGCTGCTTCTTTCATCAGGATTTTACTCTCACTCATTGTTTTATAATTAACTTTTGGACTTAATGCACTGTTTCCATACGCAGTTTTTGATGATGTGCTGGCTTGTCCTATACTTTGAACACTAATGGAAGATGAATAGCCAGGTCCCGGAAGCATCAAACTCCACTCACTTGTATAGGTATAAGGTGTGAATTTCAGATATGCAATAGCTGGAATCCAGATGAGCAATAAGTGACAGATAATTGTTAATATATAACGTTTGTAGCGATTTTTTTCGCCTGGCGTCCACAGCAGTATTTTTTTCCAGAAAGGGAGTTTGTCTAGCATTCCGTTTTAGAAAAACATCAGTTTCAACAGACTGAAAGGCGCGAGTAATTCTTGTATTGTGGCTGCAATTTCCCTGACATTGGTAATGGTGGAGTCGTAACAAGCAATGCCATCATCAGGCATCAAATATGGGTTGTATTCCTCTCGATTAGCATGTTGTATCAGTGTTTCAATAGGGCGTTCAATAACGGAGAGATCACCAGTCAAATTATCTTTGCTTACAAGTACGGCAGTTCTATATGCGTTGGTTGCCCTGGCGCCGCCAACGCAATTGGCAGCCATCAAGCCTTGCAGTAATCGTGAACCGTATGGTACTGTTCTGGCGCGACTACCGATCGATGACTGTGCATTACTGGATGCAGGGATGGTTAGATTGGAAAGAAACACCTGTAATCCTGAAGGTGTAATTGGTGAGGGACGAATCAGAGTTGATTGTTCAAAACCCAGTGATGGGACAATAATTCTGTCATCTGCTTGCAAAGGTACATCTTCAACTGGTTTGCCAGTAAAAATACCCGATACATCAAATACAGCATGCTTGTCACCTCGAATCAATGTGATATGCTGGAGATCAGCATCTGGCCTGACCCCTGCTGCGCCTTTTAACGCCCAGGTAAGATATCTGTAGATTGGGTTGTGACCTGTTTTTTGAGTCTCTTCGATGAGCTTTTCTGGCTCGTCGCGTTTATTTAGGAGTAATCGACCTGGTCTGAAAACTGCGCCAGAAACGCTCACCAGAATTTCAGACCAGCGTATAATATTAACGCTTACTTTGGCGAATCCTGGCCTGAACATGCCTTCATCTTCCAGTTGTTGTTTTAGCTTTGATTCTACTTGTTGCGTTGTTAACCCGCTGGCTTTGACAGGTTTTATAAACGGTATGTGTAAATAACCGTCAACGCTAACTTCAAACATACCGCTAAAATGTTTCCCTTCATCAACTATAACGCGTACTCGATCACCGCCAGAAAGGGGCATTTCTCTCCAGTTTTTTTTTAGGATGGAGCTGATTTTATCACCTTGTTTATCGAGCGTTGCAACAATGTGCTGGAGACTGTCCAGATATTTTCTGGTTTCAATAATGTCTGTGTCAATTTCACGGCTGGGTTCAATCCTGTTTGTACATGCCGATAGCGATAATAGAAGCAATCCAAGGGTAACATGCACTCTAAACTGGTACAGAATTGCAGCAGAATCATGCATAATTTTTCCCCTATCCTGGTATAGTGGCGTGATCCGAAACAGTCTCATCCGTATCAGTTTATTATGTCAAAATGATTGAAAACCATAGGTGTGTTTAGTCATACGTCACCCGGTAACAGTGCAGCAAGTGGTTAATTTGCATGAAATAAACCACGCTTGGTGCAGCGTTGGTATGAAATTTCCTGTCATTTACATTGTGAGAATCACTGGCCAGATTGGTTGCCAGATGGGAGTGACGTTTTCTAATTTGTTAGTTGAATTATAGTTGATTCCTGACGATTTTTAGTCAGGATTATAGTGTCGGCATCATTTTCCATGTAGCTGATTTCAGGGGCAGAGATCATTGAGTTGATCACTAGGAAGCTGTTCGAGAACTCAGTCATTGAAACTTTATGCACAATATATTGTGCTATATAATTTTAATATCAACCATATATTGTGGTTAAATTTACAATCGATTGTGTGAGGGCTTGATCAAAGCCGGCAAGCAGCTTGTGTTATTGATTCAAGCAGATGCATCAATCAATGACAGCGATACATCCATGGCACAAGCAATTAAAAGTCAGGTGGATGGAGCTTTTCGGCACTCTAAGCGAGTCACACATTCACAGTTTCTACAGTCAGTGATTTGTCATGCAGGAATGGTTGTGGCTGTTGGTTATCACACGGCAGTACTTGCGCTTGCAGGCGGTAAAGTTCCTTACAATCTCTACTACTCAAACAAAGGTAAGGATCTTTGTGACAGGTTGAATATACCCGACGCTGATATTCATGAATTTGACCCGGATACAGAGTTGCAAGCCATTTTGTCCACGCATAACAGAGCGTTTGATAGTAAAGCGCTGGCTCATCAAGTAACATAAGAATTTAAGGTAGTGGTAAATATGTAAGTGGAATATGGTTAACTAGTCTGCAGTAGTTCTGTGTTATACCGATGCAGAAAGCGCTTTAAACAAATCTCATGCATCTCAAAAGATTTGGAAAATGACAACGTCTTTCGGACAAAGCGCGCTAAATGTTGGCGCAACGTATTATTCCATCGTTCAATGTGAGCCGTTTCCCCGGTTTCTTTCCCCACGGCATGATGCTGTTCTCTGGGAATCACCATTTGATACGCTTGCCAAAAGTCGCTATAACAAGTGGCTTGACGATAACTGGACGGAATACGCACCCAAAGCACTTGACAGGTGGTTTCACTTCGATCACCGCAGGCATAGGCAACAACTTCAC
>Ga0114931_10005261_pt1 | contig 15994 bp, 12 predicted proteins | sample 2SBtaG_FD_89579 | JGI IMG/M metagenome (GOLD analysis project Ga0114931, IMG submission 89579) | Deep subsurface microbial communities from Kolumbo volcano to uncover new lineages of life (NeLLi) - 2SBTROV14_V59a metaG | ecosystem: Environmental > Aquatic > Marine > Volcanic | place: Kolumbo...
ATCTTCCAATCCCGTTTCGTTTTCACCGCGACGCAGTGTATAGCGCGATCCTTCCAGGCCCGTACGGTCTTCGGGTATCAAGGCGTCGATCGAAAAACCGAGCGTACTGAGGTCGCCTAGTAGGGTGTTGACGGTACGTACCTCGTGCAGCTCCACAATCCGTAGCTTGGGACCCGTGTCTTCTACCGCTTCGCCATTCTCTGGTTTGCCATTCTCGGACTCATTTTTTGAATCGGCAGCAGAAGTGCCGTTGATCCGCAGTTCGTGGCCCAAGATTTTTTCCTGCTCGGCGACAAAGGTGTCGAGAACCGATCGAGTGGTGAACCAATGTTCGTCGTGTCCCAAGAAGACGTGGTAGACGGGCAGCTTCAGCGTTTCGGGATCTTGCCGTTCGGCATGTATTTTGAGGCTGATGCCTCGTCGTTCGAGTTCAATGATCGCGTCCTCCAAAGCAGCCACGGTGCGGCAGAGTTTTTCCATGTTCTCGCCATCGACCAACTGGCCCGCACCGTCATCAAATACGCTATCTCCTAGCCCTAGTTCAAGGAGTTGATCTTTCATTTCTTCTTCGGTTTGCACGTATTTTACTTGCTTGCCCTTGAGTACGCGGAACAGGGGCGGCTGGGCAACATAGACGTGCCCTTTTGCCACGAGGTCGTACATTTGCCGGTAAAAGAACGTCAGAAGCAGGGTGCGAATATGTGAACCATCGACGTCGGCGTCGGTCATAATCACGACCCGACCGTAACGGCGTTTGCTGAGCTGCTGGTCTTCACCGATGCCAATACCAATCGCAGCGATCATGCTGCGTACTTCTGCATTGGCAAGCACCTTGTCTTCGCGCGACTTGTAGGCGTTGATGATTTTTCCACGTAGAGGCAGGATGGCTTGGTATTCGCGAATACGGCCCCCCTCGGCGCTACCACCGGCCGAATCACCTTCGACCAGGTAGAGCTCGCACTTATCGACCTCTTTGCTCGAACAATCGCGAAGCTTGCCAGGAAGCCCTCCGATGGTGAGCACCCCTTTACGTTCACGAAGCAGGGCTTTTGCCTTTCGGGCAGCCTCGCGTGCTTCGGAGGCAATGACCGCTTTGGTGACAATCTTCTTAGCAGAAGCGGGATTCTCTTCCAGGTATTTGGAAAGATATTCACCGACAGCCGAGTTGACGATCCCTTCAAGCTCGGGGTTGTTAAGTTTTACCTTGGTTTGTGATTCAAATTGCGGTTCGGGGATTTTCACCGAAATCACGGCCGTCAAACCTTCGCGAAAATCTTCACCGCTGGGCACTATGTCCTTAAAGAGACCCTGCTTTTTTCCATAGCGATTGAGCGTTCGTGTCAGTGCGGTACGAAAGCCGGTGAGGTGGGTACCGCCATCGTGGGTGTTGATGTTGTTGACGTAACAGTGAATGTTCTCGGTGTATTCCGACGAATATTGAAACGCAACATCCAGCTCGACGTTCTCCGTCTCGCCCGAGACATGAACCACATCGGCGTGAATTGGCTCGCTGGTGCGATTGAGATACTCGACAAACTCGATAATGCCCCGTTCGTACTGAAAAACTTCTCTTTCGCCGTTGCGATCGTCTTTGAAGCTGATTTTCACGCCGCGGTTCAGGTAAGCCAATTCCTGGAGCCGGCGATGGAGAATGTTGTAATCGAACTTGAGGTTGCCGAAAATTTCGGGGTCGGGCTTGAATGTCGTTTTGGAGCCCGTAATGTCGGTGGCGCCCATTTGTTTGACCGGAGCGGTCGGCTTGCCGCGTTCGTATTCCTGATGAAACACGTGTCCGTCGCGACGTACTTCTACCTCGCACCATTGAGAAAGAAAGTTCACCGCCTTCACGCCGATGCCATGCAATCCGCCAGAGGTTTTGTAGGCGGCACCACCAAACTTACCCCCATACTTGAGCATCGTCATTACGCCCTCAAGGGCTGGCTTGCCGATGCTCTCGTCGACCGCAACGGGAATGCCTCGACCATCGTCCTCGACGGTAATCGAACCGTCGCCATTGACCGTAACATTCACCACCTGGGCATAGCCGTTCATTACTTCGTCGATCGAGTTGTCGACCACCTCGGTAACTAAATGGTGCATCCCACGCATGTCGCGGTTGCCGATGTACATGCCGGTACGTTCGCGCACGTGTTCCAAATCGCTCATGTAGCGCATCTGGTCGACGCCATACTCTTTCTTCTCGGACTCGTGGTCACTGCTATTTGCTTCGTCGTTTGCCATTTTTAACTTCTATCACCAAATGTTTGTTAAAGTTGGATACGTTTTTGTTTTGAAAATTTGAAACACCGAGACACGAAGAACTCGGAGGTGGTCGTAGAAAACAAACTCGGTTTTCTCTGTGCCTCGGTGTTTCACTCTTTTTTTCGTGGTTCAGATTTCCTATTCAATATTCCCGAGCCGAAATCGCAATTGCTTGATCCCTTCCTCGGGAAGTCGGTCTCGTAGATCGGATAACAATTCTTCTTTACGAAATGTAAGTTCCTGCATCATTAGCGAATTGGCTACCAACACTTCAAACACACCCCGGCGAATTCCCGCGACTCGCGTTGACACGACCAACGGTTCGCCCACAGATTTTCGCCAAGCTTCGTCTCTCTCGCCTGCAGCACGGACTTGGGCATAACCTTTCCGTTGCACTAGTTGCGCTATCACATTGCCAATCTGTTTCGGACGCTTGGCATTAAACCAACGCTGGTGCGATGCCCGACGACGCTCCAAATCTTGAAGCTCTTCAAACTCCGAGTTATGGCTGATCTTGCTCATCGATCGCGTGCCAAGGGCATGATCACATAGCCATAACCGTCGTCGGTACTGCAGACGGCCGCACTTTCCGAATCCTTCACTTCCATGGTGAATGTTTTTTCCGCATCGAGTACCTTCAGAAATTCGATGACAAACTTGGGATCAAGCGTGACCGTCAGCTCGTCACCATCGTAGGAAATTGGCAACTCGACACGAGATTGACCCACTTCGGCCGCACGACCGGAGAGAACCAACATCCCCTGGGCAAATGTAAAATCGACACCCCGACTTTCCTCGCTCGTCACAATGGCCGCTTGGCGGATTGCTGCATGAGTCAAACCGACTGCCAAATCGAGTTTCACTCCGCCCCCACCTGACTCGGGAAAAACTTTTCGCCAATCAGGAAATCGGCCTTCTAGCAGACGTGCCGAGATGGTCGCTCGGGCACTGTGAACTAGCAACTCGTTGCCGCTAACTGAAATTTGCACTTCTGCGTCGCTTGGTGCCACGGCCCGTTCGATCAGTTGCATCGCTCGTGTCGGCACGATGACCGATTGATCCGAGTTGATCACTTCGCCGCCGGAAGGTCCGGTGCCAGTGGTGCTGATTGGCCCCGTCATTTTTGCCAACCGGCGGCCATCAGTGCCGATCGCCGTGATTTGATCCTTTTCAAACTCCAGCTTCACGCCACCCAACGCATACCGGCTACTCTCGTTGTCGGTCGCAAAAGCGGTACGACGAATCAACTCTCGCAGCAACCGAGCAGGCACCTCGTGGAAGCTCTTTTCATCAAACCCTGTCACACTGGGGAAATCGGCCGGGTTCTCCGCTGGCAGCGTAAATTGGCTACGCTCGCCGCGAATCGTGATTCCCTGCGAATTGGATTCAATATGCAGCGTTTGATCTGTGCTTTCTCGCAAGATGGATCCGAAGCGGGCCACCGACAACACCACCGTACCCGGCAGATGCACGTCGACGCCCGAGACCTGATGGCGAATACCAATTTCCAGATCGGTAGCGGAAAGTTCGACTCGCTGTTCCGAGACTTCCAATTTTACGTTCTGCAAAATCGGCTTCGGACTACGGAACGGGGCAACGGTCGCCACGGTTTGGAACGCCTGGAGTAGCTGTTCGCGATCGCAAGATATCTTTACCGCTTGGCCACCCCTTGGGGGTGTCGACGAGGGTTCTGCAGTGGGTTGGTTTTCTAGAGTCATAGTCAATGTGCACCTCCTAAGTTTTCTTTGTTATAAGCTTTTAAGTTAGTAGTAGTAATAAACAGCGGCTTTGAAGTGTCGAAAGAGGAGTGATAGAGACGTTAAATTTTGCGATAGACAGCAGTTAGGAACTTTAAGAACAGGTGGAAAACTAGTTAGTAACGGGTCGAATTAGCGTTGAAGGTTTGTCGGTATCGGTAGACTGAAGTACGAAAGGGAACGACAAGCGGCAGAATCGAAGATGGAAGCATTGCTATCAACGTGTAACCAACAGGTTATTAGGCAGCATGTGAACATCGTGGTTCAAGGAAAAGTAAATGTGAGGCTGAGGGTTGGATGTTATATGGCAGTAAGAATGCGTTGTAATTGTTCGATCGCTTGCTGGGTAACAGGGTCTTCGGCAAGCAGTCGTTGGATGTTTCGGTGAGCGTGCATGATGGTGGTATGGTCTCGTCCCCCCAGGCCATGGCCGATTTGGGCATAGCTCAAATCGGTTAGATTTCGAGCCAGATGGATCACAACACTACGGGCATGGACCAACGATTTCCGGCGAGAGGGACTGTGGAGCACAGCCTGGGTAAGCAAAAAATATCGGGCAACAACCGCGATAAGCTGTTTTAGCGGGATGGGTGGACGTAGGTCGGAGGTCTCCCGACCGGTTTCCGACGCCAGTTGAAGTTCGGCTAAGGCTCGGAACAGTTGAGGGACTGGGCCTTCGGTTTTCTTGGCAAGATCGTTAAGTTGATCCGAATCGAATTGAGCAGCCGACGCCAACTGAAGAATCTCTTGCCGAGCTTCGATACCGGGAGGCCGTAATTGGACCGTGAGACCGGCAGCAAGTCGATCGCGCAGACTGGCTTCGAGTTCCATCATCGTGGCAGGCGACTTCTGAGCGGTCAGCAAAACCGTTCGTTCTGTAGCAACCAAGGTATCGATGGTATCGCGCAACTCACGCTGAACAAAAATACGCGGAGGCAATCGTTGCAAGTCTTCGACGATCAGCATGGAAAGATTCGACAGCCGCTTGCGGAAAGCATCGAGCTCGCCATCGTCCCGAGCCGACCGAAGTTGCCGCGCAAAATCGATGGCAGAGAGATACTCAACGGCCCCCTCGCCGAGAAGCTGATGAGAGTGTCGGGCAATACCTCGCGCGAGATGCGACTTTCCGCTGCCGGTAGGTCCTGTTAAGACCAAGGGATAAAAAAACGGGGCGGCCGCCGAAAGATGATCACCGGCCAATAATCGTTCGATGGCAACCACAGCCAAACGGTTTTCTGGGCCGGCAATAAAGCAGGGAAGACCGGGCTGAGAGTCCTGCGTTTGGTCTCCCAGGCAGCTAGGCAAATCGATTTGCGATACCCCTTTAACCACAATGGTTCCGTCCACACATCAGTGCATTTCGAGTGCTTTGACTACTATTGAATTTTCAGAAATGACAAAGCACAAGTGCTTTGAAAGTTAAAAACGCGACAAAGCCTGAGAGAGTATTTAGAGCGGTTAAAAAGCCACAGCTCAAGCGAAAAGTAAGACCGGAATACGAAGCCCTGATTCTATCCGATCTGCAGCCCAAACGGGAGGAGCTAAACGGTTTTTTTAATGGTTTCTGCCTTGTCGTAAACGCTTACAGCAACTGAGGATACGACGACCGGCGAGATCAATTTCTGACGCCGTCGTTGTGGCGCCCAAACTAAACCGGATTGCTCCCTCCGCAGCCTCCTTGTCGAGCCCCATCGCAACTAGTGTGGGCGAGAGCTCACTCGACCCGCTGGAACAGGCTGAGCCCGTCGAACAGGCGATTCCTTCCAGATCGAGTGCCATAACCAACGCTTGCCGATTCAGCCCGGCAAAGGCGATGTTCGACGTGTTGGGCAACCGCGCTGAGCCCTGCCCAATCACGATGGCATTTGGAATTTCCGCTTGAATCCGCTGCTCAAGCTGATCTCGGAGCGAGGCGATTTTTTCGCGTTGTTGCTTTGCCTCACGCTGAGCATGTTCCAACGCAGTAAGCATTCCTACAGCCAGTGCCACGGTGTCGGTACCTGGCCGGAGATCGGCTTGTTGATGACCACCAAATGCGATTGGCTGTAGGGCAACATCATGTCGTACCACCAAGGCTCCAATCCCTAGCGGTCCACGAAACTTGTGGGCCGCACAACTTAACATGGCAAGGTTTAGCTCTGCAAAGTGAACGGGCATTTTGCCTACCACCTGGGCAGCATCGCTGTGCAGGGGAATGTTATGAGCGGCACACAGCTTGGCAACTTCAGCGACCGGCTGGAGGATGCCAGTTTCGTTGTTACCCAGCATGAGACTGACAAGACTCGTCTCCGGTTCGAGGGTTTGCTCGAACTTGTCAAGTCGGGCCATGCCGTTCTTGCCCACTTTGACGAGGGTCACTTGGCAGCCTTGTTGCTGCAACCGCTTCGCCGGCTCAAGGATGCTGGGATGCTCGATGGCGGACGTCACCAGCGAGCTGGCGGCTTGCAAGTGATTGGTTTGCGAGTAAGGGCCGATCAGCCCAAACAGGGCCAAGTTGTTGGCTTCGGTGCCGCCGCTCGTAAAAATCACACGATCAGGATTTGTGCCACCAGTGCGCGCACCGAGCAGTTCGGCGAATCGCTCCCGGGCGTCTTCCAGGGCTCGCCGTGCTTGCCGACCCGGCTTGTGCTGGCTGCCCGGATTGGCTCCGTACCGCAGAGAGGCTTCGTGCACAGCATCTGCTGCGGCAGGCAGGAGGGGTGAGGTCGCATTGTGATCGAGGTAAATCATGGGCCAAGGAATGAAGGCTAGAGGCAAGGGCGGCAGACTATTAGACCTGCAAGGACAGGCCCTAGCCCCTAAATCCTAGCCCTAGCTCCTTTTCACGCCAATTGCCATTGCGGGCAGAAATCGTCACCAGCTATCATTCGCCCCTACTGCGAGACCGAGCAGGAAGAATGCCAAGTCCTCTTGTTTGGATTCAGTGACCAATGTCCAACCAGCCAAATGACCAATAAATTCAGTATTTGAAACCTCAGTATTGGTCATTGAACATTCCTTACTTGAGAAGTGACTTTGCCGTTTTCCCGCGGGGGGGGCCTGACTCTCGCGGCGATTTGCAGTCGATTTTCAGAGGATTAAACAAATGGCAGTCAAAATGCGTGCGATCGTGATGTTGCTGGTCTTGGTCGGCTTGCCGGCGGCTTGGGTGTACTACGGCCCGTTGCCGCCGCGGGTCCAACGTGTGGCGGATCGTGTGATTGAGCTTGCTCAAGACGCACTAGGCTGGGAACAATCGCAATCGGTCGAGGCCACGATTACTGCTCCACGTTACCACGCAGACATTTCGGCAGAGCCTTTTTTGGAACCGGCCGCCGGCGTTGCTATTGAGAATCCAAATTCGAGTGTGGCCTCGCGACTGACCGTGCAGGTGGAGCCCCTCTTAGCGAAGCTTCGTGAGTTGGGCGTCTCGCAGTACCGTCTGGAAAAATGGGGCAATACTGGCCAGATGTACCGATTTTGCTGCGCCATGCCCTTGGCCCAAAGCGATGAGGTCACACGTCAGTTTGAGGCGGTTTCTGATAGTCCGGAAACATCGATCGAGCAAGTCGTCGGAGAAGTCTCTGTTTGGCAGACCGCCCGTTTGGAGTAAAGGGTGAAATCAGTGTCGTCAAGAGAAGACGCAGAGAAAGCCCAGGGATTGCAATCCCTAGGCTTGCGGGGAAGGGAGTTTTCATGCGAAGGGCGAAATCAACACTGGGGCATATTTTGCAGAGCACGGCGCTGCGATACCACTGCACACACGGCCGTCTTGCAACGGGCACGACATTACCAACCTGTTGGACCGTTCCCGCTGAAACAAACCATCAAGAACCAGCGGACGACCTCCAGGACAAATTAGCCCGACTCGAAGCAGTCCTGTTTTTGTCACATGAACCAATTTCTACGAGAAAACTGGCGAATTTGGCGAATTTGGCCGATGGTACCGAAGCTCGGACATTACTTCGGGAACTCGGCCGGCGCTACCAGCGGCGATCCGGTGCCATGCAGGTAGTTGATGTGGCAGGAGGGGTCCAGTTGTTAACAAAACCGCAATTGGCCCCATGGATTCGACGATTGCACGGCGATCTCGAGGAAATGACACTCTCGGCCCCGGCTTTGGAAACCCTGTCGGTAGTGGCTTACCGGCAGCCAGTGGTGCGAGCAGAGGTCGAGGCCATCCGCAGCGTACAGTGCGGAGAAATCCTGAGAGTGTTGATGGAACGCGATTTATTGCGTATTGTCGGCCGAGCTGATGAGCTAGGGCGCCCATTCCTGTATGGGACGACGAAGAAATTTTTACAAGTTTTTGGCCTCCGCCGCCTGGAACAATTGCCTGGAATCGATCAAATTCGTAGCGTCGAAGGTATTGTCTAGGCGTGCCTCGTCACACCCAGATCAAGCTTTACAGGAGAAGGCGAAGCAAAAGTCTTTTCTTCGTCGCTGTGGGAAGGTTTCCGGGAGATGGTTAAGGAGCAAATCGTGCAGTTGATTGAGAGTCACCAGCCGAGCAGTATTGCCATGCAAATAGAAGGTAGATCACTTGTAGCCGAGCTAGATGATCCTAGTGCGGTCCGTTTCGAGTTGGACGGTTCCGAGCTCGTGGAAGCCGAGGAAATCGAAGCGGAAATAGAGTACGAAGACGGCGACGACGAGGAATATGAATACGAGTACGAAGATGAAGACGGGGATGATGACGAAGACTATGAAGATGGCGACTACGAAGAGATCGAAGAGGACGACATCGAAGAGGACGACATCGAGATCGACGATGACGAGATCGACGATGACGAGATCGACGACGATGAGATCGACGACGATGAAGACGAAGACGAATGGGAAGAAGTCGAAGACGACTCAGATTTTGAGGATGAAGACGACGAGGATAGCGATGTTGAAGATGGTGAAGATGAGTACGAATATGAGTACGAGTATGTAGACGACGACGAAGAGGAAGACGACGATGAAGAAGACGACGAAATATTAGTTTGAATCGTCCAGTTTGGCTTTCGAAGAAAAGCTTTAGTCCTCTAAATGGAAGAGGCGCCGAATCGCATCAAGCAGCCCGTGAGGCGTGCCATTCTGAGAAGCGTCGCGTAGCGATTCCATTGGCGGGTGGAGCATCTTGTTGACCAGTCGATCGGCAAATTGCTCGATTTCTTGCCGCTGGGGCCCGTCGAGATCGGGCAGCTTGCGGAACAGCCGTTCTAGTTCTGTTTTTTTAGGCCGTTCTAATTCTTGCCGTAGACCGGCAATTACTGGGGCCGTTGCGCGATGGTGTGCGTTGGTCACAAAACTCGCTGTCTCTTGGGTCACGATTTTTTCAGCTCGGGGAAGCTCGGCCGCACGGGCCGATTGATTCTTCTTACAAGCCTGGGCCAAGTCGTCGAGCGAATAAAGGTAGATTCCCAACGCCTCGCTTACCGCCTGTTCGAAGTCTCGAGGGACTGCCAAATCGAGAATAATTAGGGGCCGTTGATGTCGGTGGGGTGCGACGTATTTGTCGAACGCAGAGGTCGTGACCACCGGTTCGGTCGCAGAAGTCGTGCTGATCGCCAGATCGGCTTGGACCAACTGATTCCAAAGTTCCGACCACTCGTGATACTGGCCACCCCAGCGCTGGGCCAACAGCTTGCCTCGCTCGGGGTCGCGGTTGATTACATGGATGTGGGGCTCGCCCTCGTCTCGCAGGTAGCGGAGCGTCTCGTCGGCCATCGCTCCCGCGCCGATCACGAGCACATGCTTTTCGTTGAATGTTTCGAACACACAGCTCGCCAGATCGGCGATTGCTACGCTGGGAATGCTCACCCGATGTTTGTGGAGTGCGGTTTCGCCGGCGACGCGCCGAGCGGTACGCAATGCCGATTGAAAAAGGTCGTGCAGCAGCGGCCCGGTCGTGCCAACCTCTTGTGCCGATTGATAGGCCTGTTTTACTTGGGCGAGGATTTGCGGCTCGCCAACGACCATACTCTCCAAGCTCGAAGTGACCCGGTAGAGATGCCGTACGGCATCGGTATTCGCTAGCGAAAGGAGATTACCTTCGACCTGCTCGCTGGGAACGTGCCGATAATCGAGCAAGGCTTCGACCAAGGTTTCGCTATTTGGAATCCCGGTCGCATAGAGCTCAACCCGATTGCAGGTGGAAAGCAGTACCAATTCGGCATCGGGAAAACGGCTACCCCAGATGCCCAGGGCATCGGCGGTTTGCTTCGCGTCGAAGGCAAGCAGTTGACGCACGTCGATTCCTGCGTCTCGATGGCTGCAGCCGATCATGCGGAGGTTTTTCATCGAAGACCTCCGGCAGCTGTGGACGAGGACGTCTCGGCTCGCTCGGTTTTTTGGTGCAACGAATCTCGCAGAGTAACCGCAGCGAGAACGAGCAAAAGAAAAACAAAAGCCGCCACGGTCAGATAGGCGACCTTGCGTCCCTGGCGGGCCGCCGGGTAGACCAAGCGAAACACCTCGGCCACTATCAGCCAAAGCAGCATCGCAGCGAGCGACATCACGACCGGGTCGGTCCAGGGCACAAAGTTTTGGTCGCCTTCTTGGGCCAGTCGGCTGAGGACTCCGGTTAAAAAACCGCCGCCGACTAGCAGGGTGGCAGCCCCCAGCGACCAACTGTTGACGCGTTCGAGCCACTCCAAACTCGGCAATTGAAAACGGCTGTCGGCAGGCAATTTTCGCTTGAGGCGGTAGCTTTGGATGAGATACATCAGCCCTGCCACAAAGCCAAGCAGGACGACCACCGTGCCTAGCATCAGAAAAATACCATGCACTTGCCCCCAGATTCGCGGGGCTTGAAAGGTGGCCAGCGGCTCGGTCGTTGCGAGAAGCGAGCCGCCAATCAGACCCAGCACGACTGGCAGCACAAACAACCCGATCGACGAGCGTGGGTAATAGAATTTCAGCGTCAGATACACCACTGCCAGCGCCCAGGCTGCGAGAATGTACCAATCTTGTTGGTTGGCCAGCGGAGCGGCAGGCATTTCGGCAACGCGTCGACCCAAATACCAAGTATGCGCGACCAGCCCTGCCGCAGCCGCAAGGAGCAACGCCAGTCGACGCAACCGAAACTGCACCCACAGCCCTGACAGCTCCAGCGCTAACGCAATCGCGTAGCTGGCCGAAAAGCAGAGCATGTTGATACCGGTGTCCATAGGAGAAACTCTGTTTTTCGTAACCGTTCAGCTGAAGGGAGCAATTAGCCACAGATGAACACGGATGAACACAGATTTTGTTTGATCAGTTTGAGGCGTTCCAGCTTTACTTCTAGTGGTCGAATCAACAGAAATAATTCTTTCATCTGTGTGAATCCGTGTTCATCTGTGGCAAATACTTCTTATCTCAATTTGCATTGCTATCGCCATCGAGTCCATACTGCTTGATCTTCTTATGCAGCGTATTGCGATTGATCCCCAATCGGGCTGCCGCTTTGATCTGCACGTTGTCGCAGTCGGAGAGGACTTGGGCAATCACTTCCCGCTCCACGCGATACACAATTCGGCCATGCAGGTCAGTATCTTCGTTGCTCATGCCGTTGAGGCCCGTATAAACTAGCTCTTCGGTGAGCGACTCAAAATCCATCGCCCGCGTTCCTACATTGCGGGGCTGGCGTCCGGTGGTGACGACCGACGGCAGCAGCGAACGATTCAGCTCGTCGCCGTGGGCCATGACGACCGCTCGTTCCACGTAATTCTGTAGCTCGCGAACATTGCCCGGCCAACGGTAGCTCTCGAGCGATTCCATTGCCGCAGGTTCGATGTGGGCCACATACCGGTCGTTCAGTTCATTGTAAACATTCAGAAAGTGGGTCACCAGCAGGGGGATGTCCTCGACTCGCTCGCGGAGCGGAGGGAGATAAATCGGTACCACATTCAGCCGATAATAGAGGTCTTCTCGAAAGGTTCCTTCCTCGGCCAATTCCAGCAAATCGCGGTTGCTGGCAGCGATTACCCGGGTATCGACCTGCACGGTTCGCGTATCGCCAACCCGTTCAAATTCGCGCTCCTGCAGAACCCGCAGCAGTTTTACTTGGAGGTGGAGCGTCGTCGAATTGATTTCATCGAGAAAGATTGTGCCCTTGTGAGCCGCTTCAAATCGGCCCGTGCGATTTTCGATGGCTCCGGTAAACGCTCCGCGAATGTGGCCAAATAATTCGCTTTCAAGCAAACTCTCGCTCAGCGCTCCGCAATTCACGCGCACAAATGGCCGTTCGCGGCGACGGCTCAATTGGTGAATCGCCTTGGCGATCAACTCCTTGCCCGTGCCGGTCTCGCCCAACAGCAGTACCGAGGCATTCGAGCGGGCCACTTGCCGAGTGTCGCGATAGACAGCCTCCATGGCCGGGCTCGTGCCGACAATATCCTGCAGCGGTGCGGCTACTGGCTTGTTCGTTTCCGAGTTGGAAGAGTTTCTCGTCATGGAATAGGAATCAATGGAAGGTATTTGTCATTACGTATTTAGTCATTGGTCATTTGCCTTAGCCCAGGGGTTGCAACCCCTGGGCTTTCGGCGCGGGCTTTTTTTCCTTCCAAAGCATCGAGCACTTGCCCGAGGACCTGTTGAGTTTCTTTGTCGGCCGTTGCGCTGGCGTTGTAGCGGTCGTACTGGCGATGGATCTCAGCCGAGGTCAGCTGGCGGCCCACTCGCCGGACGTTTGTCGCAAACGCGTTGGCTGCACTCCGGCGCAGCTCTACGGGTTGCGAGCCTTGACTTACCAGGTCGAGCAAAGTTTGCTGGCTTCCGGCGGTCCCGATGACTGCCAGAGCCTGCAATGAGGGTTCGACTAACTCGGGTACGTAGACCGTCTCTTGCAGTACGGCAGCGTCGCGGTGCAGTTCGTCGTAGGGGTGCCCCTGCTGTAGTAACTGAGTAATCCAAGTGAGCGCTTTTACGGCTTGTTCGGTTCGGCGCTCGGGCGACACCTGCGACGAGCTAAGTTTTTTCAGCCGATCGACGATGCTATCCATGGCTTCTGGATCGTGAGGTCGAGGAACAGCAATTAGCCAGTCGTCCTCCGCGGCGAGACGCCGCGTGGGGTCGAGGCTGTGTAAGCTGCTGAGCACCGCGATCGGAGTCCGACCAGTACGGCTATGAGATCGAAGCTGGAACACGACCTCACGAAGTGCCGGACGGTGGATATCGCTATCAATCAGAATCAGCGACAGCCGAGGGGACCCAGTAGCGATTGTCAATGTAAGACGGCCCGAGGTCGTCGGCGTGGCCAGAAAACCTCGTTCACGCAATTGGGCGGCCCAATTGCTTCCGCGTACCGCGATCGACGAAGCCGCCACCGCTTGCGGTGCACCCGAGCCAGCGGCGAATTCCCACAGCGCCTTGGGCACATCGCTTGCTCCCGCAAAAGTTGTTTGGGGCGAGAGTTTCATAATCGCTTCCAAGGCCGCGTAACGAAGCTCGCGATCGGCATGCCCCACGGCCGCCGCCAAGGGCGAGGGCCGACCGTTAACCGAGGTTAAGACAGACGGGTCTCCCAAATCGCGAAGTCGCGCGACGCAAGTGATCGCAGTTCGCACAAAATTTTTCTTGATCGCGATGGCAAGCGTGTCGGAAAACTCGCATGCAGAATCCGATTCTAAGAAGGGCGAGGCAACGGCTAGCCCTGCCGACAGAATAGGCCAAGTTTCGATATGATAGAGAAGGGCCAATTGCCGCTCATGTGGTTCTGGCACGCCACAGCGTAGGAGCATCCGTGAGAGTCGTTCGGCAGCCAGTAGTCGAGCCGTCTTCTGTGGGACCTCTTTGGTGGAGAACCCGGCGCCGCCAGGATCTGCGTCTGGCCTTGGGTCGTTTCTCCAAATCCACCAAGTTGCTTTGCCAGAACCATCGGTCGGCCACTCAGCGACCCCCGCCTCGATTTTCTCGATCTCTTGCATCAGCAAGGCTCGAGTTTCTCTGGCGGTCGGCTGCGGGAGATTCATTTTCGAGAGGGCGGCCGTTGCTGCAGAGATCACTGCCGGATCGGCTTCGTCGCCAGTGATTATCGCCGCCAGCCAAGGAGTTGCTTCTCGTATGTCGAGATAGCCAGCCAGCTCAGCCGCATCGCGACGAAAATGACCTTGGCCACCGGCCAACGCCGCCAGTAAGAGCGGTTTGATTTCGGGGTGCAAACTCGTCAGCCCAAACATCAAGTTGGCCCGTACCGATTCGTCTTCGGTTTGTGCCAACGCTTCGAGACACGCCGCAGCGCCGGTGGTGCCTGTGGTCGACAGGTCTACCCGGGCCGCTCGACGAACTGCTGCAGAAGGGTCGTTCAGATCGGCAATCAGCTTTGCGATTCGCTGAGGATCGAGGGCTTGCACGGCCGCCGATTTCAAACAGCGGTCCACAAAAGCCCGTGCCCCGGCGAACGTCGCCTCTCGGCGAGCCAGCTTCAGCAGGCGGGCAGTGCCAAATTCGGCGGCCAGCTCTGCACAAACGGCGTCATCAAAATCTGCCTGCCCTAACGATTTCCAAAGCACAACCGCAAGATCCTCTTCCCCCAGGTCGAGCAACGTAAGCATCGCGAGCACTTGCTGGGCAGGCGTCTCTCGCGGCGCGTCGAGAATCGCCGCGACGGCCGGTCCTCGTTGCGCAGCATCGGATAAGAGTGCGTCGTCAGTTTGTGCAAACAGGTTTGGAGCGATAAGTAGCATCAAACCGACCGCCGTTAGCGCCGTCCGCCAGGACGAACCAATACCAAAAACCATACCCAACCACCTATCGGTCAACGTGTTGCCAATTCCCCATTCCCAAAAACTCTGTTCGCCGTGTGCTGCTGGGCCATGTGCTGCGTGCAGCACGGCTGGATTCTAAATTCCTATTTTCTCTCGCCACATGCCGACTTGCTTTGCCACTTCGGTCGGGGCTGTGGAGCCGTAGCTAGAAAATGCCTCGATTGCTCGCTCGACGCCCAAGATGTCGAACACTTTTTCGTCAAGCGACTCGTGGGCCGATTGAAACTCGGCCACCGGCAACTCGCCGAGCGATACGCCTGCTTTCATCGCCACGGCCACCAAGTTGCCGATAATGCCATGGGCAGTCCGCTGCGGAATACCCAGGCCCATGAGGTACTCCATCAGCGTCGTCGCATCGAGATAGCCGCAGTCAAGACGCGCGGCGATCGCTTCGCGATTGAGCTCCGCACCTGCCACGACGGCTGCCGCGAGCTCGACACATGCCTCGACTGTCTCGGCCGAGTCGAATACCCGCTCCTTGTCTTCCTGCAGATCGCGGTTGTAGGCGAGCGGTAAACCTTTGACCAGCACGAGCAAACTTTGCAGATTGCCGACCACGCGGGCCGTCTTACCACGAGTAAGTTCGAGCACGTCGGGATTGATCTTCTGCGGCATGATCGACGAGCCAGTGCAGTAGGCTTGCGGCAACTTTAAGAAGGAGAACTCGGAGGTCGACCACAAGATCCACTCCTCAGCCCAAGTACTCAGATGCTCGGCAATGAGGGTCAGGACAAAACAATATTCGATCGCAAAGTCGCGGTCGCTCGACGAATCGAGGCTGTTCGCGATGACACCTTCAAATTGCAACGCGTCGGCTACCATCTGCCGATCGATTTCGATTGTGGTTCCCGCCAAGGCTGCGGTGCCTAGCGGCAGTTGATTCACTCTTGTTCGGCAGTCGCGAAGCCGCAAGCGATCTCGTTCGATCTTTTCGCAGTAGGCGAGCCAGTAGTGGTTGGCCAACACCGGCTGCGCACGTTGCAGATGGGTATAGCCGGGCAAAATGACACTCGCGTCTCGCTCGCAGCGACTTACAAATGCTCGTTGCAAGTTGACCAGCAAACTGTCAAGTCGATCAATCGCGTCGCGAATCCAGAGCCGAAAATCGGTCGAGACCTGATCGTTCCGGCTCCGACCCGTGTGCAGCTTACGGCCCACATCGCCGATCTGCTCGATGAGAGCCCGTTCGATGTTCATGTGGATGTCTTCCAGCTCTGGTCTGAAGACGAAGGACCCTTCGGAAATTTGGTTGCCGATTTGCTG
>Ga0114931_10005262_pt1 | contig 15993 bp, 11 predicted proteins | sample 2SBtaG_FD_89579 | JGI IMG/M metagenome (GOLD analysis project Ga0114931, IMG submission 89579) | Deep subsurface microbial communities from Kolumbo volcano to uncover new lineages of life (NeLLi) - 2SBTROV14_V59a metaG | ecosystem: Environmental > Aquatic > Marine > Volcanic | place: Kolumbo...
CCGCAATACCCCTAGCGGTGTATCGACCGAGTCGTCGGCTCGCAGTGCACCCCGAATGAAAACCCCCTGGCCGATGAAGTCAGCGACGAACCGGCATTTCGGCTCATGATAGACGTTGAACGGAGTATCCCATTGCTCGACCGTACCCGCTCGCATGACACCGACTCGATCTCCGAGCGCAAACGCTTCATGTTGGTCATGGGTGACGAGAATCGCAGTGGTTTTCCCCGCCCGGAGAATGTCGGCAACGTCGGCACTCAGCCGCTCGCGCAATTCGACGTCCAGATTCGAGAACGGCTCGTCGAGAAGCACGATATCCGGCTGTGGTGCGAGCGCGCGCGCGAGAGCGATGCGCTGCTGCTCACCCCCGGAGAGCTCGTGGGGAAAACGTTCCGAACACCCGCTCAACCCGACCATGGTCAAAAGGGATCCGACTCGCTCGCGTGCCTTGCGCCCGGAACGGCGGCGCAAGCCAAAGCTGATGTTATCGCTCACCGACAGGTGTGGAAACAAGGCATAGTCCTGAAACACCATGCCGACCTTTCGGCACTCGGGCGCCCGGGTATAATCCGGATAAGAGACCACCTCTCCCCTCATGCGGATCGATCCAGTCTCTATTGGATTGAAGCCTGCCAGTGCACGCAGGACCGTCGTCTTCCCGCATCCACTCGGGCCAAGCAGACAGACGATGGCCCCCTCGTCCACCTGCATCTCGAACTCGCGTACGACCGGTCCCGCGCCATAGCCGGCGGACAGATTCTCGATCTCGACAATCACTGGGCCGCCCCACCGCTGGCGAATGCCTCTTCGTTCGACTCGCGCCCTCCGTGCAGGAAAGGGCCTTCCTCGCCGGGTCCCCCGGAGATCCCGTCGACCGGCGTCCGCTCCCGGGCCTCCGGAGAACCCTGCTCTTGGAATGACCGCGTCACTTGCGGTGCTCGGGCTCCCGTTGCCCGTCGTCCCCAACGCCACGCCCCTCTTGCCTCGAACCCGGCAGCACCTGGTCCGCTACCGTGGTGTACGACGAGTCGGGGTTCCGTTCGAGCTCGAGCCACAGGCACGAGCCACCAGATGCCGTATCGAGCCGCTCGAGACTCGTCCGGTGCGCTGCCAGCTCCGTCTCGTCAGCGCGAACAATCCGAGTGGGCTCGCGCCCGACCGGCAAACGCCAGGTCCTTTGCCCGCCCGTCTGTGACGCCCCCTGAGACTCGGAGAATGCGAGATCGGCCTGGCCTCCCGTCATCGCCAGGTATACCTCGGCAAGGATCTCGGCATCGAGCAGCGCGCCGTGCAAATTGCGCTGGGAATTGTCGACGCCGTACCGTGCGCAAAGGGCGTCGAGACTGTTACGCTGGCCAGGATGGAGGCGCCGCGCGAGCGCGAGGGTGTCGACGATCGCGCACTGATCCTCGAATCGCCCCGGCATGTCCAGACGTGCCATCTCCGCATCTAGAAAGGCGACGTCGAACGGGGCGTTGTGAATCACGAGCTCCGCGCCGGCGATGAAGCTCAGCAGTTCCGGCGCGATATCGGCGAAGGTGGGCTTGTCCTTCAGGAAATCGTTGGTGATGCCGTGCACCGCGAGCGCCCCCGGGTCGATGTCGCGCCCCGGGTCGAGATACTCGTGGAATCGCTTGCCGCTCAGCGTTCGCTCGACGAGCTCGACGCCCCCAATCTCGATGACTCGATGGCCTTGCTCGGGCTCGAGTCCAGTGGTTTCGGTATCGAGCACTACCTGGCGCATCGTGCCACCGCAGGCTCGTTACGAGACGTGCACTCCAGGGATGGCTCGGCGCCCTCGAGCCGGAGGCGTTGCGCATTCGCCTGGCCTCTGGCCGCCTCGTCCACTCTCTCGTTCTCCGGGTGGCCCGAATGACCTCGAACCCATTGCCACCGGATATGATGCCCCGACGACGCCGCATCGAGGCGCTTCCAGAGGTCGACGTTCTTGACCGGCCGGCGGTCCGCGGTTCGCCACGCGTTCTTCCGCCATCGATCCATCCACTCGGTCATGCCCCGGCAGACGTACTGAGAATCGGTGAACACCTCCACATCACACGGTTTGCGTAGCGCTTCCAAGCCCTCGGCGACTGCCTGCATCTCCATTCGGTTGTTCGTCGTCTCCACCGTGCCGCCTTGGAGCATCTTTTCCCGGCCTTGCCACCGCAGCAGCGCCGCCCACCCTCCGGGTCCCGGATTGCCGAGACAGGCACCATCGGTGTAGAGCTCGACCGAACTGGTGGACCTGGTCTCCTTGCGCCGTCGGGTCACGAGCGCGGCTTCCGACCGTCGGCCGGGACAATCATTGGCCGCCATGCTGTTTCCTTTGCGCTCATCGTTCGAGCAGCGGCGCGCACGCTCGGGCCCGCAAGCCCTACGCTGACCAGACGCCGCCCGGCCCGCCAGCGCTGGCGCACCGGCGTGAGGGTCGAAACTCGCTTTCTTGCGACGTAGAGCTGACTTGCCGCCAGATCGGAGAAGAGCCGCTCCGCCAGGGTCGCCTTGCTCCCGGTCTCGCCGGGGCACCGGCACGTAGCGCTCCCCCGGCCGGGAAGCCGCCACCACCATGCCGTCTCTGGCGCTCGAACGGCCGCGTGGTCCGTCGCCTCGGCCGGTTCAGCCGAACCCGCCCGGATGGGTCGCACCGTCTGAACGTCGAACCCGAGCAGGGCGAGCCAGTCTTTGATGCGGCTAGACGAGAAGAACCGGCCCGTCCAGGGAGCGGCAACCTTCGACTCCGACTCCCCCCCCGGCGCCGCCGTCCGCACCGCTCGCAGGGCAAAGCGCAACATACGCCACATGCCCAGAGCCCCGAATGGGTTGAATCCGATCAGCACGAGCAGCCCCTCTGGAACCAGAACTCGCTCGACCTCCCGCAACACATCATGCGGACTCTCCGAGAACTCGAGGACATGCGGCAGGACGACCACATCCACGGAGTCATTGGCGATGGGAAGACGCCCGGGGTCGCACACCCCACCCGAGGCGACGGTCTCCCCGACGACGCTCGCAATCAGGGCGGAAAAGAGGGGCGAGAACAGGGAGACATTGAGGATACGGCTCCCGGTCCCGACGGACGCATAAATCGGATCCCCGATTATCGCGAGGTGATATCCGAAGCAGTTGCCGATCACGTCCCGGGCCGCCACCGTTTCGCGTTCCGCAAACGCCCTGCCCGCGGGGGTCCTCATCCACACCGCCAAGCTCCGGAAGTGATCACGATTTTCGGTAGCACTCAGTTTCATGGCGCTCACACTCGCGTGCGCCTGACCGGCGCCGCCCGCAAACGTTCAAAAAGGCCTTCGGGAACACGCGGCAGTCTCCGCAAGAACAACCGAATCATGTTCCCTTGACCGAAATTCCGTTGGATCCTAGCATCCGCGCGCATGATCTCCACCCATCGATGCATCCGGCTGCGGCTTCCTGCGGCCGCAGGGGCGTTGCTGCTGGCCCTCGCGGCAGGTGGGTGCGCGACGACACGGCCTCCGGAAGGGGTCGCGAGTGCCGGGGGGGGATTCTCCGCTCTCGCGATCCTGGAGGGGTTGCGCCGGAGCTGGGTCTTGGATGACGAGCCCCTCTGGAAAGAAGGCCGGGGGACGGTCGCGCTGATCCCGTCCGACCGCGGCCGCAAGGTGATCACGCCCGAGGATCGCCGGGTAGAGGAGTCTCTTGCCGACGAAGAGCACCGCGCCGCACTGCCCGGTTGGTTTACAGACCGCGAGCCCGACCTTCCAGCGGCGCCAGCCGGGCCACCCGACCTCTGGCAGTCGCTGCGGGCCGCTTTCAGCCTCCATGCACGGCTTCCACACCGGAGCGGAAATGCCCGGCGCTGGCTGCTCCGCAATCCTCAGCACGTCTCTCGGGTTCTGAAAAAAGCCACGGTATGGCTGCCCTACATTCTCGCCGAGGTCAGGCGGCGTGGGCTCCCGGGTGAGCTCGCGCTCGTGCCGGCAGTCGAAAGCGGGTTCGAACCCCGCGCTCGTTCGCTCGCGGGCGCCGAAGGACTCTGGCAATTCATGCCCGAGACAGCGCGCGCCTATGGCCTGAAACGCACGTGGTGGTATGCGGGTCGCCGCGACGTCCGACCCGCGACCGACGCCGCACTCGACTACCTGACCACCCTGAACCAGCGTTTCGATGGAAACTGGCTGCTCAGTCTCGCGGCCTATAACTGCGGAGAGGGCACCGTCGAAAGGGCACTGCGTCGGGCCGGGCTCCGCGCCCGTGACGCACGGTTGTGGGACATACTGGCGAAGCTTCCCCCCGAGACCCGCAAGCACGTGCCGAGGCTGCTCGCGTTCGCGGAGCTGATACGCCAACCTCAACGCTATGGCATCGATCTCCCCCCGGCTCGCAACGCGGAACGCCTCGCCTGGGTCGACACCGGCGGCCAGATCGACCTCGGCATCGCGGCGAGCCTCGCCGGAATCGACGCGGGAGAGTTCCGCCGGCTCAACCCCGCGATGCGGCGATGGGCCACGGATCCCGATGGGCCCTATCGGGTTTATCTGCCGGCGCGGCGCGCGGAAAGGCTCCGCGCGAGCCTCTCCCGCCTCCCCCCAACCGGGCGCGTAAGATGGGACCGCCACCGAGTCCGGCGCGGCGAGACCCTGAGCGGCATCGCTCGGCGCTACCAGGTGCGGATCGCCACCGTGGTTCGCCTGAACGCGCTCTCTGGCAGTCTGATCCGCGCCGGCCAGACCATCAGGATCCCCCGAGCCTCGGGTGGGCGCCGTACGCCCGTCCGCTCGAGGCCCGGTCCCGCGGAAGTCGTCCTCGGCCACGCCCCCGCGTACTACCGAGTCCGGCGCGGCGATTCGTTGTGGAATATCGCCCGGCGCCACAATATGACCGTCAAGACGCTGATACGGCTGAACCGGTTGAAGCATTCGAGTGTTCTCCGACCGGGGCAGAGACTCAGGGTCACCTGACCCCCCCAGACCGTTCGCCGCCCAGTGTCACGACGCGCCGGGACCGCCGGCAACCCGACCGGCCAGCCATCGAGACGCGGTCGAGCCGGACGCGCAGAGAAAGGACAGACAAATGGGATTCCTGAGCGGTAAGCGAGCCCTCATCGTGGGAGTCGCCAGCAATCGATCGATAGCGTGGGGGATCGCTCGGGCCATGCGTCACCAGGGGGCGGAGCTCGCTTTCAGCTACCAGAACGAACGCCTTCGACCTCGGGTCGAGGCGTTGGCCACCGAGGTCGACTCGCGGGTCGTGCTGCCTTGCGAGATGACGGACGACGGTGAGATCGACGCGATGTTCGAGTCGCTCCGACGGGACTGGTCACGGCTCGATATCCTGGTCCACGCGGCCGCCTTCGCGCCGCGCGAAGCGTTGAGCGGTGAGTTCCTCCACGGACTCGATCGGGAAGCGTTTCGGGTCGCCCACGAGATTAGCAGCTACAGCTTCTCGGCGCTGGCCGCCGCGGCCCGGCCGTTGATGGAAGCCGAAGGCGGAGCTCTGCTCACGATGACCTACCTCGGAGCGGATCGGGTGCTTCCCAACTACAACGTCATGGGACCGGCCAAGGCCAGTCTGGAAGCCAGCGTGCGATATCTCGCCGAGAACCTGGGGCCTCAGGGAATACGGGTCAACGCCATCTCGGCCGGTCCGATACGGACCCTCGCCGCATCCGGAATTGCGAACTTCCGCAAGCTGCTCGACCATGCGGAACGAATCGCACCCCTGCGCCGGAACGTGACGATCGACGACGTGGGCAATGTCGCCGCGTTTCTCTGCTCCGACCTGGCCGCGGGCATTACCGGAGAGATCACGTTCGTCGATGCAGGCTACAACATCCTCGGGACAGGCTCCCTTTGAGCCTCAGCGGGGCGCCGGCGAAAAGCAGACCTTTTCAGCGGGGCCGAAGTTGCAATGTCCACCGAGAGGTGCCAGATTTTCAGCCTTCCTTCTTGGCCCGTCATTCGAAGCGCCCGGCGGTCGAGCGAAAGTCCTCTTGTGCAACGTTCTATTTGAAAGATGAGCGTCATGATCCTGCGACTGGAGTCCACCGGCCAGCCCTTGCGTTGGATTGGCTGGCAGGAGGCGGTCGTGCTCGGCGCGAGGGGCCGTATTGCCTGGAGCGCGGGCCAGACGGAGTTCACTTTCCGGGGCGGAATCAACCGCGTTACCGGAAAACGCTCCCAGATCACCGTGAGCTCCATCATCGCCGTGCGAGGGCATGCCCGTTATCGACAGCTCGAGAAGAGCGTCCCCCCGCTGTCCAATCGCGAGCTCTTCCTACGAGATGGACACACCTGCATGTACTGTGGCCGGCAGTATACCGCCCACCACCTGACGCGCGACCACCTGGTGCCCCTGTCTCGCGGCGGGCTCGACGCCTGGCAGAACGTCGTGACCGCCTGCCGATCCTGTAATCACGCCAAAGGGGCCAGAACCCCCGAGGAAGCGAACATGGAGCTGCTGGCAATACCTTACGTGCCGAACCGCGCCGAATACCTCGTCCTGTCGAACCGACGGATCCTCACCGACCAGATGGCGTTTCTCAGGAAGAGATTCCGCTCCGGGAGCCCTCTCGCAACCCTCCAGTAGCGCCATCGCGGGGACCACTGCCCCCAATCAGAAGCGGTCGGAGAACACGGTCACGTCCGCGCCGTTACGCAGCGTCGCCAGCATCGCCCGGTAGTCTTCCTGTCCCTCGAGCCGGGCCAACGCGCGACGCGCATTCTTGACCGTGTTCCGATCCGCAGGATGTGCCTCGACCGGGGGACTTTCCACCGCGAGAAGGCGAAGAATCCGGAAGTTGCCTTTCCCGTCCACGGCCGCGTCGTACTCGCTCTGCTCCGGCCCCGGCTTCTTCATTCGAAACAAGGCGAGCCTGACCGGTTCCGGGATGCTGAAATCGGAACGTGACACCTGCTTTGCCTTGGCCCAGGAAAGATGGGCCCCCTTCACCACCGCGTCCGGCGCTTCGCCCGCTCTCAGCCGAGCGAGCAGGCGCTTGCCGATCTCGGCCGCGGCCCTCTCCGCTGCCTTCCGTTCGAGCCGTCTCCCGATCGCCTCCTTCACCTCTTCGAAGGACTGCTGAGCCGAGGGGCGTTTCTCCGCGACCCGAACGACGACCAACGCCGGGCCATCGACCTCGAGCGGCTCGCTGTTGTTGCCTTCTGCCTCCACATCCGGAGAGAAGCTCGCGGACAGCACTTTCTGGTTGGAAAACAACGGATCCCCGGCGATGCCCTCTTTCGTCAACCACGGGCTCGTCTCGATCGCGAGTCCCAACGTTTCCGCCGCGACGTCCAAGTTGTCGGGCTGCTCGAATACGAGATTGGAAAGCTGCTCCGCCTGATCGTAGTAACGTTGCTCGGCCTGCTGGCGCCGATACTCCTGTTCGAGGTCCGGGCGAGCTTCCTCGAAGGTCTTCGTGTGCCCCGGACGAATATCGGTCACCTCGATCAAGTGGAACCCGAATGCAGAGCGGATGGGATCGCTCAGCACTCCCTTGTCCAAGCTGAAGGCCGCCTGCTCGAAGGCCGGATCCATCAGGCCATGAGCGATGAACCCCAGATCCCCCGATTTCTTTGCGGACCCCGGGTCGTCAGAAGTCTCCTTGGCGAGGGCCCCAAAATCGGCGCCAGCCAGGATCTTGGAACGGATCCCCGCAATCTTCGCCCGTGCCGCCGCCACTGCCGATGGGTCGTCCTTCTTTCCAACCGCCACCAGGATGTGGCGGACGCGCCTTTGCTCCGGGGTTCGAAAAGAGGCGATCCGATTCTCGTAGAGATTGTGAAGGGCGTCGTCGTCGACCTCGACGCCCTTGGCAAGGTCATCCCTCGCCATCCGCAGGTACGCGAGCTTCACGCGCTCCTTGGTCACGAACTCCGCGCGGTGGGAATCGAAATACTGACGAATCTCCGCTTCGCTGACCTCTGGTGCCGGCACCTCGGCCGCGTCACCGGGGTCAATCACCACCTCGCTGAAAGTCCTCCTCTGAGCCTGCAGTGACCGCAACCGTCCGACCTCCCTATCGGTCGCGATGGCAGCCCGAACAAATCCGCTAGAAAGCTGCTCCTGCAGAAGATTTCGACGCAAGGTCTCCTCGAAAGCCCCGGGGGAATAGCCGTTACGTGCGAGGAAACGGTTGTACTGCGTCTGCGAGAACGCTCCGGCTGTTTTGAAAGCCGGATTCCGATCGATGGCATGGGCCACCTGCTCATCGGAGATCCGCAGGCCTTCGGCTTCGGTAAACTGCCCGAGCAGCCGCTCTTCGATCAGGCTGTCGACGGTAGCCGACTTCAAGATTTCGTCCCGCGCGGGCCCCGGATCCCGCCCCGCCAGAGCTGCCTGCGTTCGCTGATAGGCGCGCTGAAACTCCGACAACGGGATCTCGTCTCCGTTGACCTTCGCGACCGGTACGTTCGGATCGACCCCGAGGTATTTTTGGATCCCCCAAAGCGCGAAGGGGATCACGATCAGGACGATGATGATCCAGGCAATCCAACCGTGCGCACGATCACGGATCCCTTGCAGCATTTCCGTTCGCTCCTGACGAGAGGGCTTGGCTCAGCAGTCCACGAGACGGCGATTCGCCCGCGCTGAGGCGCGCCGGGTCCGGCAACCGGTTCTTCTGCGAGCCGGTCCGTAGAGGCAGAGGAAGGGGACATAGGGTTGGCGGAGCGGACGGGACTCGAACCCGCGACCCCCGGCGTGACAGGCCGGTATTCTAACCAACTGAACTACCGCTCCGAACTGTTACGCACGATCGCCCGCGAGCCCACCCGGCGAGAGACACCGGTCCCGAGGCCCCCGGCATTCCCTGGCGACGCACCTCGACTGGACACCGCCCAGGGCAGCACCTCAGAGGTGGTGGGTGCTGAGGGGATCGAACCCCCGACCTTCGCCTTGTAAGGGCGACGCTCTCCCAGCTGAGCTAAGCACCCGCTGAGGAGGCGCGCTACTTTAAGCTATCTCCGAGGTCATTTCTAGCCCGAGCACCGGCCCCCGGCAAGAGCCCCCGGGAGCTCGTGCGTACCGGGGGGGCATGGATCAGCTGTTGCGCCCCTCGTAACACCCCGGCGCGCGCGCCGGGGGCCACCGGCGCAAGGCGAAAATACAGAAAAACAAGCTCTGCACGAAATTTAGCGGCGCGCCTGCATGCCGTGTGGTGCCTCTGAATTCTTCGGAGGTTCCTTTTCGAAGCTCTGAATCAGTCCATTGAGACTTCTCAGAGCACCCTTCGGGGCAGACGCGGTTTGCCTCTTGCTTCAAGAGCGAAGGACCACGCCTTCTATTCTGCACCGTCAGTGGGTGGTCATCGGATCTCGGTCCTCCTCGCCCCCCTTGCCTTCCTTCGGTTTGATGAGGTCCGAGTCGTCCTTCTTGCCGGGCGTCGGCGTCGCCTTGAGAGCGATGGAGAACACCTCGTCTATCCAGCGCACCGGCCGAATTTCGAGATTTTGCTTGATATTTCTAGGAATTTCTGTCAGCTCCGGCTGATTTTCCTCGGGAATGAGGACGATCCGGATCCCCCCGCGAAGCGCCGCCAGCAGCTTCTCCTTCAACCCACCTATCGGGAGGACTTCCCCCCGCAAGGTGATCTCGCCGGTCATGGCGACATCAGAACGCACTGGAATCCCCGTCAGGGCCGAAACGATGGCCGTGCACATCCCGACCCCGGCGCTCGGACCGTCCTTCGGAGTCGCGCCCTCGGGAACGTGAATATGAATATCTTGATTCTTGTGAAACTCCGGGTCGATCCCGAGGGTGACTGCCCGGCTGCGCACCACCGTCGTGGCCGCCTGTATGGACTCCTGCATCACGTCCCCGAGCCGCCCGGTGAAGGTTCGGCGTCCCTTGCCGGGCACCACTGCAGCTTCGATGGTCAGCAGATCGCCGCCCACCTCGGTCCAGGCAAGTCCGGTCACCAGACCGACCCTATCCTCTTCTTCGGCGCGGCCATATCGAAAACGCTTGACACCGAGGTACTTACCCATGCTCCGGGGAGATATGACTACCTTCGGCAGCGCCCTGCCCTTCTTACGCTCGCCGCTGAGCGTTCGTTCCTTGACGACCTTTCGGCAGATCTTCGCGATCTCCCGCTCCATTCCGCGGACACCCGCCTCGCGAGTGTAGTAACGCACGATATCCCGGATCGCCGGCTCGCTGACTTTGAGCTCGTTTTCACGCAGACCATTGTTTTTCATCTGCTTGGGAACGAGGTAGCGCTCAGCGATATTGACCTTCTCCGCCTCGGTATATCCGGAGAGCCTTATGACCTCCATGCGATCGAGCAGCGGATCGGGAATGTTCATCGTGTTGGCAGTGGCCACGAACATCACGTCCGACAGATCGTAGTCGACCTCCAAGTAGTGGTCATTGAAGGTGTTGTTCTGCTCTGGATCGAGGACCTCGAGCAGCGCCGAGGACGGGTCACCGCGGAAATCGGTCGACATCTTGTCGACCTCATCAAGCAGAAACAGCGGATTACGAACCCCAACCTTGGAGAGGTTCTGCACGATCTTCCCGGGCAGAGCGCCGATATACGTGCGCCGGTGCCCCCGTATCTCCGCCTCGTCGCGAACCCCGCCGAGCGACATTCGGACGAACTTCCGCCCGGTGGCATGAGCTATCGATTGCCCTAGCGAGGTCTTCCCAACGCCTGGCGGACCGACCAGGCAAAGAATCGGGCCCTTGAGCTTTCGGACCCGCTTCTGGACGGCCAGATACTCGACAATGCGCTCCTTCACCTTGTCCAGGCCATAGTGGTCCGCGTCCAGCACCTGTTGTGCCTTGCGAAGGCCCATTCGCACCCGGGAGCGGCTCTTCCAGGGGACGTTGACCAGCCAGTCGATGTAGTTGCGAACGACGGTCGCCTCGGCCGACATCGGCGACATCATCTTGAGCTTGTTCAGCTCGTTCTGCACTTTCTTCCTGGCTTCGACCGACATTCCGGCCTGCTCGATCTTGCGACCGAGCTCTTCGATCTCGTTAGGGCCATCCTCCATGTCGCCGAGCTCTTTCTGGATGGCCTTCATCTGCTCGTTCAAGTAGTACTCGCGCTGGCTCTTCTCCATCTGCCGTTTCACCCGACCACGGATCCGCTTCTCGACCCGCAGAACCTCGAGCTCGTCCCGCATGGCGCTGATGAGCTTTTCGATGCGTTCCCTGACACCCGCTATCTCCAGCAACGCCTGCTTTTGCGCTGTCTTCAGCGAAAGATGGGCGGCGATCGTGTCAGCGAGCCGGCCTGCGTCGCTGATGCTAGACAACGAAGCGAGGATCTCGGGAGGTACTTTCTTGTTCGCCTTGACGTACTGCTCGAACTGCGTAATCAGGGATCGCGACAAGGCGTCCAGCTCTCGAGGCTCGGTATCTTCGGCGGTTGCGAGCCCCTGAACCTCGGCCTCGAACATGCTCTCCGTATCGAGGTAGCGCACCACCTGAACCCGCTCCACCCCTTCGACCAACAGCTTGACCGTATTGTCCGGCAGCTTGAGGAGCTGAAGTATCGTCGACACCGACCCCACCCCATAGATCCCCTCGACGCTCGGATCGTCGTCTGCCTCGTCCTTTTGGGTGATGAGAAGGATGCGTTTGTCGGTCGCCATCGCGCGCTCGAGCGCCCGAATCGATTTCTCCCGCCCGACGAAAAGCGGAATGACGAGGTGAGGAAAGACGACCACGTCGCGCAACGGTAGCACCGGCAGGGCCGCCACCTCCTCCGGTAAGTCCGATGATAAGGAGGGGGGATGGGTGGGCGGAGTGCGTTTGTCGTCAGCCACGGGTTACCTCGGGATAGGTAGTAAATCGCCGGGGCCTGCCAGTGGCGGCCCCCGGAAAATCATGAGCAAAAGGCCGTCGCCCACGGAAGACCGGAACTCGGAGGGCCCTCGCATCGAGCTGTGGTGTCTCGGTCTCCATCGCGCCGCGGTCTTCCATCGTGGGCACGGTGTATCGCAATAAAGAAGCCAGCGCGCCCGCGCAGCCCGAACCGATCGAGCCAGAGCAGATCCCGGCCAAGCCATGCTCGCCGCGCCCCGGCGCCCTTATGCCGGTCCGGCGTACACGGGCAACCATCGGTCATGTCGAAACGGGACACCGACGGACGGCACGCGTCCACTCCGAGAGGCTCTGGTCCCGCGCAACATGCCTGCAACATGGGGGTGCACCCTCCTCCTTTCAACGCGGCGAACCACCCGGGACTGCCCTCGAGAGTGCGGGGCTCGACCGGACCACGCCACGAGAGGCCTTCCCGGTCACTGACCTCGAGCCGGGCCGGACCACCGCCCGTCATTCGGTGCCGACAAGCTTCTTTTCGCCCTCGTAGATGACCAGTGGATCGGCCTTACCTTCGATGACCGTTTCGTCGACCACGACTTTCGCGACATTCTCCATCGACGGCAAGTCGTACATCGTGTCGAGCAGCTCATGTTCGAGAATCGAACGCAGACCGCGCGCTCCCGTCTTCCGTTCCATCGCCTTGCGTGCCACCGCGCGCAGCGCATCCTCGCGGAACTCCAGCTCGCAACGCTCCATCTCGAACAAACGTTGATACTGCTTTGCCAGGGCATTCTTCGGTTCCGTGAGGATCTGGACGAGCTGCTCTTCATCGAGCTCCTCCAACGTCGCGATGACTGGCAATCGCCCGACAAACTCCGGGATCAAACCGTAGTGGATCAGATCTTCGGGCTCTACGTCCAGCAGGACCTCCCCGACCTTTTTCTTTTCGTCCTTGCCCTTGACATCGGCACCAAACCCGATCCCGCCCTGCTTCGAGGAGCGATTCTCGATGATCCGGGCGAGCCCGTCGAACGCCCCGCCACAGATGAAGAGGATGTTGGCGGTGTTGACTTGCAGAAATTCCTGCTGCGGATGCTTGCGCCCCCCCTGCGGGGGAACGGACGCGATGGTGCCCTCGATCAGCTTCAGCAGCGCTTGCTGCACCCCTTCACCGGACACATCTCGCGTGATGGAAGGGTTGTCCGACTTTCGAGAAATCTTGTCGATCTCGTCGATATACACGATCCCGGTCTGCGCTTTTTCGACGTCGTAGTCGCACTTCTGCAACAGCTTCTGGATGATGTTCTCTACGTCCTCCCCGACATAGCCAGCCTCGGTCAGGGTGGTGGCATCGGCAATGGTGAAAGGCACGTTCAACAGCCGCGCCAGGGTCTCGGCGAGAAGCGTCTTTCCGCAGCCGGTCGGTCCGATCAACAGCACATTGCTCTTCGAGAGCTCGACTTCGTCGGCACCCAGCCCGGAGTCCAGCCGCTTGTAGTGATTGTAGACCGCGACCGAAAGCACACGTTTGGCGTGATGCTGACCGACCACGTAATCGTCCAGGATCTGATTGATCTCTCGGGGCGCCGGAAGCTTGGACCCGCCCGTGGCACCGGATTTCTCCTGGATCTCCTCTCGAATGATGTCGTTGCACAAATCGACACACTCGTCGCAGATGAACACCGAGGGGCCGGCAATGAGCTTACGTACCTCGTGCTGGCTCTTTCCGCAAAATGAACAGTAGAGCAGCCTGTCACCGTCGCCGCTCTTCCCCTTGCTGTCGTTGCTCATGCCGTTCCTACCCGTTCACCCGAAAATTCCCAGAGGCACGTCGGGACGTCGTCGTGCTCCCTGAAAGTCTGTATCGTACGTTCGCTCGGAACCCTTGACGAGCCTGAAGTTCCCGGCGGCGGCCGGCCCATGCCCACGCTACCCCCGGCACCGGTTCGCACTCGGGGCCGCGCGCTGCGCTCACGCCTCTTCCGGAACCTGCTCTTGTCCCTCGAGCACCCGGTCCACGAGACCGTACGCCTTCGCTTCTTCGGCTCCCATGAAATGATCGCGCTCGGTGTCGTCGGCGATCCGCTCGAGTACCTGACCGGTGTGGCGGGCCAGAATGTGATTCAACTGCTCGCGGATCTTGAGGATCTCCCGGGCGTGGATGTCGATGTCCGTCGCCTGACCTTGGAATCCCCCGAGCGGCTGGTGGATCATCATACGCGAATGAGGAAGACAGAAGCGCTTTCCGGTGGCATCTCCAGCAAGCAGCAAGGCCCCCATGCTCGCTGCCTGGCCCACGCACATGGTGCTGACATCGGGTTTGATGTACTCCATGGTGTCATAGATGGCAAGACCGGCAGTCACCGATCCTCCCGGTGAATTTATGTACAGGTGAATGTCTTTGTCGGGATTGTCTGATTCGAGGAAGAGTAGCTGCGCGACCACGACGTTCGCCACGTAGTCCTCGACCGGGCCGACCATAAAGACGACCCGCTCTTTTAGGAGCCGCGAGTAGATGTCGTAGGAACGCTCTCCCCGCGCCGACTGCTCGACGACGATAGGAACGAGGTTCAACGCCCGTGTCTCACCGGCGCCGCTCATCCGCACATCCAACCTCTCGCCCATCGAGTGGGACGATACACCCATGGGAATATGGCTCGTATCGGTCATGCCGTTGTTTCCTTTAGATGAAATAGCCTATGGATGGAATAGCCTATGGTTCGAACACCGTCGAGGCGCTGGCGAGGCGCTGGCGAGGCGCTGGCCTCGGAGCGCGAGCCATGGCGACCGGCCCGCCCCTCGCGCGAGCGATTTCGGAACAACGCCCGGTGCCCCGCATCGAGCATCACCGCTGGGAAACGAGAGCCAGGGCACACACCGTCCGGGAGCGCCGTCGCGCGCGACATGGGAACGAAAGGCGACGCTACACGGGCGTGCCGCCCAGACGACGCCCCGGTATCGGGGACCCGTCACGAAGGCGCAGCCCCGAAGCTCTCCGGAACGCGGGCCCGGCGATACGGACGGTCTTCGGAGCTTGCCACGGCCGACCCTGCTTGCATTCCGCCCCCAGACTCTGGCCGGACTCTGCCCGGACTCTGGCCGGACTCATCACCCGCCACCGGGCCCATTTCTGGATCGAAGACGGGAGGCATCGATATTGCGGCCGACACCGACCGAAGCGTCGGATTCGGAATAGTGCGTGGCCCTGAATCCGGCGGCTCGGAAGACCCGAATCGGCCCCCGGGAGCGACGCTCCGAGGGACACCGACGCGCCGCGCTCAGGCAAAGTCCGGAGCAACTTCAATCGCGGGGCGTAATCCCCCGCTCATGAATTCGCAGTCTGCCGGGGATTCATCAACTCGTCAAACGTCAGCCGCTCGCCGGTCACCTTCGCTTGGGAGAGAACGAAATCGACCGATGCCTCCTCGAGAACCTGGGACTCGATCTCCGACAGACGCCCGGGCTCGCTGTAGAACCAGTTGATCACCAATGATGGGTCTTCGTACGCGTCCGCGAGCCGCTCCACGCGCTCGCGCACCGCGATGGGGTCGGGTCTGATGCGCCCGTTATCGATGACGGCCGCGAGCAACAGGCCGAGCTTCACCCGGCGGTCCGCCTCCTCCTGATACACGTCGGCGCTCAGGTCGAAATTCCCGGGATCGACGCCGGCGCCCGCGAGCTCCTGAACTCGGCTCTGGTAGAGGCGATTCTTCTCCTCCTCGACCAGCACTTTGGGCACATCAATCGGATTTCGTGCGAGTAACGCATCCATCACACGGTCGCGGATACGCGCCCTGAGGGTGTTTTCGAGCTCACGCTCCATATTCGCGCGGACTTCTTCCCGAAATCGCTCGATCGTGCCCTCTTCCACCCCGAACGCTTTGATGAACGCCTCATCGATCTCGGGCAGACGCCCTTCTTCCACCGCCTGCACCTCTGCGCTGAACGTCGCCTTCTTGCCGGCGAGCTCCTCGGCGCCATAGTCCTCGGGAAAGGTGACGGCAATCTCGCGGGATTCATCAGCCCTTACCCCGTACAGGCCTTCCTCGAACCCCGGAATCATCCGCCCCGCACCGAGCTCCACCGGAAGCGCCTCGGCGTTCCCTCCGGGAAACACTTCCCCGTCGACCCGACCCTCGAAGCTCACGACGACTCGATCGCCCTCGGAAGCCGCCCGCTCGACCGTGACCCACTCCTTGCGCTGGCGACGGAGAACCTCGTACATGGCGTCGACGTCGGCTTCTTCGA
>Ga0114931_10005264_pt1 | contig 15988 bp, 18 predicted proteins | sample 2SBtaG_FD_89579 | JGI IMG/M metagenome (GOLD analysis project Ga0114931, IMG submission 89579) | Deep subsurface microbial communities from Kolumbo volcano to uncover new lineages of life (NeLLi) - 2SBTROV14_V59a metaG | ecosystem: Environmental > Aquatic > Marine > Volcanic | place: Kolumbo...
CCAAGCGCGTGGCGGTCATTCGCGTCTTGGGCGGCTCGACCCATCGCGGATCCTACACCCGGCGGACCGCGAGCGTCGGCGACATCGTGGTGTGCACGGTCAAGAAGGCCCTGCCCAACAGCGACTGCTACGTGGGCAACAATCGTAAGGAGCGTTCCACCCGGCGAAAGGTCAAGGCGGTGGTGGTGCGGACCAAGTCGCCTGTCCGCCGGCGCGACGGCAGCTACGTCCGCTTCGATTCCAATGCCGCCGTGCTGATTGATGAGGAGAAGAATCCCAAAGGCACGCGAATCTTCGGGGCCGTCGCCCGGGAGCTTCGCGAGAAGGGGTTTATGAAGATTGTCTCTCTGGCGAGCGAGGTGGTTTAGCCGTTGAAGGACCAAGTGTTGCCGGAAATGGATATAACTCAAGAGGACATGATTCAGCACTTCGGTTGTTTAGCCGCGACCCAACGGGGAGCGCTTCGGCGGCACTATTTGGTTCCGGTGACGCTGGGTCAGGAAGGCGCGAGATGGCCGCGAAGGTGAGAAAAGGGGACCGGGTGGAGGTGATCGGCGGAGCCCATCGGGGTGAGCAGGGTCGGGTGCTGCGCATCGATCCTCGGACCACTCGTGTCTGGATCGAGGGCGTCAACCTGGTCTATCGCCACCTGCGGCCCAGCCGTAAAAGCCCCCAGGGCGGCCGCATTCAGAAAGAAGGCCCGATCCATTTGTCCAACGTGCTGCCGGTCGATCCGAAGACCGGCCACGGCAGCAGGGTGCACTTCGAGGTCGAGCGGGACGAGGACGGCAAGGTGGTGTCCAAGCGCCGGGTCACCCGAGCGGGCACGGTATTGGAGGAGGCCAAGCAGTCTGCGGCGCGTTAGACGCGGAGCGTCATGATTCGCAAGGGGAGACGCTTTCTTGCGAATGGACGTGTGACAGGCGCAGCAGCGGCTGCCAAGTGATTGTTGGAAAATGAACATGGTTCGGCTGTTGGAAAAATACAAGAATGAGGTGGTGCCGGCCTTGGTCACCGCGCTGGATCGTAAGAATCGCTTGTCGATTCCGCGACTTGAGAAGATCGTGGTCTCGATGGGCCTGGGCAAGGCGTTGCAGGAAAAGGCCCGAATGGCCGCCGCCCAGAAGGAGTTGGCCCTGATCGTCGGCCAGAAGCCCCTGGTGTGTCGTGCCCGCAAGAGCGTGTCCAACTTCAAGCTGCGGGAGGGCAACGAGATCGGCCTGAAGGTCACGCTCCGCGGTCGGCGGATGTATGAGTTCATGGATCGCCTGATCAGCATTGCGATCCCGCGTATCCGCGACTTTCGCGGCCTGGACCCCAAGAGCTTCGATGGTCGCGGGAACTACAACATGGGCATCACCGAACAGACTGTCTTCCCCGAGGTGGATGCCGACAAGGTGACGTTCCAGCAAGGGATGAACGTTACGTTTGTTACCACCGCCCGCAACGACAGCGAGAGCCGGCAGTTATTGACGCTGTTGGGCATGCCCTTCCGCAAGAGCGAGGCCCAGCAGGCGGCATAGCATCCAGTTCGCCGGCGGGTTGATCGGCGATTGATCGCAGGCGTCACGATGGTAAGAGGCGCCGATTTAGAATCGAGGCAAACGATGCCCAAGAAGAGTTTGATCTTCAAGGCCCACAAGAAGCCCAAGTTCAGGGTCCGGACCTATACCCGATGCGAAGTCTGCGGCCGGTCCCGGTCGGTCTATCGCAAGTTCAAGCTCTGTCGGATTTGTTTTCGCAGCCTGGCGTTGGAAGGCAAGATTCCCGGCGTCCGCAAGGCGAGTTGGTGATTGGAGGCCGGCGTTGGATATTGAGAGGATAGAACCAGATGTGGAGTGATCCGGTCGCCGATTTCCTGACGAGGATTCGCAACGCCGCGCGAAACCGCAGCGAGCATGTGATGATTCCGCGCAGCGGCTTCAAGCTGGCCATTGCCCGCGTCCTCAAGGAAGAGGGCTACATCAACGACGTCGAGGAGATCGACGACGGTTTGCAGGGACAGATTCGCGTGACCCTCAAGTATGGTCCGCGTGGCGAGCAGGTGATCACCCGGCTGGATCGCGCCAGCAAGGCGGGTTGTCGCAAGTATGTTGACGTGGAGTCCATCCCGCAGGTGCTCAACGGGCTGGGGATCGCGATCCTGTCCACCAGCCACGGCGTCAAGAGCGATCGGCAATGCCGCCAACAGCGGATCGGCGGCGAGTTGGTCTGCACGGTGTATTAGTCGCTTTTCTCGAACCCGTGCCGAGGAATCCAGGATGTCTCGGATTGGCAAAAAACCTGTCCCGCTGCCCGCGGGGGTGAAGGTCGCGATTCAGGGCCGGCACGTGGACGTGACCGGGCCCGGCGGATCGCTGAGCTTCGAGCACCCCACGGGCATCACGGTGTCTCAGGACGCCGGCGGCAAGGTGCTCAATGTGACGCGTGCGTCCGACGTGGCCCAGCATCGGGCTTCGCACGGCCTGACGCGTGCACTGCTGAACAACATGGTGATCGGCGTGACCCAAGGCTACGAGAAGAAGCTGGAAGTCTACGGCACCGGCTACAACTGCTCCGAGTCCGGGGGCGTTCTCGAGTTGAACGTCGGTTTTGCCCACTCGGTGAAGCTGCCGATTCCCGACGGCGTAAAGGTCAAGGTCGAGGTGCCGGCGGCCCGCGGTGACGAAACACCCGCCAAGCTGACCGTTCGCGGGATCGACAAGCAGGCAGTCGGGCAGTTCGCCCGGATGGTCAAGGATGTTCGCAAGCCCGAGCCTTACAAGGGCAAGGGCATCCGATTCGAAGGGGAGCAGATCCGCCGCAAGGCCGGCAAGGCGTTTGCCGGAACCGGCGGTTGATCCGAAACGACGTGGTGCAGCTATGAAGCCGCTGAAACGAAAAATTGCTCGTCGCCGACGCCGCAGCCGTCACGTACGGCACAAGGTGTCCGGCACTCCGGATCGTCCCAGGCTCAGTGTTTCTCGCAGCCACCGGAACATCCAGGCCCAGTTGATCGACGACCTGGCCGGCCGGACGCTGTGCAGTGCGGGAACGAATACCGAAGCGCTGGCCAATGACGTCAAGTATGGCGGAAACTGCGCTGCGGCCGAGAAGGTCGGTGTAATCCTGGCCGAGCGTGCCCGCATGAAGGGCATTCGCACCGTCGCCTTCGATCGCAATGGGATGCGTTTTCACGGCCGCGTGAGGGCCCTGGCGGAGGCGGCGAGGAAATCGGGTTTGGAGTTTTAGGCAGACGTCGGCTCTTGGTTTGAGCCCGACCGTCGCGGGTTGATTGAATGGCAAAGCAGGAAAGACGCAGAAGAGAGCCCGACGAAGGGCCGGCATACGACGACAACGTCGTGAAGATCTACCGTTGCTCGAAGGTGGTCAAGGGTGGACGCCGGTTCAGCTTCTCGGCATTGGTGGTCGTGGGCGACCGCAACGGCCGGGTCAACGTGGGCTACGGCAAGGCCAACGAGGTTCCCTCGGCGGTGGAGAAAGGCCGAAAGCAGGCCTCGCAGTCCCTACGCCGCGTGCAGTTGCACGGCTCGACCATTCCTCACGAGATCGTGGGACGGTTCGGGTCCAGTCGCGTGTTGCTGCGGCCGGCCCAGCCGGGGACCGGCGTCATCGCCGGTTCGAGCGTCCGCGCGGTTCTCGAGTTGGCCGGCGTGGGCGATTGCCTGACGAAGGTGCACGGCTCGACGAGCCCGAAAAACCTCGTTAAGGCCACGATGCAGGCCCTGCTGTCGCTGAGAGATCGCCAGACGATCGAAAAGTTGCGAGGTGTTTCGATTCCAGGCCAGGCGGCCCATTGAGAGCGCAATGAACATTACCGAGATTACAACTCGAGCAGGAGCCCATCGGCGGTCGAAGCGTGTCGGTCGCGGCGAGAGCAGCGGTCATGGCAAGACCGCCGGCCGCGGGCACAAGGGCGCCGGCGCTCGGTCGGGCCATCGGCGGACGGTCCTGGCCGAAGGCGGCATGTTTCCATTGTTCCGCCGGCTGCCCAAATACGGCTTCAACAACGCCAATTTCCGAACTTCCTATCAGATCGTCAACGTGGCGGACCTGGAGAAGCGATTCGAGCCCGGCGGGCACGTCACCCCGGCGACCTTGGAAGGCGTCGGTCTGATCCGCGACGGCAAGGCCCTGGTCAAGGTCCTGGGCAACGGCGAGTTGGTCAAGCAACTCACTGTGGAGGCGCATCGCTTTAGTGCCTCGGCCGCCGCCAAGATCGAGGGCGTCGGGGGCGAGGCCAAGTGGCTGATGCCCAAACCGAAAAAGCGGTTCGTCAAGCGTCCTCCGACGCAGGACAAGGCTCAGGCCAAAGATGCCACCAAGAGTGGCAAGAAGCAGCAGAAGCCAAAAACGCAACAGAAGCCGCAGAAGAAGAAGGAAAACGACTCAAAGAAACCAGAGTGATGGACGGTCGAACGGATGGTGCTCGGTCCTCAGGTGGCACCGCCGTCCAAGCGGTGGAAACACAGGCAGGACGCCTGTGCCACATTCTCGGCTCTGAGCAAAACGGTGTGTGCCCCCTCGGGGGCGAATGAAGTGGTATAAACGTCATGTTTTCGGCATTTCTCAACGTCTTCAAGGTGCCCGACCTACGGAACAAGGTCGTGTTCACCCTGGCCCTGCTGGCGGTGTACCGCATCGGCTTCTACGTCCCGGTGCCGGGCGTCGATCAGACCGAGTTGGCCCGACACTTCAAGAACCTCAAGGGTTCCGGCGGCGGCCTGGAGCAACTGACCGAATACTTCTCCATGTTCACCGGCGGCAACCTACAACAGAGCACCATCTTCGGCCTGGGCATCATGCCGTACATTTCCGCCTCGATCATCTTTCAGCTTTTGGGCACCGTCGTGCCCTCCCTGGAAAAGCTCCAGAAGGAAGGGGAGATCGGGCGTAAGAAGATACAAGAATACACCCGATACTCTACGGTTGGCATCTGTCTGGTGCAGGCCGCCTTCTGGTTGAAATACATTCAGAGTTCCAAGCTTGTCTATCCCCAATTCAGCGACATGACCGGCAGCTTCGGTCCCACGATGACCTTCTGGTTCATCGGGATCCTGGGGATGACCGCCGGCACCATGTTCCTGATGTGGCTCGGCGAGCAGATCGACGAATACGGCATCGGCAACGGCGTCAGCCTCATCATCATGGCCGGCATCGTCGCCCGGATGCCGCGTGCGGTCATCTGGGTCGCCGAGAACGCCTCGATCGACGTCGGCGGCGACGCGGCGATGGGCCCGGCGAAGATCGTCTTTCTCATCATTGCATTCGTCGTTGTCGTAGCCGCCTCGATCCTCATCACCCAGGGCCAGCGGCGGATCCCTATCCAGCAGGCCAAGCAGCAGCGCGGCCGGCGGACCTACGGCGGCGAGCGAAATTACCTCCCGTTGCGGGTCAACCACGGCGGCGTGATGCCCATCATTTTCGCCAGCAGCCTGCTGATCTTTCCCGGCCTGGTGTTTAGTTGGCTGGCCGACGTCGCCCCGGAGAATTGGTTCCTCAGAACCTTGGCCAACGAGTTTCACGGGTCCAGTTTTATCTATGTCCTCTGCTATATTGCCATGGTCTATTTCTTCGCCTACTTCTGGACCACCGTTCAGTTCCAGCCCAAGGAAATGGCCACTTCGCTGCGGGACAACGGCAGCTTCATCCCCGGTCTGCGTCCCGGCAAGCGGACCGCCGACTATCTCGAAACGGTGATGACGCGGATCACTTACGTCGGGGCCGGCTTCCTTGCCCTGATTGCCATCATCCCCCAGATCATCGCCTCGGCGATGGGGATTCCGATCGCCGTGTCCTCCTTCCTGGGCGGGACCGGCCTTTTGATCGTCGTGAGTGTGGGTCTCGATCTGGTGCAACGGATCGAGGCGAACCTCATCATGCGAAACTACGGCGGCTTCCTCGAGAGCGAGGGTGGCGGCCGGATTAAGGGGGGTTATGCGTGAGCCTCGTGCTCCTGGGCCCGCCGGGCGCCGGTAAGGGCACCCAGGCGGCAAGGATTTCCCAGGCCCTGGGCCTTGTCCACCTGTCCAGCGGCGACATCTTGCGCGCTGAAGGGAAGGCCAGCAGCGAGTTGGGGCGACAAGCGAAAGACTACATGGATCGCGGCGTTCTGGTCCCGGATGATCTGATCCTATCGATGATGATGGATCACATCCGCCGCCCGGACGCCGCCAAAGGATTTCTTTTGGATGGGTTCCCGCGGACGTTGGCTCAGGCTCAGGGGCTTGATGCACGTCTGGCCGAATGGGGCCGGACGCTCGATGTGGTGATTAGCATCGAAGTGGATGATGCCTTGGCGATCAAGCGGCTGACCGGTCGGATGTCATGTCCGAAGTGCGGTCGCATCTATCACGAGACTTTTTCCCCGCCGGCTCAGCCCGGGCGGTGTGACGTCTGCGGCGAGGCGCTGATACGCCGCAAGGATGATTCGCCCGAGGTGGTCGGCCAGCGGCTGAAGACCTACCACCAGGAGACCCAACCGCTGATCGCGTACTACCAGGAGAAGGGCGTCCTCAGGCCGGTCTGCGGCGCCGGGGGCGTAGACGAAGTGACCGCCGCGATCAGCAAGGAATGTCAGGCACGATGAGAGAGCATGGCAGACACAAGCGGAGCCCGTTGTCCCGAGCCCGGCCGACCTTGGCGGTGATGAAGAGTCCGCGCGAGATCGAACTGATGCGCGCCGCCGGCCAGGTCGTGCGCCAAGTGCTTGAGGCGATGCGCGCGACGGTCCGACCGGGGACCAGGTTGTCGGACCTGGGGGTCATGGCCGAGGAGCTGATTGTCAATGCCGGCGGCGAGGCGTTGTTCAAGGGCGTGACCTCGCCGGCCACGCGGTTTCCCTTTCCCGCGGCGATCTGCGCGAGCGTCAATGACGTCGTGGTCCACGGCATCCCCGACGACCGCGTCCTGGTCGAAGGCGATATACTCAGCGTCGATTGCGGCGTGCGGCTCAAGGGCTATTGCGGAGATGCGGCGACCACTCTGCCGGTGGGCCGGATCAGCCCGCAAGCCCAACGGTTGTTGGAGGTGACCGAGAAAACACTGGAACTGGCCCTGTCGCAGATGCGACCGGGCCGCCTATGGAGCGAAGTCGCCGGGATGATGCAGGCTCACGTGGAGTCTGCCGGTTTCTCGGTGGTCCGCGAGTTTGTCGGTCACGGGATCGGCCAGGAGATGCACGAAGAGCCCAAGGTGCCCAACTACACGGACCGGCAGCAGCGAAAACACGATTTCCGGCTGGAGCCCGGCCTGATCATCGCCGTCGAGCCCATGGTGAACCTCGGCGGGCGCGAGGTGAAAGTGGGCAACAGCAGTGGCTGGCCGCAGGTCACGCGTGACGGTAGCCTGTCGGCCCATTTCGAGCACACCGTTGCGATGACCTCCGAGGGTGTGGACGTTCTGACGCGTTGAGTATGGCCGCCCCCCGGATGGCGGGGCAGGGCTGCAAAGGAGAACGGTGATGAAAGTTCGATCGAGTGTCCGTCGAATCTGCGAGAATTGTAAGATCGTGAAGCGCAAGGGCGTGGTACGCGTGATCTGCTCGTCGAACCCGCGCCACAAGCAGCGTCAGGGATAGTGAGGGGCTCTGATCGGCCCGGGAGAACAGCAATGCCACGAATCGCCGGCGTAGATATTCCCAATGACAAACGGATCGTCATTGCGCTGACGTACATTTATGGGATCGGTCCGACGTTCAGCAAGGCCATCCTCAAGGAGGCGAGGATCGACCACGACCTTCGCGCCAAAGACCTGACGGAGGACCAGATCAGCCGGATGGCCCTGGTGATCGACCGCAACTACGTCGTCGAGGGCCAGCTTCGTCGGCAGGTGGCTCAGAATGTGGCCCGGCTGCGCGACATCCAGTGCTATCGCGGCATCCGGCATCGCCGGGGCTTGCCGGTCAGGGGTCAGCGCACCAAGACAAACGCCCGCACCCGCAAGGGTCCGAAGAAAACGGTTGCGGGCAAGAAGGGCGTGAAGGAGTTACGGAGCTAGGTGCTCCAGCGAGGGCTTCCTGATGCACCGTTTTTTTCTCTTGCTCCGGTTTCCTACTGTGGCACCGGTTTCCAACCGGTGCAAGAGACGGGCGTCGAACGTTGAAAACTGCCCTCTAAGAACGAGCGCATGGATAAACTGAACGATTGTCTTAGGGTAGTACGATTGTCTTAGGGTAGTACGATTGTCTTAGGGTAGTACGATTGTCTTAGGGTAGTACGATTGTCTTAGGGTGGTACGGGCGTCCCGCCCGTCGCCGTGCGGGCAAGATGCCCGTGCCGCCCATATGAAATGTGCAGCTTGTTTATGCGCTGCCCCTAAGAGGTGGGCACCCGGCTGAGACCGGCTTGAAGGCTTGAATCGTTTGCAAGTTCTTTGGAGGTTGATGAAAACGTGGCAAAATCTGGTAAGCGAAAGCAGCGGCGGCACGTGACACGGGCGATTGCCCACGTCAAGTCGACCTTCAACAACACGATGATCACCATCACCGACCACAACGGTGAGACGATCTGTTGGTCGTCGTCGGGCACGATGGGCTTTAAAGGGACGCGGAAAAGCACGCCCTTCGCCGCCCAACGCGCCGGGGAGACGGCCGCCCATGCGGCAAGGCGGTTCGGCGTGGTCGAGATCGAGGTGCGCGTCAGGGGCCCGGGCAGCGGTCGCGAGTCGGCCCTCTCCGGTTTGCAGGCGGGGGGGCTGCGGATTCAGTCCATTGAGGACGTCACCCCGCTGCCCCACAACGGATGCCGCCCGCGTCGCAGGCGGAGGGTGTAGCTCCGCCCCCGCGCCGCGCGAGTCGGCGCTTGGTTTGGTTTTCAGGTGTTTTGCGGTCCTGCGAGGATAGCTCCTGGAGGATCGCTCCTACGCGACCGCTCGCCGGTCAAGCGTCTGCAAGAAGTGGATTGGACGAGAATGAACGTCGTTTGTGAAGCAAATCCGGCCAGGAATCTCGACCCGGCGGACGGGACTGAGCAAGTCCCGCATGTCGAGTCCATCGGTCAGGTCGTAAGCGAAATCAGGTCACGATCGCGGGAGGTTAGTGCGATGCGAATTCGTTGGCGAGGATTGGAACTGCCGACTCGCGTCTTGCGAGATGCGGCCGCCAGCAAGGGCAACTTCGGGCGGTTCATGGTCGAGCCGTTCGAGCGGGGCTTTGGAACTACCGTGGGCAACAGCCTGCGCCGAATCCTGCTCTCGAGCCTCCAGGGCGCTGCGGTGACTCAGGTGAGGATCAAGGGCGTGGACCACGAGTTCATGACGATCCCCGGCGCCCGCGAGGACGTGACCGAGATCATCCTGAACGTGAAGGCCCTGGTCGTAAAATCCACGTCCGACGAGCCCAAGACCATGCGAGTCTCGGTCAAGGGCAAGGCCGGGCAGACCGTCGAGGTCCGGGCCTCCGACATCAAGGCGGACGCCGCCTTGGAGGTGGTCAACAAAGATCAGGTCCTGGCCACCTTGACCGATGCCGTCGAGTTCGAGATGGAAATGGTCGTGGCCTTGGGCCGCAGCTATGTCACGGCCGAAGAAAACAAATCGACCGACGAAGAGCAGGTCATCGGCGTAATCCCCGTCGATTCGGTATTCTCCCCGGTCACCCGCGTCCGCTATCGCGTCGAGGATACCCGTGTGGGGCAGCGCACCAACTATGATCGCCTCGTGATGGAGATTTGGACAAACGGAACGGTGACGCCGGAGATGGCCCTGGTCGAGGCGGCGAAAATCCTGCGCAAGCACCTCAATCCGTTTGTGCAATACTTCGAAATGGGGACCGGCTTGGCGGCGGATGGCTCACGCCAGGAGGCCGGCGGCTCCGGTACGATGTCCGGTAGGGATGTCGACGAGAGCAAGCTTTCGATGCCGATCTCTACCTTGGATTTGTCGGTGCGCTCCGCAAACTGCCTGGCCTCGGCCAATATCAACACCATCGGCGAGTTGCTCGCGATGGACGAGCCGACCCTGCTGAAACTGCGAAGTTTCGGCCAAACCTCCCTGCGGGAGATCAAGCGAAAGCTGGCCGACCACGGTCTGTCCCTACAAAAGTCGGACAGCGAGGGTGAGGATGGAGCCGGCGATGACCAGTGGGCCCCCGAGCCTTCAAGTGGTTTCAGTGGGGCCGCGCCGGGCGGTTCGACTCAGATGGCCCCATTGGATTCCGGCACGATGGTCCATCCACCGAAGACGAGCTATACTCAGGACTCAGAGTCGCTGGCAGCGCCCGAGCCTCCGGCGGCAAAGGCCGACAACGAGGTCGAAATCGCCAATGAAGAAGGGGCCTAACGCTGCTGCGCTACGCGATAACGCTTCGACACGTGCGGCAGCCTTTCAACGAAGCCCATTCAAGGGAAGTAAGTAGAGATGAGGCATCGAGTTTCAACACGTCACTTGTCAAGGACCCCGGCCCACCTCAAGGCACTGCGCCGCAACCTGGCTCAGAGCCTGTTTCAGCATGGCCAGGTGCGCACCACCCTGCAAAAGGCCAAGATGGTTCGCCCCTTTGTCGAGCGGCTGGTGACGTTGGCTCGCAAGGACACGCTGCACAGCCGGCAGCGCGTGGCCGCTCTGCTTGGAGATCGGGCCATCCTCGATCGGGAGCAGGAGGAGAAATATGCGGCGATGAGCGACGCCCAGCGTCAAAAAGTGATGACCGCCCCATCGGGCCGTCGTCACCGGGTGGGGCGCGTGCCCGCGGCGTACAATAAAAAGAAGATTCCCTTTGTGGCCCAGTCCGTCGTTCACAAACTGATGACCGAGATTGCTCCGGCCTTTCGGGATCGCCCCGGCGGCTACACACGGATCATCCGTCTGCCCGACCGGCGAATCGGCGACAACGGAGACTTGGCCATTCTGCAGTTGGTGGGCCTGACGGATGAGGCATCTACCACCCAGCGCAGAGGCAAGAAGACCCTCGGCCTCCGACGCCAACGGACCCTCGAACGAATAGCCTACCTCGAGGGCAAGCGGCCGAAGCGCTCACGCAAGCGGACCGGCAAGAAGGAAACAGAGGCGAGCAAATCTCAGGCCGCCGCGCCGCCGGAAGAATCTCAGACCGAGGTCCAGACGGCCGCCGATGATGAGAATCAGCCCAAACCCGGCGCCAAAGCCGACGGACCGGAGCCTCAAGCAGAGGCCGGCGGCGAGTCAGAGTCCAGTCAAACCTAGCGAGCGGCGCTTGCTTTTGCCGGCAGAGCTGAGGTCGCCCGGATGAACGATCCCGATTGTATCTTTTGCAAGATCGTCCAGGGCTCGATTCCCGCCCTCCGCGTCTGGGAGACCGCCGATTGCCTTGCGTTCCTGGACGTCGCCCCGTTGGCCGAGGGCCATGTCCTGCTGGTTCCCAAACAGCACTATCAGGACATTCGCGACGTGCCGCTGGAACTTTTAGCGGCGCTGACTGCTCAATTGCCCGCCCTGGCCTCGGCGGTAATAAGCGCCACCGACGCCACGGGTCTGAACCTGTTGCAAAACACCGGCCGCTCCAGCGGTCAGGCCGTCTTTCATCTCCATTTCCACCTCATCCCGCGGACCGAGGGCGACGGCCTGGGCTATCGCTGGAACGCCGGAGCCTACGAGCCCGGCCGGGCCGAAACGATGCAGGCCGACATCGCCAACGCACTCAAACGCTGAGCTTGAACCGCCGCCCCCTCCTCCCATGGGTTTCGGAATCAGCCGATACGCCGCTATCATACGCACCAAGTCCGTCGGCGCTGCCGCGGAGGTCTTGTGATGCGTATTGAACCGTGTTCGCGGGAGGGATCGCAACATGCGGGAAGTCTTACAGGCCGTCGTCGTTCTAGTTTCATGTGTTTGTTGCAGCGTCCTTCTCGCGGCGCCGCCCGCTGACTCCCAGCCCCTTAGAATCGACCATGGTCTTTTTCCATATCGCTTCGAGCGCGGCAGCCTGCACTATGAGGATGTGCTGACGCTCGCCGACGGCGCCAAGCACACCGGCAAGGTGCTGGAATGGGGCAATCAGATACTGTTGTTCGATGCCGGTGGAGGCCTTTCGGCCTTTTCAGTCCCGGACGTGCGATTGTTCGAGACCCGCAGAAGCGCCCGGCACAAGCAGAAACCGGATTTGCCGGACCTGACCGTCGCCTACATCGAGCGCTTGCCGCGTGATCCGAGCTGGTTCGGCCACGTGGCGAAAACCGATGCGACGCTGGATATCGATCCCAATCAGGTGCCTTGGCATCCGGCGGTCGGCTCACAGGTCACCTTTCGGGTCCACGTCCTGAATGCCGGTCGTGTTGATTCGACCGCGGTCGCTTGGCACGCGTTGATCGACCAAAAGGAGCAGGCCACCGGTCGCCTCGTCGCCCTGCCTCCCGGAAAAGAGGCATCGGTCGAGTTCTCATGGCCGTGGCAGAAAGGACAGCACCGCCTCCGCATCGAGATTGATCCGCAAAAAACCGCTCCGGATTTTCTGCGGTGGAATAACACGTTCATCGAGCCGATTCGAGCCCTGGCCGTTTCCGTGATCGTGGCGCGGGATCGCTACAACCGTTTCAGAGGCACGCCGAACCTGGTCGATTCGTTCTGCTTCGAGGACTACCTGCAATATCAACTCCGCAATATGAACGCGCTGCTGGCCGCCTCGGTCTATCCGTCGGCACCCCAAGGGGTCATCGAGCGGGTTCGGTGCGATCGGATCATCGTGGTGGACGATCCGGCAGATGCGGCCGAGGCGTCGCGGTGGCGGCCGACGCTGCACCGCGGCGGCAAGGCCGACGGCCTCGCCGATTACGCCGCGGTGCTGACCCTGGGCAAGTTGTCCAAGGACGAAGACCCCGTCTATGACGCCCTGAAGGTCGACTGGCCGCTGCTCCAATAGCTCGGTCTGCAACTCGGGCTGACCGACCTGCACAAAACCGATACGACCCTGGGGCAATGTGACGTCTTGGACAAGAACGGTCGCTATGCCCAGCGACGGTTCATCTCCCCGTCGATTCGCACGCTGATGTATACCGCCGGCGGTTTTCCGCTCGCCGAGGAGCAGGCCTGTTTCCTGAACAAGACCCAGGGCCGGCCCCGCGGGATTCAAGGCGACTATCTGTACCAGTTGCCTGAGCAAATCGTGTTGAAAGTGTTGGCCAATGACGGAACGCCGCGCCAGGGCGTGCAGGTCGATGTCTTCCAACTCAATGCCTCGGGCGCCGAGGCAGACAAAATTGCGGGGATCGGTCGAAGCGACCCACTGTTTTCCACAGTCAGCGACGCGGCGGGACGCGCCCCTCTGGCGAATCTTCCGGCCGGCCCGTCCAAAACACCCGGAGGGTATGAGTTGCGGCCTAATCCGTTCGGACCCATCGCCTCGGACGGGTCCAACGGCCTGCTGCTGCTGAGAATGCGGGCCGAGGGTGCCGAGGAGTTTCACTTCCTGCCGCTCTCGGCGTGTAACGTCGCCTATCTGCGAGGCCACCGGCACGAATACCTGCACCGTGTTTCGACGCGCTTCGGGCCTGCCGATGCACCGCCGCCGCCGCCTCATGCCGCGGCGAAGATGACCGATCGTTCCACCGACAAGCCGCCGCTGACCGTGACCTGGGTGTGGCCCAAGGATTACGACGCCTCGTCGATCGCAGAGACTCGCATCTACAAGCGGACGAGTTTTGCCGGAGATGGGATCAAGCCGTGGACACTGGTGTCGATCAAGACGCCTCCAAAGCAGGGCCCGTGGCTGCGGCAGAGCGACGAGACCTATTTCGATGAGTTCCGATACGACGGCCCCTATGCGCTCGACACCTTTTTCGCGGCCAGCATTGTCGACAAGCAGGGCAGGGAGAGTGGCCTGTCCGAGCGGGGCTACATACCCTACGGCAAGCAGTGCGTCGAGTTTGCGATCGGTCGCAACGCGGCCTACATCACCGTCCGCGGCGACGGCGCAGCGCAGATGCTCTATTGGGACGGCATCGCCGGAACCCAGCCCTACGCTCTGAAGACCGATCAGTTTCCCGGCTATCACCCGGCCTTCGCCGGCATCGCCGTCACCCAAGACCAACGGCTGATCGCCGCCGATCCGCAGAACCATGTCCTGGCGGTGTACGATCTGAAAAGACAGCAACTTGTGCAGGTGATGCCGCGGCGCGATGCCTGGCCGGGCCGGCCGAGTGAAAAGCCCGGCGAGTTTTCTGATCCGGCCGACGTGGCGGTCGACGACGAGGGCAACATCTACGTCGCCGATCGCGGGAACCATCGCGTGCAAATCCTCGATTCGCAGGGAGGGTTCAAGGGCCTGCTGGATGAGGACTTCCGCTTCGAGGGGCCGCACGCGATCGGCTTTTCCAATGGGCACGTCTGCGTGACCGACAAGGGCGGAACGCGGTGTCGCGTGTATAAGATCGACAACGGCCAGTCCCGGTTCTTGCTCCAGTTGCCGGCGCTCTTGGACGCAGATCGGGCAGTTGTGAACCCAGATGGCAAGGTGTTCATCACCGGGCGCAAGTCGAAAGACGACAAGTGGGTCGTGCAAGAGTTCACCCCGCAGGGCAAGACCGCCGTATTCGCCAAGGCCCTGAGCAAGGGGCTGATGGGGGGGTATCACCGGCCGCGAGGTCTTTACTGGTATCGCGGGGCGGCCGGCAATTTCGCCTATTTCGTGAACGACTTTCCCTTCGACGTGAGGCGCGTTGACCTGCGGCAGTGACCGAGCCGTCAATTGCCGATGAGCCAGCCGCTTTTCATTGCCTCCGGCCAGTCCTTGCTGAGCGCGTGGGTGGTGCCGTCTTTCCAGATGACCACTTGCGCCGGAATCTTCGGCTTGGCGTTCGGCCGGGCCGGCACGACGAAACAGGCCTCCTGATTGTTCCGCCAGCAGGGCAGCGATCTGATCTTCTCTTCGGCATCCGCCTGTTTCTGCACCAGTTGAATTGACTTGCCGGTGGCGAACTCGTAGAGGGCGATGCGCCCGTTGAGCTGTGGAAGAAGGACTCTTTTCTCGTCCGGGCTCAACTCGAACAGCGGAAGACCCTCATCCATCGACTGGATGACGTTGCGACCGAGGACCCGCGTGACACTGGCAGGCATTCTGGGGTCGAGCACGAATAGTGCCCACTGCTGCGGCATGTCGCCGGTCGTCACAGGGAGGCACAGTTCAACGGAAGAAAAGAGCAGCCGCCCGTCCTTCATCCATCTCGCGCCCATGACATTGCTGAAGAACAAGCCCACCTTGTCTTTGACGGGCGAGGGTTCCTTCAGAAGGGTGCCGTCCGCCGTTGCCACAGTGGCGACGGTTAACTGACCGATTCGTGCATCGGCGTCGTCTTTTGGTTTGGACGACGTTGCTCGGATGAAGGCAATACTGCGCCCGTCGGGGCTCCAGTCATAATCCAGGGCGACATCATCGGCGATCCGCTTTGTCGGTCCACCATTTGTCGAAACGACGTACAGGGCCAATTCGTCGTCGGCTTTGTTCCAGCGGCCGGTGAGAAAGGCAACAAGCCGTCCGCCGGGCGCGACCTTCGGCGTGTTGATCTCGTCGATGGACGTGGCCAGGATACACCCCGCGCTGAGGCTTGAATCCTTGATCACAAAGACCCCAAGACGAGAGACGTCAAGTTCGATGTCCTTCAAGTCGTCCCACTTGTCCTTCAGCTTTTCCCGCAGACCCTCGGAGCGTCGATCGCGAAGATACATCATGGCCGCCACTTCCATGCTGGTGTTGCGCTTTTTGTCCGGGCTGAACTGAAAATCGTCCCAGTCGCCTTGGTAGGCAAAGATGCGTGGGCGGACTTCGTGGGCGAAAGCCTTGATGCGGGCGGTTTGCTCTATGCTGAGAACCCTCGCCGCATCATCCCACGTCTTGGCCTTTGTCGATTGCACGGCTACGATGGTCTTCGCATTGGGGAACCATGCGCATTGTTTGATTGAACCGGCAAGACGCAGCGGCAGGACAGAGCCGTTGCCGTCGATAAACCGCAGATCGTGATCGGTCACCACGGCTGCCATTTGGCCGTCGGGAGACCAGACGATTCTCTTTTTGGGAAGGCAA
>Ga0114931_10005265_pt1 | contig 15988 bp, 12 predicted proteins | sample 2SBtaG_FD_89579 | JGI IMG/M metagenome (GOLD analysis project Ga0114931, IMG submission 89579) | Deep subsurface microbial communities from Kolumbo volcano to uncover new lineages of life (NeLLi) - 2SBTROV14_V59a metaG | ecosystem: Environmental > Aquatic > Marine > Volcanic | place: Kolumbo...
CACGAATCTCATCTGATCAATTCTTTAAACCATCATACATCCAAACATCAAGGGCCTGTTCCAAATAGCCGTCCAGCAGGACCGCAGGCGATTTGGCGAGCGGAGCGTACTTGAGTACGTGAGCACGACAAATGGCCGACTACCTGTCTCTGCCAGCCGCTCCGACAAAGCCAGGGAACGCCGCTGGCGGGCATTTCGAACAGACCCTTACTGGTGAACGCTTACTTCGCCCTTCGTACTGTGAGAATTTAGAATACCGAGAATATCCTGAAGCTCGTTTCGCACCTGTTCAACCTTATCCAGGGGAACTTCAGTGGTCGACTGACTTCGACGACGGCGCCAATACCGTTTAAGCCCCATGATCGTATACCCTTCTTCATAGAGCATTCGCTTAATTTCCAACACCGTCTCGATCGTCTGACGATCATAAACACGGTGTCGCCCTTGGCTTTTTCGAGGCCGAAGAAAACTAAACTCGGACTCCCAAAACCTCAGGACCGACGAAGGTAACTTCGTGAGAGTACTCACCTCACCAATCTTATAAAAAGATTTGTCGCTAAGTTTCAGCGCCATTTTCATTCCCCAACGCTTCTAACTCAATATGGGCAGCAGCGACATCGGCGTGATCTTCAGAAGGATTCACATATTTTTTGAAAATCTGGCTTGCCCGAAACGTCACCACGCGCCTTGGCGTAATCGCTATCTCTTCACCTGTACGAGGATTCCGTCCCTTGCGCTCGCCCTTACTCCGAACCATAAAATTTCCAAACCCCGCGATTTTCACAGGTTCGCCATTTTTGAGTACAGCCTTAATGGAATCCAAGACATATTCAACAAGATCCATGGCTTCGGTCTTGGAGATCCCGACTTGTTCACAAATCTCGTTGGCAATATCCGCTTTTCGCATGGTAGTTCCTAGACTGCTGTGATCTTCATCCACATCACCACATTGGTGAAACCCTCAAATTTTTCAAAGAAAGGTATCGGGAGAAGACAAGATTGTCAAGGAAAAACCGTTTAAAATCAAGGAGCACTGGATTTTGGAAGATCCTGGTCACGGGTGAGGAGTTTATATTCAATGGCGTCGGCTAATGCTTGCCAACTGGCTTCAATGATATTTTCCGAGACCCCCACCGTCCCCCACTTCGCTTTATGATCACCAGATTCGATCAGCACACGTACCTTCGATTCCGTTCCGTGATTGCCAGCTAAGACACGCACTTTGTAATCCAATAATTCTACTTCTCGTAATTCTGGGTAAAATTTTTCCAAGGCCTTACGAAGAGCATTGTCGATAGCATTGACCGGGCCATCCCCCACGGCAGCGGTATGTTCAATGACCTCACCAACCTGAATTTTAATCGTCGCTTCGGTGATTGGAACTTCGCCAGCATCGCGCTTTTCCACAATCACCCGTAACCCAAGGAGGTTAAAAGCTGGACGATGCGTCCCTAAGGCTTCACGGACCATGAGTTCAAACGAACCCTCGGCCCCCTCGAATTGGAACCCATCCCGCTCCCGATCCTTGAGCTGAGCTAACAATTGTTGCACACGAGGATGGTCCCGAGACAGCGTCACGCCATATTCCTCAAGTTTATGGGCTACGCCACTCCGTCCGGTGCTATCAGAGACCAGGACACGTTGCCGATTGCCAATCAATTCTGGCCGCACATGCTCATACGTCAGGGAGTTTTTTTGCACCGCATGGATATGCACGCCACCCTTATGCGCAAACGCCGCATCCCCCACATACGCCTGCCTTTTATTGGGCAACAGATTCGCAATCTCTGATACATAACGAGAGACATTACGAAGATGCTGCAAACGGCCTTCACCTAAGACCGGTTGCTTCATCTTTAATTCCAGGTTCGCCACGACCGAGCACAAATTGACATTCCCGCACCGCTCCCCGATGCCATTCATGGTGCCCTGGACTTGACGCGCTCCCATCTGGACCGAAACCAAGGTATTGGCCACGGCCATTTCCGCATCGTTGTGGGCGTGGATGCCGAGAGGGACTTGGCACATGGCCTGCACCTTCGGCCAGATCGCTTGTATTTCCCAAGGCATGGTTCCGCCATTGGTATCACACAGAATAACCCGCTCTGCTCCGCCCATGACCGCACGACGCACGGTTTCAAGCGCATAAGCCGAATCTGCCTTAAACCCATCAAAAAAGTGCTCTGCGTCATAGAAGACAGTTTTCCCATTGGCGCAAAGGAAGGCAATGGAGTCTTGGATCAATTCCAAATTATTTTCGAGTGTCGTCCCAAGTGCATCCGTCACATGCAATGGCCAACTCTTCCCAAAAATGGTAATGATCCGGGTATCCGCCTCCAGGAGGGCCTTGAGTGTCGGGTCATTCTCCGCGGCATTCCCGGCTTTCCGGGTGGACCCAAACGCGATAATTTTAGCTGTTTGCAAAGGAATCGCTTTGATCTGTTGAAAAAATTCGATATCCCGGGGATTGGCCCCAGGCCACCCTCCCTCGATGAAATGAATACCCAGCTCATCCAATTTTTGCGCAATGCGAATTTTATCATCCACCGAAAAGCTCACATCTTCAGCCTGTGCGCCATCCCGGAGTGTGGTATCGTAGATTTCTAATTGAACCGTTTCACCACTCACAATTGTATCCCGTGGCTAAAAAGCCTGGCCTCCTCTTTTCACATGTTTCGTTTAGATTCTGAGGGGAATCCTATCGTCTTCGCTATTGTTTCTAAGTTTCGGTGGATTCGTCAACATCGAGGAGCCTATCCAAGATTGGTCTGGTCTCGGACCGGCTCATCAAGACCAAACTCTTCATGCAACGCTCTTATGGCTGGATTAAGATCTTGCTCATTCAACATACAGGAAATCTTTATCTCGGAGGTGCTAATCATCATGATATTGATCCCCTCCCGGTAGAGAGTCTGAAACATGCGAGAAGCCACCCCAGAGTGGGAACGCATACCCACCCCCACAATCGACAACTTGGCGACCTCATCCTTCACTGCTATGGTCTGCGCACCAAGTTCAGTTTTGGCTTTCTCCATCAACGGCATCGCCCGGGGCAAATCACTACGAGGCACGGTAAAGGAAATATCGGCCAGGTCTCCCTGGCTAACATTTTGAATAATCATGTCCACGGAAATGGATGACCCTGCCACTGCGCTAAAAAGATCCGCCGCAATCCCCGGACGGTCAGGCACTCCCACCACAGTAATCTTGGCCTGATTTCGATCTCCGGTTACCCCTGAAACCAGGGCCCGCTCCATATCTGCATCTTCATGTGTCACGAGTGTGCCTTCTCCCTCTTGAAAGCTTGACTTCACTTCTACTGGAACGCCGTATTTCGCCGCGAATTCAACGGATCGAGATTGAAGAACCCTAGCTCCCAGACTGGCGAACTCCAGCATCTCTTCATAGGATAATTTATGAATCTTTCTGGCCGTTGGCACGATATGAGGATCGGTCGTATAGACCCCATCCACATCGGTAAAAATTATACATCGATCGGCTTTCAACGAGGCAGCCAGAGCCACAGCCGTAAGATCTGATCCACCGCGACCTAGGGTGGTTACCTCTGAACGCTCATTAACTCCCTGAAACCCGGCCACAACGGGGATCACCCCTTCGGCTAATGCCTGTTGAACGGACGAGGCCATGATTTTCGCAATTCGTGCGCGGGTATGGGAGCTGTTGGTGACGATCCCAACTTGCCGCCCAGTAAAGGAGCGAGCATTGATCCCTCGGCCACGCAGCTCCATGGCCAACAGCGCGATGGTCACTCTCTCTCCGGAAGAGAGCAACACATCCAATTCCCGATCATCTGGCTGTGAGGTGATTTCGTGCGCCAGTTTCATTAATCGGTCGGTCTCTCCGCTCATTGCAGAAAGCACAACGACGACTTGATGGCCGGCTCGTACAGCTTCTTCTATCCGCTGGGCGACTCGATGGATACGATCGAGGGTACCCACGGAGGTCCCACCAAATTTTTGAACAAACAGCGCCATTACCGAGAAGACTTTGCCAAAAATCCATTCATGAAACGTGTGGCATCTTTTGCACCAACTGAGGAATTCAGCGCCTCCACTTCATTAAATTGCGCCTCAGAACTTTTTTCATGAGAATCCCCACCCTCGTAGAGCACAAACGGCGACGATGGGGTTCCAGCCGATTCGTCCCGACCGCCTCCCCACTGATTACACACAACCAAGATTCGACAATCCCCGACTTCCTGCGCATGTTTCACGAGTGGCCCGACCAATTGCTGATCAAATTGTTCTAACCGTGCGACTTTTTCCTTATGGTATCCTTCCCGGAGGTCCGGTTGCTCTTGAATATGAAGATAAACCAGCGGAACCTGATCTAAGAGCTTGATGGCCGCTTGAGCATACACATGAAATGGACCATCGGACGATTCGTCCTCCGTGTCTACATTGAGGCCTTTGATGCCGGCACAACGGCTGATCCCAAGATGCAAATCAGAATTCGAGAGTGTCACACCGGTGATTCCAAATCGATCTTTGAATGATGGCAAATCAATAGGCTTGCCTGGCCCCCATATCCACAAACCATTACCTGGTTTGTGGCCAGCTTCTTCTCGTTCCTGATTCACCGGATGGTCTCGTAGAATGACCCGTGAGGCCTCCATCAATTCCTTGAGCACATTGGCCTTCTCGCCTTGAGGAAGAAAGGGACTCACGGCTTGTCCCACGGCAAAGTGGGGATCAGAACAGGTCATCTTGGCGACCCCCCCAACCCAGACCATCAAATGTCGGTGCCCGGTTCCCGCGTAAAATTGGATGGATTCTGAGCCAAGTTGCTCATTGGCCGCCTCAATGAGTTCACGAGCTTCTTCCGTACTGATTCCTCCCGCCGTATCATCTTCCAACACGACATGGGCGTCCAGTTTGCTTCCCTCAACATGTCCAGCCTGGGTTCTCAGAGTGACGAGGTTGCACATAAATGCCACATCCTGTTGGCCTAACACCACCTCAAGGCCAGCACCGGCAAAGGGTCCCGGGCCTGAGTAATACTTTTGAGGATCATAGCCTAAGAGGGCCAGATGCGTAACATCCCCAGTCAAAGACCGCCCTGTCCCTGGTAATTTCAGTGACCCGAATTCGCCATGAGAAGCCAAAAAGTCAAATGACGGAGTCGAAGCGACCTGTAAGGAAGTTTGGCCGTCCAGCTCGGGGCTTGGGAGATCAGCGATACCATCGCCTTGCAGAATGATCGTTTTCATGTTGGGCTTTCGGATAAAGGGCTGTGATTGAGATCGGGTTGTCGGTGAAGGCTGTCGGTCCTTAGTCTTTAGGCTCGTAACAATGCTAACACATCCTCCCGTGTTGCTTTGACCGTACGAGGGCGAGGTGAGGTTTCCACGGCAATATCCGGGTCTTTTAATCCATGGCCAGTTAATGTACACACCACAATGGCGCCTTCGGGCAACAAGCCGGCTTGACTACATTTGGTGACACCCGCCACCGATGCAGCGGAGGCTGGTTCACAAAAGACGCCTTCTTCCTGAGCCAAGGTTCGATAGGCCGCCAAAATTTCTTCATCGGTAACAATATCAATCTTTCCTGACGACTAATCCACGGCTTGAAGAGCAAGCTTCCAACTTGCTGGATTTCCAATCCGAATCGCGGTCGCCACGGTTTGTGGATCCTCAACCACATGACCACGCACAATAGGGGCAGCACCTTCAGCCTGAAATCCCATCATCTTCGGCAATTGATAAATTTGTCCCGCTGCATGGTATTCACGATAGCCCTTCCAATACGCGGAGATGTTTCCGGCATTCCCCACTGGCAAAAAGTGAAAGGTGGGGGCATTTCCCAATTGGTCACAGACTTCCATGGCCGCCGTCTTTTGGCCTTCTAATCGAAATGGGTTCAGGGAGTTCACCAGTTCGAACTCATCATCCGCGCAGAGTTCTCGGACAATGGTCAATGCCTGATCAAAATTCCCTTCGATTTGAAACACAATGGCTCCATGCACCATGGCTTGTGCCAACTTACCAAGAGCAATCTTTCCCGCAGGGACGAGTACATACACAGGTAATCCAGCTTTACCTCCATACGCAGCGGCAGAAGCAGAGGTATTCCCAGTTGAGGCACACATGATCGCCCGCACTTGTTTTTCCATGGCTTTGGATACCGCAAGCGTCATGCCCCGATCTTTGAAGGAACCCGTCGGATTCGCCCCTTCCACCTTCAGGTATAACTCGACCTGTGGGCAGACTTTCTTGGCTAAACGATCGGCTCGAATCAACGGAGTATTGCCTTCGCACAAACTAATAATCGGTGTGTGGTCTGAAACAGGAAGAAATTTTCGGTATTCTTCAATGATGCCGCGCCAGGGAATCATCGTCAAACTCCAATCTTAAAGGTACACCGCTTCATCTGACCCAAAAACAGCATTCGTTTCAGATCGCCTGACATCGGTTGCTTCATCGTTCTTCATCCTCAACTCGAATGAGCGTCGTGGGTTGAGACACGACTGAAGACATCAAATTAATCTCTTTCAAGGCCGTTTGTACGGAACGCTCAGACGCACGATGCGTCATAATAATTAAGGGGACCGCTTGAGCCTCATGACGACTCTGTTGCAGAACCGACATAATGCTGATGCCATGATTACCTAACACTCCAGCAATTTGCGAAAGCACTCCGGGACGATCCTGAACCATGCAGCGCAAATAATACCGCGTGGTTAATTCTTCCATCGGTCGAATGCGAATGGGCACTCGCTGGCTTTCGGGAAAGGATGTTGGCGGAACACGGCCACAGGCCTGACGTTGGAGGTTGCGCGCGATATCAATCACATCACTGACCACGGCACTACCCGTCGGCAGAGCCCCAGCTCCCTGGCCGTATAACATGACATCTCCGACAGCATCTCCCACGACATGAATCGCATTATAGACCCCATGAACTTGGGCCAACGGAGAATCTTTATCAATCAACGTAGGATGCACACGGGCCTCGACTTCGCCATCATGAACCTTGGCAATTCCCAAGAGTTTCACGACCATTCCTAGCTCCGAAGCATATTGGATATCCAACGCCGTGATCTCTTGAATGCCCTCCGTAAACACTTCCTTTACATTAACCGGCGTGCCATAGGCCAAATTGACCATGATGGCTAATTTGTGGAGAGAATCAATGCCCTGAATATCGAACGTCGGATCGGCTTCGGCATAACCCTTGGCTTGGGCCTGTGCCAGCGCATCCTTGAATTCTTGTTTTTCTTTTAGCATTTGCGTGAGGATATAATTCGCGGTGCCATTCAAAATCCCCACGATGGACGCACATCGATTCGCGGCTAACCCTTCCGTCAGTGAACGAATGATGGGGATGCCACCACCCACACTTGCCTCAAACGCCACATCAACACCAGCGCGAGCCGCCGCCGTGAACAGATCTTCACCATGCACCGCGAGTAACGCTTTGTTGGCGGTGACAACATGTTTGCCTTGAGCGATCGCATCGAGCATGACCCGTTTTGCCGTATCATACCCACCGATGAGTTCAATGATGATATCGATGGAGGGATCGTTCATGAGGCCCGGCAAATCGGAAGTGAGCACGCCATCAGGGACGGCAAGGCCTCGATCAGTCGTCACATCCAAATCCACGATTCGCTTGAGTTCGAGCGGAACGCCCACGCGACGAGCAATCAGGTCTCGATTTTCGAGCAATATTTGGGCTGTCCCCGTGCCTACGGTTCCCAGCCCGACCAGTCCAATGTTGATCTGCGATTTCATGATGGTGTTTGAATTTTGAGCGCCGATTTAATTCCGCGAATGGCTTGTTGAATGCGATGTTCGTTTTCCACGAGCGCAAAACGCACGTACTCATCTCCTCCATCTCCAAAGCCAATGCCTGGAGATACGGCCACTTTTGCCTCACGCAATAAAAATTTCGAAAATTCTAACGAACCCATTCCCGCAAAAGCCGGTGGAATGCGCGCCCAGACAAACATGGTCGCGCGTGGATAATCCACAGACCACCCTATGCGATTGAGACCTGAAACTAACACATTCCGTCGGCGCTCATATCCACTGACAATAGACTTCACGCAATCCTGCGGCCCATTCAAGGCAATGATGCTTGCAATTTGTACAGGCTGGAACATGCCGTAATCAAGATAGCTTTTGATCTTGGTCAGGATACCAATAACTTCTTTATTCCCGACACAAAATCCAACCCGCCACCCGGGCATGTTGTAACTCTTTGACAAGGAATAAAATTCGACACCAATCTCTTTAGCCTCTGGGACTTGTAGTAAACTTGGCGCCCGATATCCATCAAACGTCAAATCAGCATAGGCCAAATCGTGAATGACATACACCTTATGTTCACGGGCAAAATCTACAACTTTTTTGAAAAACTCAAGGTCCACCACACTCGTAGTCGGATTATGGGGGAAGCTCATAATCAAAATACGTGGCCGCGGTTGACTCTGCCGATAGGCCTGCGTGAGATTTTCGAAAAAGTCTTCTTGTGGACCAAGGGGCACACCTCGGGCTTCACCACCAGCGATAATCACCCCGTACATGTGAATGGGATAGGTTGGCGTTGGCGTTAACACCACATCGCCAGGGCCCACCATAGCCAGCAATAAATGCGACAGCCCTTCCTTGACCCCAAGCGTGACTATCGCCTCGGATTCGGGATCGAGATCGACATCGTATTGCCGTCCATACCAATTGCAAATGGCATGGCGTAACTTAGTTATTCCCCGGGACGCGGAATACCGATGGTTTTTTCCCTTTCGCGCGGCTTCAACCAGTTTTTCGACAATGTGAGGTGGCGTGGCGGCATCAGGATTTCCCATTCCCAAATCAATGATGTCCTCGCCCTGTTGACGAGCTTCCATTTTCAATGTTTGGACTTGACCAAACACATAGGGTGGGAGCCGCTGGATTCGAAAAAAATTCTCCATGTGTACGCTTGCAACCTTCCTGGATGATATTAGGGTAAATGCCTAAAAATGTACCCCCTGCAAGGGAATCGGACTATTATTGTAGTAGAGGGCTCAAAACCAGTCAATCAAAGTCTGCGTTTCCTCAACGATTTTTGAAAAGTATGCCAATCTTCATCTTAACCATATTTTACCTTATCGCAAGAGGTTGATTGCGACCTCTTAGGAGCCTGTCCAAGATTAGCAGATCTAATGCGGGGGCGATGGATTTGGCCAGATCTTCCGATTCTTTCCGTTAAATAGTTACCACTAATCGCCTCAAATGATCGAAACATCTGACTCGAACCAGCACCCCCTGGCGACGATCCCTAATCTTGGACAGGCTCCTAGGCAATTTGCCATAATGCCAAATCTCCGCAACACAATGACTATTGAACGTTCCTTGGAGATTGAATTCGTATGGTTAGGTTAGGTGTTAACGTCGATCATGTGGCCACCTTGCGACAGGCACGGGGCGGTCGTGAACCTGACCCCATTGCTGCCGCGATTTTGGCAGATCTTGGGGGTGCGGATGGTATTGTGGTTCATCTCCGTGAAGATCGGCGACATATCCAAGAACGTGATCTCAAACTCCTTCGAGAAACGGTTCCCAACACCTTAAATTTGGAAATGGCTGTCGAGGAATCCGTGGCGAAAATCGCCATTCAAGTCCGACCGGATAAAGTTACGTTGGTGCCGGAACGTCGACAGGAGCTGACCACTGAAGGCGGGCTTGCGGTAGCCGAGCATCGCGACCGCATCAAAGTCCTCATCCGCGCCCTTCACGATGTGCAAATCCCCGTCAGCTTGTTCATTGACCCCGACCTGCATCAAATTCGTGCGGCTCAAAAAGTTGGGGCGGATGCGATTGAATTGCATACCGGACGCTATGCCAACAGTCGAGACCCGTTGGAAATCAAAAAGGAATTCGACGTTCTTTTAGAAGGGACAAAATTGGCGCATAAACTCGGGCTGGAAGTGAACGCCGGCCATGGGCTCACGTACCATAACATTCAACCCCTCATGATGATCCGTGAAATTGTGGAGTTCAATATTGGCCACAGCATCATTTCCCGGGCCATCCTTGTAGGATTGGAGCGAGCGGTTCGGGAGATGAAAGCCCTAGTGGCAGGGCCATTTTCTTAAACTTGGTTCGACCAAGCCATCACCCACCGGTTGGCTCAATCCTAAATGCGAATGTCGAAATCCGAAACAAATCAAAGTGTCCAAATTCACCCATTTGAGATTGGGATTTCGGATTTGTTTCGAGTTTCAAGTTTCAATATTCGAATTTAAAATTTAGGGCTGCCATGAAAATCGTCACCGCCAGCCAGATGCAAGAACTCGACCGACGAACCATCCATGAGGCCGGGGTGCCAGGAAAGGTCTTGATGGAACGGGCAGGCAGTGGTGTTGTCGCCGCTTTGGAACACACCTTCGGCTCACCTCGTGGCAAAACCATGGCCATCTTCTGTGGAAAAGGGAATAACGGTGGAGATGGTTTTGTCATCGCTCGACTGCTTCGCCGCAAACAATGCAAGGTCCATGTTTGTCTCTTGGCCAACCATCGAGACCTCAAGGGCGACGCCAAGACCATGTATCAACGATTTGCCAAATTAACGGGCGCGTCCAAAGTTCTCGCCAATCCCTCAGAAGATAAAATGCACCAATTAATCAAGAAAAGCGATCTTCTTGTCGATGCCTTGCTTGGCACTGGCATTTCGTCACCTGTAAGAGATCAATATCAGACAGCCATTGAAGCCATGAATGCCTCAGGCTTGCCGACCATTGCCGTGGATATCCCATCAGGCATCAATACCGACACCGGAGCCATCATGGGAATTGCTGTCCAGGCTCGCTTGACGGCAACATTTGGCCTCCCAAAGCTCGGATTATACTTGGGGCCGGCTATCGACCATGTTGGCGAGATTCACTACGTCGATATCGGCATTCCTTGCGACTATATCGATAACCTGAACGTCTCTGTCGAACTGATGACTCAGAGTTCCATCAAGGACCTTTTTCCTGAGCGAAAGCCGTCTTCTCACAAAGGGACATTCGGCCATGCGGGAATCATTGCTGGCTCTCCGGGGAAAACCGGTGCGGCCTCCCTGGCGGCACAGGCCGCCCTGCGGGTGGGGACAGGACTGGTGACCGTTGCCATACCCGAGAGCGCCAATGTCAGTCTAGAAGCCAAAACGTTGGAAGTCATGACGATACCGATGCCTGAAACACACGAGCACACTTTTTCTTTGGCATCTTTGCCTTTACTGAAAGAATTTACCCAAACGCGAGATGCGATTGGTGTCGGCCCCGGGCTCACGACTCAAAAAGAAACAGTTCAACTCATTCATTCCTTGCTCTCTGGAATAGACCGTCCCTGTGTCATTGACGCAGACGCCCTCAATGCTCTCACCGACCATACGGCTCTTCTCCGTACCTGTCGATCAACTCCCATCCTCACTCCACACCCCGGGGAAATGGCCCGGCTTATGGGGAACATGAGTGCGCAGGACATCAATGCTGATCGCTTGGCCATTGCGAAGGACTTTGCCCAGGCCTACTCCTGTATTCTTGTGCTCAAGGGGGCTCGAACCATCGTGGCTGGACCAGACGGACAAACGGCGATTTGTCCAACAGGGAACCCAGGTATGGCCACAGCAGGAATGGGAGATGTATTGACAGGGATGATTGCCGGGCTGTTGGCACAAGGCTTGATACCATGGGACGCTGCCAGGATCGGAGTGTTTCTCCATGGACTTGCCGGAGACCTTGCGGCTCAAACCTTCGGGCAAGCCGGACTCATTGCTCGTGATCTCCTCAACTGCATTCCTCAGGCTATTTTAACCGTTCAACGTGATGCTGAAGCCTAGCCTCGTCGTTTTTTCACGACATAGGAAATACGACATACGAACGACGCATTTTTTGCGGGTGGCGTTTTGAAATCTTTTTCCTTTTCAAATGGCTGTTAGCATGGGTAACCTCCAGCCCATAAAATTTCGCTTTTCTCAGATTGGAGAGCATCAATGGAAAACTCTGTTACGATCCTCGGTCGCCACCGAGGAACTGGGCATGGCTATCGGGCAAGAATTACAGGGCAATGAAGTTATTACGTTGACCGGGGAATTGGGCGCTGGAAAAACATGTTGTGTTCGTGGCATTGCCAAAAGTTTGGGGCTGTCCACCGAGGAAGTCACGAGCCCGACATTTACGATTATCCAGGAATATGAGAGCCAACCTCCAATTGTCCATGTCGATCTCTATCGGTTAGAAACCTCAGTTGAACTTGATGAGATTGGATTGTCTTCGTATTTTGAAGCCCAACATGTCGTGATCATCGAATGGGCCGATCGAATTCCCGCTACGCAACTTCCCGAGGATCGGCTATCGTTACAACTCGCACACGGAAACCGCCACTCTCGACATATCACGCTCCAAGCCTTTGGGGCAAGAAGCCAGGCGATATTGATCACGCTCATGAGTCAATACAGTTAATGGGAATGTTGAAAAAAACCGCCAGCGGCGTTCCCTGGCTTTGCCGAAGCGGCTCGCACAGACAGGGGTCGCCCTTTTGCCGTGCTCACGTACTGAGAGTACGCTCCGCGCGCCAAAAGGGCCGCGGCCTTGCTGGACGGAATTTTTTGAATATTCCCTTCCACTGATGCGAGTAGTCTGACCTTGAGCATTGATGGGTCATGGATCTGAAATATTCCACAGGCCCTTCATTCATGCAAGAGATTTGGTTTGATTTTAACAAGATAGGTTTTCCCACATGACTAGTCCTGAACTCACTCCCTTAATGCGCCAATACAAAGAGGTAAAGAAATCCTACCGTGAGGCAATTGTCTTTTTCCGGGTCGGGGATTTCTATGAAATGTTTTTTGAGGACGCGGAGGAAGCCGCTGGCATTCTGAACATCGCCCTGACCTCACGAGACAAAAACAGTCCGAATCCCGTGCCCCTGTGCGGAATTCCCCATCATGCGTCTTCGAATTACATTTCAAAACTTTTGAAATCTGGAAAAACAGTTGCGCTCTGCGAGCAAGTCGAAGATCCAAAAATGGCGAAGGGGTTAGTTCGCCGGGAAGTGGTGAGACTTTATACTCCTGGCACTTTATTTGATGCCGAACTACTTGATGCCAAGGAGTCAAACTTTTTAGCGGCCATTGCTTGGGGAATTCCTGGTAAAGATGGGGCTCTTCGTTGCGGAATGGCTGCAGTTGAGCTTTCTACCGGAGAGCTCATTCTTGCGGAATTTTCTGGGCCTCATGCTCATGAAGACCTTCTTGACGAAATAATTCGAACGGGGCCACAAGAATTGATTCTTCCAGACAGTACTGTTTCAACTCAGGGCCATTCTCCAAAATTTCGGTCATCCATTGCAACACTAAAGGTTCCATGCGTCACAGCCCCTAGTCACTCGGATCTTTCTCCGGATAACGCGGAAAACCTTCTCATGAAACAATTTCAGGTTCAAGCGATTCAGGATTTAGGCCTTGAACCTTCCATGGTTTCCGTGCAGGCGGGAGCCATGGTCCTTCAATATTTGCACCGAACTCAGCCGCTATTACGGCATGAGCACATTCAACGACCACAAATTCGGCATTCCACCCGTGAAATGCATGTGGATGCCATGACCTTGCGCAATTTGGAAATTCTCACCCCACTCTCCCCTGATCAAAAAAATGCGACGCTGCTTTCCGTCATGGATCACACGGTCACCGCCATGGGAAGCCGCTTACTTAGACAATGGCTGGTTCGGCCCCTTGTGGATGTGGAGGCCATCAATGAACGGCTCGAGGCCGTTGCGGAAGTCACCAAAGAGGTGAAACTCCGATTGGAATTACGGCAGACCCTCAAGGGCATTCCCGACCTTGAACGCGTCAGTAGTCGTATCGCCTTGGAAACAGGAACGCCTCGAGATCTTCTTCATTTAAGAGATGCCCTTTGGACTCTTGCCCAACTTCGTGAACTCCTCGCTCCTTTCAAAAATCATTTGTTAAAAGGGTTGCTTCAGGGTTGGGATAATCTGGATGACCTGGGGAATTTTATTGAGCAAAGTATTTTGCCAGACTCTCCCGCATCCATGAAAGAGGGGGGGGTGATTCAAGATGGTTACAACGAGGAGGTTGATGAACTTCGTCGCATTACCAAGGAAGGAAGCCGCTGGATTACCGATCTCGAACAGGAAGAAAGAAGACAGACTGGCATTGATTCTCTCAAAATTAAATACAATCAAGTTTTTGGGTATTACTTTGAAATTAGCAAGACCAAACTTTCCCATGTACCGGCCTATTTCACACGAAAGCAAACCTTAGCGAATGCTGAGCGTTTCACCAGTGAGACCTTGCGTAACCTGGAAGACCAAATCACCGGGGCCAGTCTCAAATTACGGAATTTGGAAATTGAATTATTTCAAATTATTCGACGAAAAATCGGACAGGAGACTGTCAGGATTCAAGGGATGGCCAAACGATTGGGCGTTCTGGACGTCATTGTAAACTTTTCAGAAATATCGTCTAGGTATCGTTACACTCGACCTGAACTTCACGAAGGCGGAACTCTCCATATTACAGATGGTCGCCATCCCGTCATTGAACAACTCCTCATGCCCGATGGTTTTATTTCCAATGATGTTCTTTTGGACCTTGAAGATAATCGCCTTCTACTAATCACCGGCCCGAATATGGCTGGGAAAAGTACTTTTCTTCGCCAAACGGGGCTCATTGTTCTCCTAGCGCACATTGGGTGTTTTGTCCCTGCGTTGAAAGCCAGGATAGGACTTGTGGATAGAATTTTCACAAGAGTCGGGGCATCGGACAACCTTGCGGGAGGTCAAAGTACTTTTATGGTTGAAATGGCCGAAACCGCAAGAATTCTTGGAGCATCCACATCCCGAAGTTTAATTTTATTGGACGAAATCGGAAGGGGAACCAGCACCTATGATGGCCTTAGCCTAGCTTGGTCAATTGCAGAATATATTCAGGATAGGAATGTTCTTGGAGCACGAACATTATTTGCTACACATTATCACGAAATGACCGACCTTGAAAATCATCGCAGCGGAATCAAAAACTATACCATTGCGGTGAAGGAATTAAAGGACACTATTGTTTTCTTAAGAAAGATTATACCAGGGAGGGCTGATCGAAGTTACGGGATTCACGTAGCACAGCTTGCGGGAATCCCCCTGCAAATTCTCAAACGCGCGGAAAAAGTGTTATTTCGGTTAGAACAGTCCGATGGGTCTCACCACAATACCAAAGGAAACGAGAATGAATTAGAGGATAACTTGCCATCCCCGCACCCAATCATTGAAGAAATGAAACAAATGGATCTGTTTTCCATGACCCCGCTGGAAGCCCTCAATCGTTTAGCCGACCTTCAACGTCGCCTGGATTCTGAATAAAAAAAGGCGGGGCTCGGTGATTCGAGCCCCGCCTTTTGAATAACCGGAAATCTTGAAGTTGATCTTACTTACTTATAACTATTTGAGGTACTCGTGACCAAACCCGTCGTCGTTCTTGGTGCGCGGGGACAGGTGCGCACTCTGGTCGGAGTTTGGAATAACTCCTGAAATCGCGATTCCATCAGGAATCATCACATCATACCTCATCCGCCTGTTACCTGCCCAACCCTCATCACGGATTGCGTCGGCTTCACTAATAGCACGAAGGCTCATAATGCTTCGTGGTTTAGCTGGAGTTCCAGCAACATCAGGAATTTCTTTAATTGCTGATACCACACGATGGTTTTGAGTAGTTTCTTGAACCGTTAATTCCACCATTGTGTATTTTGAAGCTTGCGTTCCACTCATCACGGCCTGGCTTTGAGAACTTTTACCAAGGGATTGCAACTTGCTCCAGACAGCATCATTCCCAGCATATACCTTCAGGTTTTTACCAGGAAAATACTTTTGCCAATAGTAACCACTTTCGGCATTTCCACCAAACACAGCCACGTTCACCCAAGCGGCTTTGGTATATGGATCTGTCACTGCAACTCGAGCATGAAGAGTGGTTGGCTTGCTGAG
>Ga0114931_10005266_pt1 | contig 15985 bp, 12 predicted proteins | sample 2SBtaG_FD_89579 | JGI IMG/M metagenome (GOLD analysis project Ga0114931, IMG submission 89579) | Deep subsurface microbial communities from Kolumbo volcano to uncover new lineages of life (NeLLi) - 2SBTROV14_V59a metaG | ecosystem: Environmental > Aquatic > Marine > Volcanic | place: Kolumbo...
CAACAATCTGTTCAAGGAGCACTACACCACGGTCGGCTTCGACCTCGCCGGCCTGTGCGGCTGTAACGAAGAGCTCTACGGCAAACCACGCTGGTGGGGCCTCAGCGTCAGACGCGAGTTCTAAGGCGGCGTCCTTGCGTCCATTTGAAGCCGGATGCGGGGCGGCCCCGCATCCGGCTTTTTGGTTTCAGGGCGGATATATAAATCTTGCCAGCAGCAGGCTTTTAGTGTATTCTCAATAAGAAATCAATTGAAATTCAATTATAAGGGCTGGATCAGAAAGCAGATGACCAGAAAACAAGGGGATACATCATGTTCCGGATAGGTGTCGATGTCGGGGGGACGTTTACCGACTTCCTTCTGCTCAACGACCAGGGGCAGGCCAGCGTGTTCAAGACCCCCAGCACCCCGGCCGACCCCTCCATCGGGGTGTTGAACGGCTTTGCCCAGATGGCCGCCAAGGCCGGGCTCAGCCTGGAGGAGTTCGCCGCCCGGGTGGAACTGATCGTCCATGGCACGACGGTGACCACCAATGCGGTGCTCACCGGGGGCGGGGTGAAAACCGGACTGATCACCACCCGGGGGTTTCGCGATATTCTGGAAATGCGCCGCGGTTACCGCGAAAAGGTCTATGACAACACGCTGACCCCGCCCGCTCCGCTGGTTCCGCGCAATCTGCGCCTCGGAGTCGAAGAGCGGGTGAACATTGATGGCGAGGAGATCGTCCCGCTTGACGAGGCCTCGCTGCTGGGCGTCATTGAGCAGCTCAAGCCGGAGAATCTGGAGGCCCTGGCGGTGTGTTTCATGCATTCCTACGCCAATCCGGCCCATGAACAGGCGGCGAGAAAGATTATCGAGCGCGAAATGCCGGGTGTTTTCCTTACCGTGTCGTCCGAACTTTTACCCCAGGCCCGGCTCTATGAGCGGGTCTCGACGGCGGCGCTGAATTGTTATATCGGGCCGGTGCTGCGCAAGTATTTGCGTTTTCTGGCCGAGGCGCTGGGCAGGATCGGCTTTGCCGGGGTGTTGTTGATCATGCAGTCCAATGGCGGCGTGGCGACCCCGCAACAGGCGGCGCGAACCCCGGTGATGACCCTGCTGTCGGGGCCGGCCGGCGGGCCAGTGGCCGGCATTTCCTTTTCCGCCGTACAGGGCTATGACCAGTGCATCACGGTTGATATGGGCGGCACCTCGTTTGACGCCGCGCTGATCCAGAATAGCGCGCCGCTGCTGCGCAGCGAGGGCTGGATCAACCGCCAGCGCCTCGCCCTGCCGATGCTCGACATTCACACCATCGGCTCGGGCGGCGGCTCGATCGGCTGGATCGATGACGGCGGCCTGTTGCGCATGGGGCCGCAAAGCGCCGGCGCCGATCCCGGCCCGGCCTGTTACGGCAAGGGCGGCACCCGGCCAACCTGCACCGACGCCAATCTGGTGCTGGGTTACCTCAACCCGGATTATTTCCTCGGTGGCGACATGGCGCTTGACGCCGAGGCGGCGCGGCGCGCCATCGAGCGCCATATCGCCGCCCCCATGGGGCTGAGCGTCGAGGACGCGGCCGCCGGCATGTTCCATCTCATGAACATCAACATGGCGGCGGGCCTGCGCGAGATTTCGGTCAGCCGCGGCGTCGATCCGCGGGAATATCCGCTGATCGTCGCCGGTGGCGCCGGGCCGGTGCATGGCGCGATGATCGCTCTGGAAATGGAAATTCCGCTGGTGCTGGTGCCGCGCGATTCCTCAATTTTTTGCGCCAGCGGCATGTTGCGCTCCGATCTCAAGCACTCCTATGTGCGGACCTATTACGCGCTGGCCTCCCGGGCGGACCCGGCGGCAATGCTGGAGCACTTAAGCGAGATGGAGGCCGAAGGCCGCCGGGTGCTCAAGGGCGAAAAGGTGGATGACGAGCGCCGCCTGCGCATGGAATATGCCGTGGATATGCGCTATCTCGGCCAGCACAATGAAATCACGGTCGATTTCGAGCGTGCGGATTTCGAAAAACACGGTATCGGTTCTTTGTGCGATCGCTTCCACGAGGAGCACGACCGGCTTTACGGCTATTCGCTCAAGGGCACCACCACCGAGATGGAATTCATCAATCTGCGCCTGACCGCTTTTGGCATTACGCAAAAGCCCGAGGTGGAGAAGATGGCGCTGGGCGAGGCGGACGCCTCGAAAAGCCTGAAGGGCAGCCGACCGGTCTATATTCCCGGCGAAAAGGCGTTTCGCGATATTCCGGTTTATGATGGCGAGACGCTGACTTACGGCAACCGGGCAAGCGGGCCGGCGGTCATCGAACAGATCACCACCACCACTTTCGTGCCGCCGGAATACGACTTTATTGTCGATGCGGCGGGCACATACAGCCTTTATCTGCGCCAGACGGCGAAGGATTATCTGCAAAGGGTACTGCCATGACCCAGGATACCATGACACAGGATACCATGACACAGGCGATCGATCCCATTCTGGTTACCGTCATTCAGCACCGTCTCAAGGCGATCACCGAGGAAATGGGGCTGGTGATGCTGCGCACCGCGCGCTCGCCGATCCTGAGCGAGGCGCGCGATTTCGTCACCGGGCTTTACGACGCCAAGGGCGAGTTGATGGAGCAGACCGCCTATATTCCCATCCTGGCCTTCGCGGTGCCGCTGTCGATCAAATATATGGTCGAATACTTTGGCGACGAGCTTTATCCCGGCGATGTGATCATCCACAATGATCCTTATACCGGCGGCAATCAGCCGGCCGACGTCAAGATCGTGCGGCCGATTTTCGTCGACGATCAATTGGTCGGCTTTGCCGCGATCAACGGCCATCAGGCCGATGTCGGCGGCGCGGTGGCCGGGGCCTATAACCCCGGGGCCACCGAGATCTGGCAGGAAAGCCTGCGCATCACCCCGGTCAAGCTCTATGAGAAGGGCGTCAAGCGGCGAGATGTGTGGGACCTGGTGTTCGGCAATATCCGCTTTCCCATCGTCCAGGAGGATATCCAGGCCGCCATGGGGGGCTGCGCGGTGGGCGAGCGCGAGCTGGTCAAACTGGTCCGCCGCCATGGCCTTGCCCGCTTCGAGGCCCACCTTGATCACCTCTATGACGCCACCGAACAGCAGATGCGCGCCGAGATCGCCGCCATGCCCGACGGGGTCTATCACGGCCAGTCCACCGCCTATTACGACGGCATCAACCCGGGCTCGAAAATGGACATCAAGGTGGCGGTGACCATCAAGGGCGACGAGATCAATTTTGATTTCACCGGCACCGCGGCCCAGACCCCGGGCTTTGTCAACGCGCCGCTGGGCTCGAGCATGACCGCGGTGATCCTGAGCCTGCTGATGTGCCTGAAAGACCCCGACCTGCCGCAAAACGCCGGCATGATCCGGCCGATCACCATGCATATGCCGGCCGGCTCGATGGTCAATCCTGAATTCCCGGCCGCCAGCACCTTTGGCAATCATCTGTCGGACCAGATTTCGGCGGCGATTTTCAACGCCATGGCCGGCGCGGTGCCCGAGCGGGTGACCGCGCCGTGGAACCCACTGTTCGCGATCGCCGCCATCGGCTTCAACCAGCGCACCAATCAGCCCTTTGTCGACATTCTGTTCAATGGCCTGAAGGGCGGCGGCGGGGCGATGCAGGGGGCCGACGGCTATGACCATATCGGGCTGATCGCCTGTGGCGGCGGCCTGCTGGCGCAGGACCCCGAAATGTTCGAGATGAAAGACCCGCTGTTTATCCACAGCTTTGAATATCAGCCCGATTCGGCCGGCGCAGGAGAATGGCGCGGCGGCCTCGGGGTGGCGCTGGACATGGAGTTTCTCGGTGATGACAACATGATCAGCGCCTTTGGCGACGGCATCGAGCCCGGCTCGCAGGCCCACGGCCTGGCCGGCGGGAAAGACGGCATCCTCAACCGCGGCGAGCTGGTCTATCCCGACGGCAAGACCCATCGGTGCGCCAGCAAGGAGATTGTCGAGGGCATTCCCAAGGGGACCCATTGGCACCAGATTGCCGGCGGCGGCGGCGGTTATGGCGATCCGTTCAAACGCCCGGCGCAGCGGGTGGCGCGCGAGGTGCTGTACGGCCTTATTTCCTCCCAGGCGGCGCGCGACGACTATGGCGTTGTGGTTGATCCGCAAAGCGGGGCGGTGGACGAGGCGGCGAGTGAGGCGCTGCACACCGGCCGGGCGGCGGAGGCCCAAGATGGCTGACTACCGGCCGCCGGTCGATGACTTGCGCTTTATCCTCAATGAGGTGCTGGACTGGCAGGGTCTGCTGACCAGCGCGCCCTATGCCCATGTCGATGGCGAGCTGGGCGAGGCGGTGCTCGAGGAGGCGGCCAAAGTCACCCGCCGGGTGCTGGCCCCGATCAACCAGCCGGGCGACGAACAGGGCAGTTCTTTGCGCGATGGCCGGGTGATCACCCCCGATGGTTTTGGCGCCGCTTACCGCCATTACGCCGAGGGCGGCTGGATCGGCCTCGATCTGCCGCGCGAGCATGGCGGGCAGGATCTGCCGCTGGTGCTTCAGGCGGCGGTCGCCGAAATGGTCAACGGGGCCTGTGTCGCTTTTGCCATGCTGCCCCTGATGCAGCGCGCGGCGGCGCGGCTGCTGATCGCCCATGGCGACCCGGAGACGGTGCAGCGTATCGTGCCGCGTCTGGCGGCCGGCGACTGGGCGGCGACGATCTGCATTTCCGAGGCCCAGGCGGGCTCGGACGTCGGGCGGATCCGCATCATGGCGCGGCCGGCGGCGGATGGGGCCTATGCTCTTTCCGGGACCAAGATTTTCATTACTTTTGGCGATCATGACCTGACCGAGCAGATTTGCCATATCGTGCTGGCCCGCACCCCGGGCGCGCCGCCGGGAACGCGCGGGTTGAGCCTGTTCGTAGTGCCCCGGCTTGATTTCGAGAGCGGGCAGGCCAATGGCGTTACGGTCAGCCGGGTCGAGCACAAGATGGGCCTTAGGGCCTCGCCGACCTGCGTGGTCGATTTCGGCGATGCCCGGGGCTGGCGCATCGGGGGGCAAGGCGAGGGGCTCAAGACCCTGTTCACCATGGTCAACACCATGCGTCTGGAAGTGGCAATGCAGGGGGTGGCGGTGGCCGGAGCGGCCACCGGCGCGGCGCTGGCCTATGCCGCCGAGCGCCCGCAGGGCGGCCCGCCGGATGCGCCGGCGGTGCCGATCATCAACCATGTCGATGTCCGGCGCATGCTCATGATCATGCGTGCGCGTACCGGCGCGATGCGGGCGCTGGTGCTCGAGGCCGCCTGTCAGCTCGACCTTGCCCAGGTGGCCGGCAGCGCCGAGGCGCGCCAGGACGCCCGCCGGCTGGCGCAATGGCTGCTGCCGGTATGCAAGGTGTGCGGCTCGCAGGCCGGCTTCGAGGTCGCCAATCTGGCGGTTCAGGTGCTGGGCGGCCATGGCTATGTGTCCGACGCCGGGGTCGAGCAATATGTTCGTGACAGCCGGGTGATGGCGATCTATGAAGGCGCCAACGGCATTCAGGCGCTCGATCTGGTCAGCCGCAAGCTGGCCCGCGACCAGGGCCGTCATTACGATATTTTCGCCGCCCGCATTCGGGCTGACTTAGAGGCGGCCAAGCAAAGCCCGATCAGGCGCGCCGTCGCCGACGGTCTGGCGCGCCTCGACCGCCTGAAGCCGCTTTTTCTGGAGCGCATGGCGCATACCCCCCGCGACGGTGAAGCCGGGGCTGATGCCTATCTCGCCCTGGTTGGGCTGGTGGGCGGCGGCTGGATGTGGCTGCGCATGGCGCAAAGCGGAGCGCCGGGCCAGGAGGTCAGGGACGCCCTGGCGACATTTTACGCTGACTATCTGATGGCCGAGGTCGAAACGCTGGAGATGCGCGCCCGGCTCGAGGCCGGTCTTTTCGACAGTCTGACGGCTGAGCAGCTCGCCGCATACTGACATTATCTTGACAATCAGGGACTGGAATGATGACGCATGTTTTTGAAAAACTGTTTACGCCCGGCCGTATCGGCACACTTGATATTGCCAACCGGATCGTCAAGGCGCCGACCTCCACGGGCATGAGCCGCATCGATGGCAGCGTCTCCGACCGGCTGTTCCGCCATTATCAGAACATCGCCCGGGGCGGGATGGGCCTGTTGATCGTTGAATATGCCTATGTCGATGAAATCGCCAGCAAATCGGCCCATTGCCAGCTCGGCATCAGCACCGATGAACATATCGCCAGGCTGGCCTGGCTGGCTGGAATGATCAAGGATGAAGGGGTGCGCGCGGCGATCCAGCTTGAGCATTGCGGCCGCCAGAAATTCCTCGGCACGCCGCCGATCAAGGCCGCCTCGGCGGTGCCCTGGCCGAGCCTGAAAGCCCAGAAGGGCGATGCCGCGATTCCCGAGGTGCTGTCCACCGATGAGATCAAGACCATCGTCTCGGCTTATGGCGATGCCGCCCGCCGGGCGGTAATGGCCGGCTTCGATCTGGTCGAGATTCACGGCGCGCACGGCTATCTGATCACCAATTTCCTGTCGCCCCACACCAACAAGCGGACGGATGAATACGGCGGCAGTCTGGAAAACAGAATGCGCCTTCTGGTCGAAATCATCAAAGATACCAGGGCCAAGATCGGCCGCGATTTCCCGCTCACCGTCCGCCTGTCCGGCAGTGATTACGAGCCCGACGGCTTTGAAATAGACGAGACGGTCGAGGTGGCCAAGGTGCTGGAAAGCCTTGGCATCGACGCCCTGCACATGTCTGGCGGCGACCATCACCAGATGATCCATCAGGTCACCCCGATGGCCATTCCCCGGGCCAATAACGTTTATGCCGCCGAGGCGGTCAAACAGGCGGTCTCCATTCCGGTTATCGCTTCGGGCTCGATTACCCTGCCGGATCTCGCCGAACAGATCCTGGCCGAGGGCCGGGGTGATTTTGTCGCCCTTGCCCGGCCGCTGTGGGCCGATCCCAACTGGCCACGCAAGGCCCGCGAGGGCCGGCTCGACGACATTCGCCCCTGCATCCGCTGCAACGACGGCTGTCTGGATCGGACCTTTTTCAATTACCAGTCGGTGGCCTGCTCGGTTAACCCGCAGATCGGCCGCGAAGGTGAAATGGACATCACCCCGGCCGAGGCCAAAAAGATCATCGCGGTGGTCGGTGGCGGGGTCGCGGGCATGGAGGCTGCCCGGGTGGCGCGGCGGCGTGGCCACGAGGTGACGCTGTTCGAGAAAAGAAAGCTCGGCGGCGTTCTGCTCGAAGGCTCGGTGGCCGACTTCAAGGCCGATTTGCGCTATCTGCGCAACAACATGGTCCATCAGATCAAATCAGCCGGGGTGCGCATCGTCATGGAGCAAGCCGATCGTGACCGGCTGACGGGCGGCGGTTTTGATGTCGTCATTCTGGCCACCGGCGGCGCGCCCAACACACCGGATATTCCCGGTATCAGGGGCGAGCGGGTGCTTGACGCCATCGATATTTTCAACAATCCCGAGAAGGCCGGCGACAAGGTGGTGGTGCTGGGCGGCGGCGAGACCGCGGTCGAGGCGGCGCTTTATCTCGCCGACCAGGGCCGCGATGTCACCTTGCTGCATCGCCGTGAGCTGATGGCGCGCGACTGTGTGATTACCGACAAGATCGTCTATCTGGAGATGCTGGCGAAAAAGGATGTGACGGTCATGCTGCCCTATCAGCTCACCGCCATTGATGGCAGGGTTCTGACCGCCAGGCACCGCGAGAGCGGCGAGACCATTACCCTGAAGGCGGATCATTTCGTGACCGCCCTGGGCTACAGCCCGGCGCAAACCGGCCTGGCCGAGACGCTGCGCGGCCAACCCGGGCTTGACGTTTATGAAATCGGCGACGGGGTGCGCACCGCCAAGGTGTTCGACGCCATCCACGCCGGCTATAAATTGGCCCGCCGGCTATAGGGGACAGTTCACGGAATCGTGATGGGACTCCGTATCATGCTACGGTTGCTATCTATTAAGATCAGGCAACCGATAGAGGCGAGACTCCGATGAAGACAAGACCCGTAGTCAGGCTCATTCATAGTGCGACCTTCGGATTATTATTGGCGCTTTTGCCCGCGGCGGTTTTTGCCGCCGGGGCGCACTACCAGCTTCGGGTCGATGGACTGGCCTGCCCGTTTTGCGCCTATGGCATCGAAAAGCAGCACTCGCACCGATGGCGTCAAGGATATCGCGGTGGATATCGATGCCGGCACCGTCACGGTCACCATGGACGATGGCGCCCGGATGACCCGCGATCAGGCCAAGCGGGTGGTCAAGGACGCCGGCTTCACCTTGCGCGATTTTAGCGAACTGTCCGCCGAGGACTGAGGTGACAGTTTGTTTTGTCGCTTGTTTTCGGCGCTGTCTGGCCGGCCTGACAGGCCTCGCAGGCCTCGCGGGCTTCGCAAGCCTCGCGGGCTTCGCAAGCCTCGCAGGCTTCGCAAGCCTCGCAGGCTTCGCAGGCCTGGCCCATGCCGCGCCCCAGACCTTTAATTCCGCCCTGCCGGTGCCCAAGGGCGAGTTCATCTTTCGCGAGCAGTTTTTCTACAAGAAGCTGGGCGGTGATCCCGGCCCCGCCGATCGCACGGTGACAGTTCGCGGTGCGGTTTCCGTTCTCGGCTACGGCATCAGCGGAGATTTTGCCGTCTTCGGGGTGCTGCCCTATCTCCACAAGGCGCTCAAGGTGACGGCGGCGGGCCAGCGGGTCCGGTGGCGGACTGGCGGGATCGGCGATGGCCGGCTGTTTGCGCGCTATACCCTCTTTCACGACGATGCCCCCGGGCGGAGCTTTCGCATCTCGCCGTTCGCCGGCCTCGAGCTTCCCACCGGCGCTAACCATGACCGTGATGCTCTTGGTGTCCTGCCGGCGACGCTTCAGCCTGGCTCGGGCTCGTGGGACCCTTTCTTTGTCATTGTTGCGACCTTTCAGACGCTGGCCTATGAAATGGATGTGGCGACCAGCTATAAAGCCAACACCAAGGCCAACGGCTTCGCCTTCGGCGATGAGGCCCGCCTTGACGCCTCCCTGCAATACCGCCTGTGGCCGCGAGTACTGAAGGGCGGTCTGCCCGGGTTCCTTTATGGCGTGCTTGAGGCCAATCTGATTTATCAGGGTAAAAACGCCATCGGCGGGGTTCGTGATCCGAATTCAGGGGGCGTGACGCTGTTTGTCTCGCCCGGCCTCCAATATGTGACCCGGCGCTGGGTGCTGGAGGCGGTGGCGCAATTGCCTGCCGTCCGGGATCCTGGCGGCGCCGCGCTCAAGGATGGGGTCACTGTCCGGGCCGGTTTTCGGGTTAATTTCTGAAATTCAATTTTTAAAAGGGGTGCGCAGGGTGATGGCGGGAAAAGCTTTCAAGATTGTCCTCGGTATCGTGATACTGGCCGTCGGTCTTGCCGGAATTGGCTGGCTGGCCTTTGTGCCCTCCGCCAGGGGGCCGGGCTATGTCTTCGTTAAGGCCTGGGGCGGCAAGGGGACGGGCCCGGGGCAGTTCAACGACCCCACCGGCATCGCGGTTGCCGGCGGCGAAGTGTTTGTCGCCGATGCCCGCAACGGCCGCATTCAGGTGTTCGACCTTAATGGTGCTTTCCTACGGATGTTTGGCCGGCCGGGGAAGGATCGGGGTGAGCTTGGCCGGCCTATGAACCTGACCATCGCGGGCGATGCGCTCTATGTTCCCGAATATTTCAACGACCGCATCCAGGTGTTCGGCCTTGACGGTACGCCGCGGCGGATCATCGGCACCCCCGGCGATGGCCCGGGTCAGTTTAACGCCCCCGGCGGGGTCGCCGTCGCCGCGAACGGCGATCTTTTCGTCGCCGACTTTTACAACCACCGCGTCCAGCGCCTGACGGCTGACGGACAGTTCATCCGCCAGTGGGGCATCACCGGCAAGATTGGCATCGGCGCGGGGTCTTTCAACTATCCCACCGATGTGGCGCTGGGCGCCGACGGAACGCTCTATGTCGCCGACGGCTATAACGACCGCATTCAGGCTTTCGCCGCCGACGGCCGGTTTTTGCGCAAGTGGGGCGGGCCGTTTGCGATGGATATTTTTGGCCCCTTCAATGGCTGGTTCGCGGTCACCACCAGCGTTGTCACTGCCCCTGATGGCACGGTCTTTGTCGCCGACTTCTACAACAACCGGGTTCAGGTCTTTGATGCGACGGGCCGGTTTCTCGCCGCCTTCGGGCGCGCTGGCAGCGGGCCGGGCCAGTTCCGCCACGCCATCGCCGTCGCCGTGGCCGATGACGGCTCGGTCTTTGTCGCCGACCTTCTGGACAACCGCATCGAGAAGTGGCGCCGCCGGCGTTAGCCGCTGGCTTCTCGCGCCACCAGCACAAAACCGCGGTTGGTGGGGATGGCTCGAATGGCGAAAGATTCCTGCAACGCCCGGATCACCGCCTCGGTATCGCCGATGCGAAACGAGCCGCTGACCCGGATGTCCTTTAGCGCCGCATCGCCGATTACCGTCTTGCGGGCGCTGTAGTGGTTAAGCTCGGCAACCACCTCGGCCAGCGTAGCGGCGTCAAAGCGCAACCATCCGGTGCGCCAGGCCGTGATCCGGCTGATATCGGCGGCTTGCCTGGCCACAACCCGGCTGCCGACGTCATAGGTGATCTGCTGGCCAGGTAAAAGCCGCTGCGCCGGCGTGGTGGCGTCGCCCGGCCTCGGTTTGGCCGTTGCCGCGGGGGAGACCTCGACAATGCCCCTGAGCACCGCGACCTTGACCCTGTCACCGATTTTGAGCACGTCAAATTCGGTGCCCACGGCCCGGACCTTGCGCTCGCCGGCGGCGACCACGAAGGGGCGCGCCTTGTCTTTTTTGACCGAAAAGATCGCTTCGCCCCGCTTCAGACGGACGCGCCGGAAGCGCTCATCAAATGAGACCAGAATTTCGGTATTGGTGTTGAGGTGAACAAGCGAGCCATCGGCCAGATGGATGACCTTTTGTTCGCCGACGGCGGTGCGGTGGTCGTCTCCATCGGGCCCCGCCCACAGGCCGAGCGCGGTCAGCACGAACAGCGCCAGCGCCGCTGCAATACCCCACCAAAACCGGCGCGGCGCCCCGGCCCCTTCCGGCGGCGAAACCGGGGCTTCCAGACAGGCCATGAACTCCGGGTCGCCCTCCAGCGCCCCGGCCAGTTCCCAATTGGCCTCGATCAGGTCGAATTCGGATTGATGGCGCGGGCTTTTTGACAACCATTCGAGAAAAGCGACGTGATCCTGCGCCGTCTCCCGGCCGGAGTTCAGGCGCACAAACCATTCGGCTGCCTGCACCGTGGCTTCATTGCCGGAATTCTTTACATTCAGTAACATCATTGGCTGTTCTCAAGTCGGGTTCGGCAATGGATCAGGACGGCGCGCATATGGCGCTCTATGCTGCGCACCGATAGTCCCAGTTCCTCGGAAATCTGGGCATAGGTAAGGCGCCTGATCCGGTGCATCAGAAAGATTTTTTGCTCTAGCGGCGTCAGTTCGCGCAGGGCCGATTTAAGCAGCTCCAGATTCTGTTTCCAGTGCAGGCTGACCTCGGGCGAGGGGACCGGACAGGCAATTTCATGTTCGTGCAGGGGAACCTGAAAATCGGCCATTCGCACTCGCTGGCGACGCAGGCGGTCGCGCACCAGGTTGGTCGCGGTCCTGAACAGATAGGCCCGGGGATATTCCAGCAGTTTGTCCAGATCATCCTGGCGGATGATTCGCAAATAGACATCCTGAATCACTTCGGCGACATCCTCGGGTGAGCGCAGCATATGGCCTAAAAAGCGTTTCAGGGACGGATTGTGACGGGTGTAAAGCCGGCGCACGAATTCCGCCCGTTCATTGGGGACCACCTCGTCGTGAAGGCCGGCGGCGGGCCGGGCCGGCGGCGGGGTCATTTGTCATGCTCCGGCGAGGGGGGCGCACGGTGCCGGCGCAGGGCGGTGACCTCGATCTCGATTTTGGCGCCCTTGGCCGCCAGGCCGACAATGACCGTGGTGTTGGCTGGGCGTACGGCGCTCAAATATTTGCGCAGGCCCCGCGACATCGCCTCGACATTGCCGACATCGGTCAGGAAACAGCGTACCCGCACAATATCGGCAAGGCTGGCGTGCGCTTGCGTTAGCGCGGCCGCAATATTGGCGAAAATGCGGTCCATCTGGGCGTCAAAATCTTCCGGAAGGGCCCCGGTTTCAGGATCGAAGCCGACGGTTCCGGAAACGAAAATCCACTTGCCATCGACCACCGCCCGCGAATAGGCCGCCATTTTCTCCCATTTCGAGCCCGAGGAAATAAGCTGGCGGCCGGGTGGCGCCGCCTCGCCGGCGAGGCCGGCGCTGGCCCAAAGCCCGGCGATCACAACCGCCGCCAGGCCGCTGGCGGCGATGCGATAGCCAGAATTTTTGCGCCCGCCCGTGCTCATATCATTCCCTTTGCGCCGGCCTATTGGCCGGGAGCAATCTTCCAGCGGAAGAATTCGACCAGATAGCCCCCGGGATCGCGGACCACGAATTTGTCGATCATCCCCTTGGCGCCGGTCTCGATGCCGCTAACCATCTCGACCCCCTTTGTGGCGCTGAGGCGCTGGTACCATGCCTCCAGCGCCGGGCTCTCGATCGACAGCATAGCACCTTTTTCAGCAGTTGGGTGAAGGGTGCCGTCGGTGGCGTTGACCAGACCGATATAGGATGTCGGGGTGAGCCGGAAAATGATCACCCAGTCTTTGTCGGTGGTTCTCTCCAGGCCCAGCTTGCGCTCATACCAGTCGGCGGCGCCGGCCAGGTCCTGATAATAGAAAAACGGCACACCGGCGGCGATTGCGGGATGGCGCGCCTCCGCTCGGGCCTGGCCATCGGCCGTCGGCATGGTGAGGGCTGTCGTCGTCCAGGCCAGGACCACCAGAATACGGATCACTTTTGCCGCCATGTCAGAACCCCTTATTGAAAAATCTAAGTGATAAACCGGGGGTACCCTACGCCAGCGATACCCCCGGCTCTTGTCATCACAGGCCTGTCAGCATGGCCTGTGGTGCGCAACAGTCCTAAAAACTCCGCCGCAGGCGAACCCCCCACTCCCGGGGGCGCGAGAGGCTGCCTTCGGCATAATCGGTCACATTTTCAAAGCCGCTGGTAATCACCTGCACGTCGCCGACATTGAGCACAAAGACGGCCGCCTCCCATGCTTCGCTGCGATCCATGAAGGTGAGCGAAAGATTGACCAGATGGCGGGCCTTGCGGCGCAAGGTGATGCTGTTACGGGCATCGTTGAACAGCGATGCGCTATAGCTCCAGTCGGCTCGCGGGGTAAAACTGCCCACCTGCGTGTGAATCGTATAGGAGACGCTCAGGTTGGTCTCCCATTTGGGCACCTTGGGAAGCTTGCTGTTCAGCGTCACCTCGGCGGCATTGCCCGACAGTTTGGTGTAGTTGGCGTCGATGAACGAAATTCCGCCGGCGATCAGCAGATCCGCCGTCGGCACCGCCTGGGCTTCAAGCTCGAAGCCCTTGATCACCGCCGTGCCGGCATTGCGGGTCACCGAGGCCACCCCTTCGGTCACCGTGACCTGAAGGTTGGAGTAATCGGTGCGATAGCCGGCCAGGGAGAGCCGCAGGCGTTCATCGAAGGCCGAGGTCTTGGCGCCGACTTCGACGACCTTGGCGAACTCTGGCCCGAAGATGGGCAACTGCGTGACGCTTGGCGCATTGCGCTGCTGGAAGCCACCGCCCTTGAAGCCTTCGGAATAGCTGACATAGGTCATCAGATCCTCTTGCCAGTGATAGGACAGATTGACATAGGGCGTCACTTCGGAGGCCTTCGAGACGAATTGGCCTTCGGGAATGATCCGCGCCGGCGGGTCGAGCGGGTTGCCGAACAGGGAGGTGAGAATCTGATGGGTCGCATCAATGATGAATTTCTTCGACTCATCGGTCCAGCGCAGGCCGCCGGTCAGGTCGAGCCGGTCGGTGATGTCGAGGGTCGCCTGGCCGAACACCGCGGTGCTGCGGGTTTTCACCGTGCCGCCGCTGAGCAGGGTGGCGAACGAGAAGCGCACATCATCGTCCATAAACCCGGATTCCTTGAAATGATAGAACCCGGCCAGCCAGTTGAGCCGCCCGTCGAACGAAGTGCCGGTGAACTGGAACTCCTGGCTCCACTGTTGCAGCTTGATGAAGCTGTCGACCTGCACCAGCAGAATGGGCGAATGGTCGGCATCGCGCCCGAAGTTGGTCTTGAGGTCACGGAACGAACTGATCGACTTTATCGCCACCGCGCCGAGTTGCCAGTCCACGGTCATGGCGGTGCTCCAGGTGTCCAGATCCTGGTCGAGCACCAGGTTGGAGAAATCGATGCAACACTGGCTGGGCACCTGATTGGGGCCCCAGAAGGCCTTGTCCCCCAGTTGGGCAACCAATCCTGGCGCAATATTGTTGTTGTGATTGGTGGCGTTGAAGCCGGTGCTGCGGGCGGCGAGCAACACATTGGGCGAGCCGTTCGAGCGGTCACGCACATAGTTAAACGACAAGTCCACGACCAGATCGTCGCTCGCCAGCCAGCGGGCCTGGGCCAGGAAGGTGCCCAGGTTCTTGTCCCCGGTCTTGCCGTTAAGGAACGGGCGGTCAACAAAGCCGTCCCGGTTCTGGGTCAACCCCGAAAGCCGCATGAAAAAATTATCCGACAGCGGAATATTGACGTGCATTTTAAGGTCGATCCGGTTGAACCGGCCGGTTATGGCCTCTACGTTTCCTTCCAGGTTTTCATTGGGTTTTTTGGTGACCACCCGCACCGCGCCGCCGATGGTGTTGCGCCCGAACAGCGTGCCCTGGGGGCCGCGCAGCACCTCGACACGCTCGATGTCGAGCGCGTCGATGACATTGCCGATGGAGTGGGACAGATAAACGTCATCGATATAGATGCCGACGCCGGGCTCGGTGACCAGGGTGAAATCATTTTGTCCGATGCCGCGAATGAACACCGAGGCCGAGGCGCTGGAGCCGGAAATCGATGTGGTGTTGTCGAACACCAGGCCTGGCGTCATGGCGCCGATCTGGTCGATGCTGGTGATGTTCATCGCCCGCAAGGTGCTTTCCTGAAACGCGGTCACGGAAATCGGGGTGTCCAGCAGGCGCTCCTCGCGTTTGCGCGAGGTGACCATTATTTCCTCGATGGCGGTGGCGCTTGGCGCCTCGCCGGTCTGGGTCTGCGCGGCCGCGCCGCCACTGGCTCCGGCGCGGGTCTCGGTCGGGGTCGACACTGTTCCGCCGCGCGCCGAGAGCGCTGCGGCGGGATTATTCTGGCGCAACATGCTTTCCTTGACCTTGCGCACGATTACCGTCTTGTCATCAGTGTGTTTGTAGATGAGGCCGGACTGATCGAGCAGAATCTCCAGCGCCTTTTCCGGGGTGTGGCGTCCCTGCACCCCCTTGGTGGTCAGGTTCTTGACCGCATCGGGGGAATACATGAGCTGGATATGGGATTGCTCGGCGAAGCTCTTGAGAGCCGAATCCAGGGGCTGCGAGGCGATCGTGTAATTGGTCGCCTGGCCGGCCGGCGCGGCCATCGCCCCGGCGCTGAAAGTCAGAAAAACGACCAGCGCCGCCGCCTCTGCCAGCCACCACCGGCCGATGTTTTGTCGATCACGTTTTTGCCGTGTCTGCGGCGTAATATCCTGCCCTCTTCTGATCATAAGCCGAACCATGAAACGTCCTCCCTCGCTGATTGTTTATCGCGGTTCCGGCTAAAACACACAACCGCTCTATTTTAAACAAACGCAGTTCCGGGCAAAACCCGCCAAATTTTCTTGATCGGCTCCGCGCGCTTGTTTGAGGAATTTTAACCTGTGTCAATGACCCCGGAGCAGAACCGGGCTAGCATCAGATGAGCGTATTGGAGTGGCCGTTGTCAAAGAACAGGCTACGTATGAGACAAGGGGGGTGAGATGTTCAAACCGGCTAATCTTCTGATAACCGGCTTTTTTATTACTTGCGCTGGCGGTGTGGTTTTTGCC